>Ga0208483_1000003_pt1 | contig 76304 bp, 118 predicted proteins | sample LakMenE01Jun11ns_FD_150659 | JGI IMG/M metagenome (GOLD analysis project Ga0208483, IMG submission 150659) | Freshwater microbial communities from Lake Mendota, WI - 01JUN2011 deep hole epilimnion ns (SPAdes) | ecosystem: Environmental > Aquatic > Freshwater > Lake > Epilimnion/Euphotic zone ... | reverse complement strand
TAAATTAACTCCTGATGAGAGAGGACAATTTGGAACAGATGCCTTTGATGCTAAATCATTTGGTAGTTATGTTAATAGTTTTACCCAAGGAGCTATTAGTGGAGGAATGATGTCTATCCCATCTCAAGTATTAAAAAACAACCATGATAGACAATCTGTTAATGCTTACCAAAGAGTTAAGGAAGGTCCAGAAGCGGTTAATGCCTTAAGAACTGACTTAAATAATGCTTTAGATAAAGGAGAGATAACTACGCCAGAATACGAGCAGGCTAACTTTAAAATAGATGCTTATAGCAAGTATAACGAAGAAACTAAAGATGTTAATTTAAAGCCAGAGGATGAGAAAAAAGCATTTGAATTATCATTCCAAATACAAGGGCTTAAAACTGAGATACCAACTAATGAGAATGAAATCTCTAAACTTGATCCGATTGCTAGAGCAAAGGTTGAGAGTAAACAGAAACAAGCTAAAGAACTTCAATCTGAATTAAATGATATTATCCGCCAAGGAGAAATCAAAGGTGAACCAATAGTTCCTAAAAAGGAAGAAGAGCGTATTAAAAAAGAAAAAGAGAAGGAGATTAAGGTAGAAGAAACTAACTCAAAGTTGAGTCAAGAAAAGGAAGTTGAAAAAGCTAAAACAAGACAGCCCGATATTGAAGGTTTAGGTCAAGAAAAAGTAATTACATATCCTAAACTTGAAAATAAACCTTATTGGAAAGACGACAAAAGAACTTATGAAGAAATAGATACAGAAGAATTTAATAATCCTTCTACTGATGCGCGGACTATTCATAGAGTAGTTCGTAAAGAAGCTTATAATAAACCTAACAGAAAACTATTCGGAAACTTAACTAAGAGATTATATTCTTATGTTAATGATAAAGGAGATAGAATGAAGGGTGATGTTATAGAAGTTACTATGGAAGATGGTAAGAAAATACGTGTAGCCTCTTCTAAGCAAGAATTTAAAGATGAGAATGATAAGACGGTAAGATGGGATGATATTTTTAGAAGACACTTTAGAAGTGAAAGAACGCAAGGAAATGAAGAGGGATTACCTGTAGGTATCCGCGCAGTTGACTTAAACAATCCGTTAAATGAAGATAAAGGACCTAATTACAAGCCTGGCAAAATAGCTTTAAAAGTATTTGATGCTAGAACAGGCAAGTTTTTATCATGGGCTAAAGAAACTAAATTAGGTAGCGCAGAGTCTTTAGATAAAGCAGGCAATGAATTATATACAGCAGAGCAAAAGGATTTACTTAAAACCTTAGAGCAACAGATGTATAACGAAAATCCTGAAGGCGGTGATGTTATAGAAAGACTTACTAAACCTAAACCTAAACCAACTCCTACAGAGAAAGCTAAAGAAGCTACTAATAAGATAGTTGAAGAAGCAAAGGCTAAAGTAAAAGAACAAAAAGCGTCAGTTCCATTAACTATTACAAAAGCAGTAAGACAACAATTATTTGACTTAGGATATAGTAAGGTTAATGTGGATAACATGAAGCCTGAAAGAGCATTAGAAATTATTAATAAACAAGAAACTAATAAGAAAGAAGTTAGTTCAGAAAAGGAATCTACTAAAAAAGAACCTACTACTAAAAAAGATAGTTCAAGTCTTAGAAGAAAAATAAAAGGTTATAATCAATTAAGTAGTGATGAAAAGAAATCTGAATTTGGAGTTAATCTTAGAAAAGAAATTCAAAAAGAAGTTGAGGAGTTTGGCGGTTCACTTAAACCTTTACTTAAAGGTAAAATACAATTACTAGATAGCGAAGGTAAGCAAGTAAAGAAAGCTCCTGTAAAAAGAGAACAATCTGTTATAGATGCTGAAAAAGCTATTGCTAAGAAAAGAAAAGATGCTTTAAATACTACTCCAACTTCAATACCTCAGTACCTTGCTATGGTTATAGGTTCTAAAGGTCAATTTGCAGAAAGTGTGACTATAAATATTCCTGACGTTCCTTCTATGATGAAGGATTTTAAAACAGGGTATAATTTAGAGTCTTTATTGCAAGGTTATAAAAACAGAGCTAACTTAAATGATGAATCTGTTGATGAATCTTATTTCAACTTAGAAGCTATGAACTTCTTAAAAGAATATTTAACAGAAGGAGGCAGAGATTTAGCTATTGATTATGCTGTTGAAGCTTACGAAAGAGAAATTAACGATGGATATACTGATAAAGAGATTAAGGAATTAGAAGCTTATGTTAAAGAGAATAATATAAAAGAATCTGATTTTGAAAAGGATAAGGAACTATCCCAGAATGTAAATGCGGAAGAATATATACAAATAACAGAAAAAATAGAAAACACAAATGAAAACGAAAGAAACGAACAACTCGCAAAAGAAATCTCAGCCGATTACTTCGGAGATGAGGGTGAAATTAACGATGTCTTTATTAAAACTGAGAGCAAAAAAAGTGGAGAAGAAGATATAGTTAGAGGTGAGTATGGACCTGACCAATTCCAAAAAGTATCTCAACGTAAAGGGGATATTACTAAGGTAAGGGATAAAATAGCTGCATCATTCCCTAAAATTAATGTAGAAGTAAATGCAGGTAAATTTGACGAGAGTCAGTCTACGGTTGCAGGTAAGGTATCGGCAGACGGTAAAAATATTTACTTAAATCCTAATTACGCAGGATTAGATACCGTTATACATGAAGCAGGACACGTTTTAATTGATGCTATGGGATATAACAATAAAGTTATACAAGCAGCCGTAAAACAACTAAGAACAACTCCTTTATATGCAGAAACAAAAGAACGTTACAAAGAATTAAGTGAACAAGAATTAGATAAAGAAGTATTAGCAGAAGCAATCGGAAGAGAAGGCGCTGACATCTTTGATAAAGTTGAAGATAGAAGTAAGTTTAAAGCTTACTTAGACTACATATTTGATTGGTTAAAACAGAAGTTAGGTATGGATAAAAACGTAGCTAAGAGTCTTGCTAAACAGATAATCGGAGGTGTTAAAACTAAGAACCTAGAAGGAGTTGCTACAGGGAAAGAACAATTACAAAAGACTGATAAAGAAAAGAAAAAACCATTCGCAGCGCAAGCATTAAAGTATAATCAATATGCTATGGAAGAAGGCTTTGATGCTCAGAAAGAATTTGATAAATACGAGCAAGCTACTGTAGAATTAAGAGAGGTAAAAGAAGATGAGAAATTAGCTACAATAGCCGCCGATGAAGCTGTTACTGATGAAGAAATTAAGGCTGCTGATGCTGAGTTAGAGAAACAAAGAGCTTTATTAAAAGAAGCTAGTAAAGAGTTTGCTATCAAAGCTAAAAGATACTTAGGATACTTGAAGTATAAAAAAGACTTTAGAGCAGTACAAGCTATCTTAGAAGATGATAACTTAGATGAATACAATATTGAAGAACTTAATGATTTAATTACTAAGCTATTCGCATTTAATGATAGAGCTGCTAAATCTGTAAAAGAAAGAGCGTATCAAAGACTTGGACATCTAGTTACTGTTAAGCAAAACGAGATACATAAAGATAACGAAGGCTTTATAGAGGCTTTAGGTAAGACAAGTGATATTAGTCCATTGCAAAGTAAGATATTACACTACTCTCAATTCTCTGAAAAGAACGCTGATATGCAAGCTTTAGCATTAGCAAACGGTAAAGCTATCATTGACAAGATAACTGAAGCTAATTCATTAAAAGATACTCATGCTAAACTTGGATTAAAAGTAATTCAAGAAGAGAATAAGAGATTAGGTATTGTAGGTAAAGCCGCCAATAGATTTAGTTCTGACTCAAGTAAGTACTTCGAGTGGATGATTAACGAAAAAGGTGATTACTTAACAATAGACGAAGCAAAAGCTAAAGGATTATCTAAGGCTAAACTTGACTACTTAGACTTCCATAGAGAAACAGTTGCAGGATATAGAGAATCTATGTCTTCAAATGACTATGAGAATGTTAAGATGGGTGCTATTAGAGTTGATAAGAACTTTAGAGAGGCTTATAAGTCAGAAGGTTTAATCCCTGCTTTTAGTTATTACTTAGGCGGCGGAGCAACTAATTTAGGTAGAGTAAGAATCTTACATAATGGTAAAGTAATGTCTTATTCTGAAATAGAAAAAGAGATTATCGCTGGCGTTGATAAGAAAAACATTAAGAGTATAGCAAAGGCTTTATACAATTTACTTGTAGCTAACATTAAAGCTAGATACCAATTAAAGAAAGGTCAAAACATTGATGAGAAAGATAATCCTTTAGAATTAAAGGGAGATTCTGAGTATTCATTAAACGAGAAAGGTCAATTAGTAAGTAAGTTTGATAAGCCAAGAGCTGCGGATAGAGGTTACTCAAAAGACTTCTATAAAGCTATGAATCAATTTATAGATGAGTCAGCACACGTTAAGCATATTAGTAAGATTATGCCATTAGTGGAGGCTATAGAGTATCTTAATAAGAATGGCTATATGGAAGAGGGATATGTTCCTAAAAAGAATGTATCTAAGTGGATTAACGATTGGAAAGCTTTACAGATTTTCAAAGAACCATACGTGAACGATCCTGTTATTGACGCTGCTATTAAATCTTTAAGAAAATTAGTAGCAAGTACAACTATGTGGTTTAATATTCCTGCTAATACTATTAACGTATTTGTAGGTAACTACAATAATTGGAGAGCCGAGAATGCTGAAACATTAGCTAGAGGTAATGCTAGATTATTTGGAGGTAAGGGAAGTAGAAAAGAAATAGGTATTGTTAATGATTATGCTTTAGCTATTATTAAGAAGTATAACTTAGTAAACCAAGACTTTGACTCACATCCTGTAATTAAAGCAGGTAGTGTATTTTCTAAGTTAGCAACGTGGGGTACTCAAGTAGGTGAATATCAAATACAAGGTTCATTAGGATTAGGATTACTTAGTCAAGAAGAGTTTGATAGCTTTGAGTTTACTAAAGACAAGTATGGTAACGATGTATTAACTGTTAAACCTAACGGAAAATATACTGAAGATGAGATTAAGTCTAAAATGACTCAAATTAAGAATAGAGTTACAGACATACAAGGTAAATATCCTGACGAGGACCGCCGTAATATTATGCGCGGAGAGTTTGGTAAGGCTTTATTCCAATTTAAAGTATGGATGCCAGATTGGTTCAAAGAAAGATTCTCTGCTAGATACTTTAATGCTTATGGCCAAGAGAAAGAAGGTTCTTATACTAAGATGTTAAGAGTAGGAATTAAAGAAATGGCTACCGATTTAAAGAAAGGTGATATTAAAAAAGCTTTAACTAATCCTGCTTTTGTTCAAAACTTAAAAGGAATGGCTACTATCGGCGCTTTATTAGCTCTTAAACACGGAGGAGATGACGATGATGATAAGAAAAAAGGTGGATTAAATTGGGATAGCGCATTAAGTCAAGTGTTATTTATTTTTGATTTAGAACAAGATAAGTATATGGTAAGTAACCCTGCTGCTGTTTTAGGTAAGATTAAAGATATGTTAAATGCTTTTAAAGCACTTGTAGGATTTGAGGAAGATGCTTGGCAGAAAACTAAGAGAATTTTACCAGGAGGTAAGGCTGTAACATTTGTTGAAAATCAAATAAAATAATCTATATATTTACAGTATAAAAGTAATAAAATGGCAATAGAAAGAATAGATTTAACAGGTTGTATCGAAATAGAGAAAGGTTGCACGCAGCTTTTGTTCTCAGACATAACTGGATTTCTTGTTACATTATGTAATGATGAGTATAATGAGTTTGGATATGGATTAACAGATGGAGCAGCATTAGACGATGTTACTTCCGCGCAATTAAACGTCTATTATCCTTCGATGACTACTCCTATTACTTTTGATTTCACTATTTCTAGTCACGTTATTAAAGAATGTTTATTCACTGATTTAAACGGAACAGTAACAGATATTACTGCTTTATTAGAATCTACAGTATTCCCTTTGACTAACTTTGATGTTACTTTAGCTGCTTATGGAGTTACTTTACCTGAAATGGCTGATGGTATCTTTAAATGGGATTACACTATCAGTGGATTGATTGGAGAATTACCTTTCTCTTATACTACTTCAGATGAAGCTTTGTCTAGTTGTTCAGTAAATTGTTGCATAGAGAATAAATATGTAGAAATGGACTTATCTTGCGGATGCTTTGACGATAAATTAAAAAACTTAATTCTATCAGAAGTATTATTACAAGGCGCTAAATACGCCATGAATGTAGGACAAGATAGTAAAGCTCAAGGTATGTTAGATAAGGCTGCTGAGATTTGTGATAGTAATTGTACAGATTGTTAAAAATTAAAAATATTAAATATGTGTAAATGTTCAGGTAAATGTGGTTGTAATATCACATCAACAACAAAAGGAGAAAAAGGTGATTCTGGAAACACGAGTGTGTTAACTACTAAAGTAACATTGACGACAGCTCAAATATTAGCTTTATTTACTACCCCTATACAATTAGTGGCTGCTCCTGGCGTAAATTTAGCTATACAAGTAATAAAAAGTTCTGCTAGAATTAATTATAATACTGTTCCTTATGCTACAAATTTAGTGTTAGGTATAGGCTCTCCAACAGCATCAGTTAGTCAAGAAACTATTACTGGCTTATTAGGAGCATCTATTACAAAAATACAAAATGGGTTAGCTATTGGTTCTACGGCATCTGAGACTCAATTAATATCTAATGCAGCAGTTAATGTAAGTGCGCTTGTTGGAAATCCTACGGCAGGAAATAGCTCAGTAGACATTTATTTAACTTATAGGATTATAGCTTTATAATGGATATTCAAACTAATCATAGAGTAACTTTACTTAATGCAAAGTGTAATTACGTTTGCGCTGTAGATATTTTACAAAAAAAAATGTCTTATGGAGAGGATGTATCATGTTGTATTAATAAACTTTACTTGGCTCAAAAACTTATAGGAAGACTTGAGTGTTTTTGTTTTGAAACTCCTGTATATGACAATGCCGTGTCAGCAGAGTTTACTTTTACTGTAGCTAATAATGATTACTTAACAGGAACCGTATTACAATTAATAGTTGATGGTGTTCAAGTATCATCTGTTACAACTCCAGATGGGATATCTAAACCTACAGCGTGGTCACAAATATTAAATGACTTAGACTATGATTATGTATTAGTAAATAATGGCGACAGTAGTACATTTACTTTAATCATGCCTTGTGACACTAAAAATATTACAGCATCAATAACTAAATCAGAAATAACTAATACATTTATTTTAACCAATACTGTTGTAGGAGTATGTGAAGTAACTACACCTCCTTGCTATAACTGTATAGATAACTCTGATTTACCTAAAATGTATGAAGTATTACATAAACTATTACAATGATTTTTACAATAGCTCAGATAAATGCTATATGGCAAGATAAAACTGCCACATTAGATAAAATTTATCTTTGTGATGATAATTATATGTATAAGGGTGTGAGTAACGGAGCTTTAACAAGGATTCTTACTGGCAACTTAGATAATTACAAGGCTGAGTTAAGAAAGCAACAGTTGGCTGCTGAGCAAGAGGAATATCAACAACAATTAACTGTAGAGTCATTAGTTAGTCAAGTATCAGAATTAAATACTAAATCTGAAATAAAACAAGTAGAGGTTGATTTTGGTAACGAAGGATTATTTGAAAAAGAATTTACTATATATGACAGTAGAATATTATCAGATACATTAATATTAGCATCATTAGCATACTCTAAACCAACCGATAAAGATTTAGATGAATTAGAGATGGATGATTTAATAATTAAAGCAGGAGTATCATCTGAAGAAACATTTAACTTGTTTATAACGGCAGCAGATGGAAGTCCATTAGAAGGAAAATTTAAAATTAACTACTCAATAAATTAAATATTATGGCAATTATTAAAGACTTATTAGGATATATTTGGAAAATAGACCAAACTTCTCAAGCAGGTAGAGTTACACAATATAATACAGATGCTTCTTTAGTTAAAACTATTGATGGCGTTTCTAAAACATATTCAGCTTCTATAACAGGACTTGTTGTTGCGGCAGCGGCTACTGATTTTATTATGATAACAGGAAGTGCTACTAAAACAATCCGTGTAACTAAAATAGAAGTGATAGGTACAGCTAATGGAGATGCAGTTACAGATATTACAGTTGTAAAGCGGTCTACATTAAATGAAGAAGGAACATCAACAACTTTAACAAGTGTTCCTCACGATAGTTCAGATGAACCAGCTACATCAGTTATAAAAGCTTATACTGCTGACTCAAAAAAATTAGGTACATCTGTTGGTGATATAATTTCTCATAAATTATTTTTAAGTACATCAAAAACTCAACCATACGCATTAAAAATGTTATTTGGAGATAGAGCTTCTAAAGCTATTGTTTTAAGAGGAGCCGACCAATGTTTATGTTTAAATTACAATGGCAGAACTAATGCGGGTAACGCTATATCTATTTCAATAGAGTTTATAGAAGACTCCTTGTAGTAGGTTAATGAATGAAAGTATAGAATCGTTAAAATCAGCCATGAATTATATTAATAAATGGACTGAATAATAGTTAGCTATAGAATAATAAAAAACCCTCTTTTTTAGGGAGGGTTAATTACTGACTTACGATTCAGATGAGCTAGTGGGCTTTAATTTATTTAGGAATAGATTAAACGCATCTCATTTTTACGATTCACACGTCTGTGACCAATGTTTTAAACATCATTTAGGCTAAATATAATTCCTTTACAAAAGCTTTTACCGTCTTTTTTTAAATCATATTGAACGTGCTTTATAGTAGTTAAAAACTTCCATTTGAATATACTATGCTTATCCCAAAATACTTCTATTACCTTTCTTGACTTATTAGGACACTGCTTAGTATAAGGGACGAACTCATCTCCTTCTTTAGCCATGAATATCTGTCCGCCGTGAAGTAAATCAAACTCATCTTTTAAAGAACCACTAAAAATTATAGTATCATCACCAATAGCAGACACTATGACTAGATTACTGTATTTAGCTGAGTTAATAACACTTTTAGTAAAGCTATCATCTACGTCAAATCCATTTAATTGTTTTGCTAGTTCTTCAGCAGATATTTTGCTCATTTACTTCTTTTTAGATTGTTTAGTAACTGCGAAAATTGTCTTTTTTCTAGCTTTCAACTTCTCTTCATAAGCATCTTCTTGGTTAGCTTGAGCTTTATCTACACGTTTTAATGTGGCTGCTTGCGTTTGTATTTTAGCATTTCTACGTTTCTGTTCCGATGACTCTGGAGCTGCTTTTACTTGAGCCTCTTCATCTAATACAATGTAATAAATAGAACTCTCATGTGTCATTAAATAAGGCTTACCATTGATAATAGACTCTAGGTTAGCCATTGAATTGTAAATCACTAATAATCCTACTTTAAGATAATCAGAACACTCAGGGCCTAATGCTATGATTCTAGCAGTGAACTCTTGAGTACTAACTGCATCAGGAATGATTAATCCTGTTTCAGACTTTCTTTCTCCGCCTTTAACGCGCTGTAATAAAACTGATTTACCTAATGGAATAACGTTTACATTACTTTTAACTAAATCCAATGGTACTTTTATTGCTTGGATTCTTTTTGCTAATTGCTGATTAATACTTTCCATAAGTAGTTGGCTGTGTTGTTGTTAATTTAACTTTTGGGAATTTGTTTTCTGTCATCCATGCTTTTAAGCAATCGGCTCGTTTTGACATTTTTAATTTACTCATTTTTTCTGTTTTTGTTTGGTTATAAAATTAAACTATTTGTATTTATTATCAAAATATTAAGCGTAAAATCTATTTAGAAAATCCACTATTCGCTTTGCTTCTGAATCCCATATTTCATAAAGATAATCTCCTTTGTGTTTATCTCGGATTTCTATTACTTTGTTTTTCCAATTACGGACTTGCTGAATATCATCAGCTAGTATCCAATCTAACTGCTTAGTAGTAGAGAATGGATAAGGTTCTTTAACATAGATTAACTCAGAACTATCATTTGTTTTGTTTTCTAAGATTTCTTTGTTAATGTCTTTATCGGCTGAAGGATGTATTATGTTTATCATTATTGACATTCATTGCAACTGTTTTTTTCTATAACAGTTAGGTTCATTTGATTAGTTGCTCCATAGTTTGAAGTGGCTTGATATTCTGCATCCGTTGAGGTGCATTTATAGAATATAAAAGAGTTGTTGAAACCCATTTGATACCAACAATATACTTTTGAAGTTGTTGTTTGTGTTGTGCTGCTTGGAGCAGTAGTTTTCTTTTGACATCCTACAAATAGGACTAAAATTAATAAGTGTTTCATAATTATTTGTTTTTGATTTAAAGTTTATACGATACTTAATATAAAAGGTTACAAATTAATCAATCATTTTAATTGTTTAAACTAATCTTTGATAAATGTACCGTCTACAGTCTTTCCACTTCTATTAGATATTTCTACCCATGCAGCTTCCAAACAGTCTTCTATTCTTAATTGATTCTGCTCTGCGAGTATAATTAAAGTAACCATTACATCACCTATGCCATCAATTAATTTAGGGGTATTCTTCTTCAATAAAGCAGATGCTACTTCTCCTACTTCCTCGGTTACCTTTGCCATTTGTGCAAATGAATTTTCTTTTTTCAATAGGTCTTTATCCTTAGCCCATTGTACTACTTTTTCGATTGTTTGTTTCATGTTTATTTGGTTTTAGTTATTATTCAAATTCTTCACACCAACTATCAATACATTCTTGCTTATCTCCATGTTTAAAAAATGCAAATTCGCACTCTTGCTCATTTATCCTTATCACAACCCAATCTTTACCTTCTGATTCTATAACTGAATCACAAAGATCATATCTTCTTCCAAAGAATCCATTACAGTAAGAGTTTTTTATTATAAGACCAACGTTATTCATGATGTTTAGTTTTGATTTAAGTATTTGTACGAATATTAATTCAAAAGGTTACATTTTTAATTCATTTTTGAATTATATTCTTGTTTTAATCTATCTTCTAATTCAAATACTTTCTGCCACTCAGGTTTATTGATTATTTCACTTCGCGGATTGTTATCGAAAATACTATGACACCCAGTTCCTTGTATATTATAACACATTATTCTGATATTATCAAGATTAAGTCTAAATCTCTCATACCTGCCTTTTCTGAGTATATGAGCAAAGTTTGAATGAGTCACAAGGCTAAGTCTTTTTCCGCACACAAAGCAAGTAATAGGATTATCCTCAAATGAATCTAATATAACTTGGAATACATCTTTTTCTCCTGTAGCTTTAAATACTTGTTTTTTAGCTACTGATTTACCTTCCGATTTCTTTTTAGCTTGTTTAAGTTCGTAATTACATCTTTGACAATAGCCTTTTTTAACAGCTATAATACCTTCTTTATCGCATTTTACGCAAATTCCGTGATGTGGTTGAAACATATTATTTTAAAAGTTTAATGTGAACTCCTGGATTATTTTTATCGTATTGATATGGCTTAAAAGATGGAATCAGAAAATCCGCAGAATCATCTTCAATCCAATTATTTTCAGTGAATAAATCTTCGCAAGTTTGAGCCGCATTACAATAATCAAACCTATGCTTGCTTCCCCTTACAAATGTAAATTCAACTTTAAATGGTGGTTTTAATCCATAATGTTCAATAGCATTCCTAAATTCAATTCCAAAGATATTGTATTGCATTTTAGTCACATCTTTATACTTCTTATGATTTGCACTAGGTAAACTAATCTGCTTTCCATTTCTAACAAAGTTTATTCGGCTATTCTTTTTAGATGGAACGTTGTAAGTAATAAACCACTCAGTATTTATCTTATGTTCAAAATCAGGACTATCATTTACCTTTTGTCGGACAATAGAGATAGGTTCTTTTACTTCAATTCCACTAACAGATGCAGCTTTCTTTTTACTATAAGTTCCATCTTCGTTACGAGTAAGTCCCATAGCTTCTAATCTCTCTATTGTAAAACCTAGTTTCTTAGCCATTATCCAAATATTAATTTAAGTTTTTTAAGAGCCTCTGCTTCATCAAATTTAGGAGAAGTAACAAGTAATTGTATATTAATACCATATCTTACTGCTAACCATATAATCTGAGCTTCACTTAGTGTATTCTTTTGAGGCTTATCACTAAAGTATCTTGATAACTGCTCTGGAGCTATCTTGAATCGTCTTTCAGAAGCATCTAACACAACCGCCGAGTTCTTAAATCCAAATCCTACATTGGACGGATATAACTCTTTCAGCCTATCGTGGATATGCTTCTTTAAGACTTTACTATCCTTTACTAATGACATCTAAGTATTCATCTATGTTGTTAATAGCTATATCTAATTGTTTCTCTAGTAAATCATTTGTAGTTTTAGGAAAAGTAAGTCTTCCGATTTCTAATTTAGTTTTACGATCAACAAATGTTTGGAGGTTAAAAAATTCTCCATCGGCGTTTCTCCCTATTGGTTCTTTGAAAGTATCAATAGTAACAATGATGTTTCTTCCGTCTTTTGTTTTTGCTTCTTTAGCGATTGATGCTGTTGGTTTCATATATGTTTTGGTTTAATAGTTAATTATTTTTACTGATACGTTATAAGTATGTAGTTTTGAAAATAAATAATCTTTATCATTATTTAAAAACTCTTTTGCTTTTTCAAATGAATCAAAGCTGTAATAAGATGTTGGCTTCCATGTATTATTAGTGTTGCCCCATAATACTTTTTCTATTGTGCAAGTTTCTTTCATATCTATTCTTTTATTGTAATTTCTCTGTAATAGCGGTCTGTATAAGACTCAGGAGATAATACTATCACTCCTTCTTGAGCCACAAAGTTGAGAACATTGTCGATAAATTCAGATGTTTCTTTCTTATTCAACTCTGTTAAACTCTTAACCATGTGCTTATCGTATTTCTTTTTACCTACTACTACTCTTATTTGATAGCACAAAAACATTGGAGCCATTACTTCTTTATGTAGTTCCTCAACTGTTGTATAGTGACTAAAAGATTCATTCTGTAAACAAGTCTTTAGTATAGCTCCCCAATAATATCCGAATTGAGATACACTAGGACGCTTATGGCGCTCTTTAATAGTTAACTCAAACTCTTTTCCTGCTAAGGATTCTCTTTGCTCTTGCCATAAATCTACATTGTAAAAACTAATGTTTCCGTTTGGAAGGACGCGTCCGAAATGTTTTATGGTAATATTTGCCATTCTAATTTATCTATGGTTTTTACAAGCAGCCAACTCGTTTCGGTTAAAATATGTTTCGGGCTACTTGCTATCAAATCTACACTAGTAAACGAGTTAGCCCTCGCAAAGTGTTTCCGCCTTTAGAACGGATAGATTAAATTAGAACGCTTCATCATCGTCTTCATCTGCTGGATTGAAAACAATATCTTTTTCAGCTTCAATCTTAACTTCTGACTTAGGAGCAGACTTAGATTTAGAGTTTAATCCATTGTCTTGATTAGCATCCACAACTTCACCTGCCGCTACCGTAGAAGCATTCTTAGCTAAATAAGGAGTTAAGTATTCTTGTAGCTCTCTATCTAATTCTACAGCCGCATCATTAGCTTCTTCAGATACTTTTAAAATCTCATACACTGGCTCAAAATACTTAGTAGCTCCTTTCTTCATTGGATTAGCTTTTTTAACAGATACTCCAATCTCACTCATCTTTTTACCTTTGCAGAACTCAATGTATGGTCCTAATGCAGAACCTTTTAATTGTAAGTTAGCTAATACATAATTCTTGCCTTCTTTAATAGCTACATATACAGATTGAACGTAGTCAAGTCCACGAGATGACAACTTCTCTTTTACGTTTTCGTATAAGCCTGTCATAACTACTCCGTTCTTTGTACGAACTGTTAGCATATCAGTTTTAGTGTTACGAATTTCATTTGAATAGAATCCTAATCCTGCTTTCTCATCATAACCTTTAGTTGTAGATAATTGATCTAACGGCAGAAAGTAGAAAGGTAATTCAATGAATACATTTTCCTTCTTTTCTTTATCGTAGTACTTAAATTTTCCTTCCGAGCCACTCCATTCGATAAATTTTGAAGATGGGTTTACGGCGTTGTTTGTTGGATTACTTCTTGACATTTGTTTTTGTTTTTATGGTTTATACTATTTATACTTAATTTCTTGATGTAAAGTTACACACTTTGATTAAAATATGCAAGGAATTTAAAATAATAATGCTCTATCTGTGAAATTACTTAACTTATTCATATTCTTCCTGTGGTACTTTCTATCTACTATTTTAGCTCTGCTTACTGCATTACCGTGCGTGTGGATAGTTCCTAATTTATTAATAGTTATTTTGAACGTCTCAGATTTAGAAAACATGATATTCATAGCGCCAACGTGTCGCATAATAACAAGTCTTATCTGTTCCTCAGTGTACTTAGGATGCTTATCTTTTAGTTTATGTATTAGTTGAGCGTTTAGCATTACACGGTTACTTTTAAATCTTTGTAATACTTAATACCATTTACTATTTTACCATCTTCTAATGACTCAGAATTAGCTTTTAAATACTCTTTTACTTTACTCTCGTCTACCATTAAGAACTCTTTAGGAACTAGGTTAATATCTACTATTTCAAAGCACCATGGTCTGCGAATTTTAGATATAACTTCTACTTCAACTTTAGGAACGTCCGCTGATTCGATATTTTGTTTTATTTCTGCTTGGACTTCTTTAATAGCTTCTAATTCATCAGGGCTTTCAGCGGCAAACTCTTGTTTCTTTAGATTAAATAATCTGATATAACTACTTGCAATCTCTTCTAATTGAGTATAAAACTCTTGGTAAGATTCGGGTTTACCTAATAATTCATTAAGCTTTACAATACAATAATCACAATTATCATAATCCTTAATCATTTCTAATCTTGATTGGCACCAATGCTTAGTTTTTTCAATACTATCTTGAATATCTTGCTTACGCTTATTCTCAGTCTCAACTAATCTAATCCAAGCTATCTTTTCATTTTTAAGATGCTTTAATGCTTCTTCTGAAGATTCTGATACATAAGCCGCCGCCGCATCAACAGCCTTACCTCTCTCAAAGTGTGGTTTCTTTTCAGCTACTCTAACAGACTCTACTGCTTTGATAAGTTCGTTCACTTTACCCATTTGATTCTCGCAAACAGCTAGACTGTTCTCATCAGTTACTTTGATTTGTAGACAAGTTTCAGCCGCTTTGTCGAGTTGTAATTTTACATTCTCGAATTTAAGAAGAGATGACTTTAACTCAGGAGTTTGTACTATCAATTTTTGTAGTGTTACTTTTTCTTTCTTTGCCATGGTTTATTTTTTTAGTGATTTTAGAAAATTAGTTAATTCTTTAGCTAACATAGCTGAATTATATTGCGCGGATTCTATTTGATATAAAGCACTTTTTAATCCTCTTTTAGTTTGAGCCTCAAGGCTAGTTCCGTCTCCTTTTAAACAGATAAATCTGTCCCAAGGTATCTTAACTTCTTTTTTCTTCTTCATAACCACAAAGTGATCTATTTTTACATCCAATACAGTAAAGCAACCTTCCATATCAGATATGTGAACTTGACTTCCTGGAATGCAAGGCTTCTTATTCTTAACTAAAACTCCAGCGTTGTAATAATACCAAGGATTATAATATGTATTCATAATGTGTAATTTTAATAGTTAAACGTATAAAAATAAATAAGGTTACAAAAAATTGATTATTTATTCAAATTATTTTTTATTCTTCTCTATTAAGCCTAAACTTATGGTATTGAGCATCTAATTTAGGAATAGGTATCTCATCAGGGAACACTCTTTTATCTAAGTCTGCTTTAATATTAAGCCATATCTCCGCCATCTTACATTTACAGTAGTCTTGGTATATCTTCTTATGCTTATCTTTATCTTTAATACTTCTATCTTGGATGACTAAGTAGTCTGCTTTACAATTCTCTAATACTTCTTTCTTGATATTTTCATCAATAGACATATCATTACCTGCCCATTTAAGTAAATCGTAAAGCATGGCTCCTGAGTGTGTATTTGTTATTATCCCACAACCTTCATTATCGTAAAGGTTATAGAACTCTTTTAGGCATATAGCGGATAAAGCTAATCCTATTTGGGATTTAAAATCTACTTTAGAACTCATCTCCATTGCTACTTCCTGTTACTAATCCATTAACTTCATTAATATCAAAATCTTTAAATGCTGAGTATTTACCTTCAAATCTTACATATCTTCTACCTGTCTCTCCATATCTATTCTTAGCCATATTAATCTCGCAGAGTCCTTTTAAAGACATTCCATTCTCCATAGGATCGGTTTCAAAGTAGTCTGGCCTATAGAGTAACCATATCTGTACAGCGTTTGCTTCAATAGCTCCTGAGCCTTTTAAATCTCCCATTACAGGCTTTTTATTCTCTCTCTTACCAACTTCCCTAGATAATTGAGATAATTCCATCATGCAAAGATTATATTTCTTAGAAAGTTCCATTAAGCCGTTACTTCTTAATCCTAATTGCTCTTCACTACTAATCCCTCTTGTCTCCTCAATAGTATTTCTCATAATTTGAATATAGTCTACCATAACAACTATCAATTCATTCATAGGAACTGTTTTACGCATCTTTCTTATTCTAGTCTCCATATACTGCCAAGTAATTCCTGGGGTGTCATCTATGACTAAATTATCTTTTAATCTTTGCTTGTACTTCTTTACTTTTACTAAATCTTCATCTAACAATCCTCCGCCACGTATCGCATAAGAATTAATTGTAAGGTTGTTGGCCCACATATTCTTCATTAATTGAGTAGCAGGCATCTCTAAAGAAAACACAGCAACAGGCTTACCTTGTTTGATAGCTACATTATCAACGATGTTTACCATTAATGAACTTTTACCAGAACCAGGAGGCGCTCCAATAACAATAACCTCTTGTTTTAGTCCACCACACATCTTATCTAAATCTTTAAGCCCTGTAGAATAACCAACTATCTCTTTTATATTATTCTGAGCTTCCATTAACTCGTTAAATGCTTGATCAAAAATATCAGTTGCTTTTTTATCTACAGAAAGATTATTCTTAATACTCTCTATATCGTTCACTGCCGTCTTTAAATCTTCTAAACAGCTATTTACATCTCCTAATTCAGAACTAAGCTCTGAGTGAACTCTTTGAAGTAATGGAGTTAATTGTCGCTTAGAATACTCATCAAAAATATCCTTAACATACTCATCTACATTCTTAGCGATTTTATAATTAGGCTCAGACACTTCAAGTCCGATTTCTTTTTTGTTACAACCTGCCTTAATAAGCATATTAGAGAGCAGGTAAATGTCAGATTTCTTACCTTTACTATGATTATAAGTTATAATTTTGAATTTAACCTTATTAAAGTTTGTGGACCATAAGTTTTCAAATACCAAGTGTTCACAATTAACAAATAAATCAGCATTATCCGCAAATAGATTAAGTACTTCTCTTTCTTTTTGTTTTAAGTCCATGTGTTATTGAAAAAATGATGATGTATTTTTAACTTCTACTTTTAATTTCATTTCAGGCTTAAACCAAGTTGCGATAGCCTTTCCTTTCCATCTTAATACAGGGCGACCTTGATTATCATACCAATCTAGTGCCTCGTAATACTTATGGAATCTGATAGCAGCATCCTCTTGGTAGCCTTCTTTCTTAAAATACTCCTTTACTTCTTCTAATGTCGGCGCGGTTGCAGGCTTCTTTTTCTCCTTCTTAGGCTTACTAAAATAACTTTTAATAGCTTCATGTGTAGCTTTAGTGTATTTCTGCTGCTTCTTTGATCCGTCTGCCAAAGTGAAATTATATAGGAATAAATCTCCTTCTTCTATTACTTCTAGTTTTACCATGTTTTTAATTCAAGTTTGAGTTATAATTTAATATTACTTAGTGGACTTTGGATTTTACTTATGTGATTATGGCTGATATGGAGGTAGATATTAGTCGTTTTTACACTAGAATGTCCAGCGAGTCTTTGGATAAGCGAAATATCAGTTCCGTTCTCAACCATGTGCGTAAAGCTGCAATGACGCATAAGGTGTGTGTAAACCCTTTTATTACATATTCCTGCTTTATCTGCCAACTGTTTAATTACTTCTCCTACACTTCTATCTGTGTATTGCAGTGATTTTTGTCCATTAAAAACATACTCGGCGGACTTGTACTCATTCCAGTAACTTTCTAATACATTAATCAAATCTTGAGATAATGGGACTTGCCTATCCTTATTTCCCTTAGCTTGGATTATATTAATTACCATTCTACTTCTATCAATATCTTTCCATTTCAAATTTATAAGTTCCGATACACGTAATCCACAAGAGTACAGTAAAGCTAAAATTGCTTTATGCTTCTTATTTTGGCAGACATTAAACATTCTTTGAATTTCGTTTACAGAAAGAACGATAGGTAGTTTCTTATCAGACTTAGGATAAGGAATCTTATCAATCTTGCTTGGCATACCTACAGTTAATTTATAGAAAGATTTAATAGAGCAAAGGTTATGCTTTCGTGTATTTATCGTTTTAAAAGTCAATAAATACTCTTTAATTTCCTGAGTCGGTATTTCTTTAGGCTCAGAATATTTATCGAATTTTATAAGAAAAGATTTAACTCCAGAAGTGTAATTTTCTTTGGTTGCATCACTATTATACTTTAAAGCACAATCAGTTTTATATCTATTTATCCACTTTTCTAAATTCATATTTTCGATTTTTTAATTAAAGAGTATTGATTTTGCTGTTAGTTTAAAGGGTAGTTTACATATAATAGTTAGCAAACAGTTTGCTTGGTTTCCCTACATTTGGTGCATACCATCAAACTTTTGCCTTGTACTGATAATCCTGTGTTCATCCAAGAGTGGTCGCAAACCGATTTGCTAACAGCAGATAAACGCAATTTTTCAGCATCTAATTCTTTAGCTATGGTTTCCAACTCTCTAATTTTTTCTATATCTAATTTCTGTTTCATAAAACTGCGTTTATCTGCGAACCGTTATAAGCAAACGGTAGCTACTTTGAAACGTTTTTTTTTACAATCTCGTAATTTAGTTCGTGTAAATCTTTAATTAATCCGCAAGTCATACTTGTTTTGGGTGTTTCTTCAAAATATTTATATCCTCTATTTTTAATAATAGTGTATAAAACATTGTGTTCTTCGGCATCATTTCCACCAAATAATTCTTCTATTTCAATCATATCGTTATTTTTTTTAAATTGTTTTTCATAGTAACATTAGTAACCGTCAGCTTATAACCCAACCCTTACCCAACTCGGTCGACACCTTCGCTGGGTAAGGCTTCATCCGTTATAAGCAATAAAAATTACTTAGTGTACACTTCGATTCGGTCATGTGCACTCCAAACATTAGCCCAAGCCCACTCCCATTCTAAATCATCAGGGCGGTTCTTTTTGTGAGCTTCTTCAATAGCTTGTATCGCTTCTTCTTTGGTGTCGTAATCTCCAATAAAATCACCCATACCACCGCTTGGGTAATAACAATCTCCGTAAAATGATAAATACGTTTTCATAAGTCGTAATTTTTACAGCTTATAACAGCACCTAACAAAAATGGCTGCTACAAGCATTTGTTTATAATTCAGAAGTTCTTACAAGCAGCCACTTCTATTAGCTGCAAAACGTTACCAGCAATTAGACAAGGAAACCTTCCAATATTAATTTGTTGTGCAATATCTCAAGTCTTTCTCGTGGACTGAATAGAATATTGAAATCTTCCCATTTCATTCCACAAATTAATGCTGATACTTCTTTGAGCGCCATCTTTTGGTTGAGCGATAATGATTTATACCAACTAACTGCTGGTAACAAGCGGTTGGCGTCATTGCCGTTTTCGTGGTTTATTGAAGTTTTGTGTTCCATATCAAATTTATTTTAAAAGTGAAAGTTTAGTGTTCCAAAGTCGGCAACGAACGCCAACCGCCAGAACGTTAGCAGTAATGCCTATTTGCCACGCACATACTTGCTGTTAATATTCCTTAGTGTTCTCAACACATCTTCTTCAACATTTTGCAAAACGCATCCTAAAGCATACATCTCTTGTCTGTCTGCATCTTTTGGTAATGAATTTACTATATCCCAAAATATTGAAGAAGATTTACCTGAGTAGCGGTAACGCACATAGGCACTACTGCTAACAAGTGCTTTATTCAATGCCTTAGTTTTCGGCTTCGATTTTACTTTTGTCTTTTTATTTTTCATTTGTGTTTCAATTAAATTTTATCTGTTAAGTCGGCACTAAATAAAGCACCAACCGTTAGTACTAATAGCCTTTGATGTTTAATCTTCGGCTTCGTCCTGCTTTGTAAATTGATATACTAATCTATTAGCGATATGATTAAAACCTAAAATGTCAGTATCATCTTGAGTTAATTTTTTATAGATATTACAAGGCACTATATTAGCTAATGCGTGCAAAAATGCAGTTGCTTTATCCTCATCATCAAAATCGCTTAACGATATTCTATAATCGCTATCACTATCTTCATTTAACATTTCTGCTATTGCGCCTTGTATAATTGCAGCGTATTGGTACGATTGTTCTTTGTTGTTTTTCATATTTTAGTTTTTAATTGTTATTGTTTTTAAATTTTAATTTGGCTACTGGTACTAACAGCACCTAATAAAAAGCTGAGTTAACAGCTCATATATTTTTGTGTAATTACAGCCTTCTATTAGCTGCAAACCGTTATGTTCAATTTTATTTTATTAATTTTTAAAAGCCTACGCACCTAAGCGTTATCAGTAGGTATATTTACCTTATTCTTATATGGGCTTTCAATTTCAAAAACAATTTCTTGCTCGTTGTTATCTTCTCTAAAAGCAATTATCTGTATCCCATATTTACCGCCACGCTCTCGCATTTCATTTTCTGCAATTTCTTTAGCTGAATCAATTCCTGAGCATAAATCTACAATGTAATTATGTGATTGTTCGCTGCTCCAACGTTTGGCAATTACTATATAACTGCCTGTTTTTCTAAGTGGTTTTTCTGTTGTCATAAATCATGTTTTATTAATTGTTCTGTTTCTATTTTTAGTAATTGCTCTCCAACAATTTCTATTTCTTTAAATTGCTTTTCAATCTGTTTTAGCAAATCATTGTTTTGTTTTTGAAATAAGTTAATAAACTCTTGATTCTTTTCAAGTTCGTGTTTTAATCGCTCAATTTCAGCCCATATAAGTTTTTTTCTAAAGTATAAGTTTTCCATTTTCCTCCGCTTTTTTAAAAATTAATAAAATAAAACTGCCTCACACACTTGCCATCGCACCAACATAACACAACCTAAAATCAAACCGCCATATACTAACCGCTTATTAGGCGGTCAGCTTTTAGCTTGATGCCGTTAGCAAACATTAAAACGATTTGCTAACAATAAATAAACGTAATGTTGGCGTGTTCCGCCCGTAGCGTGGTATGGTAAGTTTTAGGCACTTACGGTTATGGTACTTGTCCATTAGCCAGAGGAACACTTTAACCACACACCAACACATACGTTTATTATTTTCCGTTATGTGCCATTTTAGGACACCCTTGCAATCTCATACACTTCATCAATTAAATGGTAGTGAGTTGCAAATTTCACCATTGCATAATTTAAACTACTTGCTTCAATATGTACCATTAAATCTTTATCCATACTTCTGTATTGGAATAAAAAACGGCACATAACAGCACCTAAAAAAGATGGCTTGCTTTGTTCTTCTAATAAACTTTTGTCTGTGTTCATAATTTTGTTCTTTTAATTAAGTTTCGAGGTATTAATCAGCCACCTCGTTTAGCTGCAAACCGTTATGCGCAAGCAACGGAAAACCGCAGATAAATCGTGAAATCGACGTGGCAAAAACAAGTGTTATGGTCAATTTCCTGTAACCTTTCGCCAAACTTTGCTTTAATAGCTTCAACGATATAAAACCATTGTTCTTCATCTTCCGCATCATCAACAATAATTGGTCGTTTAAAACTATCAAAACTATTGTATGGCGTTTTTCTTAATCCAATACTTGATTTACAATGAATTGAACCTGATTTTTTACTTTCTTTTACCTCATAGTGTTCAGGCAAAATTGATTTCATAAACTGAATGTCTTCGATAATTGTACTCATAATTTTTAATTTTTTTTTTGCCAGCGCATAACAGCAATTTGCATCAATGCCTTTGGCTTGGTTGTTAATTTAATGTTTGTTTTTTATTTGTTGTGTTCTTTTTTAATCCGAAGCTACTCGTATTTTTGCAAGGCACTAATGCAAGTTGCAAAACGTTAGGCGTAATTTTAACGACCAGCCAACTGTTCAACATTGGAAGCGAAAATTATACCTTTATTAAATTGCTTTAAATCCATGTGGTTTCTATCGCACATTTTTCCTGTTTTAAATCTTTCAACCATTACACCGTGATTTTCTTGACATGGTATTATTCTAATTTCATCATACTCTAAATGTTCATAACCGCTTTCATGTTTAATTTGGATTATTTCACCTTTAGAATAAACAGATACATATTTACCTTTACCAGTAGTTGGAATCATAGTTCCATCAAATACACCCATTTTAAAACCGTGTATTTTAGAATAATACCATCTCTTAACATCTCTTTTAAACCAATTAAGCCAGTATTTTCTTAATGGCCATTTATACTTGAAGTTAAAAAAACTACGCCTAACAGCTAGTATATTCAATTGCTTATTATTGCTCTTATTTTCAACTTTGTTTTTCATATTTACTTTTATTTATTAATTAAACTTTTGTTTTTCAAAATCGCAACTAAATATAGCTGCGAAACGTTACCTGCAAGGCTACAATTCCGACACATAATCAATTTCTATTTTGACCTGTTGCCAAAAGACAACCTTTTCTGTTCGATACAATGCGTTTATTAAATCAGCATTTAAAGTAGTGTATTGATGGAGCATTTCATCTGCAACAATAATTGCTACTTTCTTTGCTTGTGATAAAATTTGTTCAGGGTATTCATGGTTGGTAAGCATTGAGCTACCAACATATCCGTGAACGTAATCTTTAAACTTGCTTACAAGTTCCTGTGCTTTTTCTTTTGGCAACATTTTGAATATTATTTTTAAGTTCCTACTGATAAACCGCCCAGCAGGTAACAGCGGTTTGGCAAAAGCTGCCATTGAAATTTGTGCGAAAATTGAGCATCCGTTAGGCAGCCTTCGCCAAGCCGCAAAACGTTATGTGCAACCTTAAAGAACATTCTGCAAGTATTGTCCTGAATCCAAAATAATATGCTTACAATATTTTTGCTCTTTAAGTTCATCAATCCATATATGCCAATGCTTCATAAATGTTCCAATAAAATCATAAGGACTATCACGCTCAATGTATCTATCCAAATATTCGTTTCGGAGTTCATTTTTTGGGTAAACAAGAGTTATTTCAAATCCTTCATCATGTAGCAATTTCATTCCTTCTGGCTCTGTTGCAATAAAGATGTAATCTACCTTACCGATATACTTCTTAACATCTTCAATATATTCTTTGAACAGTCCTTTTTCTTTATACTTCCAATATTCAACTTCAACTGCCTTTATATCTGTTTTATCACAAATAAATGTTTTACCAGCACCACAAAAGGCAGCACATAACACAGTATATATGTCAGTTGCGGTTTCGTGTTTATTTGAAATTTTGTTCATTCTATTAAGTTTTGTTTAAATTGATAAGTTCGTGCTATTAATCGCAACCGAACATATATACTCAACGTTATCTATCTATTTAAACGTATATAAATTTAAAAGGTTACGTTTATTTTCAAAATAATTAAATTACAAATGAGTATCAAGTAATTTAAGCATTTCGAGCCAATTCTCTTTAGTTTTAAAGTAAATTTCCATCGTGGACGCACCCGCTTTTTCTCTTAATAAATAAATATCTAATCCGTAGAGTGAAGTATCGTCCTTATAAGCATAATAACCTAAGAAGTCAATTTGATTAAAAGAAAACATCACGTATCCATCTACATATACTTTTACTCTTCCGTTATAAATTTTAAGTTCGCGTTTATGTTTCATGGCATTAATCTTTTTTGTTAATAGCTATCATAGCATTTTCTAATAATTTTCCAGATAATTTCTCTATAATATAAGATGCGTGAATTAGTTTATCGTACTTACTATTAAATTCTTTTCTTTTGTCAGGCTTCATCATTTTATAAATAGGATGAGCTTTAGTCATCTCAGAGTCTTTTTTATACATTTCTATTATTCCTCTTGCGTGTAACATGGCAGCTAAATCATTATCAATACTATTCTTAGTTTCTAATTCATATCCTTTTTTAGATATAGTTAGTTTATAGTCAATAGAACCTTCTATTACTAAGTTTGTTGGAGCATCCGCCTCTTTGCGTTTTCCTGTTGTTGGATTGTTTTTCATATTTATTTGTTTTTATAGTTATTTGATAGGCATTTAAAGCATTGTTTTATTCCTTTGATAATTACCATGTCAGAAGTAAATACTGGGTGTAGGCTATACTCTGTAGGTTTCTTACAGATATAACATACTTTTGTTTTATCTACTTCTTTTTCCATTTGTTTTTCATTTCTAATTCGTAGTAAATTGTGCCGTATTGGCCCTTTGTGGCAAATGTAGTGTCATATCCTTTAGATTTCAAATATTCTATCTCTTTTTTATTACAAGGCTCTAAAGATATAATATCCGCGCATTGCTGTTTAGTGTAAGTATTGTTTTGAATATCGTGTCCTAAATCAGATATGTATTTTAATTGTGCGGATGTTGCCGCTTCTTGCATTTTCTTCCATCCAAATTGTTTAGCAGGAGGTAATTCAATTAGCTTTATTCTCTCATCCTTATCAGTTAAATTTTCAACTTTAGCAGACTTTCTAGCTCTTTCTTCTAATATATAGTCTCTCTTATCCTGAGTTAAGAATACTCTATCCTCTAAGTTCTTTCCTTGATCTAGTGTCCATGTATTGATTAACTTATGTCTTGAACTTGAATCTACAAAGTCTAGGATTACACAGTTTTGTCCAAATCTATCTACGAACTCTTTATCTTTTAATCTTGATCCGCGCCCAACAGACTGCATATACTTAGTTAAAGACTTTGTTGGAGAAGCATTACCGATTACCCCTACGTTTGGCTCATCAAAACCAGTAGTAAGTATCTGGCAATTAGTAAGGACTTGTATCTTTCTATCTTTAAAATCTTGTATAGTACCAACTCTATCAGGAGTAAATTCTTCATCTCCAACAATAGGTTTACAGCTAATACCATTTTCAATAAACATATCCGCTAAATCGCAAGCGTGTTGAATGTCTACACAAAAGAATATTCCTTGTCTTCCATCAGCGTATTCCTTGTATTTATCTATAATTAATTGGTTACGTCTAGGAATATTTACTTCATCTGCTAAATCCTTCTGATTAAGTTCTCCTGCGGTTGTTCTTACGTTATCTAATGACACATTAGTTTGTACTCTTATTCCGTCTAACTCACATAAGTAACCATCTTTAATACCTTGTCCTATATTATACTCATAGGTTATTTGCTCAAATATGTTGCCTAGAGATAAGCCGTCCATACGATGCGGCGTGGCGGTAAGTCCAAGTAGTAATTTAGGCTTAAAGTATTCTAATGGCTGTAGGAACGTCTTGGCCATGAAGAGGTGACATTCATCAACTACGATGCAATCGAAATAATCAAATGGAATCTTATCTAGTCTTCTGTAGAGAGTTTGTGCTGATGCCATAGTAACTTCTGCATTAATCTTAAATACAGAGGCTTTAATTGCACCCATTTTAAACGTTCCTGTATGGTTTCCGAAATTACAGTTATGTTTATCAACCCAATCTAAGAAGCCTATATCTTGAACGTGTTTAGCAAATGTATCGTCAAACTTATCTTTAAGGAATGCAAGTCCAGATTGTTGGATTAACTCCTCGTTATGTGTAATCCATAAAATACGCTTGAATTGTAGCTTCTCAACTATCTTGACTGCCGTAAAAGTTTTACCTAAACCAGTTGCCATACAAACAAGCTGGCGGCTAACTCCTGATTTTAAAGCATCTTCTACTTTACATATTACTTCTTGTTGGTATCCACGCAAGTTCTTTATCATATACTACTTACCTAATTTTTTAAGATTACTGAATAAGGCTGCTACTACAGGAATATCTTTAATTCTGTTTCCTGTAACATTAGCATGAGGGTAGCAGTTTTCAATGTCCGCCAAACTATATTTAGGATTGTTTTCGTCTACATATTTAGCTCTGTTTTCTTCTGAAGTGAACGTTAAGTATCTATCCGCCACTTCCTTATCTTGTTTAGAGAAACTGTGAACAACAACAATATTTTGTGATGGAATAGTTAATTCTTTACTTAGTAAATATAATACAGTAAAATTCTTTTCAAATATATCCACACCGTCAGTAGTAGTGTATATTTTAGGTTTCTTTTCTATATGCCATGGATTAGATTCTTCTTTTACTTCTTCCCAATCTAAAGAATCTTCTACTACCCATTTAGCAATAGCTTCACATTCTTTATAAGCATAGTAATAGTTCTTGTTACTTACTCCAATTTCTACAATGATTCCTGTTTTCTTGTGTTTATACTTTTCCATGATTATTAATTTAAAAGGTTATACGATAATAGAATAAGAAAGGTTACAATTATTATAGAAAATAATTCAAAGTTGAGTTAAAAAAAACAATAGGCTGAACGTCCTTCATTTACCAATGTTTAAACTGAGTGTCTTGGCACCTATTATTTTTACCACCGCCATGGTTTTAATACTACGACTCTATTACTACAACTTACCTAGGTATTGCAGTCTTTCTTCTTCATCCGCCGAGTCGTCAAACGGGCTTTAATATTTGATGTCTTTCCATCAGTCAAACCTGCCTTGTAGGATTTTTTATGTCCCTGCCGTCATTATGACGCTCGGTTAGCGACTAGACTCGAACTAGCTCGTTGTCTGACTAAGGCTCGAACTTAGACTCTACTGAACCAAAATCAGTCGTGTTGCCAGTTACACCATCAGACAATTTGTGTAGAAGATAGGATTCGAACCTATGCACTGGCGGGTTTTTCCCCAAGCTCTAGCCACTGAGACTTACTTCCACGGTTATCAGCAGATTACTCGTTGTTTTAATAAATCCACCGTTAAGTAGTTTTACGAGGTCTGCTGATAGTTGTTAAACAAACAATATAAAGAACGATAGGTTTCCCTGATTGTAAAAGTAATAAATTATATCTGTTTGTAAGGATATACTCCTTTAAAATATAAATTGAAGTGTCGTCCAATACTCTCAGCCTCAATCAACTTTCTAAACTCTTCTGCGGACACATCAGAGTATTCATACTTTTTATCTTGCATAAAGGTTACTATAAGAATATTAGTTTCTGTATCGTACTCTAATGACTTTATTTGAGTGCTTATTACGTCTAGTTTAGTTTTCATTGTCTTGTTTGTTTTTAGTTATTAGTCTTTTTCCACATCTTTGCTAATTAATTGGTCAAGAAAATTAGCAGCAGCTTTATTAGCAACTTCATGCACAATTTCATTGTTATGCTTATGTCCTGAAAAATAAAATGCATCTTTAAAAGCCATTGCAATATTAGCTTCCCAACCAATTCTGTAACTTTTGTCGTTTATAATTTCTACACAAACTCTATTGATTGCATCATTTAAATTTACTTTTTCCATTTTTTTATTTGTTTTTAGTTGTTAATGTTTTTATTTTAATGTAATTCTTAACTATTTTAAAGAATTTAGCTATTTGGTGCATATCACTTACTGTTATATCAACATTATAAGGATTCCATTTTGTTTTTTTCATATTCTTTTTATAAATAATCTAAAATTATAATCATTTATAATATCATACAATAATCTTTCAGTATTTTGATATGTTTTTTCTACTCCAGCAAAAAAACCAGCGTCATATTTATTTTCAATTATAATATTTGCTTCTTTTTGTGTAATTGCATTTCCTCTTATTCTTACACAATCATTATAAAGAATCATAATTGATTTAAATAAATCTTCATGTTCAGTTATTTTGACTTCTATTGAATTATTTATTCTTACTAATTCATTCAAAATCTGTTCATCATTTAAAGTATCTTTCCAGCTATTAATGATGCTTAATAATTCAGTATTAGCATTAAGTTTTTCAAGGATGACCTGTATTTCATTTATTATTTTTAAATCTATTTCACTCATATTAATTGATTTTAAGTTATTAGTTTTTATTTATTTACATTTTTTCAGCTGTCCAATCATGAAATCTATCAGCCCATTTTTTGTTTGTAATAAGTAATGGATGTGCTATACAATTATGTATTATATTCCAAAATCTTTTCATGTCAGTCTTTTTTAAATGTTTCATTGTAGTATTGTTCTGCATCATTTTTATAATGACCTGGGACTGCTCCTATAAACTTTTGTCCTGCCATATTAGCATCTATTATCTGTTGCTTTTCCATTTCTTTGGCTTGTTCAAATACTGATTCAATATCTTTTGCTAATATTCTTTGATAAAACCATTCTACTGCTGTTTGTTTCTTTTCCATTTTTATTTGTTTAGTGAGTTAATTGTTTCTTCATAAATATCAGTAAAATGAGTATCGCTTGTATTGCCACTATATTTGCCTAATCTATGAAATTGAAATGCTACTTCAAAAATATATCCCTTTATATCTTCTTGGCATTGAGTGTAGCCATCAATAAAACCATCATCATAATTATATGATAACCCATACCCAGTATTCGGTATTATATTTTCTATCTCTTCCCTTGTTTTCATTTAATTGTTAGTTGTTATTATTAATCTCATAGGCAATATTTGCCATTAATTCATTTCTGCCATCAGTAAAATCTAACTCTTCACACAATTTATCAATCATATAAATTGCACAATTTTTAGCAACAAGTTTATCAATATTTGACACCCTTGCATCTTGACCACTTGGAGCAGTTATTATTTTACACAAATCTTTTAAAATTTGTTCTGCTTTAATTTTTGCATTTGTTTCCATTTTTTATTTGTTTTTAGTTATTAATTGATTTATTTCTTTTTTAACATCTTCCCAATAAGAATAATAGTTTTGTTTATCTTCAAATTCATCTAAATAAGCTCCATAACGTAAATTCAAGCCACCATTATATATTTCATCAACTGCTATTAAAGCACATTGTACAACAAAACCCATATATATTCTTGGAGAGTTACATTTCATTCTATCAATATCGCCTACTACAGGAAAATATTTATCTGCTAATTCTATTGCTTTTTCTTTTGGTGTCATTTTATTTGTTTTTAGTTGTTAGTTTTTCTTTAAGTTTATTTTTTTTTTCAATTGTTTTATTCACATAAAAACTGCAAAAGCAAGGGTGTATAGAATTAACACCATAACAAGCACAGCCTTTGATTTTAATCTTTTTGTTAATTTTCATGTTTTTATTTGTTAATTTCTTGAAGACATTTAGAACAAAATCTTGATGGGTATTTAGGATGTATTTTTCGTATTGTATGTCCATTTTTTCTGCACACAAAAAAATAAATTATATAAGATATTATAGTTTTCATAGTTTTTAGTTGTTAATGTTTTGTTGTTCCATTTCCAATGCTACTTTAAGAACATTATTTAATTCTTCATAATATTCAATAGGAGAAATAGCCCCTAATGTAAGTTTACCTCTTAAATCCTCCGATTTTGACGCAAACCATTGTACTGGTGTTAAATTGTTTGTTTCCATTTTATTTGTTTTTAGTTGTTAATATTAGTCTTGTTTAAATTCTGCTTTTTTTACCCAATGTTTAATAGCATGTCCATTAGTTCCTTGTGGTGAATGTGTACAATGTTCATAAACTAATTCCATTTGTGCTTTACAAGCATTTTCCCAAATGATTTTTGAATTATTGGTTTTTAATTCTTCAATTTCTTTTTCAATAGCAAGTAACTCAAGTTCTACAAGTCCAAATGTTCCCATATCAACTTGTCCACTTATTAGTTCTTTAATTTTAATTGTTCTTTTTGTCATTTTATTTATTTTTATTGGTTAATTAATTAATAAGTACATAATAATAGCACCAAGTAATAAGCCTTTTGCAAAATACCAATAAGATGATGTTATTACTTTTTTATCTGCTAATTCTAAGTCATTTTCTAAATACTCTATTTGTTTTTTTAACTGTTTAATTTCTGGTGTTTCCATTTTTTTATTTGTTTTTAATTATTAATTTGATTTATTTCTTCTTTAACTAATTTCCAAAATAAGATGTCGCTTATTGATGGATCATAAGTTGATTCTTGTTTTATTATCTCATCAACTGCTATTAAACCGCATTGTTTGGCTTGTTCCCATGCTTTATATTCTTTTTTTAATCCTATTGGTTGATTAATCCAACTTTCATTAGGAGTTGATTGATAAAATTTATCCACTAATTCCATTGCTTTTTCTTTTGGTGTCATTTTTATTTGTTTTTAGTTGTTTTTAGTTGTTATTATTTTATAAAACCTAATATCCAAATAGGACAAAGAATTAACCAATAAAAAAATCTTTCTGATAAACTTACGGCTAAATTATCTTTTCCTATTTCCTTGCAATCTTTTCTCCAAATTAAATAAAAAGGTATAAAAGTCAAAAGTTGTATTAGTATGCATATTAGTATGTCCATATTAGTCTTGTTTGTTTAGTGAGTTGATAAATACTTTTAAAGTTCTGCCATCATCTTGGTAAGATAGTTCTACTTTACAATTATGTTTTGTATATCTTCTACCATATTCATCAATAACTTCAACCCTTGTTACTTTTGAAATATCAGCCATATCTTCTTGGCATTGAGTGTAGCCATCTATATACGCAAGTCTTTCAGATGATGATACATTATTACACCATTTTTTAAATAACTGTTCTATTTCTTCTTTAGTTTTCATATTGTTTAATTTATACACTTTAACGTAAATAAAATAAAAAGGTTACAAAAAAAACAAAACTCCCGAATTATCGAGAGTTCTGCTGGACAAAAACAAGAAATAATCAGTCAAAAAGCAACACAAACTATTTGAAAGCTAGTGTAAATTTAATATTTTTAACTCAAAGTTGAATTATTTTTTAATAATTATTTGGTAGTAAAGAAATTATTTGTAAATTTGAACACGATATTTGCCCTGCAAAGCAATATAAAATCTTGAGGAATATAAAACCTCCTCGTTAAAAAGAAAATCTATCAATAGCTTGCAGGGCGTAAATTGGTAGATTTTTTTTATTTTATTATGATTCAATTAAAGCCACTTAGAGAAAGTTTAGAATACAATCCAACTGTATTAAGGGTTTACCGTTCAGTCTCATTAGAACTTGAAGACGATTATAATAAATGGATTTTACTATGTAATAAAATTTCTACTTTTTATTATCAACTCGGAGGATCAAAACCGAAAAAAGTTAGACAAGCAGGAATGTTTGCATCAACTCCTAATGGATGTTCTGTTAATTCATATCCTATCGAGTTTATTCCTATAATGGTAAATATTATTAAAGAACACTTAAATAGAACGGATGGCTAAACGGCAACTACATAAGTGGTTGTGTGCTATTAAACCTTAATATAGCTTCGTATAGTGAAATAGAGATACAATCGGGGTGCGATTAGTTTATGTCGAAAGGTAGGTGGCTAATAGTAGGTTGCCCCGAGTATAAATAATAAAACTTTTTAAATGATTAGAGTGGATGTAAAACACTTTCCGCTAGTCAGCCAAAAGCGATGGGCGAGAACTCAACCACAGCAGATGAGTAAAAGTAGGTCGTCAAACACCTACCTTTACCTAGCTCACAAGCTCGAATCTTACGCTAGCAGTAAAGGCTCAACAAACAAACTTAACTAACAAGTAAATAATTAAATAATTAATTGTAACCTTATTAATAGATTAATAGTATAAGTGTATAAATCAAACAATAACAATCATGGAAAATAAAGTAAAAATATTAGACGGAATGCCAGCAATGACAAAAGTACAATGGATTGACTTATATTCATCTTTATGGAAAGAAATAAAGTTTGGTTCTTATTCGGGAAGTATGTTACAAACAACTGTTGATAATGCAAATAAAATAAAAAGAGTAATTAATTTTAAAACAATTTAAAACATTCTCGAATTATGAAAGAATTATCAATTAAATATTCTAAGAGTGAAGTGAGAGATAGGAAAAAGAGATTTCCTAAATTACATCCGCGCGATGTGCAAAAGAAAAATAAAGAAGCTTTTGATAAAAGTTATTTTGGATTATTATTAGCAGAACGTAACCTTTTAAATAAATAGAACGTATAAAAACTATGGAAGAAACATTAATTAAATCAGCGTATTGGGATAATTTCAATCTTAACTTGTATATTAGCTACTTACAAAAGAAAATAGCATTAACTTATGGAACAAAATAATATGGGAGTAAATAAATCAATAAAAGTAATATTCAAGGCATACGACCAAACACATGAGTTGATATTTCCTGCAACACATCAATTATCTGATGTGTCTAATTATCTTCGTAATATCTGTCACACTTATATTATTTTAGACTTAATTCCAACTTCAAAAGAACCTACAATTTAACTCAAACTTGAATTATAAATGATTAGAGATAAGTTTATAGAGATTATATCTGGTAGAGAGTCCAATATAGTAATAGGATTAGGAATATTAGTATTGATATGTATTGCACTTAATAATTAATAAGATGGAAACGCTAATTTATATATGGGAGGTGTTGTGTCAGATATGGCCAATAGCTTTAATAATGGGATTTATATCTATTCCTTTATTTTGGATATGGTTTAATGAAGAGAGTGAATATGAATCTATTGATGACCATTATAGCAGTGAGGATGTTAATGATGAATCTAATATTTAATTATGACTGAGAAACAACTATTCACTTACACTAATACTGTAATATGTGCCGAGTTACTATCTAACTATCTTGAGGAATTAAAGGAAACTCCTGTGTATAGACAGCAGATAAAGCATTTGTCAGGTAATCTATCCACTGAGTTAGAAAAGATGCTTAAAACAGAACTTCCTAAGATATTCCAAGTAGATGAGATGTTCACTGTTAATCTAATGAGAGAGTATAAGGATTTAGTAGAAAATCTTACTTCGGTATCGGCGGATGATTTAATAGTAATCGGACAACTAATAAAAGAATACAAGAAGGACAGTAGTAAGTTCATAGATAAATTTGAAATAACCTTAACTAAGATAGATGAGTAGTACAAACAGAAGTAACGCGAGAGATAACCATGTAAGTGATTATTATGTAACACCACCAGCGGCAATTTTTGATTTATTTAAAGAAATGTATAATTCAAACGAATTAACACACTTGTTTTTACAAGACGGAACATTTAGAGACGATTTAAAGTTTTTAGATCCTTGTGCGGGAGGAAATCCATCAAGTAATGATAAAGGATATAATCCACCAAGCTATCCTTATTGCTTAAATAAGCACGGAGTGGATGATAACAATATTCAATCTATTGATATTAGAGAAGATAGTTTAGCTAAGGTTAAATCAGACTATATAGCTAGTGAACCTATTTTGAACCGCGCAGATATAATTATTACTAATCCTCCATTTAATGTAGCCGTGCCTATTATCAAAAAAGCTCAGTTAGAAGTAAAAGATGGAGGCTATGTAATTATGTTACTTAGATTAAACTTCTTTGGTTCAAAAGAACGCGCTGAATTTTGGAAAGATAATATGCCATCAGTAACCTTTGTTCATAGAAAGCGTATAAGTTTCTTAAAAGGAGCAACAGATAGCATAGAATATATGCACTGTGTTTGGATAAAAGGAGTCAATCAAAACCATACTAAGCTAGTTATAATCTAAACTCTAAAACACCACTGAGCATAATAAAGAATAATAGGTAAAAACCACCCATAAAACAAAATATATAAGTTTATAGTAATTATATGAATAAAATAATGCAAATTTGAATTATAAATGGCAGGCAACACTAAACTAATAGAGTCTATAACCTTAAAAGAACTTCTACCTAAACAGGAGTTAGCGGACCAATCTTGTAATAAAGCCTTCACTCGTCATTGGTGTAACATATTCCTATATTTAGACCCAACAGAGTGTGCCTTATTCACATGGCTTGTAGGATATAGCGACCAAGTAAACGTATTAACTTACTCTACTACTCTATTACAACAGTTTGACAAAGCTTCTGATAGAGCTATGGAGATATACGGAGTAGATAAAGTAAAGTATAAAACTTCGAGGGACAATGCGCGGATGACATTTATATCTTTAGTAGAGAAAGGACTATTAATAAGAATAAAAGGTAAGAATAGATTTATGATCAATCCTTATATGGTATATTCAAGTAATCCTAGAAAGTTTGCAAGAGCATCCAGACATAAGGAGTATTTAGATATTATAGAATACAGTTCGGCGGATAAACTAGCAGGAGAATTAACAGAATATTGTAATGATATAGAGAAAGTATTTAAAGAATATACAAAGAAATATGGAAACTGGTAAGCGTAAGTCCAAAGTAATAAGATTAAAAGGAGAGGATGCTTTCATAAGACTCTTAGCATCTCAATTCGGGACCACGGCGGATATGGAAATAAACTTAATCAAAGTCCTTATTAAATTCGACCTCTTTAATCCGTTTAATCTCGATAAGCATATCAGAAGGAGGATACAGAAAGAGATGAATGTACCTTACACAACATTAGGAACAGCTATAACCCGACTAATAAAGTCAGGTATAATAGCAAGGAATGGAAAGAATGTATATGTTAATGTAGCTTTTAGGGGACTCGAAAATATAGATTCAATAGTATTCAAAAAACCATTATAGTTCCCTTTATAAATTAATCTCTAGCAAGCCCTGAGTTACGTTCCTCGTATCGTTGCTCCCAATATTCAAATGCAGTATTTTCATAATGCACCTGGCACTTCCATTTAATATCTTCTATTTGCTCGGCGCTGAGTAGTTCCGATATTTCTATTGATCCATTTTTAATATCATAGATTCTAATATCTACTTCATCTGAGTCTTTAAAATATTCAAAGTTTACTGAGCAATTAAGCTCGGCGCTGTCTATTGTTATGTCAAGTTCTTTTATCATAGTAGTAAAGTTAAGTAAAGCCGCCTTATGTATTTTAATGAACCCATGAACCATTAACCCCTTAATGGTAAAATATCACTCGGCGGCTTAATATTGATTTAATTTGATTTTAATGAGGTTAAATGTATTTATGGTATATTGTATTAGATTTGTTATAAAGTATCAGCAGGATTGAAATTTGATAAGTAGAATTTGATTTTAATATCAACTTATTAGTTTGCATTATACTTCCACTTATAAATTATCATTTATAATTCAAGTTTGAGTTATTTTCTTCATAAAATATTAATCCAGTATTGTTTTTCTTTTTTCCGTTTAATTTAGATGATAGATTCTGTTTGTTTATTTTAAAAAACTCGGCGGCGGATTGTACTGAATTAAATATTTTATTTGTTTCGGTATGTATTACTTTTTTATAAAGTCTATCTCTTGACATTTGTCTATTTAGTTCACTTATATTGGATAGCCCATTTTTATGAGCGTGTTTTGTGTTTTCAGATACAGTATTCCACTCTAAATTTTCAACTCTATTATCTATTTTTATGCCGTTTTTGTGATTAACAGTTGCTTTATTTTCTGTATTAGGAATAAAATGTATTGCCACTAATCTGTGAATTACGTTTAGTTTTACTTTTGAGTATTTACACAAATTAACATATTCATACCCTTTTTTGTTTTTACCATGTTTTAATATCTTGGTAGGTATAGTATAGGAATTTAAAGGCCTTAATACTTCTCTTTCAAGGCTTTTAACTCTACCTAAATTAGATATTTGATACTGCCCTTCATATCCTTTTATATCAATCCAAACTTCATTTTCCATTATAATTCCTTTTTTAATTTAACTGTTTAACGCAAATTTACGTCAATTAGTTTCAATTTTCCTTTAATATTATTACTAAAAAATGATAAAGTCTGTTCGGCGGTTTTGCTGTAAAAAAATCTGTATGCGGTTTCTTTGTCACAAAAATAACTACGCTCCTGTATTACTCCTTTAGCCTTTTTAAAGCCTATTGTTATCACTTCATTACTGTACTTCATGTAAATTATAACTCCGTTCTGTGGTAATATCGTGTGTATCATAGCTTACTTGTTATATAATTCAATCCAATTAACTGTATTAAAGTCGTTTTGAGCGTCTGTCATCACATTAAGTAGTTCAGTTCTTTTACGTCTTAAAACATCAGCCAAAACAGTTCTGTTTAAGTTATCCGTATTTTTTAGGTTTAAGTAGTGTTTTATATCACTTTTTAACTCTTTAATGGCTTTTCTGTACCATTTATTTAATTTTGATTGAGCGAACATATCCATAATTTCTAATTTTAAGTGATTAATATTATACTTCCGTTTATTAATTAAGGTTTAAACGTGTCTCTATTTTGATCCTTACTGTATCTTTTAAACTTCTTTCTGAGTTTGTTTCCTCTCCTAATGCTACATTTAGCCAATTAATATGAGGGTACTTGTCGGCGGCGCTGTTAATTAATTGGGCTTTATGTCTGTATAAACTGAATATCTTTTCAGCCTTGTTTGAGGGTATATCTACTTTTGCCTTTACGTCTTTAATATCATTACTCAGCATTATTAATACTGCTTTTAATGCTTCAATGTTTACCAGGTCGGATTTAGTTAAGTTTTTCATAGTTGTATGTATTAAGGGTTAAAATTGATTATAATTCCTTTTTAAAATAGTTGTAACAGTTCTTTCCATTGGCCGTGTGTAAACTTGCCGTATTGGTTCCTCGCTTCATCTCTTGTTATTTTAAGTCGCTTAACTGCTTCATCCAGGAAGTGTGAATACTCGTTAACGGTTGGTAAAAAATCTCTTTTCTCTGCTTGTTGCTTGCGGTATGTATCGAATGTATTATTTAACATTCTGTTATGTCTTTCTGCTTTGGTTAAATTTGCCATGGTTTTTAGTATTAATGGTTTATATTATAGTTCCTTTATTAAATTGGGTTAGATGATAGCATTATAAACTGTCCGTGTTTGTCTATCATTTGCTTATTAAACTCTGTTAAGTCTTGCGTATCTGTGTAAATTTCTGTTATTGGTCCGCGCGGTGTCAATAGTTTTATTTCGTATTTCATGGCTTTAAGGTTTTAATGTTTACTTCTCCAAATTTTAATAGCGTCTTTAACTGAGTAGTCAAAAAACTTTTCTCCATTAATATTAATGCAGCCGTTTGCATATTTGTATGCAAAAATCCCGTTTCTTACTTTTGTTTTACTTATTGGCGTATCGAATAACATAATTTTAAGGTTTTAGAATATTTATACTAATTTATTTATACAAAGGTTACATTATAGTTCCCTTAATTAATTGAGTCCTTTATCATTAAATCGAATTCTTACACTTATCCTGCCTGTATCTTTCCAAAAAATTAATGTCTTTGGGCCAAACATATAACAAAATTTATATAGTGTTTTGTCTGTTTCTTTCACTGTGGCGCCGTTACAAGTTGCTAAAAAAGCTCTTTTATTTTCTTGGATAGTATTATTATTTAATGTTTTCATGGCTTTTATGTTTTTAGGGGTTTTAAATTATAGTTCCTTTAATCTTTTAAATATGCAAGCATATCATTTATACTTTCGCTTGTTGTTTGGTCCTCATCTGCTCTATCATAGTATGTATAAACGTCAAACCAATTTTCGAAATCGTTTTTCTGTCTTGTACTTAGTTTTTTATATAATTCCTGGGCTTGCTTGCGTTGGCCGTTGGTCCTACTATCTAAAATATATTCAAAATATTCTTCAATAGTATTAAAATCTAATCCTTTTATTGTTGCTTTACTTACCATGGTTTCTAATTATTAAGGGGTTTATTTATTGTTTAGGGGTTTTTATTAGTTGTTTGCATATCTAGCGTTAAATTCTGTCTGTGTTACTTGTTGAGGTGCTTTATTAAGATTAAAGGCTACTTCTTCGATAAATTCTAAATTGTCAGGGTTTTTAATGTTGTTTGTCCATTTCGGGCAGGCGTCAACGTTAAATTTGTGTAGTGTGCAGCTATTTAATAAAATTGTGCTTGCTAGTGTTAAAATTACTGTTTTCATGGTTTTTGGGTTTTTAGGGGTTTATTATGTTTTTGATTGTTATTTCTAATTGTTTAGTGTTTTTGAAGTCGCCTGCGTACATTTCTCTATCTATCTCAATGAATGCGGTTAAAACTTCATTATCTTTAATATAGTATCCTATATATTCACCATTTAACATTATATCTGTATGGGCTTTTGTACTTTCTGTTTCTGTATGGTTTAAATAGCTTATCATTTTCTTAAATTTTAGATTGTTTTTAACTCAAGTTTGCGTTATAATTCCGTTTATTAATTAGGATTTAAAAATCGTTTTTACACTTCGGCGGCTGTATCTATTTATACTCTTTTAACTCTCTTTGTTTACACTTTCTTTCTATATTAGAACGTACTATAATACCATTATCTCTTAAATCACTAGTATACACACTATCTAATTTATAAGCCTTTCTTATTATACTTAATCCTGTACTCTCGTAACTACTACCGTAACCATATTGAAACGGCATTATAAATTCTTTAGCATCTGCCATTCCATAGTTAACCGTTACTAAGCCCGAAAAGTAACTATTGCCGTTTAACTTATCAAACCACTCTTTAGCTTGAATATCTATTGTCTTAACTTCGTTTTTCATGTCTTTATATTTTAAATTGTTAATTTACCTTTAATACTTAACCTTAATACGTTGGTAGTCGTTTGTTGTCGGATAGTATATAAGCATATTGTAATGTGTATTATATAATTCTTATACTTCCAACAACTTAAAAATCAATTAGTTACGTTGTTTAAATCTCTCTAGTTGTTGTTCAATATTTGCGTATAATTCACTAATTAAGTCGCTTAAAATGTCATTTAGTTGGTACATTTCCATATCATACAACTGGTTAAATGTGTCACCATTAACTAAATGTGGCGCTGTTTCTCTGTAATTGTCTAATATACAACCAATTAGGTCGTTTTTCGCTTGTCTTTCTCTATTCATTAGGTCGCGAAGTTTTAAGGTTATTTGTGGGTTTTTCATGGGATTAGTTTTTTAAGGGGGTTAAAAATGTTAAAAGCCTGTAAACATTGGTATTCACTCGGTGGACAAAACGCATTTTGTGTTTAAAATTCGGGTGCAATTATACCGTATCCGCCAAAATCTTTATAAATGTTTAAATCTATTGCTTTTTCGCTTTTAATCTTTAAAGCGTATCCTCTAGCGTCAAAATTGATATATACTAAATCTTTCGCTTTGTCGCCTAATATCTTAACAATTTGCTTTTCAATACCGTTAAAAAACTTCTCTTGTTCTTCTTCGGTTGTTTGTTTTACGTCGTATCCTGTTAATTTGTTTAGTTCTAATAAATGTAAAGTATTAGTATTTAATAAACATGTTGTTGCGTGGTGGGCTTTTCTTTCTACTCTAAACAGTTTTTTACATAGTTCTATTGGTTCAATACCAGTGTTAAAAATAGTATTTAGGTTTTCGCCGTGTCTTTTAATGTTATTATACATTAGTTCTTTTTTAGTTGGGTTTTTCATAATTTCTATTTATTAAAGGGTTTATATTAGTTTGTTTCCTTATTCAAATGTACAAATACTTTAAACTCACTATGTGAATACTACATGAACGGTAAGTAAATAACTAAACTTAATCGACAACAAATGGAATGCCTCAAAAAGCCTATAAATAGGGGCTTTACAAAAATCTAAAAGTGTGCCAAACTATCAATATGAACTACCTATTTGATGAGCGGTAAACAGTATGTAAAAATAGTGTGTTAAAATTTAGTTTTAATTTACCCTATTTACTTAACCTTTATACTCAGCCCAAAAATGATAGTTTTAAATAATATCGTGCCAAAATCACATAAATTTAATTTATTACATAAGTGGTAATAATCCAGGATTAACGGTAATTGCTTAAATAGCCGTTTGTTGTCGTTTAATCGTGTGCCAAACTTACTATAAATATGTTAAAAAAGGATCTATTACATGAACGGTTGTATAGCTTGATGAACGGTAAGGGCTATTTATCCGTTTGTTGTCGTTTATTATCCGTTTGTTGTCGGTTATTCTGACTCAAGTTTGAGTTATAAACGTGTGTTGTTCCTTGGTTAGTGTGTTGTATGTTGGTGGCTGTGTAAAATGATTATGCAAGGCGGCGGCTATATTAAAATAATAATTTTATATATATCACATTACTAATTTATATCATTTACTACTAGCATAGTATAAACCAATTTACTATATATAAATCCTAATTTACTAACCTGTAAAAATCCTAATTTCAATTATCTGTTTATCCTTATGGCTTTCTCTTATCCCCCGTACCCCCGACTTTACTTTCTATTCGGAAATTCAACCTATATAGTACCATAAAAATAATTTTAAAAATAAAAAAAATTCGTTGTTTAAATAATCAATAAAATATTTGAGGTATAACGTAACCTTTAGGAAAGTACTTGCGTATAAGCAGTAAAAAAGAGATATGCAAGTAGAATTAGATAGAAAAGATTTGGAAGCCTTGGTTATGGGTATTGGGGTTAATTACTCTGAGTTTAGTAATGGATTAGTTAAGAAAGCTGGGCATAGTTATAGTGACCAATATGGGAGGACTAGTTGGGGGAGTTTGGATAAGTTATCTGATGAAGAGGTGTTTGATTTGTATATTATATGTAAAATAAGTTGGAGATGAGAATAACGGCAAGTAAGGGGTTTCTGAGACAAGTAAAGAAGGCGAGGGCAGGAAAGGTGTTGATGTGGGATTGGGTGGATGAGAGGTGGATTGTAGGGGATTTGGATAAGGTTAAGAGGTTTAGTAAGTGGACGGTAGTGATTAAAGATTTTAGTAAATAGTTTAATTTAGTTGTAACCTTTTAAAAGATAATTAAGTATAAGGGTATATGGGAGAAGATAAGAGTTCCGCCGAAATGGTGGATAGAAAGACAGATATGCAGAAGTTAACATTAATAGAAGATATGATGCCACATGAATTAGTGTTGTATTACTTCCCTAAGGCGGATGAAGAAGATATAGACTTTATATTATGGAATAAGAGTCCATTTCCTTATGGCCCGATAGAGAGAATAAATGATGATATTTATGAATGGTATTTAAAAAGTAACTCAACTTTGAGTTAAAAAATAGGTAATTAATAAAAAAGTAATTAATTTAGCATGGTGTCAATTAATAAGATAAAGCCTTACGCGATATACGATAGTGTATATGATTTACAGTATATGGAACTGTATAGTGGTAGTGAAAGAGATCCTGTGGTTGATGCTTCTGTTTATGCTGACGATAATTTAGCTTTTGATCCGAGTGGTAATAAACTTCCTTTTAGCATACAAGTAGGATTAAACGCTCAGTACTTAGATAGAAGTAAACACTTACTTGAGGATATGGATAAGAGGGTTGTGAGATGTAGTCAGAGAGTTACGGTTACTATTATTGTATTTAATAACATTGATGATTACTTATGGTATGAAAACGGAGAAAGAACATGGATAGATTTATAAATCAAACATATAGTTATAGTACTCATAGAAATTACTTTATGAATAGTACAGGAAGCTTATTTATAAATGAAGAAGGAGATTTATTAATTTATTACAGATTTAATTAAAAACCAAATAAATATATGAAAAGAACAATTAGTAAAATCACTGTTAATTCAGGAGGTTTAAAGGGATTAATCCTAGAGGGTCGCGAAGATGTGGCTAAGAACAACAAGATTACTGAAGACGGCTTCAAGTTAACTAAAAAGCATCCTATTTCAAGAGACTTAGAAGACAAACTTAAAGAGTTTCGTTTTTTTGCTTTAAATATTTGTGGTTTAATAACAGATAGTACAACTAAGAATGAAAAACTAATGTTGCTTGACGGATGCGATGTATTATCTATTGAGTTTGAGAAGGGTGTTACTGGTTACTTTAAGATTAAGGTAGCAAGCCGAGTATTTGATACTAAGACTATTACATTAAGTACTCCAAAGACAGATTCTAGCGATGATTATGAGTATTTTGATACAGTTATGAATGTAGTAGAGTCATTATTAGAAGAAGTTGAGCAGTATGAGAAGGGGTTAAAGCAGATTAGTGATGAAGACTTAATGATAAGCTATATCCGTCATGGTAAGGATAAGAGTATGGATTTAGATAAGTTAAATGAGATGTCGGCGGAAGAGAAAGCGGATTACTGTCAATCTATCCTTGAGAAACTAGGATGTTTAGTTATTCGTCCTGATGAAGTATATGAAGAAGGAGAAGTGGAAGAAGTATCTTTAGAAACTAATATAGAACCATTGATGTTAGATATGGACCCAATGAGTGATGAATCTCAAGAAGTATGGGAAGCTACTATGCCACAAGAAGATGAAATTGAGCCTTTAGAATTAAAAATAGCAGAACCAATTAAACTTAAAAAATAAATATGATTCATAATCTATTTCCAAATGAGGTGTATTTAGAACCTAACGAACACAAGTATTTTGATTCAGAAGGTAATCAATACATCTCATTTTCGGCACTATATGGTAAACTTGTAAAGAAGTTTGACGCAGTAGGTATCAGTAAGCTAGTAAGTAAACACGGAGACAAGTCTGCAAGCGAGATAAGACAAGGATGGGAACAAACTGCTGTAAACGGATCAAGAGTAGATGCTGCTTTAGAAAGATATGCTCAAACGGCTACTTTAGATGAAAGTGATGAAGATTTAAGAACTTGCGTTGTAGATGTATTGTATAAGTACAGAAACTACTCGAAAACATTTGAGCAAGGAATCCCCTACTCTAAGAAATACAGAGTAGCGGGGAGTTGGGATAAATTAAGTTTAACTTCTAATCGTAAAGATAGTAAGTTTGTGTTATCTGACTTTAAATGCTTTGTTAAAGGATACGATTCTCTATTTACTGTTAGTGGCCAACCTTTCTTAAACGCTCCATTTGAACACTTGTCTAATACAAAGTTTACTAAAATCAGCCTACAATTATCTTATTATAGCCATTTATTCGAGGAATTGACTGGGAGAAAGTGCGAGAAAGTATTTATAGATTTAATCACTCCTGTATTTGATTCTAATAATAAATTAATAAGCTATAAGAACGAAGTTGTACCGACAATGTATTTAAAGAATGATATTAAGATACTATTAGAAACTTTCCAAGACGAAATAAAGGATATGTTAGATAATACTGTAAAAGCAGATTTTGTGGATGTATCGGCGGATGATGAAGAAATATTTTAAAAAATAACTCAAAATTGAATTAAAAAACGTAAAAAATAAAAAAATGGAAAAAGAAAAATATTACACGCCTGTAGCAACAGAGTTTTATATTGGATTTGAATACGAAGAGTTTTGTGTCGAATGGCTTAACGGCATGTTTGAATTTTATGATACTTTTGAAATCTTAGAAGACAAATTATTTAAAGGGTTGATTAGAGTTAAGTGTTTAAATGAAGATGATATAAAAAGTTTTGGATTTAAAATAAATGAGACAATACATTTTTACGATGAGAGAATGATGTTTAATGGACAACATAAAGTTTATCAATTAGAGAAAAAACATTTAATTTATTTTATAGAGAATCTACAAGGAATAACTAAAGATATTAACAAGGTCATTATATCAATTTATAATAAAGAAACTATGGGAATTAACGAGCGTCCAGCGTATTTATTTAATGGTGACATTAAAAATAAATCTGAATTAGCGTCTGTATTAGAAATGATTGGTATATTTAAATAAAAAAAACGTAAAAAAATGGAAAATAAAGAAAAAGGATGGATTTTAGGTTATGACGTAAAGTCGTTACCAGGTTCAAAAACAATGAAAGAAATATCTAAAGACGCCTTAGAAAAAGGTATAATCGAATGGGATAGTTCAAAAGGAGGGTGTAAACCTCAAGTTGTAAATTTAGGTGGAGATAAGAATATTCACTTTAAAAACTGTGAAATAGTTGATGTTTTTACGACCGATTAAGTATGAAATTTCTAGCAACCTTAGTTTTGTTTTTCAGTATCGGAGGATGTATAATAGTAGTAGTTGTAGCTAATAAAGATAAAAAGACTCTTATAAAAGACTACAATAAACAGTTCCAAGACACTCCTTTATATTACAAGAGATACATAAGTACAAGTGTAGTTTATAAGAACAATCACAAACATTAAAGAAAATTTATTAATTTAGGCGATAGGAACGAGATGTTACCTATCGCTTTTTTGCGAAAAACAATTTATTATGAGTTATTTATTTTTTATTGACCAAAAGAACAATAAAGTTCTTCATCCCGATGTAGTAAAATTGGAGCCACAACTAGCCTTATTAACAGATAAGGAAGTTCTATTCATAATTTTGGCTTACGACTACAATTCAATTTACAGACAGTTTCCCGAAAGACAAAGAGTATCTAAGGCTATATTTCACGTTTGGCAGGACAATAAACCTGAATTACTAAACGAAGATAAGCGTCCAAAACGCATATCGGCGGCTATTGAAGCATACAAGTCTTTGCAATACAATAGAAATATTGAATTAGTAGAAATGTATAATAAGAAAATAGACGAACTTCTTAATATATTAGACCACGATAATTCTACAACAGGTATTAAGAATGCTATGGACTCAATAGATAAGTTCAGAAAAGCAATCCAAGCAATAGAGAGAGAAGTGGTGGAAGAAAAGTTGCTTGATGGAGAGCTTAAAGGTAAAACAGAACTTAGTTTCCTTGAGAAGATGAAGTCTAATCAAAAGATGTTTAAATCAGTAACCGCTAAACGAGGATAAGATGGACTATAAAGAACTACCTATATTACTCGCGCCTTATGTTAAGGGGAAAAATTTTTTGCCCAATCCTTTAGTTGTTAACGGCATTCCTGATTATGCTGATGGAGCAAAGAATACTAAAGTGATAGGGACTACTGAATACGAAACATTTTGGGCGGAACAACTTTACAGATGTATAAACGGATACCAAACAGGAGGAATATTTATACCAGGAAGATTCTACTACTACATGAATTTTAATAATATGAATACGGTTCACGGTATTATTACTCCTGACTTTTGCGATATGCACTTAGAATTATGTTACATAATAGAGTGGTGTAAAGCAAATGGAAAGAATTTAATAATAGGAAAGAAACGAAGGGCAGGTATATCTGAGTTTACTCAAAAGGCTGTTATTGACCACGGATATAGATTTAGTGAGTCTTACCAAGCTGGTATAGCGGCAGGACAAAAGAAGTATGCAGAGGATTTTATGACAAAGTGGGAGGATTCTGAAGCTTTGTTACAGAGTGAATTTAGAGTAAACTCTCTATTAAACAACCCTGATGAAGTAGTTTCGGGATACGAGTTAATGGACGGCGGTAAGACAACTCTAAAAAATAACGCTTGTAAGATATTTGTAAGAACCATGCACAACAACCCAAATATGTTTAAGGGTTTATTCTTAAATGATGTTGTGGCGGAAGAATCAGGAGAATTTGAGAATCTTTGTGAGTTTATTAGTGCTACTAATGATTGTTTAATAGATGGAGATACACAAGTTGGAATGTTTATGATTTATGGAACAGGAGGTAATATTAACAAAGGCTCTAAAGATTTTAAGAAAGTATGGGAGAATCCTAATGATTACAATGCTGTTAAATATCTTATTACAGGAGATAGATTTAAGAAACCATTTTATGGTGGCGCTACTCGTTTTGGTAAAGACGTATCGGTAACACCTAATCTTTTAAAGAAGTATAAACCATACCAAATAATAGGAATGGAAGACACTGAAGCTGCCATGGAGAATATTATGGAAGAGAGAGAGAGGTTAAAGAAAGGGGATTTAAAGAAATACATGGAGCATTTACAGAATAATCCAATAAACGAGGCGGAGATATTTAGAAAGATGTTTAGTAATAACTTCGATATACAGAAGATAAATTCCCAACAAGACGAGATAACAGTAAATAAGAATAAGTATTCAAAGTGGAAATTAGAATGGGTAACTAAAGAAGGAACATTAGAAAGAGTAAATCCATTAAGAATAAAAGCTATTCCTGCAAAAGATACTGATGACGAAGGAGATTGTATATTAATACTTGATGAATACCATCCTGATAAAAAGTATAAGAATCTTTATGTTGGAGGAATTGACCCTTACGATCAAGATAAAGGTGTGTCTAAATCTCTAGGAGCTATGTGTGTAATGTCTCGTCCTAATACTTTTGGTATTCCATTTAATATGCCAGTGGCGGTTATATGTACTCGTCCTAAAAGAAAAGAGATATTCTTTGATATGTGTTTAAAACTATCTGTTTATTATGATTTAGTTGGTAATACATTAGGAGATAAGGCTGGTAGTTCAGGTATTATAAAATGGTATGAAAACCATAATTGTATGAGATACTTAGCGCCGAGACCTAAGAAATTTGAGAGTATGAATAGTGAGCAGTCACATGAATTTTGGGTTTCATTAAATACTTATAGCCGTCCATTAATGGTTGGAGCTATGCAAACATCTATACATGATTACTGTCAAAATATATGGTTTCCTGAATTAATTAATCAATTAGGTAACTTTGATGAAGTGGAGATAGGAAGTGATAATGACTTGGCGGATGCTTATGGTATTGCTTTAATGCAATCTATCAGTGTAGTGGCGGCTCCAAGAGATGATAATACTAAAGAATCAGAAGACCCTTTTAGTTTAGGAAATTGGATAACTGATAAAAATGGTAACGTAATTCCTGCTGGAGATTTTAAGCGTCCAACTAATCCTGAAGAGGACCATGAATATTTTGGTAGTTAGTTACTTAATTTTTACTATTTTTGAGTAAAAATACATTCAATGCGTTCATATCCACAAACAAATGTTTTAGAGAAAGAAAAAACACCTGAGTGGTGTAAGCTATTCCTAGATTATTCTCAAGATTTATTAAGAAGTAGCGACTATAATAGGTCGCTTATGGATGAATCTTTTAAATCATATAATGGAATAAAGACTCCTGAGAGTATATTGTATCTTACAAAAACTTACGGAATACAGAATAGAGCAAAGTTTATACCTTACCGCGCACATTCAACTAAGATTAAATTAATGGTTGGAGAGTTTCTTACAAGGCCATTAAATGCAACCGTAACAACTATAAATAGAGATGCTAAATCTGCAAAGATGGATCAACTTGATTTTATGTATGGTGCTATGGAAGCTAAACAAGAAATACTTGATTTAAAAAACAAGGTTGGTGTAGATATAATGGAAGGTGCGCCGATACCTGATGGAGAAGAAGACCCGATATTTCAAAAGATGTCTCCTAAAGACAAAGAAGAGAGTATTATGCAGATTATCTTAAATGAGCAAATACCTTCTTTAGATTTAAAACAAAAATTTTCAAATGACTTATTAAATTGCTCAATAGCATCTATGATTTACGGAAAGGTAGAGAGAGATGAAGAGGGTGAAACAAGATATATTAGTATTGACCCACGCGATGCTATTTACGAAGAAATTGATGGAGATACTTTCTTAGAGAAAAGTCCTATCATGGGATGTAGACAATGGATGTCTATTCACGATGTAATGCGTAGATATAACTTTGACACTAAGCAATTAGATATGTTAAAAGATATATCTAACAATCCACAAAGTTACGCTAACGCTTCTAATAACAGAATTAGATATAGCCCTAATGGCGGATTAGTAGTAGAGGTTATTCATATAGAGTGGAAATCAGTAACAGCTTCTTATTTTAAGAAAATGCCTAAAACTGTAACTCAATTAATATTCGACCCATCAGAGAAATTCATTTACACAGAAATTGACGCTAAAAACTACGAGGATAATAAAGAGTGGCACGATTCACAAGTTCAGAAAGGTAAATATGAGATAGAAGTAAGATATGCAGAAGATTTATGGGAAGCAACTCGTATCGGAGGATTAGAGAAATTAGATATTAATATGAGACGTTCTTATTTTATTATGAGAAGTGTTGACGAGCCAGGAAAAGTATTAAGTTCATCTTATACAGGATTCTTGTGTGGCACAGTTGACGGTAAGCGTATCTCTTTAATGAATGAAATGGAGAATTGGTCCAACATATTTGATATTGTAATGTATCAGATATTGAAAGATATTAACAAGCACAAAGGAACAATTTTAGGATTCAATACGGCGGCGCTAGGAGCAAAAAATACAGTAAAGAAAATAAATTACGATATAGTAAACGATGGATTTGTAACTTATGATACTTCAGCAAGCGGTAACTTTCACGGTAGAGATGTAAGTTTAAATAACATATTACAAACACATGATTTAGGATTAAGTCAATCATTCGGAGCATTAGTTCAATTTAAAAACGACATTCTAGTTATGATGGACAGAATGACAGGTATTAACAATGATAGAGAAGGTCAAATATCGGCTAGTGCAACTGCAACTAATACTAATTCAGCTATTCAAGCTTCTAGGACAATGACAGAGCCATTCTTTTATGGTGTTTATATGTATATTAATAAGACTTTAACTAAAATTGTAGAAAGTACTAAGATTACTTGGGCATTCTATAAATTAGAAAAGGGTGAGCAGATATTAGGAGTAAGTAAATTTAAGTTCTTAAAAGTATCTCAAGAGATAGGATACAAGGATTACGGTGTTCATTTAGAAGACTCGGGTAAATACGCAGAGGTTAAACAATTTATGAGAGACCAATTAAACGCTTCTTTAAATGCTAAAGAGATACGTCCTGAAGATGCTTTAGCTTTTGTATGGTCAGATATTGCATCAGAGCAGAAAGCTATATTAAAAGAAGGGTGGGCTAAGATTAAAGAACTTGAAGGACAAAGTCAACAAGCTCAAATGCAAAATCAACAACAAATGCAAGCGGCTCAACTTGAACAACAATTACAGTTAGCTAGAGAGGACCGCGAGGACAGACAGTTAAATGAAAAAGATAATATTATTTTGCAAGGTGACACTGATATACGTGTTTCCCAAAATAAGATGTCTGACCAATTAATTTTAAATCAAAATAAATTCGATAACGAAAATATAAACAATACAAATATTTAATATATTTGACTAAAAATACAACAAAATGGAAAACCAAGCTGAAATAGTAGCAGAAAATACTCAACGAGATGTTGAGACTGCCGTAAAGCCTAATTTCGATTTGTTGTCAACTGACTCATTTATTAACGGTGAAGTTCCAGTAGCAGCAAAAGAAGAGGTAAAAGAAGAAGTTAAATCTGAAAAGCCAGAAGAAGTTATTGAATCTGAAATAAAATTAGATGAAGAAAAAGCATCTGAAGAAGTTAAAGAGGAATTAACAGAAGAGGTAAAAGAAGAGGTAATTGATGAGAACGCACCACTAACATTAGATGATGATTCTACTCAAGAAGAAGAAGGAGATTGGATTGTATATGCTAAATCAGAAGGTTTAGAAATTGCAGAAAATTCTGTAGAGGCTTATATAGAAGCTAAAACAGCTCCTTTAATAGAAGAGATTGAAAGGGCTAAGTCATTAACTAAAGAATCTTTATTCTCAGAACTAGCTCCAGAACAAAGAATGTATATGGAGTTGGCGGATGCAGGATACTCACACGATGAGATAGTTAACCCTCTTAAAAATATAGACAAGTACAAATCAATGGATTCTGTAGCTTTATATAGAGAAGATTTAACTATTAAGATTGAACAAATAAGACCACTAACAGATACAGACGTAGCTTGGATTGACCAAGAGATTGAAAGAAAAGTTGAAAGTGGAGAGGTAGAACATGAGGCTACTAGAATTAGATTAGAATTAGATGCTGCGGAGAAACAAATTGTTTCACAACGCTCAGAGATAATTGAAAAATACAAAGCGAATAGAGAAAATAGTTTACTACAAGCGCGCAAAGCGGAATCTGAATCAGTAACAAAAGCACTGAATGAATTGTCAGTCTTTATGAATCAGCCACTTGCACCAGAAGTAAAGAAAGGCTTAACAGAAAGGTATAATAGTGGTAAGTACGACCAACTAATGAAAGACCCAAGTATGGTAAGTAAGTTTATAGCATTTGTAGAGTTAGGAGAGAAAGCCGTAAAAAATATTGAAGCTAAGAGCTACACTAAAGGCAAACTTGAATACGCAAACAAGATGCACAACACACCGCCTTTGGAAAAAGGAGGAGCATCAAAAAGTATGACATTACAAAAAACAGGAAATTTTGAGTTATTAGAAAACGACCCACATTTGAATGGTTAACAAATTAAAAAACAACTAACCTTAAAATAAAAAAACAATTATGCCAACAGTAAACCCAGGTCAAACAAACCTAGTAAGAGGTACATTCTCAGCAGACTGTACTTTAGAGTCTGATTTAATTAGAAATCAGCAAAAATTCCCTGCTATCCGTCAAATGTTAGAACGTGTGGATCAAAGACAATTAACTACTTTATTAACATCTGGAGCAGTAGGCCCTTATGGTATTAATTTAAGTAAGCCAACTAAATTTGGTAAAGTAAAAGAAAGCCAAGCTATTGGAGATAACTCTTACCGTTTCAACGTTATGGGTCGTATTCAAAAAGCTGCAACAATTATCTCTCAAGTAGGTAGTTCAGGTTCAGATGGTACTTTCCAATTAATCGCTAAAGATAACTACGCGTACAAAGGACAAATGTGTGTTTTCTACGGAAATCGTTATTCTGCAATGGTTATGGCTGAGCCTACTAAGGTAGCAGCAGGTTGGTTATATAGCTTCCAACATCCACAAAAAGAAGTATTCTCTTTTGCTACACACGTTGCAGCTCAAGGTACAGGTACTTATACTTTCTTCCCATCTACAACAGGTTATGGTGAGAAATCTTTAAAAGGATATGGTCGTGACCAATTCCCTGATACTTTTATCGTAGATATGACTACTCAACGTAAAACAGTTGCTATCTCTGGAGATGCTGCAACAGATGTATTATGGTATGAGTATATGTCTTCTAACGGTCCAGTTAAAGGATGGAAATTCGAGAAAGTTCGTCAAGCAGAAGCTCAATGGGCTATGGAGAATGAATATGCTAAAATCTTCGGTATCTCTACTATGAAAAACACAGATGGCTCTCGTGCTGCTGTAGCTAACTTAGTTGATAACGAAACAGGTAATGGTATTATCATGGGTGACGGTATCGAAGAGCAAATCTCTGGCGGTAACGAATTATATGGTTCAGGTGTAAACGGAGAAGCTACAGAAGATGATTTTATTGATGCAATGAAATTATTAACTAAGCAATCTGATTCATCTACGTCTTCTGTTAATATCGTGTTTATGACAGGTATTGATGGATATTACAATGCACAACGTAAAATGGCTCGTTTCGTATTAGCGCAAAACGCTCAATTAATGCAACAAGTACAAGGTGGTGCTGAAATCGAAGTAGGATACCATATCACACGTATGAATTTCGCAGGAAGTTCAGTATGTTTTGTACAACATCCTTTATTTGATGATGAGTTACGTTTCCCAGAGAGAGGTAATGACGGTCAATTAATCATGTCAAGTACTTATATTGGTGGAGATTTAGGTTCGTTTATGGATTCTAATATCGAAATTATACCTAAAGGCGCTTACGGTGTTAATCGTTCTGACGTTAAAACTACTATTAATGGTATGACAGGTTTACCTGGAGATGCTATTTCAGAAGAGGACGCTTGGAAAATGGCAATGTTGAAACAAGATTTACTTGTTATCTACAACACTAAAAGATGGTGTATCATCCGTAAATCAGCTTAATTAGATTTATAATAATAAAAACCCTTAGCATTAATTTGTTAGGGGTTTTTTAGTTTTTTAACGCAACTTTGAGTTATTTTTATATATTTGTCTTAAATTTAAACCAAATAAAAATGAATGTATTTAATTTAACAGCCAACAACAACGTAAGCGAGATGCTTAAAGAGGGCGTAGATTACATCATTGTAAAAGACGGCAATGGTGCAGAAACAAAAATCGTCAATTTAGCTAATGAGAAATATTGTCCTCGCAAGGGATTTATTGAAATTGAAGCTATGAGAAAATCTAATAAACATGAAAATGTTAAAATGATTAGAAAAATTCGGGACAAGAAAACTAACTTATTCTATGGTATTCCAACAGGAATTAACACAGAAACTAAAGAGTTACAGTTTAAAGCAATTTGGATAGACAATAAGATGTTATTCGATTTGTCAATTCCTGATCAAGCGATGGCTTGCGCTATCATTTTAAACAGTCAATACATAGAAGGAAGCCCTAACCAACAAGGTAGAAGCTTATGGAAAGTAATTGACAAAGAAGTGTTAGCTCATAAAGAGATTAATAAACGTACTTTAAGAAGACAAGCGGAGGCTATTATCGAGTCATTAAGTGGAGGTGCTTTAGAAGAAGCTGCAATTAATTTAGGTGTTAATGTAGATGCTAACAGAAGTGTATTTATGATGACTAATGAGATTTACCGAGTAATGGAGTTAGATCCTAAGAAGTTTATAGAATTACATAACAATCCTGAGAGAGAATATATTTCAGTATTTAATAAGGCTGTTGCTAAAGGATTTATTATAAACGATGTGGTTACAGGTAATTATATCTATGGTAATATTCCATTAGGACATAATAAAGAAATGGCTATTAAGTTCTTAGTAGATAATACAGGAATGGCTACTACTTTAAATGCTAAATGCGATATGCAAGATGCTGAGTCAAGAAAATCTATGGAAGTTCAGCAAGATACAGTTCAATCACAATCTAAAGAAGCAGAAATGCAGAAAAAGATTATGGAATTAGAAGCTGAATTAGCTAAGAATAAACCAACAGAAGAGTTTAAGTCACCATTTGCAAGTATGGAATCGGTGGTTTCGGAAGAGACTAAAAAAGATAGCGCTGAAGTAATGGCTGATTTAAAAGCAAGAGCTAAAGAATTAGGTATTAAAGGATTCGGACTACCTCACATGACAGAAGCTAAATTAGTAGCTGCCATAGAAGAAGCAGAAAGTAAACTAGCATAACTATAACTAAACACAAAACGAAAGAGGGCGAGATAAAACTTGCCCTTTTTTTATTTACTTTTATTAAAAATTTAACATAATGAATGCTATACAAATAGGTTACGCAATAGACTTTTATACAAATCTTACCCACGCATCAAGATTTTACAACATAGAAAAGAATAAAGCTATGAATGATGCTATTATGAAAAAGATAGATAGTATAACAGATACAATCAATTCTAATCAATTAACAGGCATAGATAGAATCCAAAAGTATAGAGATGAGTTATATACCTTACTTAAAACAAGCTCAACTGCGCCGACAAACATAGGTACTTATAATACAGATGTTTACATTAACCATGTAGACTATCCAATAGATTACCAAACATTTGCCGCTTTAACATTAACCGTAGGTGGAAATACTACTTATGGAAGAGAAACTACTTATAACAAGCGTGGGCCATTACTAGAATGTTCTTTCAGAAAACCTACAAATAAAAAACCTTACTTCTTAGAAGATTCAACAGGATTACTTATTTATAAAGGAGATTCTAGTGCTATCACATCGTGTAAACTAGACTATATTAAGCAGCCAGCAGTATTTAATATGGGAGATGAGAGTCAATATATTAATGCAGGAGTAGGTGTAGTGACTATTGGTGCTTCTTACATAGCTACAGAGTTAAGTGTTCAAAACGGTGTTACTTATCAAATAGGAACTCAGTTTACGGCGGCGGTTACAACAACACTAGCAAGCGGACAAGTAATATTAGCATCTAATACAACTACTACTGATATGCCTGAGAAGTGTCAAGATGAATTAGCTAAGTTGGCAGCAAGTATCTTATTAGGAGTAACAAGTGCTTTTGAAAATTCGGCTTTTGCAGAAAAAGAAACTAAGTAAAATCATATTAAAATAATATTTACATTTACATCATTATAAACCAATAAAAAACCAAAAAAAACCATGTCACAGAAAAACAAATCAGTATTGTTTAATACATCAGCAGGAAGCGATGTACAATACAGTGGCGGTGAAATCCTAATTGCTGGATTAGACGCTGTCAAATTATCAAGAGTGATTAATTTCTCTCAAATCAATTATCGTGCTGAAGTAGCACAAGTAATCACAATCGGAGCAACAGCTTACACTCCTACAGCTTCAACAGCTTATTCGGTTGAAATTGGAGATGTAAACGTAAGAGACCATGGGTACACTTCTTCTTTAAAGAAGTTTACTTATACTACTCCAGATGATATTACTACATTAGGAGCTTCTGCTGCTTTACAGCGTGAGGCTATTACATTAAAATTAGTAGCTGATATTAACGCAGGTTCTCCATTCGTAACTGCTGCTACCTTAACATTAGGTAACGGATTTACAGTAACAGACAAAGCAGGATACTTCCCTTATAACCGTCAAGGCAATAATGGTCGTCAAGGTGCTTCTGTAGTTCGTCCAACAACTAATACAGACGGAACAGGATTTGCTGCTTCTAACTTCGTATTAACAACTGCGGCTGTTTATGAGTTCGGTACAGGATTAAACTTGTTAAACAATGCTCCTGTTTACGACTTTATGACAGGAAACTTAATTTCAGGTGAAATTGAAACTCCATTAACTGCTGCTGGATTAAGTGCTGTAAGTGGTCAAAAATACAATATGTTCAACATTTCTTACTTAGATTTAGTTGCTTTGCCAACTGCATTTAACGGAACATCAAGAGTGTATTTAGTTAAAAACCAAACTGCTTATGTAGATAATGGAGCTGGTGCTTCTACTGCTAACTTAGCTGGATATATTGCTTTTGAAAGAGCTGCTCACAGAGGATTGTTAGGACAGTACGCTGCTGACCCATCTTCTCAAATTGACTTCTTAGATAACGTTATTTTATTCCAAGGTGCTGCTGGAGCTGTTCCAACAACTACAGGTGAAAATAAAATGGTATCTGACGCTAAGTGGGTTTATAACCAAATTGGTACAAACGCAACTCCAGTTCCAACTCCAGGTAATACGGGACTTGTTTTAGACATGACTCTTACTAATGCTATTGGAGCAGAATTTACTCCAAGTTTATTAACATTAGCTCCAGAAGAGTTTGTTGTTGGTAAAACTGATTTCTCTGTATTTGCTCGTTTAGTAGCTGCTGATTGGACTGATGCTGCTTGGCAAATAGGATTTCACACTAAAGCTGCGCATAGTTCAACTTTTGCTTACTCAAATTTAGCATCTGTTGGTACATTAGCTGGAGCTGGCGATCAAATTGTTACTAATGGAATTTTAGCTTCTGCAACACTTGTATCTACAAATGCTATTGCTCCTGTGGATGCTGCTTACTTAACTGTAGAAGTATTAGTTAACAAGGCTGGTGCTGTAACCTGTAAAGTAAATGATGTAACTTATCCTGTTTACTCAGTAGGTACAACTCCATTAGTTTTTGCTGCTGGAACTATTATGATACCTTATGTAAGGTCTGTAAACATCTCTGGTGGAGACCCTGATTTAGTGTTAAATGAGTTTGCTGCTCTTCCTACTTCAACTTGGAAAGCATAATAATAAATTAATTACAATTAAAAAGGCTTGGTGTAAAAAACTAAGCCTTTTTTTATTTATTTTTGATACATAAAAATTTAATAAAATGAATGAAAACTCAGGCGCTATAGTAAGGGCAATTAAACAGAAAAAAGAGTTAATAGCTGTAGGTTACGAGAAGTTAACTGTAACAGGTGGAGCTGCTCAATCTTTAACCGTTCCAACATCTGCTGTTTATGCAGAGGTTAGAGTTGAATCAGCTACTACTAGTGGTGTAATTATGAGATATTTAATGCTAGGAGCTACAACTCCTCCGACAACTACAGATGGTATGGCATTATCTTATTTAGATTTCTTTGATATTACAAATGGAGATAATGTGAGAAACTTTAGAGTTATTGCAGTTAGCGGCTCCCACACATTACATATACAATACTATAAATAATAAAACATGATTTCAGCTATTAAAAATATAAAAAGAGTATTTTCTCAAAATGGAGGAAGTGGTGGAGCTGCTGTTAACTTAGTAGGTTCTCCATGTGAAATCCAATTAGCTGCAAGTGATGAATCTACTGCTTTAACAACAGGTACATCTAAGGTTAGCTTTAGAATGCCTTACGCTATGACCTTAACAGAAGTTAGAGCTTCTTTAGTTACTGCTCAAGCAAGTGGAACTATATTTACAGTAGATATTAATGAAGCAGGAGTTAGTGTTTTATCAACTTTATTAACAATAGATAATACTGAATTAACTAGTGTAACTGCTGCAACACCTCCTGTAATATCAGATAGTGCTTTGGCAGATGATGCTTTAATAACTATTGATATTGACCAAATAGGAGATGGTACTGCTAAAGGTTTAAAGATATTATTAAAAGGAACTAGGGCATGATAATAAATCCGTACATATATGGAGTTGCATCTACCTATGACCCAGATGCTCAACTATTTTTTAATGCTCAAACAGCAGCAGGAGTAACTCTTACTACTACTGAAAAAGATGCAGTTAATCAATGGGTAGTAGATAGCAAAGCAGTAGGTATATGGACTAAGTTTAAAGCAGTTTATCCAATGGTAGGTGGTACTGCAACTTCTCATAAATTTAACCTTAAAAATCCTTTAGATACTAATGCAGCCTTTAGACTAAGTTTTATAGGTGGCGGAACTCATAGTTCTAATGGCTATAAGCCTAATGGTATCAATTCTTATGCAGATACTTTTTTATTGCCAAGTACTACTTTATCATTAAATAATACTCATGTTAGTTTTTATTCAAGAACTAATGATATTTCTGGTACTTATTTTGACATGGGAACTAATGTAAACTCATCATTAGTAACAAATTCAATTTATATTTGTCCTTTTTTCAGTAATTCATATTATGGTGTTGTAAATTCAAATGTTCAATCTTTAGTTTCTAATACTAATACAACAGGTTTATATTTGCTTTCAAGAACATCAGCTACTGTTCAAAAACTTGTAAAAAATACAACAATTAGTAGTTTTTCTGTTAATTCACAAGGGTTAAGTAATCGTAGTATATTTATAAGTGCATGGAATAATTCTGGTCCACCTGTAGGTTCAGCATATTTTAGTCCAAGAGAATGTGCTTTTTCAACAATAGGAGATGGGCTTACTGATTTAGAATCTCAACTATTCTATCAAATAACTGAAAAGTATCAAGTAGCTTTAGGTAGAAATATAAATGCTACTCAATCATTCTACTACAATCCTGCATACAACAATGAAACTAATGCTTTCTTATTTAGTACACAAATAACAGATAACACTATTCAAACTGCTACAAACACTTTAGTTAGTGATTTAAAGACTGCTAATATCTTTACTAAAATGAAAGCTATCTACCCTATGGTTGGTGGAACAGCTACTACTTGTAAGTTTAACTTAGTTAATGCACAAGATACTAATGCTGCTTATAGATTAGTGTTTAGTGGTGGAGGTACGTTTAGTGCAAATGGCTACTTACCTAATGGAACCAATGCTTTTGCAGATACTTTTTTTAATACATCAACTCAAAGCACTTTAAACAATACTCACGCCTCTTATTATTCAAGAACAAATAATGAAAATCTTGGAATTGACTTAAGTAATTCAAATGGTTCTGGAGGTCAATTATTATTAGCACTTAGATACACAGCGGTAGGTTGTATTAGTGACCAATATAATTCAACAACTGGAAGAATTATAATTGCTAACGCAAACTCACAAGGTTTTTATATTACATCAAGAACAACAAGTGCTATTCATAAATTATTTAAAAATTCTGCTCAAATAGGTGCTACTAATACAGGTGCAAGCGGTTCTTTGCAAAATTTAAATCTTTTTTTAGGTGCTTCAAATAGTCAAGGAATTGCGGTAAGTTTTTCAAATAGACAATGTGCCTTTGCATCAATAGGTGATGGATTAACCGATGCTGAAGCCTTAGCTTTTTACAATGCAGTTCAAACTTTTAACACAACTTTAAATCGCCAAGTTTAAAAACTTAAACAACAATATAAACTATGAAACTAACAGATATAACAAGAGCAGAATACACTACTTATGTAGGACTTCTAACAGTAGAACAAAAAGATGAATTAGTAGGGCAGATGTATGCTCCAGACTGTTTTTTTAATCCTATAATGGATAATGCAGATAATTGGGTTATTAGTGTTGAGGAGATGGCTAATAACATAAATCCAAATTATATGTGGGTTAAAGATTTACCTTTAATACTATATGTACCTAAAGAAAATCCTTTTCCACCAATTAGTGAAAATTAGTAAATATGGGACAGTCAGCAGTAAAGAATCCTAGAAAAATATTCAGTCAAGCTGGGGCAGACCCTGCATTAAATAATCGTGTAACAAATTTAGAAAATAATGAATATAAAATCCTTTACTTCCAGACCATCAGTTCAGCAACAGGCACAATCACGAAACCCACAGGTGCGACAATACTTTTGGACCAATTTTATAGTGGTGGCGATGCTCTTGTTGAAACACTTAGTAATGGGCAACCAACTGGACAATCTCCGCTTACCATTGGTGGTACAGTGGTATCGGTTACTAGTTTTGATACTAGTGGGAATTATGTCCTTAGTGGTACTCCTTCCGCTTATCCTGTAGCATTAGTCTACATATTTAAAATTAAAGCTATTGATTTGCCTAATCTAAACATGACTAACATCATGCAAATGGATGCTAATGGTTATGTACCTTATGTAGGTGCAATAAGTGATGTTAATTTAGGCGAGTTTGGAATACAATTAGGTAATTTAGAGTTTGATAATACACCAACTAATATACCAACAACTGCTGGTAGTGTAGTTTGGAATGATACAGATGGAACTTTAGATTTAAAATTAAAAGGTGGCAATGTTACTTTACAAATCGGACAAGAGCAAGTATCAAGAGTAGTTAATAAAACAGCAACAAACATTACTTTATTAGAATCTAACTATCAAGCTGTACGAGTTACAGGGGCGCAAGGTCAAAGATTAAAAGTAGATTTAGCTTTAGCGACAAGTGATTTATTAAGTGCTGAAACAATTGGTTTAGTAACGGAAACAATAGCGAATAATCAAGAAGGATTTATTACTACAAGCGGATTAGTAAGAGGTATTAATACAACTGGTTCTTTACAAAGCGAAACTTGGGCGGATGGAGATATTTTATATTTAAGTCCAACAACTGCTGGTAATATTACAAATATAAAACCTATTGCACCAAATCATATAGTTATTATTGGTTATGTAGTACATGCTCATATAACTCAAGGAACTATATTTGTTAAAGTTGACAATGGTTATGAATTAAATGAACTTCATAATGTTTTAATAAATGGAGTAGCAAACAACGATGTATTAACATACGATAGTGCTACAAGTTTGTGGAAAAACAAGCAAAGTAATAGCTGGGTAGATATAACGGCAAGTTGTACAATAATTGGTTGGCTTTCTTATTCAATTAATAAAATAAAATCTGTAGATATGGGTTCATATTATATTGTAAACGGACAAGTAACAGGAATATCTAATAGTTCAAATACGCAAGTTGTACTTCCTTTTACAAATAATGGAGTGCAATTAGATGATTGTAGGTTTGCAATAAATAACGGTACAAATATTTTTGCTAGGTGTTTTGTTTGGGAAGGTAGCAATATCGTTGATTTTAGAGCAACTGCTGCTGGTGCTGTGTTTGCAAGTCTAGGAACAAAGGCTGTTTATTTTACAGTAATAATAGAAAAATAATTATGAAAGAAATTTATAAAGCATTAAAAGACTGTAAAATAGTATTAACTATTTCAAATAATTTAGATGTTAATAGTATTGTGAAAATTAATGATAATATTTTTGATGATGTTATTTTAGCCAAATCAGAAAACAATACAAGGGTATTAGAATTAGATTTAAAAAAAGATGATATTATTTTAGTTACAGATAGTGAATTAATTAATTATATTATTAACTAATGATATTAAAATTTCAGAATATAACCATAAAACAATATACGAATTAATAATTGCTTTAAAATAAAAGAACTTAAAAGACTATGAATGCCTCAGAATTAATATTTGGAATAAAAGACGTAGTAGCAATTATCATAGGATTAGGCTCTATAGTTAGTTTTGTTTATGTTATAAAATCAAGTTCAGAAAAAGCTAACATTAAAATATCTGAAGTTAATGATGAATTAGATGAATTTAAAAAAGTTGTAAATGAGAAGTTTTTACATTCTAAAAATACAAAAAAAGCAACAGTAGAATATATCATGGATACAGTAGAAAAAAAAGAGAATTTAATTTACAGTAAAATAACTGAAATAAAAAGTGAGCAAGAAGTAGCTCACAATAAGTTATGGAACAAGTTAGACACTGTAGAAAAGATGCAGCAAAACATTAGTAATAATTTAGCTGAACTAACAGGTTATTTAAAAGCCAAAAATATCTAGTTCAGAATACAAAAACTAATAACTGAAAGGATTAGAAAGAAAAGCATCCGCAAGTACGCGGTGATGCTTGTAAAACATTAATGTCAAAGAAAGAAGTTTAATATTAAAAAATTAGTAGCATGAATAGAACTTATAATCAAATAGAACAAGCTGTTAGATCACTTGGATATAAATGGTTTACAGCACCACATTCTTTAAATTATGTTTGGGAAAGAACTTCATTTGAAGCCACAAATAAATTTACTGATTATTTACATATTTGTTATCAAGGAAATCATGGAGATAAAGTGATATTAACAATTCCAGCAACAACAAAACCAGGATTAAAAGGTTCGTTATTAGAACCTACAACGGTTGAAGGCATTAAAGGAACAGCGGTTATAGAAAGTCCTCAGCAAGTATTAGGTGGATGGGAATTTAGGGATACTACAAAAGAATTTAGTTCATATCCTTATTTCAGACAAGTTGGTAAGGTTAATTATTGGAGAGATGGAAATAAAGACACTTTTATTGATAAAGTTCAAAGGCAAATAGCAAAGATATTTGGCACACATTGGCACAGAATGAGTCAAAATAATACTTATGGAAGTGGATTAGTTAATAATTGGAGTTTGGGATGTATGGGAAGTCCAGAGCCTGAATTTGAAAAGATATTACCTATTACAAGAATATCGTGTGGTATTTATGGGAATAAGGTTACTGGAACAATCATCGAATCTAAACATATAATTTAAAAAATTAAGATATGAAAAAGTATAAAGTATATTTCTCGGTATTTAATTTATTCGGGAATACCCAATCAGAGATTGTAAAATTACAGCAATACGCAAAAGGTATAGTAAGTGCCATTGCAGGAATGACATGGTATGAATCTAATGCTACTTATGCTATTTATGTAGGTATAGGAGGTGTTATATTAGATACGTTATTAGCTTGTTTATATTTAGAAGAAAAAAACTAATGGAAGTTTCGGTAGTTAAATATTGGTTAGGGGTAATAGGCAGAGGCATAGTAATATTACTTGCTTGTTTATTTGTATTTAGATATTGTGGCGGATGCGAGAATAAAATTGAAGTAGCTAAAACTGATAATAGTCAATACTTTGCTAAAATGAAGTCAGATAGTATGATAATTGTTAGTTTAATGCAAGAGAGGTATCAAGACAGCTTAAATACAATAGCTTCAAAACGCTCAGAAGACTCGATTAAGGTAATTGCTGATAAGAATGAGAAGTTATATAGAAGTTCATCTAAAAGAGTGAGAGAATTACTTGCTAGAGGTATTTGCGATACTATATTGATAAAGATTGCCATGAATGATTGCGATAGTACTATTAAATCAAAAAACAATTTACTTGCTCAGAAAGATTCTACTAATAAAAGTGTTAATGAAGAATTAAGTACAGTAAAAGAAGAGTTAGTTATAAGTAAAGGAATGGTTGTGACGGCGCAAACAATAATTAAAAATCAAGCAGAGGACTATAAAACTCTTGAAAAGGAGTCTAAAAAAGCTTTAAGAAAACAAAAGATTAAAACAATAGGCGCTATTATAGTTGCATCAATTACAGAAGTTTTAACTATATTTGCTTTGAAATAAATCTAGGGTCGCAATCTTGAATTTAATTACAACTAGCCTTACAGAAATGTGAGGCTTTTTTAATTCAACTTTGAGTTAAAAACAATTAATTATTTTCGTTACATTTGAGGTATAAATAAGTAGAATATGCCAACTAAAAAACAAATCATAGACGATATTTTAATTTTAGCTGAAAGATTTTCTCGCACTGATGAATCTAGGATTGATGAAGATTGGGTTGGATATAAAGTAGAGCAAGCAAGAGTTTCTGAAATTCTTAAAGAATACAACATTACTAAGGTTATTGACCAAAATTGGTTAGTGGACTTTGGTATTCACTCGTTAACTAAGGTAAATTTCTCTGATGATCCAAACGTAGACTTTTGCGCTTGTGATATTATGAAGGCTGAAATACCCGAAGTAATCAATTTAACTTACTTAGGAGACGGAAACTTAGATTTAGGGTTAAGGGTTATATCTGCTTGCGGAAAGACTACTTACACTTTCTATCCTATTGAAACGTGGAGAATGATACCTAAAGAACACGTTAGAAGTATGTTTCATTACTATCAAAGATTTGGTACTACTATTTATATTAATAAAATTGTACAAAACCTAAGATTTTTTGGAATACCTACTACCACAGAAGGATTAATGATTAAGAAAACATTACCTGTTATTAGTGGTGGAATTAAATCAGGTTACTCATATACGGTAAAAGGAACAACAGGATTAGTAATTTACAATGGAGTTAATTATTTACCTAATGATACGTTCACAGGAACGGCTACAGCTACTTTTACAGCTAGCGGAAACTCACAAGTATTCTATACTAACTATGAAGTAGAGATGACTGAGAATGACCCATATCCTGTATCGTCACACTTAGCTAGACAAATTGTAATATCTATCTTAACAACTGAGTTTCAAATAGAGAAACAGCAAGTGGTGGATGTTTTAAATGATTCGGCGGATGATGTAGTAACTAAATGAAGAAATTAGTAGATAAGAAGTTAGGAGAGTGGTCAACTCCAAGAGTACATGGATTGATTAAAAGGGACTTTAAAAGAAGATTTAAACAAAAGATAACTACAAAGGATATTAACGATATTTGGAGTAGTTACATAGAAGAAGAGATATTGAATAACTTAAAACTAGGAGCGATTATAAATTTAGATAGTCAAACTAAAATTTGGGTTAAAGCAACAAAGACAACGGATAGTAAAAGAATGATGTCGTTACTAGAAAAAGGATTAACGTATGTTGGAGGGCGAGTAACAAAAGCGAAGTTGAATTTAAGTAGTTCTAAGTATATTTACAAAATAGTATTAGAAACTAAGAGATACAAAAAGAACAAACAGATATTTTTTAAACCACATCAAGATTTAAGAGATGCTGTTACAGAAGGAATTAAAAAAGGAACATTAATAACAAGGCTAAAATGTCAATAAACAAACTAATATCAATAAACAATCCTATAATTAATGCGATGGATTTGGCGGCGGTTGACCACGCTAATCACAGACCGTTATTTATGACTTGGGCTTACCAAGCGGAAAAGGAAATAGGAAGTTACTATCAATACGAAAGACAATGGAAAGTTATTGATGTTTGCGGATGCACGGCACAATTACCTGATAATGCTATTAAGGTAGAAGGTGCTATCTTAGGAAGTCACGATGTTAATTGTGGAAGTATATTTGCTAGAACATTTAGTAATCCAATAGTTAACGCTTCATTATCTGCGGATAACACTTTCTTAATAGTTGATACAGGAGTATCTGAAACTACAAGTGGATGCGGAATAGTGCCATATCATTTTCAGAATAATAAAATGATATTTGATGTAGAATTGGATAATGATAAAGTAACTGTTCAATACATAGGATATAAGGTAGATTGTGATGGATTTATGGAGATAGGAGAAAATCACGTAGAAGCTATTACTCAATTCATATTGTATAATTGGTGTATGAGAAGAAAAGATACTAAAATGATGCAATGGCACTATACACAATGGGATAGACTATGCGCTCATTCAAGAGCTTTAGATGCAGAATTATCAGAAACAGATAGAGAAGAGATTGCAAGATTATACCATGACCCTTATTCAGGTCGTGGATTATGGGTAGGAATGAATATAAACAATACTTATGGCAGGTTCAGTTATTAATACATTTGACAAAGGGCTTCATCAAGATAGTTCTTTTATATTACAGCCTGACGGCACGTATCGAAACATGAAAAACGGTATGCTTATTTCTTATGACGGTAATCACTACACTGTAGAGATGACTAAAGGAAATAAGGTGTTACTTACTTTAACTCCAAGATATTTAAATACAGTTCTTGATTTAGATTTAGAGCCTATGCCAATAGGTTTTGTTTCTTTTATTGATAAGTTAGTAGTATTCTCAACAAATAGTGAAACCACAACAGGATATGGCGAGATAGGAGTTATTTCATTTGTAAGAAGTGGAATGGATTTTATAGGTACTTATGTGCCGTATTACCACCATATTAATTTAAACTTTACTAAAATACATAAGATTGAAGGATTTTCTTTTAGAGAGAATACAAATAATCAAAGAGTATATTGGACTGATAATTTTAATGAGCCTAGAGTATTTGATATTGCTAATCCTATTTTTACAAACTATATAGCTAGTGGTTCTTTAGTAGTAGGTACTCAATACATGGTATTACAAGGTTGTATTATTTACGATTCTGATGAGTATGGCCCAACTGACGAAAGTGGAACTATATTAAGTAATATATTTACTGCAACAACGGCAGGAGGAGCTACTTATGGAGTTTCTGACGGTACTCCTTTAGTAATTGAATACTATCCATTATCTTTATTAGATTGGTCTCCAAGTAGATTATTAGGTAATATTGAGTTTAAAGAATATGGTACAGGAGATAAGTATTGTGGAAGCCATATTTACTTTTACAGATTATCGAGTTCTTATGACGGCGTGGTAACTTCATGGAGCTATGCAAGCAATCCTATTCACGTAGGAATGAATAATTCATCTACCTTTATTACAGGAAATGCTTATAGAGATTTTGTAGGTAATGGAACCGCTACAACTCTTGAGAATAGTGGTAAGTCTGTAAAGTTAAATATAACAGATATTGATACTGATTTTGATACGATTGAGGTAGCTTGTGCTGAGTTTACACAAGTGGCGGATGTGCCTTATAGAATTATTATAACTAATAAAGAAGCGGTAACAGGAGCAACTATGTCTATTACTGACACGGGAGCTTCTAATTTAGGAACAGTAACCATTAGTGACTTGACTTTGTTTCCTGCAAGTATCTTAAAGTGTAAAACAATAAACACTAATAAGAACTACAGCACCATCGCTAACATAACAGAAAGAGAAGAGTTTGAATTAGATTTAAGTGGAGTAACTATTAATCAGTTTCAATATCCATTAGTATCTCATGGAGATTTGAATTTATGTTCTAATTGTAATGTTCCTGCTGATGTAAGTCCTCCATTAACAGGAAATCCTACATTAGCTGGACAAGTGTTGCCATACTCAAGATGGTTAGTTACGTTTGGCAATTTAACTACAGATACAGTTATATATGAAGGTGTATATTATGTTACTGGAGAGGTTATTGTTGGAGGTTCTATTTGGGCTATAATGTTATTTACAGGAACAGCATCAGTAAGACCATGTACAACTAAAAATAAATATACAGTTACTAATCCATCTTCTTCTGATGTAGGAAAAAGAAGAGAAGATGCTATACAATTAACAACAGGATTTTGGGATTACAAAGACCCTGCTGTAGCATCTCATAATAAAGGATATTGGAGTGGAGAAAAATATAGATTTGGAATTTTGTTTTTTGACTTAAAGGGTAATCCATTCTATGTAAAATATATAAAAGGAGATCCAACAACTTTTGACTACACTTTTGATACTATTCCTGATAAAGGAGGATTAATGACAAAAAGCGCCATATTTGGAACAACTCCTACTCAATACTCTTACGCATTAAATACATCTGGAATTAATGTAAGTGGATTAGATATACCTGAATCAATAATGAATCAAGTTAGTGGGTTTAGTATAGTAAGAGCAGAACGCGACCCGATTGTAATTACGCAAGGATTATTAATGCAAAGTGTATATAGTAATTTGCTTGGTTTTAATTCTGTTATGCCATTAGGTATATGCAGAACAGATTATAGTATTTTACCTATGTATGAAGTTGGAGATGGATACTATATTTACTCTGTATTATCGCCTGATATACAAACTGGATATTCTTTTCCTTCTGCGGTTAAAATTGGAGATAATTTAAAAGAAGCTTGTTGGTTAAATGGAAGTCAATTAAAAACAGATACTCAAAAAAGAGTAATGTTTACTAAATTATTTCAAATGCCTGTTGGAAGCTTTGGTACAGGAAAAGATGCTAGTTCTCCAAGAACTTTACCTCTTAAATCAATGAATGGAAATGCTGTTTATAATTTTGATGAAAATACTGGCGCTGGAGGTTTTTTAGGAACAAGTGTTGATTATAGAAATAGATATTCTAACGTAAATGAATTTCAAGTAACACTTAATTATGATTCTATTTGTGGCGTAACACCTTTTGACCCAGGCTTTGATATTTTATCTGTTGGGTGTAAAAAGCAAATAATTAAATCTCAATTTAATCACTTTGATGCTTTAACGGATTATAACGCTACTGCTAATACGTCTAACTATAACAAGATGTTAGCTAATTTTATAACAGATACAGACCCAGCTAATCAATACGGAGGAGCAAGCGAATCAGCTATAGCTAATACATTGTATATGTCTTGTGGTCACTTTCAACCTATTAACACACAAGTTAAAGCGGATACTTTAAACGGAACGTTTGCTTCAGGAATTTACGCAGGAGAAAATAAATATACTTTTAATGATATAGAGGTGTTCGGCGGAGATTGCTTTACAAATCTTATTGATTTAGGATATGGATTATGGGATGAAGCATTTGAAACTAGCGACAATGCTATGTCTTATGCTTTATGGTTTCCATGTGAGGGTAATGTAAACTATAATTTAAGAAGAGGGCAAAAGGTATCAAATAAGAATATGTATCCTTCTTCGGGAGCTACAGGCATAGGATGGTTTGATTCATCTTTGTCTCCTACGACACAATTAGAATCTTATAATTATAACAAAGCATATACTACCGATGGTAATTTTATTAAATATCCGTCACTACCACTTAATTATAAGTTTACAGGAGAATTTGATTACAGAATTAGATGGAGTAAATACAAAACGCCTGGTGAATTAATAGATTCATTCCGTGTATTTAGAATACCTGATTACAGAGATTTAGATGGACAGCGTGGACAAATTAATAATCTTAAAGCAAGAGATTCTAAACTATTCTATTGGCAAGACCACTCAGTAGGTTACACGCCGATATTAGAACGTCAATTAGTCGGAGGAAGTGCTTTAGGAGATGCTACTGCATTAGGTGTGACAGGAGTTATTGATAGATATGATGATATAGATACTAACTTTGGAAATCAACACCAACACGGACTAACAGAAACAGAATATGGTTTTGCGTGGTTTGATATGCGTAGAAGAGCATTTATGGTAATGGGTATTGGAAGTAAGCCTGAAGAAATGTCTATGGTTAAAGGATTGCAAGTATTCTTTAATAATGAATTTAATGAAGGTAATGTATTGTTTCCTGCTGTTACATCTACTATTTATAATACAAATAATTTAGATATACCTGAAATTCCTTTAATGGGATATGGTATAGTGGGAGTTTACGACCCTACATTTAAAATGACTTACTTAACTTTTAAATACACTAAAACAGATACGGAACCAGTAAAAAAAATTACATTTGTAAACAGAGATTTTACTTTAGGATACAATCATGTTTTAAATGCTTTTGTAGCATTTACTGATAATTGTCCTGCAATATGGCATAATCATAATGATTTAGTAGTGTCGGCAAATAATCCTAAGAATACTAAAGCTTATAATGCAGATATGCCATCTACTTCATTTGTAATTGGAGATACAGTATTAGTTAAAAATGTAGAGTATATTTGTGTTAAGGATGTAACTATAGCTTCATATCCAGGCACAACTACAAATGGAGGTACTAGTCCTTTAGCGTTAGGTTCAACTGGCGGAGCAAATGATTTTTGGTTAGCTATTAATAAAACTAATGAGATTTATTTACAAAACTTTGGAGCTGACTTATGTAAGTTCTATGGTAAGGTATGGGATTTTGAGCAAGAGGTTGTTGTTAATTTCAAGACTGACATGGCGGTAACCCCACAAAATATGCAGGTAAAGACTATTGGACCGAACTCTACAAGTGTTTATTTTGATACAGAAAATCAGGCTTCAAGTGATTTAAATATATCTTCTACTAATAGAAATTATAGATTCATAGATGGCGCATGGTTCTTTTCAGTCGCATTAGATAGATTAAGAGGAAGATTAACTGACTACTATGTTAGGGTAAAATTTGTACATAAAAACTATGTTACTAATCCTACTACTGCTAAAAATGTACAGAAGGTAACTCAATGGTTAAAAACAATGTTTGTAAGTAAAAGATAACTCAAAGTTGAATTATTTTGTAACCTTTTATGGATAACTACCGTACAAGTACTTTATAAACCAATTAATATTAGAAATTATGGAAGCTATTAAATCTCGTAGAACAAACATTTTAGTTTTATTATTATCATTTGGATTCTTATTATTAAGCAGTTGTGCTTTTGGGCAATCTATGGAGATAGAAAGATATTCTAGTTATAATTCTTACTACAAGAAAAGTATCATTACAAAATATCCTTCTTATAATTTAGAGTTTGTTGACGGAAAAGATACTACTTATTTTTCTGTTTTCTCTGACAGTATCCGCGCTGGCCATTATGGAGTTAGATTGTATGCTTATTTCTCTAAGACTACAGATTTAAACAACTCTATTATAAAAATAGGATTTGAAGATGGTAGTGAAGATTATATTGCTGCATTTGAAATAGATCATAAGTTGAGTTATGTTGAATATGCTATTCCTCAAAACGTGTTTAATAAATTATTTAGATTTAAAGTTGTTTCAGTTCAATTTAATTACAGAGATAAGATTAATAAAATAGAAGATTCTTTATATTTCTTTGCTTTTTTAAGTCGAGCAGCTCGTTAGAAGTATTATTAAAATATGTATTTTTGTTTGTATAAAACATAAATACCATGCCTGAAGATAAAGGAAAAAGTGTTAAAGCACCTAAAAGTAAATCTAATGATGATTTTGCTCCTCAATTAGTTAAAAGCAAATCTGAAATACCAAAAAACGCTGTACTTAAAATTGATTCTGACGGCGGAGAGTATTGGGAAGTTGAGACTAAGCATGAAGAGACTAAAAAAAAGATGTATCCGCCTTATAGCGGAAAAAAAAGCACAGGTACTCCAAGAAAAAAAGACCCTGAAAAGTCTTCTACATTTGGGTCAACTGTACAACGATATAAATTACCGCCTCCAGAAGTAATACCTCCTAAGCAAACAGGTTTGTATGGAAGTGTTAGTACTTACGAAAATATAGATCCAGCAAAACAATGGGGAGCTAATTATGGAATAACAACTGTTGAAACTCCTGATGCAGAAGGAAGATATACCAACACATCAAGGAAATATAATATTGACAAAGAAGGTAGAGAAGTTACTTACGATGAAGCTAATCCATTAAAAAACTTTAAAGATGGTAAATTTGTACCAACTTATACAGGAAGAACTATTGATGATATACGAAAAGAATATACTACTCAACAAATAGAAACTCCTGCAATGAGTGGAGTAGATAAAGCTAACCCTAATTACAAAGGAAGTTTAATGATGCCTGGAACTAAAGCTACAAGAATAGCTGGCGGAGGCGGTGGAGAATTTAACCAAAGAAATATCGCAGATGTTCCGAATGCTTTATCTACTGCTCCTGTTGGATATATTGAACAAAAATACGATACTCAAGGAAATCCTATTGTTACTCCAAATGTAGGAGTTCAAATGAATACAAAGAATATAACTCCTTTAAGAAAAGGAGAAATGGAAGTAGGTAGAATGTACAATATAGATAATCCTATTGAGATTAAAGGTAAGTTTGCTAAAGGTGGTATTGTAAGTAAGATTAAAGGATATTATGATGGAGGTCCTGTCTATAATCCTAATATGAATATTGATGGAACCTATGGGGATTCAAACAGTTCTTATAAACCAATAGATACATTTGGAAGTGGCGTAGTTGGAATGAATGATCAATATACTGCTCAAAACAATATGCAAGCTAAAAAGGCTATAGATGAAAATAAAAAGAAAGCTAATCAACAAAAAGTTAGAAATGTAGCCAATGGAATAGGAGAAGGAATGGGAGGTATAGGCTCAGCTTATTACAATTCACAACCTGCACAAAATGAAGGAGAATCTGCAAGAAACGCAGGATTAGCAGCCGCATCTCAAATGGGACCAATAGGAGGAATGATTGGTGGAATAGCTGCAATAGGAGATAAGATAGGAAAACCTATTAAGGCTAGAAAAGAATCAATGAATGCAGAAGGAAAACTTAATAACGAATCTGATGCTAGAACAACAGCTATCGGAGCAAGTTTTTTAAGTCCAAGTAAAGCCTTAGCTACAAGAAGTTCTTATGCTGGAGGATGGACTGATGTATCAGGAAAAGGATATACTAAGTCATTAGAAGATAAAGCTCAGAAACAACTTCAAGAAGTAAAAGATGCTAACACTGCATCTAAACAACAACAAGCAATATTAGCTAGAAATAACCAAGAAGAAAATCCTACAATAACTAATCCTTATAATTTAAGCGGAGTTACATTTGATGAGAATCAAAACATGATATTGGCTGATGGACAACAATTCGATAAGAATCGTCCTATGATGAATAGAGGTGGTGTAGTTGGTAAAATAAAAAATATGTATGCTGACGGCGGAGATATTAAAGGTAAAGGAACTGCTAAATCAGACAGTATAATGGCTGAAGTAAAAGAAGGCTCATTTGTAGTGCCTGCCGAGAATGCAGAACTAGCAAAAGGTATTCGTAAACTATATTTAAAAGCTCCTAATAAGAAAGCTAATCTTAAACAAGAAGAAGGAGAAGCGGTAAAACTATCTAATGGAGAACATTTGTTTACTCCTGAAGAGAATGAATACTTAGAATCTATTGGTATTGAATTAGAAGATTTAGCTCCTAACTCAGAAAATAATAGTGAAGAAATGAAAATGGGCGGATATGTAGTTCAAAGGTCAGGTGATAGAGAAGGTAAAACTCATAAAGTAACAGGACCAGATGGAACTGTAAAATACTTTGGAGACCCTAACTTAGGACAACATCCTAAAGACATTGAAAGAAAAAAAGCTTTCTACGCAAGACATAAAGAGAACTTAGATAACAATCCTCATTTCAGAGCTTATGCAAGAACAACATGGGCAGAAGGAGGTGAGATTATGGCTCCTAAGATGAAAGGATATGCTTTAGGCGGAGACGTTGATAATAATGATGAGATTGTGGCTAACGCTAAAAAAGTTATGGATGCTAAAAAAGAAGTGTCTAAATTAGAAAAAGAGCTAAATGATTTTAAAAAAGACAGAAAGGTTACAGACAATCATGAATCTACTAAGAAGCTAAATGATAAAATAGAAAATGATAAATTAGGATACTTAAATAAGGCTAAAGGCGTTTTAAAAGATAAAGTATCGCTTTATGAAAGTGCTAAGACTAGACCTAAGTTAGAAGTTTTTAATCCAAAAGAAAATAAGCCTTACAAAGATAATGTTGTTAATAAAACGACTAAGCAAGTTGAAAATGAAGAAAAAGCTCTTGTTCAAAGAAAAAAAGACCTTCTTAAAGAATATGCCGATATTAAAAAAGACGCTGATTCTGGGAATATAATAGCTAAGATTAATCTTCAGAAAAAAACTATTGACATAGGTAAAGAGATAGCTAATGTTAATAAATTACTTAATGAAAACAAAAAAACAAAAGCGGTTGAAGATAGTAAATCAACGGAATCGCCTACGACTGAAGTTAAACAAGATGTCGCAGAAGTTAAGGCTGCGACAAATAAAGTAGCTCCTAAAGCGGAAACTAAGCCAAGTGTAGTTACTGAAAATATACCTACAGCTAAACCATCTTTAAAAGCACCTAAAGTAAAGGCTTCTAAAGTAACAGTAGATAATTTACCTACTAAGGATTTGTCTTTACAAGGATTAAAACAAGATGCTGAATTAAAGACTGCTAATCAAGCTGCTATGCAAGAGGCTTCTATTGCTAATGCACCAACAAGACAAGCTGTTATAAACGATGCTAATGTAGTAAATAATGAAAATTATTTAGCGTCAAAACCTAAATCTAAAAACGCTTGGGCGGATAAATTAAGTAATATTGACCCAACTGCATTCGTAGGAATAGGACAATCTGCATTAGGATTAAATATGCTAGGCAAAGAGAAACGTCCTATTGATAAAGCTGTAATAGACCCAACTTATAATGCTGCTGTTAACCGCGCTCAACAAGATGCTTTATTCGGATTAACTCCTGAGCAAAGATTCATGGCAGAGCAAGATATACAAGGCGGATTAAACGATGCTAAATTTGCAGGGTTAAATGCTAGCGCATCTGATTCATTTAATCGTAACAGAGCTGCTATTAACGATGCTTGGAAGAATAAATTAGGCTTAAAACAAGCTGACTCTGAGATGAGAATGAATAAGCAAAAATATGCTGATGTAATGGCGGCTGATAGAGCAACTATATTAGCAGCTAATAGAAGACAAGCTTATAACGATGCTATGAATACCTTTCAGCAAAAACAACAAGCAGGAAGTGAATTAATAGGCGCAGGATTAGCTAATACTATTGGAGCATATAGATTTAGACAAGACCAACAAGCTAGATTAAAAGCAGACGAGGCTAGAGGATATAGTTTAAATAATTATACCCCTACAACGTAACCTTTTAAAATAACTTACGTTAAACAAGTATTAATAATGATGATTAAAATAATCAACGAATGAATTAAAAGTAGGAGTAGAAATATTCCTATTTTTTGTTTATAATGAGTTATAAAATTTTATATCTTTAACAACAAATATTTTACACATGGAATGGGGAACAGCCAAAGGACTCGCAGTAGATTTAGGATACGACCAACGTATTGCTGATGCTAGGTATCAAGACCAACAAATGAAACGCGCTCAAGCCGAGAATACGGCTGAGTTAAAGGCATTTGAGGATGACTTAGATTACATGAATGCTGCCAACTCTTATGACTATAATTTAATTAAAGGAGAGGCGGATAAAACCATTCGTGAGATAGGAACTATTATTAGAGATAATCCTGACTTTAGATATAATCCTAATGTAAGAAGACAAATTAATGAGAAGAAGAAATACCTTAAATCTAATCAAAACGTTATTAGAGGAATGGCATCAGATGAGTCTTTTAAAAGATTAAATGATGATTTAGCTAAAGTAGCAAAGAATCCTAATCAATACGATGCAGGAGCTTACCAAGAGTTATTAGCTAAGAAACAAAACTATCTAAAGTATGGACATCAAGACGGACAAGAGGCTGCTGCTACTTTTGGTCCACAAGCATTCGTTTATGATAAACCTGAAGATTTTATTGATTTACCGACTACTGCAATAGAAGTAGGTAATAAATATCGTTCTGATAAATATCAACAAGATGGAAATGGTGGATACCATCAATTAGTGGATGATGCTACTTTGCGTCCACTAGCAGTTAATTTATATAATCAAAGAAAGAGACAATTCCAAGTTCAAAATGGAGTTAAGACTGACGAAGAAGGAATACAAGCTGCTGCTGAGATGATAAGAGCAGGTATTAAACTAGAGCGTAAATTTGGAGAACCTAATCATGCTTTGATAGCTGCTCAATGGAAACGTAAAATGGACATGGAAGATGCTAAAGGAGGTTCAGGAAGACCTATTGATACATATAATAAAATGATTAGAGATTCAGGATCTTCTTATCCTGGAGCTGAAAATTTAACTAAAATGATTGGAGTTAAACCTACTGTTAAAATTTATGACGCTGATGGAAATTATATAAAAGACGAGAGTGGACGTGAGTTTATTCCTATAGGAAGTTATGTAAGAGCTAATGGTGTAGTTAGAGTAAAGCCATATAAAACAAAAGATGGTAGAATTAGTGAATATGCTAAAGGTTCAAATAAAGGAATTGGAGTTATACACGGTTACTCTGTTTATTCTAAAAAAGAAATGGATGAATTAGGATGGCTAGATGAGCCTTCTATGAAAAAGAATATTGAAGTTTCTTATGAAAGCGGTAAAGATAAAGAGCCTGTTTATAAGTTAAAAACACAACACGTATTTGACCCTGAGAAAAATCAAGCTTATGCTTTTAAATTAAATAATGCGGTAGGTGAAACTTCTAAACAAATAGGAGAGATGGGTGATGTTGAAAATATCCCAACAAGAGAAATAGAGTACGATAATCAAGGTAATATGTTTGACGCTCAAACAAAACAATATTTAGGTAAATCAAGATAATATGCCAGATCCAATATACAATCCAAACAACATAGTTCGTAAAGAAAAAGTTAATTCTAATTCTGATATTCCTGAATACAATCCTAATAATATTGTAAAGAAGGAAGTTGTAGATACTAGAACTTTTGACAGGGATAGTAATGTAGAGTTACCTAAATATACAACTCCTCAAGATTTAGAGATAGATAGTACATTAAATTTTATCCAAGAAAATTCTCTTCGGACTATGCGTGATGATGAAAAGGATATATTGAAAAATATGATGAAAAATCCTTTGACTTCTAAGGAGGAATTATCAGATGCTATAGTGACTCTACAAGGTAAAAAAGCAAAACAAATAGATAATAGTTGGACAACACCTGATTACTACATGAAACGTGATGAAAATAGTGGTAATTATAAACCTATTGCTTTAGAGCAAGGAGAGAAAATACCTGTTGGATACCACGCTGCTAGTATTTGGGGAACTAAAGAATCTGCTAAAGATGATAATGCTTGGCAAGATATAGGAAAGAGTTTAGCTAATGGAGTATTTGGATTAATGGGTGGAGTTGTTGACGTTGCTCAATCAGGATATGAGTTAGTAACAGGAGATGAATCTGAAACTTTAAGAAGCGGAAAAAATGCAATAGAAGGATTAAAATTTGAAAAAGATGCTGATTTAGATAGACCTGTTTATAACATGGAAGGTATAACTAAATGGGCTGACTTATTAGATAAAGATAGATTTGATTTTAGTCCACAAGCTTTATGGGGTACATTTAATTCAACAGCCGAATCATTCACAGAATTTGGATTAGGTTCATTAACAGGAGCTACATGGTTAAAAGGAGCTAAGGCTTTAAAGTATGGTTACAAAGGAATAGATAAGGCTTTAGATTTAGGTAAAGCAGGGAAATTAGGAGCTATATTTACAGGAAGTTTCTTCACTAATATCGGAGAAACTAGAGATGCTGCTGAGGAGGCTGGGTTAGAAGGTAGAGATAAGGGTGCTGTTTCATTAGGAATTGCTACTGTAAAATCTGCTATTGACGCTGCTTTTGGTTTAGAAGGTAAGATTATGTCTAACGCTTTTAAATCAGGAGAGAGAGAGGTTCTTAAAAACATAATTAAAAAAGCTGAAACTGATGCTACAACAGGTTTACTTACTAAAAATGGATTTAAGCAAGTGATGAAAGATTTTAGTACTGAGTATTCTACTTTAGCAAAGGTTGGATTAAAAAGTGGACAAGTAGTAAAAGATATGTTTGAAGAAGGTAGTAATGAAGTTGCTACTGATTTTGCTCAAAAAGCAGGTGAACAATTATGGGATAAATTAACTCCTGATGAGAGAGGACAATTTGGAACAGATGCCTTTGATGCTAAATCATTTGGTAGTTATGTTAATAGTTTTACCCAAGGAGCTATTAG
>Ga0208483_1000002_pt1 | contig 99180 bp, 102 predicted proteins | sample LakMenE01Jun11ns_FD_150659 | JGI IMG/M metagenome (GOLD analysis project Ga0208483, IMG submission 150659) | Freshwater microbial communities from Lake Mendota, WI - 01JUN2011 deep hole epilimnion ns (SPAdes) | ecosystem: Environmental > Aquatic > Freshwater > Lake > Epilimnion/Euphotic zone ... | reverse complement strand
ACCAGCAGCTAAGAAAAAACCAGCAGCTAGAAAACCAGCAGCTAAGAAAAAACCAGCAGCTAGAAAACCAGCAGCTAAGAGAAAACCAGCAGCTAAGAGAAAACCAGCAGCTAAGAGAAAACCAGCAGCTAAGAAATAAATATTACGGGACTTTAGGTCCCGTTTTTATTAGCAAGTTCTTTGTTGCTAAACAAACTAAAACCAAGCAAACTTCATTTTTGCTTGGTTTTTTTATTTAAATAATGCCTACAATTTCTTCAAACATTGCTCGAATCAATGAAAGCATTCTAGAGGCTGCTGCTATTAGTAATTTTCCTGAGAAGGTTACTCTGGTTGCCGTAAGCAAGGGGCATTCTTTTGATAAAATTATTGAAGCCTTTAATGCCGGAATCATAAATTTTGGAGAAAACTATCTTCAAGAAGCGCTTAATAAAAAATTACATTTAGAAGAGTTTGCAATTCAGTGGCATTTTTTAGGGCCCATTCAAAGTAATAAATGTAGACTTATCGCAGAAAACTTCGATTGGGTGCATAGCGTAGATAGAATAAAAGTCATGAAACTTCTTAATGATTTTCGACCTTCAAATGCTCCCCCTTTAAATATCTGCATTCAAATTAATTCAAGTGGCGAAGATACTAAGAGCGGCATCGGGATGAATGATGCACAATCACATTTAATGGATCTTGTTAGCGCACTCAAAGAACTTCCTAAACTTAAACTAAGAGGTATTATGTCTATACCTACCAATACAGAAAGTAGCGAACAAGTCATTAATGAATTTAAATCCATGTATATGCTTTATTCCAAATTAAAAAATCAAATTGATACTGTTGATACATTGTCTATGGGAATGTCAAATGACTTCAAACCAGCGATTGAGCATGGTTCAAATCTTGTTAGAGTAGGTACCGCTATTTTTGGGGCACGAGCAATGAAAACTCAAGGGGACGATAATTGAATATTTGTTTTTTAGGTGGTGGAAACATGGCTGCAGCTATAATTGGCGGCTTATTAAATAAAAATTATAGTCCTGCGCTTATTCGTGTGATTGAATCTGATAGTAAAAAAAGATTAGTCATTGAGAATAAATTCAAAGTTTCTTCAATGGCGGAATTTAAAAAAATTGATAAAGATGAAATTATTGTACTTGCCGTTAAGCCCCAACAAGCTGAATCTCTTCTTAAATCAATTTCCACTGAAATTTCCGAACAACTTATTTTATCTATTGCAGCAGGTATTCAAATCGAATCCATTGGGAAGTGGGCACGCGGTCATAAAAATATTGTGAGGTCTATGCCTAATGTGTGCGCTCAAATTCAGCTTGGTATAACGGCTCTTTTTACCAAAGAAGTTTTGGATACAAAAACCAAATTAGCGGTCGAAGAAATTGTGAGCGCCATTGGAGAGTTTATTTGGTTAGATGATGAATCTAAAATGGATGCTGTTACAGCCATCTCAGGAAGTGGGCCGGCTTATATATTCTATTTTCTCAATGCATTTATTGAATCAGCGATTGAATTAGGCTTATCAAGAAATGAGGCTGAAAAATTATGTGGCAAAACTTTGCTCGGCTCATCTCATTTGGCTTTGGATCAATTAAATGACCTTCAAAATCTCATTTTATCTGTCGCTTCAAAAGGTGGCACAACAGAAGAAGGCTTGAAGCAACTTGAATCATATAAATTAAATGAAATGCTTTTAAAGGCTACTCGCGCTGCTTATGAAAAATCAAAAAAAATTGGCTTAGAGTTTAATTAATTAAATGCAAAAAAGTAAAGTCATTGTAGGTTTATCAGGCGGCGTTGACTCTTCTGTAGCTGCTTTACTCTTAAAAAACCAAGGTTATAAAGTCGTTGGTCTCTTCATGAAAAATTGGGAAGATGACGATGATGATGAGTATTGCTCAAGCAAACAAGATCTTTTGGATGCAGTATCTGTTGCCGATAAAATTGGCATTGATATTGAAGTAGTAAACTTCAGCAAAGAATATAAGGAAAAGGTATTTTCTGAATTTATTAATGAAATTAAAAGTGGCAGAACTCCGAATCCAGATATTTTATGTAATTCTGAAATTAAATTTAATGCTTTTTTAAATCATGCAATTTCAATGGGTGCCGACAAGATTGCGACTGGTCATTACGCACAAATAAAAGAAGCAGATGGCCTTTATAGGCTTCTTAAAGCAGACGATTCAACAAAAGATCAAAGTTATTTCTTGTATCGCCTTAATCAACATCAACTCTCAAAGTCTTTATTTCCTTTAGGTAATCTTCTTAAAAAAGATGTAAGGGAGATTGCTAAAAAAGAAGGCTTACATAACAGCGATAAAAAAGACTCGACGGGTATATGTTTTATTGGCGAAAGACCCTTTACAGAATTTTTGAATAAATACATAGAGAATTCTCCAGGCCCCATTAAAGATGAACACGGAAAGACTTTGGGAGAGCATATAGGCCTTATGTTTTATACTCTTGGCCAAAGACAGGGGCTTGGCATCGGCGGCTCCAAAACAAGCAATGGTGAGCCTTGGTTTGTAGTTGAAAAAAATATTAAAGAAAATGTACTTATTGTTGCTCAAGGGCATACCCACCCCCTGTTATTTAAAGATGGATTAGTTGCGAAGAAAGCTCACTGGATAGATGGGGCGTTACCAGAAAAACATTGGGTGTATGGTGCTAAAACAAGATACCGCCAACCTGATGCCCCCTGTGAAATTGATATGATAAAAGATGATTCAGTTGAAATATTTTTTGGGCAAAAACAATGGGCCATTACCCCCGGTCAATCTGTGGTAGTTTATGAGAGCAATGTATGTTTAGGCGGAGCTATTATTGAAAGTGCTATAGATAAGGCTCAGGAACCGTTGTCTGAAAAGATGGTCGCTGCATAAGCAATTCGTACAAGTCATATAGATTTAAATATTCATTCTTAAAGTCAATTTCAGGATATCTTAATTGAACGTATCCCAAAGCACTTCCGACTGCTATATCAGCATATGAAAATGTATCCTCTAGGTAATATTGTTTGCCTTCCATCTCTCGATTAAGCCATTTAAGGCTTAACCTAATCTTTTTCATTTGCTTTTCAAAAACATCAGAATTCTGTTGAGAGGCCGGCCTTCTTTTTTCCAACATAATTGCAACTGCTGCATCGCATAATCCATCAGCTATAGCTTCCCATCTTTTTAGTAATATTTTTTTATCAAAATCACTAGGTATTAAATAAAGCGGGCCACTCTTATGGTCCACATATTCAGCAATCACCGGTGAATCAAAAATTGATATATCGTTTACCACTAATGTAGGCACTTTAGCTAAAGGATTGTATTCGTGAATAGTGCAATTTTTATTAGCAAGTACCACCTTCTCTAAAGTCACTGCAACTTTTTTCTCATCAATTAAAATTCTTATTTTTCTAGCGTACGGGCTATTGTTTGAATAAAAAAGCTTCATTTTTCTCTCAATTAAAAAAACTAAATTTATTATAATTTGATAAGCTTCTACATTATGCAAAGATCAAAAATAAATAAGAAAACTTTGATTGAAGCCATTCGAAAAAATATCAAAACGGCGCTCCAGGAAGATATAGCCAATATTGATTTATCGGCCCAACTTATCGAAGCAAAATCGTTTGCAATGGCTTATGTTAAATCTAAAGAGTCAGCCATCATTTCTGGCATTCCTTGGTTTAACTCTACCTTCTTGATGCTAGACCCAAAAATCAAAATAAAGTGGCTTGTTAAAGAAGGTGAAATTGTAAAAAAAAATCAAAGGCTTTGTGAGATTTACGGAAGAGCAAGACCGATTCTCACTGGAGAAAGGGTAGCGCTTAATTTCTTACAAACTCTATCTGCTACATCAACGATTACACAGCAATATGTCAAAGCTATTTCAAACACTGATGCAAAAATCTTTGATACACGCAAAACAATCCCGGGGTTAAGAATTGCACAAAAATATGCTGTCACGATCGGGGGCGGCAATAATCAGCGCATTGGACTTTATGATCAAATACTTATCAAAGAAAACCATATTAAATCCTCTAAAAAAATAGATAATTTACTTCCCCTCGCCCTGAAACATGCCAAAAATAAAGATATTCAAATTGAAGTTGAAAATCTTGATCAATTGAAAAAATTTCTTGAACTAGGCTTTAAAAATATATTGTTAGATAACTTTAATATTAAAAATCTTAATAAAGCTGTACTTATTAATAAAAAAAGAGCGATTCTTGAGGCGTCAGGAAACATTACGCTAAAAAATGTTAAAAAAATTGCACTCACGGGCGTAAATAGAATCTCTCTAGGCTCACTCACAAAAAATATCAAAGCAATTGATTTATCTATGAAAATTGAGACTTTTAAAAGTCTCTAAACTTGACCAAATACGCTTAAAGCGTTAAGGTTGAGGGTTTATAGCTATCTCATTAATTACAATCAATAATTCTATGAACTCAAATCACATTTCTGGAGCAGAAATTGTTATTCGATGCCTTCACGAGGAAAAAGTCAAATTCGTCTTTGGTTATCCTGGTGGCGCTGTCCTTAATATTTATGATGCTGTTTTTCAGCAAAATAAATTTAAGCATGTCCTAGTTCGTCATGAACAAGCAGCCGTTCATGCGGCTGATGCATACTCAAGATCTACTGGAAAAGTTGGCGTCGCTCTTGTAACTTCAGGCCCAGGAGCTACCAATGCTGTGACAGGTATTGCTACAGCCTATATGGACTCCATTCCTATGGTGATTATTAGCGGTCAAGTTCCAACTTACGCTATTGGGCAAGACGCCTTTCAGGAATGTGACACGGTAGGTATTACTCGTCCATGTGTAAAACACAATTTCTTAGTTAAAGATATTAAAGACATTGCATCTACAATGAAAAAAGCTTTTTATGTTGCATCGAGCGGAAGGCCTGGTCCTGTTTTGGTTGATATCCCAAAAGACATCACAGCCGAAAAATATGAGTTTAACTACCCTAAATCAGTTCATTTAAGATCTTATAACCCTATTATTAAGGGTCATAGCGGCCAAATCAAAAAAGCATTGTCACTTCTTTTAAGTGCAAAAAAACCAATGATCTACTCAGGTGGTGGCGTTGTATTGGGTGATGCCTCTTCACAATTAACTAAATTTGTTCGTACCATTGGAGCTCCTATAACAAGTACGCTTATGGGCTTGGGTGGCTTTCCAGCAAGTGATAAGCAATTTCTAGGTATGTTAGGTATGCATGGCACCTATGAAGCGAATATGGCTATGCAAGAATGTGATGTATTGTTGGCTGTTGGCGCTCGTTTCGACGACAGAGTGATTGGTAATCCGGAGCATTTTTTATCCAAACCAAAAACAATCATTCATATCGACATAGATCCATCATCCATCTCTAAAAGAGTGAAGATTGATATACCTATCGTAGGTGATGTCATTTCAGTTCTTACCGAACTTAATGATCTTTTATCTAAAGAAAAAATAAAACAAAATACATCTCTTAAACATTGGTTTAAAGAAATTGACCAATGGAGATCGTTGAATTGCCTAAGTTTTAAAAATGACAAAAAACTCATTAAGCCTCAATTTGTTATTCAAACCCTTCATCAGGTCACAAAAGGCGATGCCTTTATTACTTCTGATGTAGGTCAACATCAAATGTGGGCAGCGCAATACTATCCATTTGATAAACCTAGAAGATGGATTAATTCTGGTGGACTTGGAACCATGGGGGTTGGATTACCTTATGCGATGGGTGCTCAATTAGCTCATCCTGATGCTCAGGTTGCTTGTGTTACCGGTGAAGCTTCTATACAAATGTGTATTCAAGAGCTATCTACATGCAAACAATTTCATTTACCTATCAAGATTATTAATCTTAATAATCGATACATGGGAATGGTAAGGCAGTGGCAAGAATTTTTTTATGGCAATCGCTACGCAGAATCCTATATGGAAGCATTGCCTGATTTTGTAAAATTAGCCGAAGCTTATGGCCATGTTGGAATGAAAATCGAAAAACCAAGTGATGTTGAGCCAGCTCTCAAAGAAGCTTTTAGCAGCAAACTAAAAGAGCGCTTGGTCTTTATGGACTTTATTACAGATCAAAAAGAAAATGTATTTCCAATGATTCCTAATGGAAAAGGCTTATCAGAAATGATTACAGCTGAGGATCTATAAATGAGACATATTATTTCTCTTTTAATGGAAAATGAATCTGGTGCTTTATCCAGAGTTTCAGGGTTATTCTCTGCGAGGGGTTACAACATTGAATCTTTGACTGTTGCACCTACCGAAGATGCAACGCTCTCAAGAATGACGATTGTGACTTCTGGTTCAGATGAAATTATTGAACAAATCATTAAACAACTTAATAAATTAATTGATGTTGTAAAAGTATTAGATTTAAATGATGGCAAATTTATTGAGCGGGAACTAATGATAGTTAAAGTTAAAGCAAATGCTCAGTATCGGGATGAGATGCAAAGAATGTGTGATATTTTCCGAGGCCGAATTATCGATGTTTCTGACAGCTCATTTACTATTGAGATAACAGGATCATCTAGCAAATTAGACGCTTATATTGAAAGCATTGATAAAGCTGCTATTTTAGAAACAGTGAGAACTGGTGCGTCAGGAATTGGACGCGGTGATAGAATTTTAAAAGTATAAATTAAAACTGAAAGGTTATTATGAAGGTTTACTACGATAAAGATGCTGATTTAAATTTAATTAAAAAATTGAATGTTGTTATTGTTGGTTACGGCTCACAGGGCCACGCTCACGCAGCCAATCTTAAAGAATCAGGCGTCAACGTCACTGTTGCTCTTAGAAAAGGTGGCGCATCATGGGATAAAGCCAAAAGTGCAGGACATAACGTTTTAGAAATTAATGAAGCTGTCAAAAATGCTGATGTCGTAATGCTTTTAATACCCGATGAAACAATGCCTCAGATTTTCCATCAAGAAGTTGCGCCATTCTTGAAAAAAAATGCTGTATTAGCTTTCGCTCACGGATTTAATATTCACTACAACCAAATTATTCCAAGGGATGATCTGGATGTCATTATGATTGCACCAAAAGGTCCTGGTCATACAGTGCGCTCAGAATATCTTAAAGGTGGTGGCGTGCCTTCATTGATTGCTATTTATCAAAACAAATCTGGCAAAGCAAAAGAAATTGCACTTTCATATGCGGCTGCAAACGGCGGCACTAAAGGGGGCGTCATTGAAACAGATTTCCGTGAGGAAACTGAAACTGATTTATTTGGAGAACAAGCTGTTTTATGTGGTGGCGCAGTTGAGCTTGTCAAAGCAGGTTTTGAAACATTAACTGAAGCAGGCTACGCTCCAGAAATGGCTTATTTTGAATGCTTGCATGAGCTGAAACTTATTGTAGATTTAATGTACGAAGGTGGTATTGCTAATATGAACTACTCTATCTCAAATAACGCTGAATTCGGAGAGTACGTAACTGGCCCTAAAGTTATCGGCAATGAAGCCAAGTTAGCTATGAAAGAAGCTTTAAAAAATATTCAAAATGGAGAATATGCGAAACGTTTTATCCTTGAAGGAAAAACAAACTATCCAGAAATGACCGCAAGACGAAGACTCAATGCTGAACATCCTATCGAAAAAGTTGGCTCGCAACTTAGATCAATGATGCCTTGGATCGCTAAGAATAAGCTCGTTGATCAAAGTAAAAACTAGCTCCATGGCAAAAAGAGCTTACCCAATCATAGCAAAAGAAGGCTGGCCATTTCTAATAGCATCTATTGTCATATCAGCTTTTGTATTTAATCTATGTGCTTTGTGGTCAATTCCTCTTTGGGTAATCTCTTTATTTATTCTGCAATTTTTTAGAGATCCCAAAAGAAGCACGCCCTCTAAAAAAAATATGGTGGTATCAGCAGCTGATGGCAAAGTAATTGTGATTGAAAAATGTAAAGACGATTATCTTAATAGACGCGCAATTAAAGTAAGTGTCTTTATGAATGTCTTTAATGTGCACTCAAATAAAAGCCCGATCAAATCAATTGTTATTAATAAATGGTATTTTCCTGGAAAATTTTTAAATGCAGCTCTATCAAAAGCTTCTTTGGAAAACGAAAGATGCGCGCTTCACTTAAAAACAAAAGAAGGTTTTGATATTACTTGCGTTCAAATTGCAGGGTTAATTGCTAGAAGAATTTTATGCTACGCAAATAAAGGTGATGCATTAGAAGTCGGTGAAAGGTATGGCTTTATAAGATTTGGTTCACGTGTTGACTTGTATTTACCTATCAATTCAAAGATAAAAGTTACTTTGGGCGACAAAGTTTTTAATGGTGAAACAATTATTGCTGAATTAAAAAAATAGACTAATTATCTATAAACAATCGAAGTTCGTTCAAAGCAAGCCTATAAACATCTCTCTTAAATTCAATCACCTCATCAAGAGGCAGCCAGTAATCATGCCAGCGCCATGCATCAAACTCAGGCTTCTTAGTGTTTCTTAAAAAGATATCGGTATCTTGCCCCTTCATTCTTAAGAGATACCATATTTGTTTTTGGCCTTTGTAAACACCTCTAAAATCTCTCCGAAGCCATTGAGAAGGCACTTCATATTTTAACCAGTCTTTTGTACGGCCAAGTATTTCTACATGATGTGGTTTTAACCCAACCTCCTCCATCAGCTCTCTATACATAGCCTCTTCTGGTGCCTCGCCTTTTTGAATGCCGCCTTGAGGGAATTGCCATGCATGCTCTTGTGTCCGTTTAGCCCAAAAAACCTGATTCTCGGCATTGCAAATGACAATACCAACATTTGGCCGATAACCATCTTTATCAATCATAAAGCCACCCTAAGTATTTCTTTAATTTTTTCATAGATTTAGTTTAAATAAAAGCAAGAATTAAAGCTAGAATCTATTACGAAAAAAATTAAATCATGAATTTTAAAAATCTTATTTCACTCGCTCTATATTTATTACTTTGTGCTTGCTCAAGCACACCTATTGCTTACATAACTAATCAAGGCTCTGATACCGTAAGCATTGTTAATTTAAAAGAAAAAAAAGTCATTCAAGAAATTTCAGTAGGCAAAGGGCCTGTCGGAATTGCTATTTCTCTAAAAAAATCCTATGCATTTATTACAAACTCAAATGATGCCTCTGTAAATGTTTTAGATCTTCAACATAATCGTATTATTAAAACAATAAAGATTGGCGGAACACCAGTAGGAATTACCAAGTCAACCAATGAAGACTTCATCTATGTGAGCGATTGGTTTAATAGTGAAATTCTTATAATCGAAACAAAATCTTTAACAATTATTAAAAAAATAGCGGTTGGCAAATCTCCATCTGGCATGATATGTGACGCTGAGGGTAAATATCTTTTTATTTCTAATCGCGATGAGAATACTGTCGAAATATATAACCAATTTGACTTGAATCTCGTTAAGAAAATTAAGGTAGGCAATCATCCTTACGGCCTCTTCTTAAGCAAAAACTTACTTTTTGTTGTTAATGTTTTAGATGACTCAATATCTATCGTGAATACCCAATCATTCGCTACAGAAACTATTAAAGTTGGAGATCACCCTTATGGGGTTGTATCTGATACAAGAAACCAATTTGCATTTGTTACAAACACTCAAGATGACAATGTAAGTGTTATTGATCTTAAGATGAAAAAAGAAATTAAAAAAATCAAAGTAGGTGGAAATCCTGAAGGTATTGATATTGATGAAAGAGATAATATATTAGTCACTTCAAATTGGAGAAGTGACTCTATTTCGATCATTGACTTGGCTAAACAAGAATATCTCTATGAAATTAAAACTGGGAAGCAAAGTCGATCTTTTGGTCAATTTATCAAAATTGACTAATGTAATATATAAAAACAATTTATAATTATCCAGTTTACTAAACACCAAAAGGCTCTATTCAAATGAAAAAAATTATTATTGGCTTTTTCCTTTTATTCGTATCAATTAATGTATTTGCTCATGGTCCATCGCCCCAGAAAGTTGAAAAATCAATCAAAATTAATGCGTCGCCTGATAAAGTCTGGGCAATCATTAAAGATTTTGGTAATTTTCAAAAATGGCAACCTCTTGTAACTGATAGCAAAGTAGAAAAAAAAGGTGAGGATACTCTGAGAACGCTTACACTAAAATCTGGTGGTAAGGTCGTTGAGAGACTCAAAGGTATCGATGAAGAGGCTATGAAGTTAAAATATGAAATCTTAGAAGGCGCAGTCCCTGTGGCAGACTATAACTCATTTATTGTTGTAGCAAAGGGTTCTGGCCCTAATGAATCTTCTGTAACATGGGTAGGACGTTTTTATAGAGTTTACAAACTCAATCCACCAATTCCACCTGGTCAAGATGATGAGACAGCAATTAAAGCTGTGACTGAAATGTATGATTCAGGACTTCCGGCACTTAAGAAATTAGCTGAAACGAAATAAAATAACTTACGTATAAAAAAGCAGAATTTAATTCTGCTTTTTTTATTTATGACACACATTATTATTGACTCTATTGAATCGCCCATAGGCTCAGTCATATTTCTTCATGGTCTAGGGGCTGATGGATTTGATTTCAAAGCTATCTTCGAAAGATCGCAGTTCAGTAAAATTCGATTTATCCTCCCCCATGCCCCCTATCAGCCAGTGTCGATCAACCAAGGTTTAGAAATGAGGGCTTGGTATGATTTGTATGATCTATCTTTGGAAAAAGATGAAGATGAATTGGGGATGCAAAAATCAAGTTTAATCATTCAAAAGTTGATTGAAGAGCAAATTTCCCTGGGCATCCCTTCCGAAAAAATTATTATTGGAGGCTTTTCTCAAGGGGCTGTAATGAGTTTTTACTTAGGATTAAAATACGATAAAAAATTAGGTGGTATTGTGGCCTTGTCAGGCTACCTTCCTTTAAAAGACAAGCTTATATCATCTATAAAAGATGATTTAATTAAGATACCAATCTTTATGGCTCATGGCCTATATGATAATGTTATAGATATACAAATTGCCGACCGCTCATTTGAAAAGCTAATAGCAAGGTTTAATTCTGCGAACTTTGAAAAATACCCTATGGGCCATGAGGTATGTGAAAAAGAAATCGATGACTTATCAACTTTCTTCAACCAAACATTCAAATAAAGATAATTTTTATGAATAAAAATTCACTCGAAGTAAATCTTAAAGAGCTTGAGTCTATTGTGTCAAAAATGGAACAAGGCGATATGGCACTTGAAGATTCGATCAAATCTTATGAAAAAGGCATGCTTCTCCTTAAATCATGCCAAGACTCCCTAAAAGAAATCGAGCAAAAAGTTTTGGTGCTTTCTGCAGAAAACACTCTCGAAAAATTCAAGCCTACTAATGAGTAACTTTCATGAATGGCTTTCTCAGAAACAAGCATTTGTTGAATCTTTGCTTGAAAAAAACTTGCCTCAAACTAGCGATGAAACTCATTTAAATGAAGCAATAAAATATAGCGTTCTAAACGGCGGAAAAAGAATGCGTTCATTACTTATACTTGCGATCGCTGAAATTGTTGAAGTGCCGCCAAATGCAATTGAAAAAATTATATGCGCTGTAGAATTCATACATGCATACTCTTTAGTGCATGATGATATGCCTTGCATGGATAACGACGATTTGAGAAGAGGAAAATTGTCTTGCCATAAAAAGTTTAGCGAAAGCACCGCCCTTCTGGTTGGAGACTCGTTGCAGTCAATTGCTTTTTCTCTTCTATCTTCACCATCGCTTCAGATTAAACCTGAAAATCAGTTAAAAATTATTCACACACTCTCTAATGCTATTGGTATTGAAGGTATGGCAAAAGGCCAGGCTTTGGATATTAATAATACCAACAAAAAAATCTCATTGGATGAACTTATAATCATGCATCAATTTAAAACTGGCGCTCTGATTAATAGCGCATGCCTGATGGCAGTGCTAGCTTCCAATAATTATGATAAAAATACGCTAGATATAATAGATACTTATTCAAAATCAATTGGCCTTATGTTTCAAATTAAAGATGATATTCTTGATAAAGAGGCAAGCCAAGAATCTCTAGGTAAAACACCTGGCAAGGATGAAAAAGATAATAAAGCTACTTTTTTATCTTTATTAGGCATTTCTAAATCAAAAGAATTAGCCGCTAAATATTATGAAGAGGCTTTAACGGCAATTAAGCCTTTTGGTAATAAAGCATATTATTTGTCTAGTATGGCTGAATTAATAATGACACGATCACACTGACATGAATCTCCTTGATAAAATTAATTCACCAAAAGATTTAAAAAAACTCAGTCGCAGCGAGCTTGTTACATTATGTGATGAGATAAGAAGCTTTATTATTGAAAGCGTTTCAAAAACAGGTGGTCATCTTTCATCAAATCTAGGTGTTATTGAACTTACTGTAGCACTCCATTATGTTTTTGATTGTCCTCAAGATAAATTTATATGGGATGTTGGGCATCAAACTTACCCCCATAAAATTCTGACCGGCAGAAAAAAGAAAATGGGCTCTTTAAGAGCTTTGGATGGAATTTCAGGTTTCCCAAAAATATCAGAAAGTGATTATGATATTTTTGGGACTGGGCACTCAAGCACTTCAATTTCAGCTGCTTTAGGCATGGCCGAAGCTCTTAAAAAGAAAAATTTAGATCACAAAGCAATTGCAATTATTGGGGATGGCGCCATGACTGCCGGCATGGCTTTTGAAGGCCTTAATAATGCTGGCGACTCAAAAAATAATATCTTGGTCATTTTAAACGACAATGATATGTCAATTTCTAAAAACGTAGGTGCGCTTAATAACTATCTAGCAAAGCTCATGTCAGGCAATCTTTATGGAAGTATTAAACGTTCGAGTAAGGCAGTTTTATCAGCCATTCCTCCTATGCTTGAATTTGCAAAGCGTGCTGAAGAACATATGAAGGGCATGGTAATTCCAGGCACTTTATTTGAGGAGTTTGGGTTTAACTATATTGGCCCTATTGATGGTCACGATCTTAACGCGCTGGTTGATACCCTAAATAATCTTAAGGCACTTCAAGGGCCGCAGCTCCTTCATGTGGCAACGCAAAAAGGATTTGGTTATGAGCCTGCAGAGACTGATCCCAATAAATTCCATGGTGTAGGTCAATTCAGCTTAAGTGATGGCGCTCAGCCATTAAAAATAAAAAAGGCTACTTATACCGATATCTTCGGGGATTGGATTGTTGACATGGCCATGATTGATAAAAAGCTATGTGCTATTACCCCCGCTATGTTAGATGGATCTGGTCTAAATAAATTTTCTGAAAAATTTCCTGATCGTTTTTTTGATGTAGGCATTGCAGAACAACATGCAATAACTTTTGCGGCTGGGCTTGCCTGTGAAAATTACAAACCTGTAATTGCTATTTACTCAACCTTTCTTCAAAGAGCTTATGATCAATTAATACATGATGTTGCATTGCAAAACATTCCAATGCTTTTTGCAATAGATAGGGCTGGCATTGTAGGGCAAGATGGCCCGACACATTCAGGAAGTTTCGATTTATCGTTCCTAAGGTGTATTCCGAACATTCTTATTATGGCGCCAAGCAATGAAAATGAATGTCGGCAAATGCTTTTTACCGGATTTAAATTCAAAGGTATTTCAGTGGTTCGTTATCCAAGAGGTCCAGGTCCAGGATCTGCTATTAAATCTAAAATGACAGCTATTCCCATTGGTAAAGCTGAAGTTATAAGAAAAGGTCGCACGATTGCATTATTGGCTTTTGGTAATATGTTAGAGGAAGCTTTAAAAGCTGGAGACAAAATTAATGCTACTGTCGTGAATATGAGATTTATTAAACCACTCGATATTAAATTAATTAGAGATTTGGGCTCATCACATAAACTTCTTGTAACCTTGGAAGAAAATACAATATCCGGTGGCGCTGGTTCAGCTGTTTTAGAAGTCATCAGTGAATATGATTTAAAATGTCAATCGCTTCGCATTGGCATACCTGATAAGTTTGTCGAACAAGGGGGTCAGGAACAGTTACGTAAAAAATATGGTTTAGATGCAGCATCTATTATTAAATCAATTGAGAAAAAATTAACCTAGTGTTACACTCAAGTATTACTATTTAATTCTTTATTATGACTACAAGCGACCACATCTGCCCTATTGAAGACGTTCAAAACTCCCCTGATTTAAGGAGTTTGGATATTGACAAAGTTGGCATTAAATCTATAAAACATCCTGTACTGGTAAAAGATAAAACGGGTGGCGCTCAACATACTATTGCAACATTCAATATGTATGTATATTTGCCGCACAATTTTAAAGGCACGCACATGTCTAGATTTGTCGAGATCTTAAACATGAATGAGCGAGAAATCTCTGTTGAGTCTTTTGAAAATATCTTAAGAGAAATGATTAAGCGACTTGAGTCTAAATCATGCGATGTCGAAATGACATTTCCATATTTCATTAATAAAACCGCTCCTGTTTCTGGGGTAAAAAGTCTTTTAGATTATGAGGTAAGTTTTATTGGGAAAATTGTTGATGGAAAATTCAAAAATACAATCAAAGTCGTTGTTCCAGTGACAAGCCTTTGTCCGTGCTCAAAGAAAATTTCAGATTATGGTGCACATAATCAAAGATCCCATGTTACGGTTACAGCTGAAATTAACAAATTTATTTGGGTAGAAGAGATAATTGAGCTTATTGAAAAACAGGCATCATCCGAGCTTTATGGTCTGCTAAAAAGACCAGATGAAAAATATGTAACTGAAAAAGCTTACGATAATCCTAAATTTGTAGAAGATATGGTAAGAGATGTAGCGGCTCAATTAAAACTAGAGAAAAGAGTTGATCACTTCATTGTGGAATCTGAAAACTTTGAATCTATTCATAATCATTCAGCCTACGCATTGATTGAAGGGTAGTCCCAGCTAAATCAACCTATCCAAATATTTTATTGCCTTTAATTTCTAGTTTTAATCCAAACCAAATCACCATAAATCCAATCAGTGGTGATATAGCGGCAATCATAAATCCAATCTGACCGCCAAGATATTGTATTAAATAACCACCTCCCAATCCTCCAACGGTTCCACCAATGCCATAAGCTACGCTATTATAAATTGCCTGTCCCCTTGTTTGATTTCGTCCTTTAAAAAAGTAAGCGATAACTTCAATTGATGCTGCATGAAAACTTCCAAAAGTTGCAGCATGAAACATTTGTGCAATGAATAATAAATATAGGTGATCAGGAGATGCTCCGATTAGAATAAATCGAATCACACCTAAAAATAAACTCATCAGTAAAATTGTTTTAAGTGAATAGCGACGTAAAATTTTTGGCATCAACATAAAAATCAAAATTTCACAAATGACACCAACCGCCCAAAGCCATCCTATGGTAGCACTGCTATACCCATGTTCCTTTAGGTAGATTGAATAAAAATTATAAAGTACTCCATGTGCTGAAACCATTAGAGTGCATCCGATTAAAAGTGCCACTACAGATGGTGTTTTGATAATCTTCCAAATAGATATATGGTTTTTTTTATGGTGAATCTCTTGAGTTTCAGGAATAGTATTTGATAAGAAAAATATAATAGCTTGAGCTATCAATAAAACCCACAATAAAATATTAATGCCTTGAAGATCTATTAAATATCCTAAGAATAAGGATGCTACAATAAATCCGATTGATCCCCATAGTCTTATTCTGCTGTAATGACCATCTGTAGTTGCTAAATGTGCAAGAGTTAAAGATTCGGCAAGTGGCAATGTTGAGCTCGTAAATAAACTTAATGCTGACATTACTAAAAAGATCCAAAAGAATCCCTTAGCCCAAAAAACACCGATAAACCCTATGAGGCCTAAAAATGATGTGAGCTTTATCCATTTAACTCGATGGCCTGTATGGTCAGCTAGCCAACCCCAAAAATTAGGAGCAACGATGCGGCTGATTTGGAACAAAGAGAGAAGAATGCCAATGCTAGAGGGTGAAAAATTTTCTGATTGTAAATAAATTCCCCAGTAAGGGACGAAAGAACCTACGAAGAAATAATAAAAAAAATAAAAGCGTGATAAACGCCAATGAAGATTGTGACTAGAACTCACTAAATTTTAGGTGTATGTGGAATTACATCGGCGTTTTGAGCTCGATGCCTTAATGCTTGATCGATAATAACCAAAGCCAACATAGCTTCAACGATAGGTGTTGCTCTAATGGCAACACAAGGATCGTGACGGCCTGTCGTTTGCATAAGAACGGCTTCACCTTTTGTGTTGATTGATTTTCGATCTTGAGGGATGCTTGAAGTTGGCTTAAAAGCGACATGAGCAATAATAGGCTGCCCAGTGGAAATACCCCCTAAAATACCACCTGCATTATTTGTTAAAAAACCTTGTGGTGTTAGTTCGTCACCATGCTCACTTCCTTTTTGAATGACCGAGCCGAAGCCTTCGCCAATATCAACGCCCTTTACAGCATTTATACTCATCATTGCATAAGCAATTTCAGCGTCTAATCTTCCAAAAACTGGCTCACCCAAGCCCACAGGCAAATTCTCAGCAACTACAGTAATTTTTGCGCCTACAGAATCTCTATCGGCACGAATGCTATCTAAATATTTTTCCAACTCAGGTACTTGATCAAGATTAGGACAAAAAAATGGATTTTGATTTACATCCTCCCACTTTTTAAATGGAATATTAACAGTCCCCATTTGGCTTAAATAAGCACGAATTTTTATCCCATATTTTTTAAGAAGCCATTTTTTAGCTATGGCACCAGCAGCAACCCTTACCGCCGTCTCCCTAGCGCTTGATCTTCCTCCGCCTCTATAGTCTCTTAGGCCATATTTATGAGCATAAGTATAATCTGCGTGTCCGGGACGAAATACATCTTTAATTTTTGAGTAATCTTGACTACGTTGATCTGTATTTCTAATAATAAAGCCTATAGGTGCACCTGTAGTTTTGCCTTCAAATACACCAGATAAAATCTCAACCTTATCTTCTTCGTTGCGCTGAGTCACATGCTTTGAGGTACCAGGTTTTCTTCGATCCAAGTCTATTTGCAAATCTTCTTCCGACAAATCTAATCCTGGTGGGCAGCCGTCTACAATACCGCCTATAGCGACGCCATGGGATTCACCAAAAGAAGTGAGTGTAAATAATGTACCTAGAGTATTACCTGACATAGAGATGCTTCTTATAAATGTAGTTAAATTTTATCATAATCGGTTACTTATTAATGGGATAGCAATCCTTTAATCAGCAGCCCTTAAAGGCTGAATTAAAATTAATTTTTTATTCATGAATAATTTTATAGGTACCAGGATCTAATTCATCTAATTTATAAGCCCCAATCGCAAAACGAATTAATCTTAGGGTGGGGTATCCAATTTTTCCGGTCATTCTTCTCACTTGGCGATTTTTACCTTCAGATATTTTAATTTCTAGCCAAGTTGTGGGAATCATTTTTCTCTCTCTAATCGGCGGTATTCTTTCCCATAATATTGCGGGTTCATTTATCATTTTTACCTCTGCTGGTAATGTTTTAAAATCTCCCAAATCAACGCCTTTCCTTAATTCCTCCAAATCACTATCTTTCGGAGCGCCCTCAACCTGAACCCAATAATTTTTTTGCATTTTGTATTTTGGATCACTAATTTGATGTTGAAATATCCCATCATCAGTTAGAATAATTAAACCTTCACTATCTGTGTCAAGCCTTCCAGCAGGATAAACATTAGGTATTGGAATAAAATCTTTTAAAGTTTTATGGTTGTCATGCTTACTAAACTGACAAACCACACCATAAGGCTTGTTAAATAATATTTTCATTAAAATAAAAGTGAGTATGAATGCTTAACAAAATTAATCTTCCAAAAAATGCATCAAAAATTACTGTTAACTCAAATTCAACTTTGAATGTTCCAGACCGTCCCATTATCCCATTTATTGAAGGCGATGGCATCGGTGTCGACATTACACCGGCAATGCTTAAAGTCGTCAATCAAGCCGTTTTAAAAGCTTATAACGGTCAAAAAGAAATTGCTTGGATGGAAATTTATGCTGGAGAAAAAGCTACAAAAATATACGATAAAGATACATGGCTGCCTCAAGAAACTCTTGATGCTATGAAGGAGTATGTTGTATCCATTAAAGGCCCCCTCACGACGCCCGTAAGTGGTGGCATCAGATCACTTAATGTAGCATTAAGACAAGGGCTTGATCTTTATGTTTGCTTAAGGCCCATTGAATACTTTGATGGCGTGCCAAGCCCCCTAAAAAATCCTGAAAAAACTAATATGGTTATTTTTAGAGAAAATACAGAGGATATTTACGCAGGGATTGAATGGCAGGCCTACTCTGAGGAATCAAAGAAAATTATTCAATTGATTTCGGAATTGGGCTTTAAAAATAAAATACGCTTCCCTGAATCAACTGCAATAGGAATTAAACCTGTGTCTAAAGAAGGAAGCCAAAGGCTAATAAAAAAAGCTATTGAATATGCTATTGAGCATAAAAAGAAATCGGTCACGCTCGTGCATAAAGGCAACATCATGAAATTTACTGAAGGTGGATTTAAAGAATGGGGATATGAATTAGCACGAGATGAGTTTGGTGCTATAGCTATTGAAGGAAAGTCTGGTTTTAAATGTAATAACGGCCTCATCATCAAAGATTGTATTGCTGATGCCTTTTTGCAAGAAATTTTACTGCACCCTAACGAATACGATGTTGTAGCCACACTTAATCTTAACGGGGACTATATTTCGGACGCATTAGCAGCGCAAGTGGGAGGCATTGGCATTGCGCCAGGTGCTAATTTATCAGATTCGACTGTTATTTTTGAAGCTACCCATGGCACCGCCCCAAACATTGCGGGTAAAAAAATTGCTAATCCCAGCTCCCTTATTCTTTCGGCTGAAATGATGCTAAGACATATGGGATGGTCGGAGGCTGCTGGCATCCTTTTATCAGCATTTAGAAAAACATTGGTAGCTCAAAAAGTCACTCAAGATTTTTCATCACAATTAAATAATGTTGATGCGCTATCTACCGATAGCTTTGCTGATGCCATCATAAGTTATATGTAAAAAAAAAGCCCGCTTACGCGGGCTTATTTATTCAATTTGAAACTAGGCTTTATTTATATTTGAAGCTTGCTTGCCTTTTGGTCCGTCTGTAACGTCAAAAGTTACTCTTTGACCTTCTTTAAGACTTTTATATCCTGTATCTACGATTGCTGAGAAGTGAGCAAATAAATCATCACCACCATCATCAGGAGTAATAAAACCAAAACCTTTTGAATCATTAAACCACTTTACTGTACCTGTTGCCATTTCATAAATCCTTAACTTTAAACAAGGGAGGCCCCCCAAAAGTTTGAATCAAGAACTAAAGCACTACTTAAATATAAATTAAAGCTAGCTAAATAAAACTCGAAACCAAACACCTGGGAGCTTTTTTACGTTGTTTAGTCATAAATGTCAAGCTATTTGTTGCCTAAAAAACCTTATAATTTAACGTTGTTTAATACTTTTTCTATCTCTTTATAGGGTTGAGCACCTAGCATTCGCTTACCATCAGAAAAAATGAGGGTCGGTGTAGATGTGATACCTAATTTTGATCCCAATTCCAGCACTTGCTCTGTCGGTGCTTCACAATTCGGCTTACCTGAAGGAAGTGTCTCATTAAGCGACCAATCAAGCCAAGCTTTTGAGCGGTCTTTAGCGCACCAAATAAGCCGTGATTTATTCTTAGCATCAGGATGCAATTTTTCAATTGGAAAAAGAAATGTATAAATCGTAATATTATTTATATGTGTAAATTCATTCTGCTCAAGCCTTTTGCAAAAAGGGCAATCGACATCTGAAAATACAACTAGCTTCCTCGAGCCATCACCTTTGATAGTTTTAATCGCTGAGGCAAGAGGGAGCGATGAAAAATCAATTTTAGTTAAATCCTCAAGACGCTCTCCTGTTAAATCCTTCTTTGTTTTTGGGTCAACAATTCGGCCTTCTGCGATAAGAAATGAAAATTTTTCATCTGTATAAATAATTTGACCACCCATAAAGACTTCGTAAAGACCACTGTATGAAGTTTTCTTGATACTCTCAACCTTGTATTTTGGGTAAGAAGCTTCAATCATCTTTTTTAAATTGGCTTCATCTGCCATGGAATAGAAAGAAGGGAATAATAAAAGAAGTGCAGTAATTTTTTTTAAAGTTATCATTTAATGAATTGCTTTTTCTATAAGAATTTTTTTAATTAACTGATTTTGATTAATTTTATTGAGGCCAAAATTAATCGCAAAATCTAAAAAATCATTTTTAGCAGTGAAGAGAGAGCTTAATTTATCAGTTAAATAGCTTAAAGATAATATATCAGTCTTTCTATTACGGTTATATTTTTTAAGAAAAGATTTTAATCCAAGATCATGATGATATTTTTTATTTGAACTTAACAAATTATCGATTTCTATTGCATCTCTTAAGCCCAAATTTAAACCCTGACCTGCAAGGGGATGGATCTGGTGAGCTGCATCTCCAACAAGTAAAACGCGATCTGAAATTAATGATTTATTAATCTTCATATTTAAAGGAAAGTATTGGCGCTTTGTTATTAAAGTAATATCTCCGAAAATTTCACCTATTTCTTTTTTGAACATTTGAATGAATTTAGCATCAGTTAAGCTCTTAAATTCTGTAAGCATCTCATTATTTAAAGAAAAGACAACAGAAAATTCATTGGTAAGCAAGGGTAGCAATGCCAATATACCGTGATGCGTAAATTTTTGATAAGCGCACCCTTGATGTGTTTTTGATGTTTTAATATTAAATATCATTGCTGTCTGATCAAAATCTTTATTCTTAAAATCTATAGATGACTGACTGCGCACCCAAGAATTCGAACCATCAGCGCCAATAGCTAATTTATATTGGCATTTATTACCATTCGCATAAATAAGATTTATATCTTCTACTCCGGCACTTAAGGATTCAACTTTGTTTGTTTTAATTTCCTTATAATCTATTTTGCTTATTCGGTGACTAAATGCTTTTTCGATGTCCTCATGGCTCACAATAAATGCAAGCTCATTCATCCCTACATCATCAGCATTAAATTTTAAAGATGAATTTTCCCTGTCTGAATAAACAATGATAGATCGCACCGATGATACTTCTTTCTTAGGCAAAAAATCCCATACGCCATTTTTTTCCAGCCATGTTTTAACGCCTGGGGTAATTGCATAAAATCTAGGATCAAAATCTTTTTTATGGATGGTTTTTGTTTCTGATAATAGCGTTGCCTTGATATCATATTTATCAATAGCAATTAAAGCAGCCATGCCCACAATACCTGAGCCTAAAATTAATACATCACTCGACTCTTGAATCATCTACCAAAACTCATTTTGTTGACTAAGAATTTTTTAATAGGCTTAAAGTTATCTAAAAGGGATAAACTAAATCCTCTTGTTATCGACAATCCAACTAAATCATTTGAAAAAATGCTTACCAAAGAATCCGTAAAGAAAAGTGTCTTTTTTGTCTCTAGCTTTCTAGAAGCATAATATTGATTAACAAATGGTTCGGAGCCTATATGAGCCAACTCTGTTTCATTCATTAATTTTGATAATGCATAAGCATCTCTGATGCCAGTATTAAAGCCCTGCCCAGCAACTGGATGCATTGTTTGTGCGGAATTACCGATAACCACTATGTTGGATTTCGGAAAGTCTTCAAGAACAATTTTTTTCAATGGGAAAGTAATAAATTCCTTGCAATCAAGAAATCTTCCAACTCTATCTCCAAAGTGCTCATGCAGTTTTTCTAAGAAAATATTTTTTTTATTTTTAGCCAGCGCTTGAATGTCTTTATCTTTACCTGTCCAAACTAATGAAAATTCTTCTGGTCCATTTGGTAAAAGTGCAATGGGTCCCATAGAAGTAAATCTTTCATAAGCCATATTGTTAGGTGGGATTTCTGAAATTACTTTCGTAACTAGTGCAGTATGGTTATAACTAGTTTCTTTTCTTTTGAGGCTTTCAATTAAATCGGTCGTATTTTTTCCACCATCAGCCAATATTAAAAGTGGCGCTTCGAGAGGTAAATTTTTAGTCAGACTATATAAAATAGATTTATCTTTTTTATTTTTGATAGCTGAAACTTTAAATTCGTAACTCACTTTTATTAATGAGGATTTACTAATTTCATCTTCAAGAGCTTTTGATAAGTCGCCATAAGACAAAACATAACCTAATGCAGGTAAATTATATTCATCTGAGGATAGTAATGTTCGTCCAAAGCTATTTTTTTGACTTGTGTGAATGCTTTGAATTGAAGTAATTTTTTTTTCTAGCAATCTCCATATTCCAAGATTTTCAAGAATCAGTTTCGTTCCATATGAAAGAGCTAATGCTCGTTTGTCTGAATGTGCGTCATTTTTTTTCCTTGCTTCTAAAAGATGTGAAGCTTTATTTTGCTTTGCTAGTAATAAAGATAAAATGAGTCCGACTGGACCAGCACCCACAATGAGGTATTCTGACTTTTTCATTTTGCCATTAATGCTTCAATGGATTCTATTTTTTTTGGACTGTCTTTGGTAAGCACCTCATGCCCATCTTGCGTAACCAAGACGTCGTCTTCAATTCTAATGCCAATATTCCAAAACTCTTTAGGTACTTTTGAAGACGGTCTAATATAGCATCCTGGCTCTACTGTTAAAGTCATGCCTGGTTTAAGCTGCTTCCATTCCTTTGAAACATTTTTATATTCTCCCGCATCATGAACATCAAGACCCAACCAGTGCCCTGTTCTATGCATATAGAATTCTTTATAGGAGCCTGTTTCATAAATTTCTTCGCGGCTTCCTTGGCATAAACCAAAATCTCTAAAACCATCAATTAAAACTGATAAAGCTGCCTCATGAGGCTCATTCCAATGATGTTTCGGGGATATTTTTTCTAAGGCAGCGCTTTGAGCATCTAATACCATTTGATAGAAATCTGTTTGTATTTTTGTATATTTTCCATTTGCAGGAAATGTTCTTGTTATATCAGATGCATATCCTTCTAACTCGCATCCAGCATCTATCAAAATAAGATCGCCATCTTTAATCTCATTGTTGTTATTAATATAATGTAATGTGCATGCATTCCCACCAGCGGCAACAATAGATTGGTAAGCTGGTGAACGAATTCCTTGAGACATAAATTCATGCAAAATTTCAGCTTCAAGTTCATATTCATACATGTGAGGCTTTACAAATTTCATTGCGCGATTGTGGGCTAAAGATGCAATCTTTGCTGAGCGTCGCATTATGTCAATTTCGAAATCACTTTTTATGAGTCGCATTTCATCTGCTATATAGCTAATGTCTTCAATTTCATGAGGCGCCCGAACTCCAGCCCTGCCTTTTTCCCTTAATTGCTTTATCCAATCATTAATTTTTTGATCAATTAGAACGTCCTGGCCTATTCGATGATATATTTTTTGATGTCCTGGAATTTCTTTTAAAACAATCTCATCTAGCAAGTTAATATCGTAAGCCTCATCAAATAGAAAAAGCTCTTTTGCTGCTTCTGGTCCGTATATAAAACCATTCCAAATTTCCATATCAAGATTTTTTTTTCGACAAAATAGAATCGTTTTTGGAGATTTTCCACCTAAAATAACTAGCGCGGATTGTGGCTCATTAAACCCTGAGAAATAATGGAAATAACTATCAGGTCGATAAGGGTAATGGCTATCTCGATTTCTAATCGCTTCACTAGCATTAAAAATGATACCTATGCCATCGCCAATTTTATTAGCTAAAGCATCTCTCCTTTTTTTGAATTCTTGATAATCTTTATTGTTCATGTTTTTTAATTTAGCTTTTGAAATTGTTATTTTTTAGGAAGAAATTAATTTCTTCCAGTCTCTTTGGTGTGCCTATATCACACCAAATCCCATGATACTCTTCACCAGAGACAGATCCTGCATCAATTAATTTCTTGAGAATGGGTGCTAACTTCGCAACAGGCTCCATTTCAATCTCTTCAAAAATTTCTGGTCGATAAATAGCTAAGCCTGAGAAGGTTAATTTATTACCCCCCTCTAATGCAATGTTGTTATCTTTTAAAACAAAATCCCCTTGCATATGATGCGGTGGATTTTTAACCATTACTAAGTGACCTTTAAACTTATCTAAGTTCATATTTTTTAATACAATGTAATCTAGGTCAGTAAATATATCTGCATTAACCACTAAAAATGGCTCATCACCCAAAAACGTTAGAGCTTTTTTTATGCCTCCTGCTGTTTCTAATGGAGTGCCTTCTCTAGAATAGTGGATCTTAAGGCTCCATTTTGATCCGTTGCCAAGATATGATTCGATCATTTCGCCTAAATATGCATGGTTAATGACCACTTCTTTAAAATGAGCCTTAGCTAATTTTTCTATATGCCAAACTATTAATGGCTTACCAGCTACTTCTAATAATGGTTTTGGTATTTGATCGGTCAAAGGACGCATCCTCTCGCCTTTGCCTGCTGCTAGAATCATAGCTTTCATAGTCATATCAAGCTTAATTTGTTAATCATTTTTAATAGAGGGTGCAATTCCCTATAGCGCTCACAAGCTCTTCGCAGATAATTTTCAACGGCTGGCAAATCGTTTAAATAATTTGTTTTATGGTCTCTATAATTTAAGCGAGCAAAAATACCTAATACTTTTAAATGCCTTTGAACACCCATCCATTCAAAATCTCTATAAAACTCTGCGAAATCTTCCTGAACTTTAAACCCATTTTTCTTTGCTAATTCCCAGTATCTAATCAGCCAATCTATAGCTTGCTCTTCTTCCCATGTAATGTAAGCGTCTTTAAATAGCGACACGAGATCATAGACAATAGATCCTTTAACCGCATCCTGAAAATCTAAAATGCCTGGATTTTTTCCATGCTCTCCATCACAGAACATCAAGTTTCTTGAATGAAAATCTCTGTGCACAAAAACTTCTGTATGGGACCGAATATTTTTAATAAGCAATTCAAAAGTTAAGTTAAGTATATTTTTTTCCGAATCATTCATTTCATAAGATTTATGGAATTTTAGATACCAATCAGGGAATAGTTGAAGCTCTTGCATCAACAATGAATCATCGTAGTGTTTAAGCGATGATGTATCAGCATTTTTTTGTATTTTAATAAGCGCTAAGTAAGCATCTTTATAGAGCGTTGATGCATTTTCATGGTTTAACTCCTCAAGGTAAGTTTTATTGCCTAAATCTGACAATAACAAAAAGCCTTCTTTCAGATCTGCCTCATGAATCTTAGGTACATTTAGTCCCGCCTTAAAAAGAATATTTGCTATATCGACGAAGGGCTTTGAATTTTCTTTATCAGGCGGGGCGTCCATTAAGATGTAAGACTGATTATTTGAAGTAATACGGAAGTAACGACGAAAACTGGCGTCTGAAGAAGCGGGATTTATTGTATACTCTTGATTTTTAAGGTTATTATTTAACCATGTAGTAATCTGATTTTCACGAGTCACAATAAAAAATACCTATAAATTATTAAAAAAATTGTACGTTTTAAGCAATTAGCTTAATGAAGTAAGTTATATAACTACCTGATTATTAATAAATTTAAGTTGATAAAATAGCTAAAATATGAGATTTTAACGTTTATGAAATATTCAACATTAAAACTATAGCACCCCTGCTTGCTCCTTCAGCAAAATTCCATGTTTAGAAAAACAATCTCACCGCTATGGCTAGTGTTTTTTCTTCTTCCTCAGCTTTCATCTGCTGAAGACTTGGTAAGCGAAAAACAATCTTCAGAAATTTTTCAGGAATCAGTGGAAATTGAAGGGGATAGTCTTGAAACGCTTCTCGATAGAAAAATGAAAGCTAAAGGGAATGCTATTCTCAAAAAAGGCAATAAAACTATCAAAGCTGAAGTGATTGAGTATGATCAAATTTCAGAAAAACTCATTACACAAGGAAATACATCCATAGACCTAGAAAACATTTCTCTTTCTGGCACAAAGCTTAATTATGGATTCAGTGACCAGACTGGAAAGATGGAGGATGTGACCTTTAATATAAAGTCTGATAAAAAAGAAGAAACGATCGTTCAAAAAGGTATTCAAGTTACCAAACGTTATTATGACTTCCGAGGTGATGCTAAAGCAATTTTTTTTGAAGGCGAAGATAAGACAAAACTTGAATCCAGCAGATTAACCACGTGTGAGGTAGATTCCAATGATTGGTATATTAAATCTAAAAATATGGAAATTGATACAAAAAAAGACCGGGTAAAAGCCTCACATGCCTCGGTTGATTTCAAAGGGGTCCCGATATTCTATATGCCTAGCACAAGCTTTTCTCTCAATAAAAATAGGCAATCTGGTTTCTTATCTTCGACCTTCGGCACTACATCTAAAAGTGGTTTTGAGTTTCGTGTACCTTATTACTTTAATATTTCTCCTAATATGGATGCAACTCTGACAGCCAGGTATTTAGGTAAAAGAGGGCCTCTAGCGGATGGTGAGTTTCGCTACCTAACCGAAAACTATTCAGGAATTAATCAACTTCAATATATGAATCATGATCAATCTAGCGGTCAAGATAATAGATATTTTTTAAAACTTACTCATCAGCATCAATTTGGTAGGGGTTGGTCAGGATCTTATGATCTTCAAAAAGTATCAGATAATACTTACTTTTCTGATTTAGCCACTATGATTCAAGTTACTAGCGTGGTTAATTTACCTCAAAGAGCAAATCTAAATTATTCAGGTGATGTTTGGAAATTAAACTTACTAACTGAAAAATATCAAACATTAACAAATGCATCAAATTCTCCATATCAAAGACTTCCACAAGTTAATCTCTCGGGGAAAAAAGACTACGATAATTTCACATTAGACCTTAAGTCACAATGGACTCTTTTTGAAAGGGATGATAAGTTCGCATCAACATTCACAGAAGCGCAAAAGATTACTGGGAGCAGATTTACAATGACTCCAGCAATAACTATTCCACTAACCTCTGAATACGGATATATTAAACCGAAAGTTTCTGCAAATATTAGATCTTATAATCTTAACAATTCACCTGATAATAACAAAGATATAGTCACACCAATTTTCTCTTTGGATAGCGGTGTTTATCTCGACAGAAATATAAATTTTTTAAATCAAAGCTATACAAACACGCTTGAGCCGAGATTATTTTATGTCTACATTCCATATAAAGATCAATCGGTATTGCCTAACTTTGACTCAGGCCTTGCTGATTTAAATATGCAAACTTTATTTTATGAGAATCAATATAATGGGCAAGATCGAATAAATGATGCAAATCAATTAACTGCATCATTATCATCTAAATTTTTAGACAAAAATGGTAAGGAGAGATTATCTGCCATAATTGCTCAAAGATATTATTTTGATGACAGAAGAGTATTTGGTAATGATCTTACAGAAGCTAAAAAAGCAAATTCAGATATTTTTATGGGTGCATCAGCAAAATTACCAAATTCACTTAACCTAGATGCAATGTTTCAATTTGACCCAACCTCTAACAATTTATTAAGAAGCACGCTTGGAAGTCGATATAATCCAGAGCCAGGAAAAATGCTCAATGTAAGCTATCGAATGATTGATAATATTATTGATAATAATCAAGATTTAGAAGTTTTTAATGCGGCGGGTCAATGGCCTCTAGGAAACCGATTCTACTCTATTGGTCGTTACAATTACGACTTGAAGAGCTCGCAAACTATTGAAGTTTTAGCAGGATTAGAATATGACGGCGGCTGCTGGGTTGCAAGATCAATCTTTGACAGAATATCATTGCCAACCAGCCCGACTCCAAATTATGCATTTTTTATTCAGCTTGAGTTAAATGGTATTGGTTCCTTAGGTTCTGACGCAAACAAATTAAATAACTTTTTATACAGGAATGTTCCAGGCCTCAGAAACGTCAATCAAATTCCTGATGTTAATCGTCAGGCAAACTTTAACTAATTTAAATATGCAACTTAAAAAAATAATATTTTTTTTGAAACTGATCTTAACTCTATTTGGCTTAACATTTGTCTCACTCGGATACGCAAAGTCTGAAAATATAATTAAAAAACTTGATCGAATTATTGCTGTTGTTGATCAAGATGTCATCACAGAAAAAGAGTTGCAAGAAAAAATTAATTCAGTGATTGGTAATCTAAAAAATCAAAAAATTGAAATCCCATCAGAAAGTATTTTAAGGAAACAAGTAATAGAAAGATTGATTGCGAATAGCATTCAAATTCAACTTGCTAATCAAACTGGATTAAAGATTAGTGACGCTCAAGTCGATAAAACTATTGAACGTATTGCAGAAAAAAATAAGCTTAATGTGGTTGATTTTAAAAAAACATTAGAAAAAGATGGCACTAATTTTTATAAGTTCAGAGAAGAGATTAGAAATGAAATCACGATTGCACAATTAAAAGAACGTGAGGTCGATAGTAAAATAGTAATTACAGATGGAGAAATTGATAATTTCTTAAATGCTCAATCAAAAGAAATTCAAGATGAGTTTGAGGTTGCTCATATTCTTATTCGTGTTCCTGAGGACGCGTCTCCTGAAAAACTTGAGAAATTAAAAAATAAGGCTGAGGAAGCCGCTAAGCAAATTCAATCAGGTAAAAATTTCACACAAGTTTCTGCGGCATTTTCGGAAACACCCAATGCACTTGAAGGCGGCAATCTTGGGTGGAAAAAAGCCTCGGATTTGCCAACATTATTTGTGGATGCTCTTAAGAAAATAGAAGTAGGTTCGCTTAGCCCTATTTTAAGAAGCCCCAATGGCTTTCATATCCTTAAATTAATTAACAAAAAAGGATCAAGTGGCCCAGTTGTTGTGGAGCAAACGCATGTAAGGCATATTTTAATTAAGCTTTCTGAAATTACCTCAGAAAATGAGGGGCGTCAAAAATTGATCGGCATTAAAGAGCGATTAGAAAATGGTATAAAGTTTGAGGATATGGCAAAGCAATATTCGGAAGATCCTTCTGCAACCAATGGTGGGGATCTAGGCTGGATCAATCCAGGAGATACTGTGCCTGAATTTGAAAAAACAATGAAACAACTTAATATAAATCAAATCAGCGATCCCATTAAAACTCCATTTGGATGGCATCTTATTCAAGTTCTTGAAAAAAGATCTCAAGATATGTCGAAAGAATCGGCTCGAATGCAAGCTAGACAGCAAATTAAAATGCGTAAATCTGAAGAAGCCTATCAAGATTGGCTGCAGGAATTAAGAGATCGCTCTTTTGTAGAGCTTCGCTTAGAAGACAACTTTTAATTTCTTATTTTGACTGCTTTTAAGCCACATATAGTCATAAGCTCAGGCGAACCTGCGGGCATTGGTCTTGATCTTTGCGTTCTGCTTAGTACAAAAAAATTTCCAGCATTTATTACAGTGGTTGGCGATAAAAATGCTTTAACTGACAGAGCTAATCGTCTCAATAAATCGATTACATTATATGAAAATGTTCCTATAGAACATAAAGGTGATCACTCACTTTCTATTCATCATATTCCTGCTTGCGAAAACATTCAGACAGGACTACTTAATCCTAAGAATAATCAATATGTTCTTGATGTCCTAAACTTTGCATTAGATGGCTGCTTAAATAAATCTTTTGATGCACTTGTAACAGCTCCTATCCATAAAAGCATTATCAATGAAAGTCAGCCTTTTACCGGCCATACTGAATACATTGCGCATTATACTCAAGCCAAAAATGCAGTTATGATGCTCGCTTCTAAAACTATGAAAGTCGCACTTGTGACAACACATGTGCCTTTATCGCAAGTAAGTCACTTGATTACATCAGAAAAACTTGAGCAAACAATAAGAACAATTCATCGCGACCTTATTCATCGTTTTAAAATAAACAATCCTGCAATTTTTGTCGCAGGCCTTAATCCTCATGCAGGTGAAAATGGCGTTTTAGGTTTAGAAGAAATTAATATTCTCGCGCCTGTTATCAGCAAATTAAAATGCGAGGGCATGTTAATTGAAGGGCCACTTCCAGCAGATACACTTTTCACGGAAAAATATATTCAAAAAGCTGACTGTTTTTTGGCAATGTATCATGATCAAGGTCTTGCAGTATTTAAACATGCTAATTTTGGCTTAGGTGTGAACGTTACCCTTGGTCTTCCGATCATTAGAACCTCAGTTGACCATGGAACCGCTATCGATCTTGCTGGTCAAGGAAATATAGACCCAAATAGCTTTTTTAGTGCGATTGATTTGGCAATTGATTTAGCTCAAAAATCTCACGCATGAGACATATTCCTAAGAAAAAATTTGGGCAAAATTTTCTCAAAGATGCTTCGATTATTCATTCAATTATTCAATCAATCAACCCTCTTCCAGATGATACTCTTATTGAAATAGGTCCTGGTCTTGGAGCGCTTACAAAACCTCTACTCGAAAAATGCCCTCATTTGTTAGCGATTGAACTTGATCGAGATATTGTAAGTTGGATGGAAAATGAATACCCCAAAAAAAGCATTACCATATTCAATGAGGATGTTCTAAATTTTAACTTTCATCAATTTCATCAAAAAGTCAGAATTGTAGGTAATTTACCTTACAACATTTCAACGCCCATTCTATTTAAATGTATTGAAAATATTCAAATTGTAAAGGATCTACATTTTATGTTACAAAAAGAAGTTGTAGATCGCATGATCGCCATCCCCTCGTCTTCCGAATATGGGAGACTATCAGTGATGCTTCAATATTATTTTTCAATGGAACATTTGGTTCAAGTGCCTAAAGAAGCATTCGAACCTCAGCCTAAAGTCGAATCATCTTTCGTAAGACTTATTCCTTATGAGCAATACCCTTTTATAGCAAACAATATCAATCAGTTTGGAAAGATTGTTAAGGAAGCTTTCTCTCAAAGAAGAAAGACTATTCGGAATACACTTAAATCCTTTATTAACGAAAATGATTTTGAAAAAATAGGTATCAATCCGCAGTTAAGAGCCGAAAATTTATCAGTATCAGATTTCGTAAATATTTCAAATTATCTAGATTAATTTATACAGACTAATTGCCATGTGAAATGAACATCGGCTGATATAATTATGACTTAAGGAGAGATATATGAGAATTATTCTACTAGGAGCGCCAGGCGCTGGTAAAGGCACTCAAGCCCAGATACTTAAAGACAAATTTAATATCCCCCAAATATCAACTGGCGACATGCTTCGCGCTGCTATTAAAGCAAATACAAAATTAGGACTTGAAGCTAAGCAATTTATGGATAGTGGCGCACTTGTTCCGGATCAACTAATTATTGAATTAGTTAAAGAGCGGATACAAGATAGTGATTGTAAACAAGGCTTCTTGTTAGATGGTTTCCCTAGAACTATTCCGCAAGCCGAAGCAATGAAACAGGCTTCGATTATGATAGATATAGTCATTGAAATTGATGTGCCAGATAACGTCATTGTAGAGAGATTAAGTGGACGAAGAACGCATATTGCTTCAGGTCGCATTTATCATATTCATAATAATCCACCTAAAATTCAAGATCAGGATGACATCACAGGTGAGCCTCTTATTCAAAGAGATGATGATAAAAAAGAAACCATTCTAAAACGTCTTGATGTTTATCATACCCAAACGAAACCACTTGTTAATTATTATTCAAAATGGGCAATGTCTGAAAATCAAGATCTTCGCTATATTAAGATTAACGGCCTCGGTGATGTTAAAGACATTCAAAAAACAATTTTTGATCAAATTAATTAATTAGCATATGCAACCCAACTATCCTTTCAAAGGTATTGAAGAAGAAGTTCAGTCCTATTGGGATCAAGAACATACATTCTCTGTTTCGGAAGACTCTAAAAAACCAAAATATTATTGCCTTTCTATGTTCCCTTACCCAAGTGGAAAACTTCATATGGGGCATGTTAGAAATTACACGATCGGCGATGTATTAAGCCGCTTTCATCGCATGCTTGGTTTTAATGTGTTGCAACCTATGGGCTGGGATGCTTTTGGTTTGCCTGCAGAAAATGCAGCATTACAAAATAAATCTGCTCCTGCTGCTTGGACCTATAGCAATATTGATTACATGAAACACCAGTTGAAACAGCTGGGCCTTGCAATCGACTGGAAAAGAGAAATTGCAACATGTCGACCAGAGTATTACAAATGGGAGCAATGGTTATTTACTGAACTCTTTAAGAAGAAATTAATTTACAAAAAAATTTCTACGGTTAATTGGGATCCCGTGGATCAAACTGTCCTTGCTAATGAACAAGTAATTGACGGAAAAGGATGGCGATCTGGCGCTATTATTGAGAAAAAAGAAATCCCTCAGTATTTTATGAAAATTACTGAATATGCGGATGAGCTTCTAAGGGATTTAGATGAGCTTGAAGGCTGGCCAGAACAAGTCAAAACCATGCAAAGAAATTGGATTGGTAAAAGTCATGGTTGTGAAATTGAATTTACCATTAAAGATCACGCTGATCCTCTTAAAGTCTTCACCACCAGGCCAGATACACTTATGGGTGTCACTTACTTAGCTATTGCCGCAGAACACCCACTTGCTTCATTAATTAAAAAAAATAATCCTGCAATTGAAACATTTATTAACGAATGCACAACAGGCAGCGTCGCTGAGGCTGATATTGCAACTGCAGAGAAAATAGGTATCGACTCTGGATTTCGAGCTATTCACCCTATCACACAAAAAGAAGTGCCAATTTGGATCGCCAATTATGTACTTATGAATTATGGTTCAGGAGCGGTGATGGCCGTTCCTGCGCATGATGAAAGAGATTTTCAATTTGCAAAAAAATACAACCTCAACATTGAACAAGTTATTGAGCCAATTGATGCAAAAACAACCAACCTTGCCGAAGCAGCTTTTACTGATTATGGACGCTTAATTAATTCGGGTGAATTTAATGGCTTAGAATTTCAAGAGGCATTTGATGCCATTGTTAATAAATTAATCTCTCTCCATAAAGGCAAAAAAACAACGCAATTTAGATTGCGTGATTGGGGGATTTCAAGACAGCGTTACTGGGGATGCCCAATACCTATTATTAAATGTTATTCATGTGGCGAAGTGCCTGTGCCAGAAAAAGATTTGCCTGTAGTACTTCCGGAATCCATCGTTATGCATGGTGTTGGATCTCCTATTAAACAAGATGAATCTTTTTATAAAACAACCTGTCCTTCCTGCGGCAATCCAGCTGAAAGAGAAACAGATACGATGGATACTTTCGTAGAATCATCTTGGTATTTTGCTCGCTATCCAAGTTATAACAATCAAAATGCCATGGTCGATGAGAGAAGTAATTACTGGATGCCTGTTGATCAATACATTGGTGGCATTGAGCACGCCATCTTGCATTTATTATATGCACGCTTTTTTAATAAACTTTTAAGAGACCTTGGCCTCATTAAACATTCTGAGCCATTTAAAAATCTTTTGACGCAAGGCATGGTATTAAAAAATGGTACCAAAATGTCAAAATCAAAAGGTAACACTGTTGACCCTCAGTCACTCATTGATCAATTTGGCGCTGATACTGCTAGACTATTTATCATGTTTGCAGCCCCTCCGGAACAAAGCTTAGAATGGTCTGATAGTGGTGTTGAGGGAGCCAATCGCTTCCTAAAACGGCTTTGGAAAACCGTTTATGACCATCATGCTCGAGGCAAAATTGAACCCTATAAAGAAGGCGAACTCTCGGCTCAAACAAAGAATTTAAGATTCGAGCTTCATCACACTATACAAAAAATTACTGATGACATTCAAAGAAGGCATAGTTTTAATACAGCTATATCTTCTGTAATGGAGCTAATGAATACTTTTGCAAAAGTTGAAGATAATGATCTTGTAACGCTTTCAGTAAAACAAGAAGTCATACAAAATGTAATTTTGTTACTCAACCCTTTCGTGCCGCATATATGTCATGCCCTATGGAATCATATTTTTAATGCTCCTATTGATAAAGAGCTATGGCCCAAAACTGACCCTAACGCATTAATTAAAAACGAATATGCTATGGTGATCCAAGTGAACGGAAAACTCAGGGGAAATATGCTAGTATCAACAGGTCTTGAACAAAAAGATATTGAACGGATGGCCCTCGAAAATGAAGACGTTAAAAGATTTATTAGCCATGAAAATAGTGTTAAAAAAATGATATTTGTACCTAAAAAACTCATTAATATCGTCACAGGGTAAATGATGAATACTATACATAAAAAATTTATAACGCTGCTCACACTTGTAATCATAACTAGCTGTGGATTTCATTTGAGAGGCATGACAGAAATATCATTTAAAACAGTCAGCATAGAAGGTAAGGATTTAAGCTTTACAAAAAATCTCAAAAAAACCTTAACTAGCAATAAAGTGGCTATTGTTCTTCCTACAGAAAATCCAGAATTAAGAATTGAGCTTCTTAGTGAAGAGAGTGAAAAAAGAATTTTATCTTTAAGTGGACAAGGTCTTGTTCGAGAATTTGAAATTTTCTATAGGATTCGTTATCGAATTAAAACACCAGATAGCGAAACTTGGAGTCAAGAAAATATTCTAGAATCACGTCGGGACTTTACTTATAGCGACTCGAATGTTATTGGTAAAGAGGAAGAAGAAAGACAGCTTAACGAATCTATGCGTATTGAAACTATTACAAATCTATTCAATCAAATTCAGCTTAGTAAAAAATAACTAATGGTAGCATTTGATTCGGAAGCTCTTAAAAAAGAGCTTCAAAAAAATCAGGGATCAAAATTTCTTCTTTTAGGAGATGAGGCTCTTTCAAGAAAAGAAGCTTTCGACATCCTACGTCAATTCGCTAAAGAACACTCTTACTTAGAAAAATTGAGTTTCAATGTTGACCGCTATTTCAAATGGGATCAATGTGCCTCGTCCCTTTCATCTCAAGGTTTATTTTCTCAAAAGCGCATTATTGAAATCGTTATTCCCTCAGGAAAAATAAATGAAGAAGGTGGCGAATTTTTTTATGAAATTCTGCAAAATTTTTCTCAAGACGACCTTCTTATTGTTCAATTACCTCAAACAGAGAAAGAAACCAAGCAGCAGAAATGGTTTAAAGATCTTGAAAAAATTGCTTACACAATTAGGCTTGACGAAATCAAACCAGCTGAAATTCCTTCTTGGTTAAAAAAAAGAGCTTTATTATTGTCTATAACTCTAGATGAGGAGAGTATTCAGCTTATTAGTCATTTCGTTCATGGGAATATGCTTGCCGCAGATCAAGAATTAAATAAATTAGCATTGCTTTTTCCAAACCAACCTATTTCGTACGAAAAAGTTTCTCAATCTATCTCCAATGTATCTCGTTATGACGCTTTTGAACTCACTGAATATGTATTAATTGGTGATCAGATGAAAACGTTATCGACACTTAATTTTTTAAAGGAAGAAGGTCAAAACCCAATTAGCATTACAAGCTCACTTTCATGGGTATTAAAACCCATGCTTGAAATAAAAGAGCTTGATTTTAGAGGTCAATCTTTAGAAAGTCATCTTACAAAATCAAGAATATTTGGAGACAAACTTATATATGTTAGGAAAGCACTTTCTTTTTTTTCGGCTAAGCATTTAAGAGCGGCTATTCAAAAGCTATCCGAAATCGATAAAATATCAAAAGGTGTTTCCCATGGGGATGCTTGGTTAGAGACAGATAGGCTTTGTCTAGGACTTGCAAAAATAGCATCTCGAAGTCGAAAAATTTGATCCTATACAAGTTAATTTCTTAACGCGTATAATTCACACATGACAAATATAAATCAATATCTTAAAAAAATTGGCCTAGAAGGGAAAAAAGCTTCACGCTTGATGGCTAAAGCATCAACACAACAAAAGAATGATGCATTGACTCATCTCATTCAGCTTTTGAATACAAAAGCAAAAACTATTCTGAAAGCCAATGAGAAGGATATCCAAGTAGCTAAAAAAAATAAATTAGATCGCGCTTCTATCGACCGCCTTATCATTTCAACTAAAACTATTGATTCGATGATTAAAGGCATACAAGGTATTGTTGATCTTAAGGACCCTATTGGTGAAATTATGCATTTGAATACACGGCCATCAGGTATTCAAGTCGGTCAAATGCGTGTAGCTCTTGGTGTTATAGGTATGATTTATGAATCTCGTCCTAACGTCACCATTGATGCAGCGAGTTTATCTATCAAATCTGGAAATGCCATTATATTAAGAGGTGGTAGCGAAGCTATTCACTCTAATATTGCTTTAAGCAATATTATTCATGAGGCACTTAAAAAAGCCGGTCTTTCAGTTCAGGCTGTTCAGGTGATTGATTCAACCGATAGATCGATAGTTGAAGCTATGATTAAACTTGATAACTACATTGATGTGATCATTCCAAGGGGCGGCAAAAGCTTAACTAAGATGATTAGCGATGAGGCAACTGTGCCTGTCATTAAACACTTAGATGGAAATTGCCACGTCTTTGTAGATAAAAATGCAGATTTAGATAAAGCACTTAAAATTATTGAGAACTCTAAGACTCAAAGATTGGGAACATGCAATACGACCGAATCACTTTTAATATCTAAAGACATTGCGCGAGATTTTTTACCTAAAATTGTGAAAATGCTGCATCAACATAAAGTTGAGGTTCGTGGCTGCAAAGAAACTTTGAAACTTGTAAGGGGTATTAAAGCAGCAAGTGAAGATGATTTTTATACCGAATACCTTGATGCAATTATTTCATGCAAGATTATCGATGACGTTGACGATGCAATTAATCATATCAATCAATATTCTTCTCATCATACAGATGCTATCGTTACTGAAAACTATGGACACGCTATGCGATTCTTAAAAGAAGTCGATTCAAGTAGCGTTATGGTTAATGCTTCAACTCGTTTTGCTGATGGCTTTGAATATGGCCTAGGTGCTGAAATAGGCATTTCAACAAATAAATTACATGCAAGAGGTCCTGTAGGGCTTGAGGGACTTACTTCGCTAAAATATATCGTATTAGGTAATGGGCATATACGTAAATAAGGAATGTCTTTGAAACTTATTGGTGTATTAGGTGGCGCATTCGATCCAATACACTGTGGCCATATAGAATTAGCTAAAGCCTGGCAAGACCTAGCGTCATTGTCGAAAGTTCTTTTTATTCCATCCGGTTTGGCTCCTCATAAAAATATCGTCATAGACAATAAGCATCGCATAGAAATGCTCAAACTCGCTCTCAATCCGCACACTAATTTTTTCATTGATGATCGTGAAATTAAAAAAAATCAAAGCGACCTAAAGCCCTCTTATACTATTGAAACATTGCAAAGTCTTGCACTAGAAAAAAAAGAGGGGCAAGCGTTTTGTTTTTTAATGGGAAGTGACGCTTTCCTAAAGCTTGAATCATGGCATTTATGGAATGAGCTTTTTAATTATTGCCACATATTGGTAGTAGAAAGGCGCGAATCCCCTATTTTTGAAGAACAATTAACATCAGCTCTAAAAAAAGAATGGGCTGAAAGACTCACTCAAAATGTTGAGGATCTTCGCACATCTAGTCACGGGCTAATTATGACGAAAACATTTGAGTATATTGATATCTCGTCATCTCAAATTCGAGACACTATTTATTCAAATAAAAATCTTATAAATCTTTTGCCTGCAGGTGTTGCTGACTACATCAATCTTCATAAGCTTTATCATTAAGCTTATTTATATCGATAAATTTTGATGCCTTGTAAGGGTCAAAATCTTTGAAATAAGGGACTTCACCCAAACAAGGCGCCTTAATTTTTTCTTTTAAGAAAGAAAAATTTTCTTCGTAAGCTTCCATGTTTTCATCTACACGATTGGCGACCCAGCCACAGAGTTTTTGCTTTTTATTCAAAATTGATTCAACTGTTAATAAAGTGTGATTGATACACCCTAATTTCATACCCACCACCAGAATAACTGGTATCTCTAAACTCTCGACTAAATCAGCTGTGGTAAAGGTTTCGGTTAAAGGCACTGCATATCCTCCCACCCCCTCAATAAATAAATAATCTATTTTTTTTTCAAAAGATCGTAAATATTTTTTAATTAAATGAATGTCAATTTCATTTAACTTAAAACTTATATGAGGTGCGATCGGCCGTTCGAATGAGTAAGGATTAATTTCTTTGATATTTAGATCTACATTACTTACTTCAATAATCTTTTTAACATCATCAGAGATCATATAACCATTTTCCAAATGACACCCTGCAGCAACAGGCTTCATACCGCCTGCTCGAAATCCTTCCTCAATACACTTAACAATTAAGCTGCACGTAACAGCAGTCTTTCCTATATTTGTATCAGTCCCAGTTATAAAAAATGAATGCATTATTGTTTTGGGTAAAACTTGACAATTGAAGATTCATCAAGCAGCTTATTCACTTTCCATGCATGCCCGTATACAACTTCGTAACTTGCAGGCAATTTTTCATCAGCTCTATAAACTTCATATAATTTCTCTAATTGATACAAGAAGCCTTTACCTGTCATGCCCTTTGCTCTTCCCTGAAGAGCATTGCGAGCACCAATTTGCTTCAAGTCATACATTATTTCTTTAAATGTACTGTAGGTAAGTGTGTAAACATCTACATCCAAAACCGGATCTGAAAAGCCACATCGTATTAGCGCATCACCAATATCGTGCATATCTATAAATTGATTTACATGTGAGTATTGAGAAAATGATGCGAGTGAGGTTCTTAATTCATGAAGCGTGCTTGGTCCAAATGTACTAAATATAAAAAGTCCATTATGCGTTAATGTTTTTGCTATTTGAGTAAATACCTGATCAAGGTCGTTGCACCATTGAAGAGATAAATTTGACCAAACCATATCGACACTATTTTCTGCTAATGGGATAGCTTCCATATCCGCGCAAATAAATCGCTGTGTCGTTTTACTTGATAATACCTTTAAGAAATGATCTCTGTTTTTTTCTTCTGCTTTTGTTAGCATGTCATAGGCAAAATCTAAATAAATAAGATCATGAGGCTTATATGCAGCTTTTAATTCAGGTCCAGCATTACCCGGTCCACAGCCTAGGTCAAGAATGCTGTTGGGATTAATTTTAAGTAATTTTAGCCTTAGAAACATTTCTTCTAATACTTGCTTTTGAAGAACAGCAGAATCTTCATATAAAGCAGAAGCTTTATTAAACGAGGCTTGAGCTCTTTTTTTATCAATATAATGCTGAGTCATGATTAAGCTGCTAATAAAAATTGATCGAGATGATCAAAAAACTCATGTGAATGAGATAAAAAAGGAATATGTGATGCGCCTTGGATTACTTTTAATCGCGCTTCCTTTAAATGACCTTCAAGCCATATAGAAGCTGATTTTGGTGTCAAGCGATCCATGTCGCCCACTATTAAAAGTGTTTTATGGTTAATTTTATTAATGTCATCTCGCAAATCATTATTTAACAAGATATCAAGGCCAAGCTGCAAAGACTTGATTTTCGGTGGATCTGATTTTTCATTTACCTCTTTAAGTTTTTTAATAAGGAATTTGCTGTCTTTTGAATGCATGAGTTGTAGAGTGTAAAAATTTATCATCGTTGATTTATAGTCTTTAAAGAGCTTATCAGCAAAATCATTAAAATCTCTAACATCAACGCCACAACTCCAATCTGTCTGGTTAATAAAACAAGGCGTCCCCCCCACCAAAACCATACGATGAATTTTTTGTGGATGTAACAAACTCATTTTTAATGCAATGAGGCTACCTAAAGACCATCCTAAAATATCAAAAGATGATGGTAATTTTTGACTGATCGCTTCAACTAGGTGATTGAGATCATAAGGGTCGATGCTATCACTTTTACCCATACCTGGGATGTCGACAAGATGAAGTGTGTATTGGTTTGAAAATTTCTCAATGATAGGTTCCCATATACCACTATGCATACCCCATCCATGAATAAGAACAAGATCTTTGCCTTGTCCAATTTTTTTAATGTGCATCAGATTGACTTTCAAAATCTAATATATTTTCTATTAATGTCATCACATCCTTATCTTGATGTAATGCTGAAAATGAAATGCGTAAACGAGAAGTGCCATGAGGAACCGTAGGCGGTCTAATAGCAGGGACATATATTCCCTTTTCCATTAACCATTGATTTAATCTTAATGCATTTATTTCACTTCCAACAATAAGTGGCTGAATAGGCGTTAATGAGTCACCTAAATTCATTTTTTGTAATTTAACCTCAGCTTTAAAATGCGCAATAAGATTATTTAAGTGAGCTCTTATTTGATCTGCCTTCAAAATTTGATTTAAGGATTCTTTCAATCCATGCGCCATAAAAGCTGGGATAGCAGTTGTATAAATATATTGTTTAGATTTTTGAATGAAATATTCGATAAGATTCTTTGAAGATGCTACGACAGCGCCATGAATACCAGCGGCCTTCCCTAGCGTTGCCATATAAATAATCCTGGGCGAATAAGGTTCTTTAATTTTTCCTTGGTCATAAAAGTATTGCAGTATACCTTTGCCATTTTTTCCCAATACACCAAAACCATGCGCGTCATCTATGTAAAGATAAGCATCGTATATTTCACATAATTGCAATAAGTCCGGAATATTAGCTAAATCGCCATCCATGCTGAAAACAGCATCCGTAACAATAAGCTTTGCTTTTGATTTTGATGCTTGCAGTAACTCTTCTAGATGTTGTAAATCATGATGCCGATATCTTTTATGAGTAGCGCGAGAAAGAATAGACGCATCATTTAATGATGCGTGATTTAACTTATCAGAAAAAATAGTATCGTCTTTTCCAACTAATGCTGAGATGATCCCCATATTGGCCATATAGCCTGATGAGAATAAAAGCGCTCTTTCAAAATGAAGCGCTTCACTAAATGCACTTTCAAATGCCTCATGGAATTCATGATGGCCTGAGATAAGATGAGAAGCCCCCATGCCGTTACCTGACAAATGAATACCTTCGATCAGCGCAGCTTGAATAGATTCATTTTGTGAAAGACCTAAATAGTCGTTCGATGAAAAGCTTAAATAATTTTGATGATTAAAAGAAAGATTAGATCCCAATCTTCCACTTAATAATTTTCTTGTTCTAAAAAGATGATTGTCTTTTAAGGATTGGAGTTCACGATGAATTTGATCTAGCATCACAAGCTTATATAGGATGAATACCTAACTTATTAAATAAGGCTTGATCAACTTTTGCATCCGGATTATCTGTCGTTAATAACTTTTCGCCATAAAAAATTGAATTGGCCCCAGCTAAGAAAGCTAATGATTGTATGCCTTCGTGCATCGACTGTCTTCCTGCAGATAATCTTACATAACTTTTTGGCATCGTAATTCTTGCAACAGCAATCGTTCTCACAAACTCAAAAAGGTCGAGTGGTTCGGTACCATGCAAGGGCGTACCTTCTACTTGTGTCAATAAATTAATCGGCACACTCTCAGGCTGCTTTTCCATATTGGCGAGCTGCGCAATCAGACCTGCGCGCTGAGTTCTGCTCTCGCCCATACCAACTATGCCACCACAACACACATGAAGATCAGCTTCTCGAACACGATCTAATGTATCAAGTCTGTCTTGATATACGCGTGTTGAAATTACGTCGCCATAAAATTCAGGGGCCGTATCTAAATTATGGTTGTAATAATCAAGCCCCGCTTCTTTTAGCATATTAGCTTGCCCATCCTTTAACATGCCGAGGGTTGCGCAAGTTTCAAGTCCCATTTTTTTAACTTCTTGAATCATTTCCAAGACGGGCTTTAAATCTTTATCCTTTGGACTTCTCCAAGCAGCGCCCATACAAAAGCGACTGGCACCCGCATCCTTTGCAGCCTTTGCAGCTTTAAGCACCTCATCGATAGGCATCATGGCTTCATTCTCTACATTGGTGTCATAGCGAGCAGATTGAGGGCAATAGCCACAGTCTTCGGAACATCCTCCCGTCTTAATAGATAAGAGCGTGCTTACCTGAACTTTATTGGGATCAAAATTTTCACGATGAATCGTTTGGGCCTTAAACATAAGGTCACTGAAAGGTAGCGCATATAAGGCTTCAATTTCAATAACTGACCAGCGGTCTTTTGGGGAATTTTTTGGTTTTTTAGGGGGCTTTCGTTCAAATTGAATGGGTTGCTGACTTATATTAGGCTGAGATTCAATCATGAAAATTCCCTATCTATATGATTTAATTATAAAAATATCATTAAAAACCAATTGTTAAGATATTTTACTATAATTTGTTACAATTGTATAAAAATTAATCAGTTGTTATATTTTATGTTTTCTATTGCCCTTTTTGAACCTGAAATCCCGCCTAATACTGGAAATATAATTAGGCTTTGCGCCAATACGGGCACTCAACTTCATTTAATTGAGCCCTTGGGTTTTAATTTGGATGACAAGCAGCTTCTTCGAGCAGGACTTGATTATCATGAGTTCGCCCCAGTCAAAACATATCCAAATTTTTCAGCATTCGAATCGCTTTACAGTAAAAGTCGCATGTTTGCAGTCACGACTAAAGGCGGAATGCCCTACCATGAGGTTTCATATCAAGAGGGTGATATCTTTTTATTTGGGCCTGAAACCCGAGGCTTACCTGAGTCGATTCGTAGTCAATTTGATCACGATAAAAAAATAAGAATTCCTATGGCGGAAAATAGTAGGAGCTTAAATTTATCGAATGCAGCCGCAATTCTTCTCTACGAAGCTTGGCGACAAAATGGATTTAAAGGCGGGGCTTAGACTTAGTGTGTTTCTGATTTTTGCTCGCGACCCAATAAATCGATCACAGCTTCTTTAGGTGATTTACTAAAACTTAACACTTGATTCACTTCGTGCATAATAGGCATAGAGACATGAAGCGCTTTTGCGCGATTCACAACTTCTTTAGCAGTGTATACACCTTCTGCAACATGGCCCAACCCCTTTAGAACTTCATTAATCGTTTGACCTTTGGCAAGCCTCAAGCCTACCTCACGATTTCTCGAATAGTCTCCAGTGCAGGTCAAAATTAAATCGCCTGCGCCTGTAAGTCCCATAAAAGTATCTTTTTGGCCGCCCAAACTCATACCGAAACGCGTAATTTCAGCCAAGCCTCGGGTAATTAAAGCAGCTCTCGCATTATTTCCAAATCCCATGCCATCTGAAATACCTGCAGCAATAGCGATCACATTTTTAAGCGCGCCACCGACAGACACTCCAATCACGTCCTGGCTTGTGTAAACGCGCAAGTTATTCCCATGGATAATGGAAGCTAAGCTTTGTGTGAATGCTTCGTCAGTTGCGGCTAAAGTTAATGCGGTAGGTAGAGATCTTACAAGCTCAGCTGCAAAACTCGGGCCTGATAAAGCCCCCCAATGCTGTCCTGTTTTTTTAGGGTCGCCTAGTTCTTCGATAGCAACTTCATGAGGTAATTTTGCGGTCCCTGCTTCCAAGCCTTTATTGGCCCATATGACAGGGGCTTTATGATTTAAGGATTTTATCTCTTTTAGAATAGCTCTAAAACCTGAGGTAGGTACGACCGACAGAATAAGCTCGGCATCGCGAATCGCTTCCTCTAAATTATCTTCAAGCATCAATTGATCGTTAAAGGGGAAGTCGCCTAAATAAAGCGGGTTTGATCTTGCTTTACGCATGCCAGATACATGACCTGCATTCCTAGCCCACAAGGTGACTTGATGCTTTTGACTGATTTGCATCGCCAAAGCCGTGCCCCATGCGCCTGCGCCTAAGACTGCGATTTTCAATTAATTAAATTCCCCATACTTGAGAGGTTTGAATGTATCCATCAAGATCTTGTTGGTAACGTACTTTAATCCAGCCATTAGTGATAAGAGGATCTGATAGTTCAATGACAACATCTTTTTCGATGGTAGCTATCAGCGCTGATTTAGATTCAGGCTCTTTATATATGTTTGCTTTATCTACCTTCACAATCACCGTCCTTTTGGATTGTAAATTTTTTGATTCAGCCCAGCTTAAAGCACCATAAGGATCTCTTACCTTTAGCCAGTCGCCTAAATTCACAATAACTTCTAAAGGGTAGCCTTCACCCACTAAATAGACTTTTTTGGTAGTTGCTGATGGCGCTTCAAAGAGAATGGTTTTAGGTGATATGACAGATCGAAATTCGGCATACGCGGATTGCGATATAGCGCAGAGAATCCCTACAAAAAAATAACGGAAAAAAAACTTAGTTTTTTGTGTCAACCGCATTACCCGCTGCTTGCTGCTTTTGTTGCATATAGAGCATTTCAAAATTAATTGGATTTAAAAGAACAGGTGCAAAACCTGCCTTAATCACTAAGTCTGAAATAGCTTCGCGTGCGTATGGGAATAAAATATTAGGGCAAGTAATCGCGATAATCATTTCAAGATTTTCTTCTGGAATATTACGCAATGCAAAGATACCTGCTTGTGTCACCTCAATAAGAAAGGCTGTTTTATCAGCAATTTTAGACGTCACAGTAATTTTTAAAGCAACTTCAAAATAACCATCAGCAAGAGGCTTGCCTGAATTACCTAACTCAATAGCGATTTGAGGCGCTTCACGTTGTGTAAAAATTTCTGGGGAATTAGGTACTTCAACTGAAACATCTTTAAGAAAAAGTTTTTCGATAGCAAAACCAGGTTGCGCACTTCCATTTGCCTGGGGGTCAATTTTGACGTTTTTTTCTGCCTTGGTTGATTTGGGAGCTGCTTTCTTTTTTTCTGCCATGTTATTTTCCAGTCACGCGGCATTAAAACCGCTGTTATTTAATTAAACGAATACAGCATTCTATCTTTTTATCGCGAATATTTAAATAAAATAAGAAGTAATCTTTCTAAGAAATCCCAAGAAGTGGATCGAGCTTGCCTTGTAAGTCTAGAGATCTTAAATCATCAAACCCGCCCACATGATAGTCACCAATATAAATTTGAGGCACTGTTCGACGTCCAGTTTTTTCAATCATCTCTTTTAAAATAGCCGAATCTTCGTCTACGCGTATTTTTTCAATCTGCGTAATCCCTTTCTTAGACAAAAGCTTTTCAGCATTTGAGCAATAAGGGCAATAAGCACTGGTATACATCTTGATTGATTTCATAGCGCACTAACGTTAAGGAGTGTGAAATTTGATGACAAGCATTATAATTCATTAATCTTTAAAGCCACATACACATGTCTTCTATTATGTTAAAAAAACCTGTGCTACTTATTATCTTGGATGGCTTTGGCCATCGAGATGCCGAAGACCATAATGCAATTAAAAATGCAAAGATGCCCCACTGGAATGGTTTGTGGAATAAATACGCACATAGCTTTATTAATGCTTCTGAAGAATTTGTAGGCTTACCTAAAGGACAAATGGGTAATTCAGAAGTCGGCCATCTAAATATAGGCGCTGGCCGAATTGTTCAGCAAGATCTTGAAAGAATTAACACAAGTATTACGTCGGGTGATTTTTTTAAAAATCCATCTCTTATTAATGCATTTAAATCACTTAAAGAAAATGACAAGGCCTTACATCTTCTGGGTCTTTTTTCTGATGGAGGCGTCCATAGCCATTTAGATCATTTCTACGCCATGCTCAAAGTCGCAAAGCAATGTGAATTGAAAAATGTTTATATTCACCCTTTTTTAGATGGTCGAGATACTCCCCCTAAAAGCGCTTTACATTTTATCGAACAACTTGAATCTCATTTAAAAGATATCGGTATTGGAAAAATCGCCTCTATATCAGGTCGCTACTATGCGATGGATCGCGATAAACGTTGGCCTCGCATTGAATTAGCTTACAACACATTAACGATAGGATCTCCTATCCATGTCTCTCATGCAGCCGATGCAATTCATGAGGGATACAACAGAGAAGAAACAGATGAATTTATTAAACCTACATCCATTCATGATGGAAATGGGAAAGCTATTACGATTCAAGATGGGGATGCAGTCGTCTTCATGAATTATCGATCGGATCGTGCACGACAAATTACAGATGCACTTTTGCAAGACAAATTCAACGCTTTTGAGCGTCAAAAGAAAATTAATATTAGCCACTATTTCACTTTGACTCAATACGACCAGAATGACAAAAAATCATCCGTGATTTTTAAACAGACATCTGTGAATAATTCATTTGGTGAATACATTTCAAAATTAGGTTTAAAACAATTGCGCATTGCTGAAACAGAAAAATATCCGCATGTTACTTTTTTCTTTAATGGTGGCAATGAAACTGTCTATGAAGGTGAAGATCGCATTCTAGTGCCCTCACCACAGGTAGCTACTTATGATTTACAGCCTGAAATGAGCGCGTTTGAAGTCGCCGAAAAGTTAGAGGGCGCTATTCGAAGTAAAAAATATCACGCTATCATATGTAATTTTGCGAACGCAGATATGGTAGGCCACACAGGCAACCTTAATGCTGCAATTAAAGCGATGGAAGCACTCGATACATGTATTGGTCAGGTCGTAAATGCTATGGAATCTATAGGCGGCGAAGTCATTATTACGGCAGACCATGGCAATGCAGAGCTCATGGAAGATTATGAAAATAAACAAGTCCACACACAACACACTACAAATATAGTGCCTTTCCTTTATATTGGTCGAAAAGCTACGATTAAATCCAATGGAAGACTTTCGGATATAGCTCCCACCCTACTTCATCTCATGGGTGAAAAACAGCCATCCGAAATGACAGGACAAAACTTAATTCAATTGAATGATTAAAGTCGAAAATAGCTCATTGAGTTTTTTGATTCAATGCATCTTTATATTCCTTCTATCTTTTTCTCATCATGGCTTAGCTGCAACAAAAGCTGATTCAGCCAAAGAAAACTTAAACGCTGTTCATGAAAAAATTGATCGGTTGAAAAAAGAATTAAGTGGCACGCAAAAAGCTCAAGAAGATGCGACCGATCAGTTAAGAAAAAGCGAAAAGCAGATCAGTGATACCAATCGCTCACTTTATGAAATATCAGTTCAACAAAAGAAAAATTACACCAAACTTCAAGAGCTTAAAGCACAATCCGATACAGTAGAGTCTCAGGTTGATCTCCAAAGAAAAATGTTGGGTGAACAAATCTACCAGCAGTATCTTCATGGTGATCCTGGCTACTTACAAATGATTATCCAATCTGAAAATCCTAGTGTTGTCGCAAGAAATATTCAATATTACTCTTATGTGGCAAAAGCTCGCGCTAAAAGTATTTACCAAATGCAAGGCAACTTAAAAAAAATTGAGGCATATAGTGCCGAAACTGCACAGAAGCTTAAAGAGATTGCAGGCTTAAAACAAAAAGAAGAAGTAAAGAAAACAGAACTCGAATCTCAAAAGAAAGATCGCGCTAGACTTATTGCAAGTTTGTCTTCAAAAATTAATCAACAACGCAATGAAATTCAAAAATTAATACGAGATGAAAAAAGATTAACAGACCTTGTTGATCGTTTAGCAAGATTACCTTCAGCTCCTGTTCCTTCAAAACGAGAAGAAAAAATATCTTCAAAAACACCTATTGTTCGTAATGAGAGCATCCCTACAGAAACATTTTCAGGTCAAAAATTTGAAACATTACGAGGTAAATTAAGCTTACCCGTTAAGGGAGATGTAATTAATCGATTCGGCTCACCTCGAGAAGATACTGGCTTATCTTGGAAAGGTTTATTTATTAAATCTAATGAAGGTAATGAAGTTAAATCCATTGCGACTGGTCGCGTCGTCTTTGCAGACTGGCTTCGTGGCTTTGGAAATCTTATTATTGTGGATCATGGCGAAGGCTATATGAGTCTATATGGAAATAATCAATCCACAATTAAAAAGACAGGTGAAATTGTGCGTGGTGGAGACGTGATTGCTTTGGTGGGCAATACTGGGGGCAATGACTCAAATGGTCTTTATTTTGAATTAAGAAAACTCAGCAAGCCTTTTGATCCTCTTGCCTGGACTTCAATTAAATAACTTATTCACCAATCACATGCATTAAGATGCGACGCTCGTGGGATTGATAACGATGTTCATACAAAAAAATGCCCTGCCATTGACCTAATGCAACCTTTCCTTCCTTGATTGGTATGGAGAGGCTTGTTTGCGTTAGAGCAGTTCTAATGTGAGCTGGCATATCATCTTGACCCTCTGCTGTATGAATAAATAATGGGTCGCCGTCAGGCACTAAACGCTCGAAGAAACTTTCCAAGTCAACTAAAACATCTGGATCATAATTTTCGTTAATAAGCAGGCTGGCAGAGGTATGTTGGACATAAAGCGTTAATAGGCCTTCTTTAAAATTTGACTGCTCTGCCCAATCCAAAACTTTTTGAGTGACATCATAAAAGTGGCGACCCGAAGTTTGGATCGCCAATGTTTGACTGAGTTGCTTCATAAATAAGACTTTATTTAAACTTTAATAAATTTAAGTTTACCTGAAACACTGTCAATTTTAATTGTATCTTTTGCCATGAAATGACCTGCTAAAATTTCCTTAGCAAGTGGATTCTCAATTTCAGACTGGATCGCTCTCTTCAAAGGTCTTGCACCATAGACCGGATCAAACCCTTCTTTAGAGATTTCATCTAAAGCAGCGTCAGTAATTTCTACTTTCATTTCAAGCTGCGCTAATCGATCTTTCAAATACTGCAATTGAATCGCTGCAATCGATTTAACATGATCATCACCCAATGCATGGAAGACAACCACTTCATCAATACGATTAATAAACTCTGGTCGAAAATGATTTTTAACCTCGCCCATTACCGCTAGTTTAATGACCTGGTAATCATCGCCTGACATCGATTGAATCATATTAGAAGCCAAGTTAGAGGTCATGATGATGACGGTATTCTTAAAATCTACAGTGCGCCCTTGTCCGTCTGTTAAACGACCATCATCTAAAACTTGAAGAAGCACATTGAACACATCTGGATGTGCTTTCTCTACCTCGTCTAATAGAATCACGCTATAAGGTTTTCTTCGGATAGCCTCAGTGAGGTATCCACCTTCTTCGTAACCTACATAACCTGGAGGAGCACCGATTAAGCGAGCTACAGAATGCTTCTCCATAAACTCACTCATATCAATTCTGATTAAGTGATCTGGGGAGTCAAATAAAAAATTAGCTAAAGATTTACAGAGTTCTGTTTTGCCTACACCTGTCGGTCCTAAGAAAAGGAAGGAGCCATAAGGTCGATTAGGGTCACTCAAGCCTGAGCGTGAACGACGGATTGCATCCGATACAACACGAACAGCTTCATCTTGACCTACAATGCGCTCATGGAGTTTATCTTCCATTTTTAAAAGTTTCTCACGCTCTCCTTGCATCATTTTTGCGACAGGGATACCTGTAGCACGACTTACAACCTCTGCGATCTCGTCAGCACCCACTTCGGTCCGCAACATTCGGTTCGCTTGTGGTTTAGCAGTCTCAGCTTTAGCAGCTTGCTTGAGCTGTGTTTCTAGCTCAGGTAACTTTCCATATTGCAACTCAGAAACTTTTTGCCATTCGCCTTTGCGTGTTGCCTCTTCAATTTTTAAACGTATTTGTTCAATCTCTTCTTTAATATGTTTTGAACCTTGAAGTTGTGCTTTTTCTGACTTCCAAATCTCTTCTAAATTACTAAATTCTTTTTCAAGTTTTTTTATTTCATCTTCAATTAACTCAAAACGCTTTTTAGATGCTTCATCTTTTTCTCGGCGCATCGCTTCACGTTCAATTTTTAATTGAATAAGTCGACGCTCTAATTTATCTAAGACTTCAGGTTTTGAATCGATTTCCATCTTTATACGAGACGCTGCCTCATCGATTAAGTCGATTGCTTTATCAGGTAAGAAGCGATCAGTAATATAGCGATGTGACAATTCTGCTGCTGCCACAATCGCAGGGTCAGTAATCTCTACATTATGATGAAGTTCATATTTTTCTTGCAGTCCACGAAGGATTGCAATGGTGGCTTCGACTGAAGGCTCATCTACAAGCACTTTTTGGAATCGTCTTTCTAATGCAGCATCTTTCTCAACATATTTTCTATATTCATCTAGAGTCGTAGCGCCTACGCAATGAAGTTCGCCGCGCGCTAATGCAGGCTTTAACATATTACCTGCATCCATCGCACCCTCAGACTTGCCAGCACCGACCATTGTATGAATCTCATCGATAAAGACAATTGTTTGACCTTCATCTAATGCAATTTCTTTTAAAACAGCCTTTAAGCGCTCTTCAAAATCGCCTCGATACTTAGCACCTGCTAACAAAGCAGCCATATCAAGAGACAAGACTCGTTTATTTTTTAATGAATCGGGAACCTCCCCATTCACAATGCGCTGAGCTAAGCCCTCAACAATAGCTGTCTTACCTACTCCCGGCTCACCAATCAACACAGGGTTATTTTTTGTTCGGCGTTGTAGTACTTGGATAGTGCGACGAATTTCGTCATCCCGACCAATCACAGGATCAAGCTTGCCGACTCTCGCTAGCTCTGTTAAATCTATTGTATATTTTTTTAGGGACTCTCTTTGACCATCTGCATCTTGAGAATTTATTTTGTCGCTACCCCTCACAGATTGAACAGCTTTTTCTAAGGCGGCTTTAGTTAGGCCATGTTGTTTTAATAGTCTAGCTGCTTCGGTTTTATCATCGGCTAATGCTAGTAAAAACATCTCGCTTGAGATGTATGCATCACCCAATTTTTGTGAATTTTTTTCAGTGAGATTTAAAAGATTATTTAAATCTCGTGATATTGAAATTTCACCTTGATTGCCTTCTACTTTAGCTAATTTATCAATAGATGATTTAAGGGATACTTTAAGTGGTGCTAAATTAACACCGGCATAAGATAGAAGTGAAGCTGTACTTCCGTCATCTTGATCAAGCAAAGCTTGAACCATGTGAACTGGCTCGATATTAGGATTGTCATTCGCATTTGCAAGACTCTGTGCATCAGCAAATGCTTGCTGAAACTTTGTGGTCAATTTATCAAAACGCATAATAATTCCTCATCAATTAGTCTAATACTACTAATATGGGGATGAAGTCATAAATTTCAATAAGATTATTAACTTATTTTTTAAACCATTTATCGAGGAATGAGTTAGAGATTTTCCCACTCAAAGGAGTGACTTGGTGTGCCGCATCATAAAAGTATGTTCTTGGAAGCTCACCGTACCATGCTGGATCAATGTTATATCTAAGTCTATCTTCATCAACTTCTGCATATTGGTATTGTTCGTGTTTTGGCAGATTAGCCTGACTTAAAATTCTTTCAGCTTTTTTAGCGGACTCTTTTCCATCTACACATACTGTAATTAATTTAACATTTGTATTTTTACTAAGAGCTTTGCCAAGCTTTTTAAGATCGTCTATACAATAGGGACAATCAATCGACCAAAAAGAAATAATTAAAGGTTGATCAATATATCTTTTTTCAATAACTTTACGTGTGTTCATATCAAATGGCATAAAGTCATACGCAAAGGAAAGGTGAGAAAAAAACAAAAAGAATAAAAAGATTTTTAATTTCATAAAAATTTATTCAAGAGCTATGAATTGATAGCCATCTTTAATGGTATTCCAAGAAAGAAAGGCTTTGTTATTAAATTGAATGAGCTCAGGATAGTCTGAAGCACCTTCAGTTTTTTTGATTTTTTTAGCTTCTAGCCAATTTTTTCCGCCATCTTCTGAAATAGCTAAAACAATATAGTTGTCCGAGTCATTGATCTCTTTCCAAGCTAGATAAACTTTTTCATTGATACTCAATAGTGATGGGTGGCCTGCCTGAAAGTTAGCATTTCCAAATCTCTTAGCGGGTGAGCTTACCCAAGCATCGCCATCGATTCGTCCATAAAATAAACCTGCTTTATCTCCCCCATCAAACCAAGCCATATGATATCCCCAGTCACCTCCTCTAGATATTGCAGGGCCGTGATGAGGACATGCGTCAATTTTCCAACCACCGAAAGTGGCTCTATTGACAAGGATATTATCGTTAAGATCAATCTTAGCTACTGCATGATCTCTAATACCCCCATCATAAAGCTGCCGCCACAGAGCAATAATATTTCCTCTACTATCATTGGTTAAACTAATTCTGCAGCATTCACAACTGCTATCAACAATTTTTTTCTCGACTTTAAATGATTCGCCAAAATTCTCTGAAACTGCATAATACAAGGCTGCTCCTTTATACTCTCTTTCTTTTTTTTGCAGTTTGGCTTTTTCTAAATCGCGCTTATCTACCCATGCTACAAAAATTCGCCCGTCTTTATTTACATTGATAGCATCAAAACGATGTGTAATTTCTGATTTGTCTTGATGAACGATCTGAGGTAATTCAAAAGTTTTTCCACGATCTTTTGATCTCGCAAACCATATATAGCCTGTATAAGGCTTTGAAAGAGTCTGGGTCCAAGTGACATAAATATTCCCCTCAGGGCCAATAGCAATCTTAGGTTTTGCGTCTCCTGATGTTCCTATTTTCTGAAGTTCGGTATTTACATTTATAGATTTCGAGAAATTAAGTCCTTGATCATTTGATGAGTCAACAATAACAAATCCCTGCTGCTCTCTCACTCGCCATAAAGTTCCTGACTTATCAAATGAGACCGAAGCGACAACCGAAGGGCCATGACTATGACCTTCATGAGAAAAACTCGTCTCACAGAATAAAATCAACAGTAAAAATACTATTTTTTTAAAAAACTTAATAATCAAATTTAATTTGCGCATAGCCTGTTCTTTGAGAAAGTGGATGATGAACATAAGCCTGATCATTAAAAATATTATCTACTCCCAATGATGCTGTCCATCTGTCTTTAAATTTATAATTTGCTTTAGCATCTACAAATAAAAATCGGCTAGCGCCTTGATATGTCTCTGGATTGATATCTGAATTATCCAATTGTATAAATTGACGTCCGCTATATCTTGCAGCTAAACTCATTGTAAAATCTTCACTAACTCTATAAGTTGCTACAGCTTTATAAAGCTGTCTTGGGATACGGGGCACTTTTTTGTTGATATACGAAGGTGCTGCATCATTTTTCAAAATCTCTGAATCAGTTAAAGTTGCATTCGCTACCACATCAAGTTTAGGAATCATTACGTTTTTCAATTCAGTTGCTAATTCAATGCCATGTATTCTGACATGATCTACATTCTGAACATATGAACTTGAAGTACCAACAGATGAAACGTTTGTTTGAGAAATTAATGCGTCATACCTATCCTCTCTAAAAAGACTAGCTCTTGCAAGGCCGTTTGCAAAGCGTCGCTCCCCTGTGATTTCACTAGAATAAATCTCTTCAGGTTTTAAATTTGGATTATTCGTAACAATGGTGGTGCTTGATGTTAACTGCTGGAATAGCTCGGTGACAGTTGGAAATCGGTACGCTTTGCCAAAGGCAGCTCGAAATCCCCATGCTGGTACAGGTTCAAAACTTAAGGATACCTTGGGAGAAAAGGTATTTCTAGATCTATCCTCATACCTAGCAAGATTTGTAGTATTTTGGTTTACTCCATCATAAGCTTCATAATGCTCTTGACGAGCTCCCAATGTAAGCGACCATAACGGCGTTATTTGCCATTTATCTTGAACATAAACAGCATGCGTTTTTGTATTACCGGAAGATAAGGAACTAAAAGTTCCTTTTTGTGAGCCCATCCAATCACTAGATGCATTTACTATTTGCCTTAGCTGATAGTAATCTAAGTGGTAGCCGAGATCAATGGTGTGATCTTTTGGACGCAATGTGATGCGACTATCGAATACTGTCCAACCTGTACCTGCAAGGTCTGTGATCTGTCCGGTTTTTGTAATATAAGGATTGGTATTAGAAGTTCCAGTTAAATTTGATCGATTACTCAAGTCCTTAGAGTAATCATAATCAGATAGTGTCATTTGCCAATTAAAGAAACCTTTATCATTAGATTTAAAATCTATGGATTGCATCACGTGAAACGCTTCTGCCTGAGCTGGATTCATTCTTGCTAAACTATATTTTTTATTATTAAAGTTCACATCTCCACCGTAAATTGAATTGCCGTCGCTATCCTTAATATAACTTTGTACATTCGTTCTGCTATCAAGATCCCATAAACCAATCGTATAAGTAAGCTTAGATTGATTTAAGAATTCATACTGACCTTTAAATTTTCCATTTGTTTGAATAGAGGTATCTATTGCTGTTGCACCAAAAATAACTCTATCCTGATTTGAAATGCCTTTATCCTGATAAGCGCCTGTCACAAGAGTTGCACCTCCTGCTGCAGTTGAACTGAGATTAGCAACTGAAAAATCAAGGGGCTGTGCCGTATTTTCAAGTCTATTCATACTCGCCCAAAAACTGAAATCATTGACTTTATTACCTATAGAAAGAAATTCACGGTTACCAATCTTGGTTTGATCAGTACCATAAAGCTTAAAATTTTGTATAAAACTTTGCACTCCGGCATGAGCTTCTAATTTTTCAGGCATTCGTGTTTCTATATTGATCACTCCCCCCATTGAATTTCCAGCATAGAGTGAAGAAAAAGGACCATACATCATACTTATCCTTTGAATTTCTTCAGGATTTACCATGCCCCATCTTGGAGGATATGAAAATGAATTCCCAAGTAAATTAGATAAAAGGATACCGTCAGCGTAAAGCATGCTTTGTGCGCTAGATATGCTTCCTATTGTTCTTGAAGAAATAATACCGTTTCTATCTCCGATAGATCTTTCCCTCACTTGAATGCTGGGTAAGTATTTTAAAGTCTGTGCTGGTGTTGCAGCGTTAACACTCTCTTCAATTTGCTTTTTGTCATAAGTTTCAACGGTAGCCGGAAATTTCATAATACGGCTATCGACAAAAGAATCTTTGACTGTAATAGTACCGGTCACCAAATCAGATGTCTCTCCAGACAAAGCTGATGGCACAATACATAAATATAAAATAGCAGGAATAATCTTCTTCATAAGCATTTAATCAATCTCGTAAAATAGAAAAAATGTGCAAATTTATGCACAAGTGATGCATCACTAGATAAATTAAATAACTGGCGGGGCTTGAGGAGGGTGAGAGGATCTAAAGTAGGACTGAAGTATTGGGGATTCGTATTCTAGGAAAAATTTCGCAGGATTAGGAATCAAAGTTAATCCTAATTGAATATTACCTTCTGGTAGATAATTCTTATCTGAAGTTGTCGAACAATAAGCACAATGAATCATATTAATACTTGTATGATTTTTATCTGGGCTATCATTTTGCGTCGAAACAAATTTAATGCCTTGAGAAGTACAAATTCTCTCTTGATTATCAAGATTATTTTGTGACTCAATTGCGTGTGAAATTAATGGCATAAAGGATGTTAAAAGCATTGCAAAAATCGCAATCCAACTTCCTATTTTTTTATATGCATTTTTCATGGTCAGAATATTATAACAAGAATTGATTGCTAATTTTCTGAAAAACGCTCTTCAAGCCATGGATCAGCATCATTATGATATCCGCGGACTTCCCAAAAGCCCGGCCTATCTTCAGCGTGCAATTCAATGGCTTTTAGCCATTTTGCACTTTTCCATGCATAACGTTTAGGCACAACTAATCTTACTGGGCCGCCATGTTCATTTTCTAATGGCTTATTAAAAACATGGTGCGCAACAATCACATCATCATCTAGCATAACTTCTAGTGGGATATTAGTCGTGTAATCGTCATAACTATGAAGCGTTACAAAATTAGCCTTATCTAATGGCTTAGCTAAACTTAAAATGTCCCTAGCTAAAACACCCTCCCACGGCACATCCAACATAGACCAGCGTGTCACGCAGTGAAAATCCGAAATATCTTTTGTTTGAGGTAGTTTTAATAAAGAAGTCCAATCCAAATCAATTTCTTTTTCAACCAGACCAAATACTTTCAAGTTCCAATTACTTTCATCTATGTCAGGTCTGATTCCTAAATCAAGTATAGGAAATTTAGTGGTGAGTGTTTGCCCTGAGGGAATACGCTCATTTTGATTGGGTTCGTTTCGTTTTAAGCCCTTTTTAGCAAGAGCGATTTTACCTTCTATCAGTTTTTTCCAGTCAGGCATGATTAGCTCAATAAAGGTTTTTTGTTTTTAAATGCATCATAAAGAATTAAAGCGACGCCTATTGAAATAAAGCTATCTGCCACATTAAATGCTGGCCAGTAATAGGCTTCGTAGTGAACATAAATGAAATCGATCACAAAACCATAAAAGCTTCTGTCACACAAATTACCTATTGCTCCGCCAAGTATGAAGGCGAGCGCTAAGCACAATAATGGCTGTTTTAATCGCTGATGCATTAATCGAATAATGATAAAAATTGCGACCAATGAAACGACGATAAAGAAATATCTCTGCCAGCCAGAAGCTTCGCTTAAAAAACTAAAAGCGGCTCCCGTATTTTGAAAATGCACAATATTAAGAAATGGAGTTATTACTAAAGCACTTCCAAAATCTAAATGATTAAATATCCATTGTTTGGTTATGAGATCCAAAATAACAATCAAGAATGCAATCACAATATATTTACGCATGAGACCTTACTTCACCTTTTTCAAAAAGATTACTAATACATCGATTGCAAATGGTTGGATGCTCATGATGTGATCCAACTTCTTCTCGATAGTGCCAACATCGATCACATTTCTTATGCTCACTTGCGCGAACATCTATATGTAAATCGCCTTGTCTTTCATGAAGCTTTGCATGCGATGTAATCATCGCAAACTTAAGGTCTTCATGAAGTATCGATAAAGATCGATAAATATCGCCTGAAGCGAAGATATCAATCTCGGCCTGAAGCGAAGAGCCTACTAATCCTTTTTCGCGCAACTCTTCAATTTTTTTATTAGCAATTGCGCGTACATGAATAATATGCTCCCACGCTAACAACTCTCTAGAATTCAAATCGTGAGGTGGCAGGTCATACCATTCATCCATAAATATATTTTCATCACTTTGGGGCATGAGAATCTGCCAAATTTCATCTGCTGTAAAGCTTAAAACAGGGGCCATCAATCTCATTAAGGAATGTGTAATATGGAAGATTGCACTTTGCGCAGCTCGTCTTGCTTTAGAATTTTCATTTGATGTGTAAAGTCGATCTTTTAAAATATCAAGATAGAATCCACCTAGGTCTTCAGAACAAAAGCTTACAAACTTTTGCATGCCTAAATGAAATTCATAAGATGCATAATCTTTTTTAATATGATCTTGCAGCTGATGCGTCAAATGTAATGCATAGCGATCTATCGACAGCCATTCTTTCACGGGAAGTAAATCTTTTTTATCATCAAAATCGCCAAGGTTGGCTAGTAGAAAGCGTAAGGTATTTCTTATACGCCTGTATCCCTCAGCAACTCGCTTTAAAATTTCGTCTGAAATAGTGAGTTCGCCAGAATAATCTGTAGAGGCTACCCAGAATCTTAAAATATCAGCACCATATTGATCCATGACTTTTTGTGGCGCTACGACGTTGCCCTTAGATTTACTCATCTTATGTCCACTTCCATCAACGACGAAGCCATGCGTTAATAGAGATTCATAAGGCGCTCTTCCATCAATTGCGCAACCTGTAAGTAAGCTCGATTGAAACCAGCCCCGATGCTGATCTGAGCCTTCCAGATAAAGATCAGCTGGATAAGCTAAGTCTTCACGTTTTTTTAGCACAGAAGCATGCGTCGTTCCTGAATCAAACCAGACATCTAATGTGTCACTTATTTTTTTATATTGATTAGCATCTTCGCCAAGTAATGTTTTAGCATCTAAATTAAACCAAGCATCAATACCTGACTTCTCGACTTCTTTAGCAACTAATTCAGTTAATTCATTGGTGCGCGGATGTAATTCGTAAGTTTCTTTATGAACAAAAAGTGGCATAGGAACACCCCAGTTTCTTTGGCGAGAAACGCACCAGTCAGGGCGATTTTTAATCATAGCTTCTAAACGCGCTTTCCCCCACTCAGGATAAAAAGTAGTATGACTGACCGCTTCGTTTGCATTCTCACGCAATGTCTTTTTATTATTTTTTTGATTCATCCCAATAAACCATTGACGTGTAGCCCTGAAAATCACTGGTGTTTTGTGGCGCCAACAATGTGGGTAGCTATGTGATAATTTCTTCGAAGCAAATAAAGATTGATTAGCGTCTAATGTTTCAATAATTTTTTTATTGGCCTCCCAGATACTCTCGCCTGCAAACTGTTCAACAAAAGAATAAAACCTTCCCTCTTCGTTGACTGGGTTATCTACAGGCAATTGATATTGCATCCCAACTGCATAGTCCTCTAACCCATGTGCAGGTGCTGTATGAACAAGTCCAGTTCCAGCGTCTAGAGTGACGTGGTCGCCACATATGATAGGTACATTTCTTTTATAAAACGGGTGGCTGAGTTTAAGATGCTCTAAATCTTGACCTTTACATGAGGATAATTTCTTAAAAGACTCTAAACCATAATACATAAGATTTTTTTCAGCCAAATCTTCAGCAAGGATAAGATTACCTTTTTCAGTACTATATAAACCGTAACTTAGTTCAGGATGAACACATACAGCCTGATTCGCTGGAAGTGTCCAGGGTGTTGTTGTCCAAATCACTGCGAACGTATCTTTTACTTCTTTTATATTGAATATCTTTTTTAAAATATCACCGTCTATAACTTTAAACCCCACATCAATCGTAGGTGAAGTTTTATCTTCATATTCCACTTCAGCCTCAGCCAATGCTGAACCACAATCAACACACCAATGCACAGGCTTGCTTCCTTGATAGAGGTATCCATTTTGATGAATATGTCCAAGCGATCTCATGATGTCGGCTTCGGTTTCAAAATTCATCGTGAGGTAGGGTTGATTCCAGTCCCCTAATACACCTAAACGTATAAAATCATTTTTTTGTTTTTCAACTTGCGTTGCTGCATATTCCCTACATAGTTCTCTAAATTTTTTAGGGTCAATATTCTTGCCATGCAATTTTTCGACAACAAGCTCAATCGGAAGTCCATGGCAATCCCACCCTGGAACATATGGTGCGTCAAACCCAGATAAGGTTTTTGATTTAACAATAATATCTTTTAAAATTTTATTAACAGCATGCCCAATATGAATATCTCCATTTGCATAAGGTGGGCCATCATGCAGAATGAATTTCTTAGCGCCCTTTCTTTTTTGTCTAATTTTTTGGTACAGCTTAAATTCCTGCCAGCGCTTAACCCAAAGAGGTTCTCTTTTAGCAAGATCACCACGCATAGGAAATGGCGTATCTGGCAAATTTAATTGATATTTATTTTCTTCGGTCATATATTTTATTTTTCAAAAAAACGTGTTGCATGTATTACGTCTTTTTTAATCTGTTCAGTGAGTGCATTAATATTTTCAAATTTCATTTCATCTCTAATCTTTTCCAGAAAAGTCACTTGCACATGCTGCCCATAAATATCTTCATTGAAATTAAGCAAATGAACTTCTAGCAAAAGTTTCGGGATGCCTGCAACTGTCGGTCTGATTCCAAGATTAGCAACGCCATTTCTATTTCCTAATTTTACCGCATATACACCTGTTAGAGCCGGTCTCGAATGCTTCATATGAATATTGGCAGTTGGAAAGCCCATTTGTCTTCCGCGCCCGTCTCCTTTAACCACTTTTCCGCTGATCGAATAAGACCTTCCTAAAAATTCATTGACTGATTCAATACGACCCTCTTTAAGGTCCTCTCTAATTGATGTGCTTGATACTCGCTTACCTTTCACATCGATTTCTGGAATTTCGAATAATTCAAATCCACTTTTTCTCAAGTCTTCTATTCCCGCTAATCTTTGAGCTCCAAAACGAAAATCATCTCCTACGATAATGAGCTCTGCTTTTAATTGCTTTTTTAATATTTGATGCATAAACACATCGCTAGAAATGTTTGCAAATTTTTTATTAAAGGCACATACAAAAACATTTTCAACGCCACAGCTTGAAAAAAACTCTAGCTTTTCTCTTAGGCTCGTAAGTCGAGTTGGTGCATGTTCAGGCACAAAAAATTCTTTAGGGTGCGGTTCAAATGTCATAACCGATGGTGTAATTTTTCTTCTTTTAGATTCCTCTATAAGTTTTTGAATAAGGGCTTGATGGCCTATATGAACACCATCAAAATTGCCAATTGTAAGACCAATAGGCGTTTCTGAACTTAGTGGAAAATGGCGAAAGACTTGCATCACAAAAACTTAGATAGCTCTTCGGATGAATGATTGAAGTCTTAATCCCATCATCCACAATGAGCCAAAATAAACAACTGAACCCGCAAGAATAAGCATTATTAAGTAAATCAATCTTTTTGAAATTGAATACTCAAGCCAAAGCAATGAATCACCTTTTAAATAAAATAAAGTGAGACCCATTAAAACTAAGGCAATAAAAAGTTTTATTAAAAATTGTGCCCATCCATCATGAGGTTTGTAATACCTGCCTTTTCTTAAATGATAATAAAGAAGACTTGCATTTAGGCATGCGCCCAAACCAATCGCGAGCGCTAAGCCTGCATGTTTGAATTGTCCAATAAATAACATGTTCATGAGTTGAGTTGAGAATAAAGTAAAAAGTGCAATTTTGACCGGCGTCTTAATATTCTGTCTTGCATAAAATCCAGGTGCTAATACTTTAATCATGATTAAACCCATCAATCCAAAACTGTATGCAATGGTAGCTTGTTGAGTCATCAAAACATCATGCATATTAAAAGCGCCATAGTGAAATAAGGTTGTAATTAAGGGTAGAGATAATACGGCCAATGCAACAGCTGCAGGCGCTGCAAGAATAAAAGTCAGCCTTAGTCCCCAGTCAAGTAAACCTGAGTATTCTTTTTGATTCTTACCTGAGTAAGATTTCGAAAGGCTTGGCAGTAGAATCGTTCCGAGTGCTACGCCTAAAACGCCTGCTGGAAACTCCATGAGTCGATCGGCATAATACAGCCATGAAATACTTCCGGTCTCGAGAAATGATGCAAAGATAGTATTAATAAGCAAAGATAGTTGCGCAATAGATACCCCAAAAATTGCAGGTCCCATGAGTTTAATAATTCTCCATACACCTCGATCTTTAAGATCCAATTGATATTTAGGAATAAACCCAATTTCTCTTAAAAAGGGAATCTGAAAAATTAACTGGAGCACGCCCCCAACAAATACAGCCCAAGCTAGAACTAAAATAGGCCGATCAAAATAATCGGCAAAAAATAATGCTGCAAATATAAAAGATAAATTAAGCCATACAGGCGTAAAAGCAGGTACGGAAAACTTGTTGAAAGTGTTCAGAATGCCGCCAGCCATCGAGACTAGAGAAATAAAAAATATATAAGGAAAGGTGATTCTTAATAAATCAACAGTGAGCTGAAACTTTTCGGAATGCTCAATAAAACCTGGCGCACTAACATAGACAAGCCAAGGTGCCGCAAAAATACCAATGCATGTAATTGCTATTAGAAAAAGACTTAATAATGAACATACGTGATTAATTAAGAGATGTGTTGCCTCATAACTACGTTTGTTTTTATACTCAGCAAGAATTGGGACAAAAGCTTGGGAGAAAGCGCCTTCTGCTGAAATCCGCCTTAATAAATTGGGAATTTTAAAAGCTACAAAAAAAGCATCTGTCTCCATGCCCGCGCCAAAGATTTTGGCGATCAAGCTATCCCTCACAAAACCTAAAATTCTTGATACGAAAGTCATGCTTCCGACGGTTGCGAGTGCTCTAAGAAGATTCATTGAATTTATCTATTTAAGTGTCACTAAATTACAAAGATTTTAGCATGGAGGTCGTTTTATCAAGGTTTCCAACAAAAATATTGATAAGCTTAGAATATCAAGGGGATATGACTGAAATTTAGGGCTAAAATGAGCGTTTTATCTTGTATAAAACCTCAAATATCGCTAAAATTCTCGCCTTCGTAATAAAAGATATTAACTAAAGGATAAACATGGCAAATACCGCACAGGCTAGAAAACGTGCCCGCCAAGCAACGAAGCAACGAGCTCACAATGCAAGTTTGCGTTCAACTTTGCGTACTGCAATTAAAAAGATTTTAAAAGCAATTCAAACTGGCGATAAAGCAGCTGCAAAAACATCTTTCCAAGAAAATGTTTCAGTTATCGACCGTATCGCTGATAAAAAGATTATTCATAAAAACAAAGCGTCACGTCATAAACAACGCTTAAACGCAGCAATCAAATCAATGGCTTAATTTCAAAGAGAGCTTCTCTCTTTGATCTAAGCAATTCCCAAAAGCTTTCTTACTTTTATAGCCTTTTCAAAGGCTATATCTAAGTTTTTATCTACCACGGTAAAGTGACCCATCTTTCGACCTGGTCTTGCCTCATGTTTTCCATAAAGATGCATTTTTAAACCCGGCTCATTAAAAGCCTTATCCCAATCAGGTTTTTTTTGTTTGCTGTTTGTCCAAACATCCCCTAATAGATTAACCATGACAGCGGATGAATGAAGCTCAGCGCTTCCAAGCGGAAGACCTGCTAGCACTCTTACCTGTTGTTCAAACTGATTCGTCACAGAAGCGTCAATGGTGTAATGACCAGAATTATGGGGTCTAGGAGCAATCTCATTAACAAAAACTTTACCCTCACTGACAAAGAACTCAACGCCTAGTACGCCGACATAATTAAGTGCTTGAGCTACTTGTTTTGCAAGTTGATCCACTAAATTATTAATCAATTGTGTTGAACGCGCCGGCACAATGGAGATATCTAAAATACCGTTAGTATGAATATTCTCTGAAACATTAAACGTCTCTATATGGCCTGCTTGATCTCGCGCCAAGACTAAAGAAACTTCCATATCTAAAGGAAGCATTTTTTCTAAAACACATTCCTGATTTGAGAATTGATGAAAAGCAGCTAATGCTTCTTTTTGTGAAGCAACTCTTGCCTGGCCTTTACCGTCATATCCAAAGCGAGCGACTTTTAAGATAGCAGGATAAATAGAGGAAGTATCAGATGGAATATCTTTGTCGTCCCGAATGATTTCAAAAGGACCTACGGGAAGTCCCGATTCTTTTAAAAAAGTTTTTTCAAGAACGCGATACTGAGCGACTCTTACCGATTCTGCTGAAGGGCTCACATGTATCTTTTTCGATAAGAAGTCCATGCTATCTGCAGGAACATTTTCAAATTCAGTGGTTACGCCTTGACATGTATCTCTCATAACTTCCAAAGCCGATACGTCATCATAAGATTTACATAAATGAATATCTGCGATGGTCCCTGCCGGACTTTGTGGATCAGGATCTAATACAGTGACTTTGTAACCCATCTCATGAGCTGCAATCACAAAGAAACGGCCTAACTGACCTCCTCCAAGAATGCCAAGCATCGCTGGAGGTAAAAGCGGTTGATCTAGTTGACTCAAGGCTTCTCCGATAAATTCATATCGATGACTTTTTTAGCTTGCTTTTCTCTAAACACTTCAAGCTTTTTAGCTAATATTTTATTTTCATGCGCCAAAATAGATACTGCGAAAAGTCCTGCATTTGCAGCCCCTGCCTCACCGATAGCAAAAGTGGCTACAGGAATACCTCTTGGCATTTGTACAATCGATAATAAAGAGTCTTGACCTTGAAGATGTTTTGAAGGAATCGGTACGCCTAATACGGGCAGCGTAGTTTTAGAAGCAACCATGCCAGGCAGATGAGCCGCACCTCCTGCGCCTGCAATAATAATTTGATAGCCTTCTTTTGCAGCATCTTCAGCAAATTTAAACATCAAATCTGGGGTTCGATGCGCTGAAATGACCTGGGCTTCGTAAGGCACATCAAAATCTGCAAGCATTTGAGCTGCAAATTTCATGACCGGCCAATCACTGTCAGATCCCATAACAATGGCGACAAGTTTTTTATTTTCTGACATACAAAACTCCCTTTAAAAATCTTAAAGTAAAATTAAATTATCTCGATGAATCAAAGAAGGCTGATCAATGTAGCCCAATAAATTTTCTATCGAATTAGTAGATTTGCCCATAATTTTTTTTGTTTCGGCCGCATTATAATTGATGAGTCCACGCGCAATCTCGCCGCCCTTTGAATCAAGACAAAGCACAACCTCTCCCCGATCAAAATCTCCTTCAACCGAAGTGACACCAATAGGCAATAAACTTTTACCTTCTTTTTTTAACGCATCGACAGCACCGTCATCTAATATTAACTTACCTCTTAGTTGTAAATGATCAGCAAGCCATTGTTTTCTTGCTGCAACTTTTAATTGTTTGCTTTCTAAATGAGTCCCTATAGTTTCACCTTGACTAAGTCGAATTAAAACATTTTCTTCTTTGCCAGATGCGATGATTGTATGCGCCCCACTTCTAGATGCGCGTTTAGCAGCTAAAACTTTAGTAAGCATACCGCCTGTACCAATTGAAGAGCCTGCACCGCCAGCCATTGCTTCTAGAGATATGTCGCCTGCAACACCATGATGAATGAGCTTGGCTTCTTTATTTTTTCTTGGGTCTTCAGAAAATAGTCCTGGTTGATCTGTCAAAATCACTAAGAGATCAGCCTCGATAAGATTAGCAACTAGGGATGCCAGCGTATCGTTGTCACCAAAACGAATTTCATCCGTCACTACTGTGTCGTTTTCATTGATAATTGGAATCACTTTAAGTTCTAAAAGTGTATTTAATGTAGAGCGCGCATTGAGATATCTTTTCCGATCAGCAAGGTCATCATGCGTTAATAAAATCTGTGCAGCTTTTAATGCGTGCTGTGAAAAATTCTTTTCATAAATTTGAACTAAACCCATTTGACCAATAGCAGCTGCTGCTTGTAATTCATTAATTAAAGTTGGTCTCGCTTTCCAACCAAGTCTTTGCATGCCTTCAGCGACGGCGCCACTTGAAACCAAAACAATTTCTTTGCCTGATTTAACAAGATGAGCGATCTGCTCTACCCATGAAGCAATAGCTTTTTGATCTAACCCTTCACCATGGTTGGTGAGTAAGCTAGAGCCTACTTTAATAATAATGCGTTGACTATTCGCTAATAACGATTTCATTTTGAATTTTTTTATTTTCTTCAATAAAGGTCATGATGTCATATGTAAGCTCTTTACAACCAACTCCCTTAATTGCGGAGATTGAATATACTGGGCCTGCCCAACCGAAAGATTTAACAAATGCTTTCACCTTATCTGCAACATCTTCTACCATATCAATTTTATTTAATATCAACCAGCGTGGTTTTTGATATAAAAGTTCATCATATTTTTTTAATTCATTCACAATAGCGCGCGCTTCATCGACCGGATTCACCGAGGGATCAAAAGGTGCGATATCAACTAAATGTAAGAGTATTGTAGTTCTTGCAAGATGTCTTAAGAATTGATGTCCTAAACCAGCGCCCTCTGAAGCGCCTTCAATAAGGCCAGGAATATCGGCAATCACAAAACTTTGATTCTCACCTACTCTCACCACACCTAAATTAGGGTGCAATGTTGTAAAAGGATAGTCCGCTACTTTTGGTTTCGCAGCTGATACAGATCTTATAAAAGTAGATTTGCCAGCATTTGGCATACCTAAGAGACCCACATCAGCTAGCACTTTAAGCTCAAGATAAAGCTCAAACTCTTCACCAGGCTCGCCCTTAGTGCATTGTCTCGGCGCTCGATTAATACTCGATTTAAAATGAATATTGCCAAGACCGCCTTTACCGCCTTTAGCTAAAAGAGCTCTGTCCCCATGATGGCTTAAATCAGCGTAAGAATCGCCAGTCGCTTTATCTGAGATCACTGTGCCGACAGGCACCCTTAATATTAAATCCTCCCCTTTAGCGCCGTAGCATTCAGCACTTCGGCCATTTTCACCTCTTTGCGCTTTTAAAGTTCGCGTGTAACGGTAGTCAACGAGCGTATTTAAATTTTGATCGGCTTCGAAAAATACGGAGCCACCTCGGCCACCATCTCCACCACTAGGCCCTCCCATAGGCTCATATTTTTCTCGACGAAATGTTGCAATGCCATTGCCGCCATCGCCCGCGTAGATCTTAATGGTTGCTTCGTCTATAAATTTCATAATATCAATTTACCAAATAAAAAAGCCCTATCAACTGACAGGGCTTTGTAGAATCTTAGAATTGCTTAGACTGGAACAATATTAACGGTTTTACGTTTTAATGCGCCTTTGATGGTAAAGGTTACCTTACCGTCAGCCTTTGCAAAAAGAGTATGATCTTTGCCCATACCTACATTTACACCCGGGTGCATCTTAGTGCCACGTTGACGAACAATAATGCTGCCAGCTGAAACAACCTGCTCACCGAAAGCCTTTACGCCAAGACGTTTGGCTTGGGAGTCACGACCGTTTCTTGAACTTCCGCCTGCTTTTTTATGTGCCATGATTAATCCTTAAATTATTTAGCTGATATTTTATCGATTTGAATCTCAGTAAAGCTTTGTCTATGGCCTTGAGATTTGCGGTAGTGTTTTCTACGGCGCATTTTAAAAATTCGCACTTTATCATGACGGCCGTGGCTCACTACGGTTGCTGTAACACTAGCGCCTCTTACAATAGGCGAGCCTATAGTCACGTTATCACCATCAACGACTGTTAAAATTTGATCTAGAACGACATTCGCACCTACATCACCAGCTATTTTTTCAATCTTAAGCTTATCGCCTTGATTTACGCGATATTGCTTACCACCTGTTTTGATTACTGCGTACATGATAAAACCTCAAACTTTAACAACTTTAAAAGAATCGCGAATTATACTTAAATTAGGCCTGTTAAGCAAATTCTTCAAGGGTAAGGATGAAGGCTTTTTGTCTGTAAAAAGCCCAAAGAGGGCTATGCTAAAATAAGACTTTAACAACCCTTAAGCCTTGTTTTTGTGACTCTTAGCACCATTTTATCCCCAATTAAAAGCGATTTACTGGCCGTAAACGAGGTTATTCGAGCTTCGCTTCATTCCGAAGTGCCTCTCGTCAACCAAGTCGCAGGCCATATTATCCAGGGGGGTGGTAAGCGCTTAAGGCCAAGCACCCTTCTCTTAGCAGGTGGTTTATTTGGCCCCATTCAAAAAGAGCACCATGAATTGGCTGCAGTCATTGAATTTATTCATACTGCAACACTTCTTCACGATGATGTTGTAGACCAGTCCACAAAACGAAGAAACCACAAAACAGCGAATACTATTTTTGGAAATGCTGCGAGCGTTTTAGTGGGCGATTTTATCTACTCCAGGGCATTTCAGATGATGGTGAAAATCAATCATATGAAAGTGATGGAGGTTTTAGCGAATACAACAAACACAATTGCAGAAGGTGAAGTCTTACAGCTCTTAAATATTCATAACGCTTCTATTGAAGACGAGGATTATTTAAAAGTTGTGTACTACAAAACTGCAAAATTGTTTGAATCTGCTGCCGAACTCGGTGCCATTATAGGTGGCGCTGATGATGCCGACATAAAAGCCCTTGCTCAGTTTGGAAAGCATATGGGTATTGCTTTTCAGTTGATTGATGATGTTCTTGATCTATCAGGCAACCCTGAAGAGATAGGAAAAAATCTAGGTGATGACTTAGCAGAAGGCAAACCTACACTGCCTCTTTTATATACAATGAAAAAAGGTAATGATCAGCAAAAAAATATTATTAGAGCAGCTATTGAAAATGGAGGCTTAACCGAGTTAGAGAGTGTTTTAAATGCTGTCAAAGAAACCAAAGCTCTAGAATATGTGAGACAGCTTGCAAAAGAAGAAATAGAAAAAGGTGAAAAACTGATTAAACACATTACATCTTCAGTTTATAAAGATGCTCTTTTAGCTCTCACCCAATTTGTAATATTGAGAGATTACTAGTTTAAAACAATAGGATCACCGTTATCAGCACGGTAATAACTCAGATGCGCACATTTATTGGTGCCTGAGGTTATGGATCCATCAAAAATCGATTTACCGTTAAGATCAACTTGAGCATAGCCATTATTAAACAAAGTTACTTCTGCTTCCTTCTTGCCTTGTCGCAATAAGAAACTAATGGAGTGATCATATTCCGATTCGGAGTAAACTTGCCAATTGCTGCCACCTGCGAGCTGTGAAAGCCAATTAGGTAAATCAACCTCTACTCGACAAATCACTAAATCGGCCCAGGCAGATTGATCTTCCGATGGAATTAAGTTGTTTGGCGTATTTTGCAATTCATTCATAAGTCATAGTTTAAATCATTCATGATCTATTAATGGTGATTAATTCTATAATTTCAAGTAAATTTATTCATAATATTTAAAAAAGTTTAAGGTAAATAATGTTTATTATTGGGATGACTGGCGGCATTGGATCAGGCAAAAGTGAAGCGCTGAAAATATTTAAATCCTTAAGTATTAAAGTTATTGATCTCGATAATATTTCAAAAGAAATTACAGAGACAAGTCATCAAGCTATACAAGAAATCAAATTAGTTTTTGGGGATGCTATATTCGATAAAGACAATCAATTAGATCGAAAAAAATTAAAAGAAATTATTTTTTCAGATAAGAATAAAAAAATAAATCTCGAAAAAATTCTTCATCCAAAAATTTATGAAGAAGTGAAAAAAAGACTAAATGCGTTATCTCACGAATCTTATGTGGTGATTGACATTCCACTACTATTTGAAACAAATCAATACACAAGTCTTATTTCTAGATCACTTGTTATTGACTGTAAGGAAAATGATCAAATCGAACGTGTTAAAAAAAGAGATGGTATTGATATCTCTGTTATTCAATCCATCATCGACCAACAAATCAATCGTAGCTCACGCATCGAAAAAGCAGATGATGTCGTTATTAATGATGGGTCAATAGAAAAGCTAGAAGAATCGATAAAATCATTACATAAGAAATATTTAAATTTAGTTGCTGTTAAATAAAATCAAACCGATAATGCCCATATGATCACATTTGAATTTCCGCTTAATGAACGCATTCGAAGATTACTTCGTATTGAAGAAATCTATCAAAAATTTGAACATCAATTAAAAAATACACATGATTATTTTGAATTCGGTTGTTTCAATACACTTTTTGAAATAGTACAGCTTGTATCAAGGTCTGATTTAAAAATTGATTTTCTTCAGGAGCTTGAAAGGCAAGAAAAGAAGCAGTCAACGCTCATAGAGAGTCAAACATTAAAAGAAGGGCAGCTCAATCCAAAAGAAATTATTCCAATGATACAAGTAGCTCGTAAAAAGTTAGAGAATATAGATGTAAAGCCTGGCTTTAACTTCAATAACAATTTATTTTTAGAAGAGGTTAAAAAAAGGATTAGCTCTCCCGGCGGCCTTCTAGATGTTGATTTTCCAAATTTTCGTAACTGGGCAACTCATAAAACGAGAAAATCTAAATTAGAGGATTTTAAATCCTGGGCTCAGCCACTTATGGTATTTAAGGATGCGGCCTCTATCATTTTATTAATATTGAGAAATCAATGTCACGTTGAGTCGATCAAAGCAAAAGAAGGCAAACATCAGCAAACCATTGATCCGCTCAAGACATTCGACCTTATCCGACTTGAACTTGAAAAGACTTTAAATATTTATCCTGAAATTAGCGCAAACAAATATACCGTTAATGTTTTCTTTAACCAGCTTAGTGAAGAATTAAAAAAAGAGCCTGTTAAATTAAATCTTGAATTTAAATATAGTATTTGCTGGTTATGAGCGCGAAGATTACTTTTGTAAACTGCCCTCAATGCAATCAAAGCATTGAATATAGTCTATCTAATGCTTTTAGGCCTTTTTGCTCTGAACGATGCCGCATGATTGATTTGGGTCAGTGGGCAAATGAAGGCTATAAAATTCCTGTTGAAATTAACCTCGAGGATTTAAATGAAGACTCTATCTAGGAAATTGTTAAAATTTATCTTATTTGCAATTGCACTTCTAATATCGACAGAAATACTAGCAGCCCCAGATATCAAAATAGAAAATGCTTGGATTGCTTCTACTGAAGAAGGTGATGATATGAGCGTCGCTTATATGTCACTTTTTAGTAATGAAGATTTAATACTGACTTCGGTTACTTCTCAAAGAATTAAAACGATAGAAATGCACAATACTATTCAAGAAAAAGGCGTCATGAAAATGCGTATGGCGCATGAAATCAGAATTGACCAAGACAAGACATTTGAATTTAAGTCCGGTGGACATCATTTAATGCTCATGGATTTTAAAGGTCCGCTAAAGGCTGGCCAAAAAGTGAAACTTACACTTCATTTTAAGGACAAAAAAAATCAGTCTTTTGATAAATCAATTAACGCAGTCATCAAGTAATTTTATTCCCAAATAGCCGTTTTCATCGCAATACCATGTCCACCATATTGCCAGGATGTGCTTAAGCTCGAAGGGTTGAGTCCACCAAGCGCATAAATTGGTATATCTAATTTATTTGTACATTCACTAAAAAATTCCCAGCCTATCGGATCGGCAAGAGGATGAGATTCAGTTTTTTGAACTGGGGAAAATACAGCAAATGACATATTTAAATCTTGTGCAATCATCAGCTCTTCTATGCTGTGACAAGAAGCTCCGCATAGAGAAAAGGCTGGTCGGTCTTTTAATTTATTTAGTCTATGTGATGGATAATGAACACCGTCAGCTCCAATATCTAATGCGAGCTTTTCATTTTCATTAATTAAAACTTTTGCCTGATAAGGCCTTGCCATATCTAAGATCTTTTGAGCTATTTTTTTTACGTCTTGGTAAGGTAAGTTTTTTTCTCTCACCTGTATCATCTTCAAGCCTTCTTCAAGTTTAATTTTGAATCGCTCAAAAAATAATGTATCTCCCATTTCTTCAATATTCGTAATGGCATAAACTGAGGGAAGTAAAATAGATTTCAGCACAAATAAATTGGTAGGCAGTATTGGAGCAACTGTTACATGAGATGGATCTTGCCAATCTAATAATTGATTCTCACATGATGTGATTTGGCCAGTCCAATCAGTCACTTTAAAAAAATAGATATAGACCGTCTTATCTGGGTAGATGTAACTTCGCTCAAACCATAACGTCGCATCATTTGCGGAAATATTAATTTCTTCCTGAAGCTCTCTTTGAAGTGCCTCAAAAGGCGATTCATTTATTTCAATCTTGCCGCCTGGAAATTCCCACCACCCGCTCCATCCTCGACCAGGCGGTCTTTGGGCCATCAGAAGAAATCCATCATGTCTTTGGATAACAGCTGCGGCTGCGCGAACAATATTCACAATTTAAGAACGGTAATCGGCATTAATTTTTACATAGTCATATGAAAAATCACATGTCCATATTGTTGCTTTAGCATGGCCTCGATTAAGAAGTATTCGCATACTGATCTCAGAATGTTTCATGACTTCCTGTCCCTGGTGCTCAGTATATGAAGTTGCTCGACCACCTTTTTCTGCTACTAAAAAATCTCCCAAATATAATTCTATTTTTGAAATATCAAGAGACTCAATACCGGCATAGCCAATTGCAGCTAATATTCTTCCCAAGTTCGGATCAGATGCAAAGAAAGCTGTTTTAATTAAAGGTGAATGTGCTATTGCAAAACCCACTTTTCTGCATTCAGCATTATCAAGACCTGATTCGACTTGAATAGTAATGAATTTCGTAGCACCTTCCCCATCTCTCACAATAGCCTGCGCTAGCTCAATGGCAACTTCAAGAATGGCAGCCTTAAGAATCTCATAATCATTATCTTCTTCAATAATTTCACGATTCCCTGCATGCCCTGTTGCAATGAGAATGAATGAATCATTAGTAGATGTATCGCCATCAACAGTAATGCAATTAAATGATTGTTGCGTCACTTCTTTAAGAAGTTTATCAAGTAGGATTTGATTGATAGAAGCGTCTGTTGCAATAAATGACAACATGGTTGCCATGTTTGGATGAATCATGCCGGAGCCTTTACTTACACCAGAAATAAAAATTTCCCTATCTTGAATCTTTATTCTTCTCGAGGCTCCCTTTGGAGCAATATCTGTAGTCATGATTGCTTCTGCTGCATCGAACCAGTGAGCTGGGTCTAAGTTTTTTACTGTATCTGGCAATCCATTTTTAATTTTATCAATTGGCAGGCTTTCTAAAATAACACCTGTCGAAAATGGTAAAACTTGTCTTGAATTGATGGAAAGAAGTTCGCTGACAGCTTGACACGTCTCTTTCGCCTTTAAGATGCCTTCTTCTCCCGTACCTGCATTAGCACAACCAGTATTGATAATGAGCGCACGAATGTCGGATTCATTTTTTAAATGTTCCTTGCAAAGAAGAACAGGTGCCGCACAAAATGCATTTTGCGTAAATACACCCGAAACTCTTGAGCCTTCTGCAATAGTTACCAACAGTAAATCTTTACGGTTAGGTTTTTTAATATGCGCTTTAGCAGTCCCAAGCGATATACCTTTGATGGGGGAAATAGAATCTATAGTGAGTGGCTTAAGATTAACTGGCATAGCTTATTCTTTTCTCCAAATAGTGCCTTGAGGAGTATCTTCTAACACAACGCCATTTTCAAGCAATAAAGATCTAATACGATCTGCCTCCTTAAAGTCTTTATTATTTTTCGCCTCATATCTTTGTAAAATTAATGCATCAATATTAAGAGAAATTTTTTCATCGCCTTTTAGAAAATTTTCTGGATCTCTTTCGAGAAGTCCAATTGTCTTCGCAAGAGCTTTAAGTAAGCCAGCAAGAAGTTCAGATTTGCTTTTATTAATTTCATTTGCTAATTCAAATAAAATAGAGATAGCCTCGGGTGTGTTGAAGTCATCATTCATAGCTTCTTTGAATTTATTTGCTAATGGATGGCGCCAATCCACTTCAGAATTCTCAATCTTAAATCCCCTTAAGCTTACATATAATCTTTGTAATGCTAATTTTGCATCATCAAGATGCGTATCTGAATAATTGAGTGGGCTTCGATAGTGGGCTCTTAAAATAAAAAATCTAACCACCTCTGGATCAAATTTTTCAAGCACTGTCCGTATAGTGAAAAAATTTCCCAAAGACTTAGACATTTTTTCATCATCAACTCTCACAAAACCGTTATGCATCCAATAATTAGCCATCTTGCAATCATGTGCGGCTTCAGATTGAGCTATTTCGTTTTCATGATGAGGAAATTGAAGGTCCTGTCCACCTCCGTGAATATCAAAATGATGGCCAAGATAATGAGAGCTCATTGCCGAACATTCAATATGCCAGCCCGGCCTTCCTTTACCCCAAGGCGATTCCCAGCTCGGCTCATTAGGTTTTGCAGACTTCCACAAAACAAAATCCAATTCATCATGCTTATTTTGGTCGATATCAACTCTCTCGCCCGCACGCAAATCTTCTATTGATTTGCCCGATAATTTTCCATATTCCTTAAAAGATCTTACTGAATAAAAAATATCTCCATTTTTAGCAACATAGGCATGCTGCTTTTCAATCAATATCTGAATCATAGAAAGCATGTCTTTAATATGTTCTGTTGCTTTTGGCTCGTTTGAGGGACTCAAAACGCCGAGCGCTTTCGCATCATCATTCATTTCGTTTATATATCTTTGCGTGAGAGCTTGAATCGATTCATTGTTTTGAATGGAGCGACTGATAATCTTGTCGTCTATATCAGTAATATTTCTAACATAATTCACGCTATATCCTAAAATATCAAACCAACGCCTTACCACGTCAAAAATAACCATTACACGCGCATGCCCAATATGACATAAGTCATAGACCGTCATTCCACATACATAGATGTTCACTTGCCCTTCTTGGATAGGCTTAAAAGTCTCTTTGCTTTTCGAAAGGGTGTTATAGATTTTAATCATTGCAAATAAGCTTGTAATTTCAAGAATAACAAAGGAATAGTGAAGGGCTTATTCATAAATAACATATAGATGATAAGGGTGCTATTTGGTAGAATTATGCTAAATTTATTAGGTTAAATCATACCATGCCGCAAAAAAACGAATGTTCTAATATTAAGAATTTAAAAGGTTTTTTACTGTTTATCCTTTTATCCCTATCTACATTTTTCATAGCAAATGACATTTACGCAGCTGATGATTTTAAATCGATTATGCAACTTATTGAAAAAGGCGAAAAAGAAAAAGCCGCTCAACAAATAGACCTGTATCTTAAAACGAATCCTAATGACCCTCAGGTCATCTTTATTAAAGGCGTTGTGAAGGCTGAGCTTGGAAAATATAACGAAGCCATATTGGCATTCACTTACCTCACTGAAAAACATCCCAGCCTTCCTGAGCCATTTAATAACTTAGCAGTACTCTATGCTGAATTAGGTGACTACGATAAAGCACAAAAAGCTCTGGAGTCAGCCATTAAAACTCACCCTAGCTATGCAACTGCTCATGTTAACTTGGGTGATCTTTATACTAAACGAGCTACGGTTGCCTACAACAAAGCTTTGGAAATTGATAAAACAAATTTACAAGCTAAAACAAAACTATCCCTTATCAAAAAACTCTTTAATGCAAATGATATTAAAGCACCAGTTGCCCCTACCTCACAGCCAGTTCAAATAGCCACTAACGACGTCAACAAGAAACCTGCAATTGCGCAATCGACTATGACAACAGCGCCGGCTCAAACTGCAAATGTGCAGCCACCAAAAAATTTACCTCAGGAAATCCCTTCTGTTAAAAATAATATAGCTAATAATAGTGATTCTGAAATTGATTCTTTTTTAGCAGAATGGGCTGAAGCTTGGTCGTCAAAAAACGTTAATGCTTATCTAGCTAAATATTCTTCCAACTTCAGAACACCAAATGGAGAAAGCTTTTCAGACTGGCAAGAATCAAGAAGGAATAGAATTGTAGGTAAGGACATAATTACAGTGGAAGTTTCTGGAACAAACATCTCAAGAAAAGGCGATAGTTTTGCTCAGGTGACTTTTAAACAAAAATATACTTCAAATAAATTAACTCAAATATCAAGCAAAACTCTTATCTTAAGAAAAGAAGGTTCTGGTTGGTTTATTGAGCAAGAATATTCTGGCAAACAATAGTTGATGATAAATTTCATCAAAATATTCCTGACAAAAGAATTTCGCTTTTTTTTAATCCTGGCGCTTCTTTTTAATTCCTCCCAAGCCTTAACCGAAGAAATGCTTGTTGCAAATAACAATTTAAATCCTATTGAATTAAGATATGAAACACCTGAAAAGATGCTTGTAAAATCTTTAGTAGAAATTTCAGAAGGTAAGGTAGACGTAGCCCTTAAAACTATTGACGCCCTTATCAAACAAACACCAAATTTTAAGTTAGCCTATCTAATTCAAGGGGACTTGCTTTTAGCTCACGCAAAACAAATTAATGGTATAGGTGATGAAACTAAAGGTGAAAAAAAAGAAGAAGTTGAAAATTTAAAAAATGAAGCAAAAGTAAGAATTGAAAGATACCTTAACAATTTAAATCTACAAAATGAACCGAAAATTTTTGCTCAACTTAACGACAAAGATAAATATCTTTTTTATGTAGATGCAGGTAGTTCTCGACTCTATCTATACGAAAATATAGATGGGAAGCTTTCTTATAAAGATGATTTTTATGTTTCTATAGGCAAAAATGGATTTGGCAAGCAGTATGAAGGTGATAAAAAGACACCAGTGGGCGTTTACTTTACAGGAAAAAAAATCAGAGAATCATTATCTGATTTTTATGGTGAAGCAGCCTACCCTTTAAGTTACCCAAATGAAATTGATATAAAGAATAAAAGAAATGGCTCTGGCATATGGCTTCATGGCACGCCAAAGACCACTTACAATAGAGCACCGCTAGCAAGTGATGGATGTATTGTATTAAGTAACCCTGATCTAATGAAGTTATCTTCTGTTTTAGATAATAACAAAATTCCTATTATTATTTCTTTTCAGTCACTAAAAGATTTAGAGTCTAGTAACAAAAATTTGGCTGAGAGAAAACTTTCACTTATTAATGCCATAGAAAGATGGAGAGAAAAATGGGAAGATCAAGACACTGAAAGCTACCTAAAATTTTATTCAAAAAACTTTTTTAGTCAAAAAGATAATTATGACTCCTGGGCTGAGAGAAAAAGAATTATTCAGGCTCAAAAGCAGAAGGTCTTTGTAGGGCTATCTGAAATTTCATTCTTTGATTATCCGAACACAGAAAATGAAATGGTTTTGGTAGATTTTATTCAGGATTATAAAAGTCCCACAATTAACAATAAAATGAATAAAAGGCAGTATTGGATTAATGAAAATAATGAATGGAGAATTATGTATGAAGGCGGCGCTTAATTTAATCAAATTACTTTTTGTTTTTTTCTTATTTTCACCCTTAACCTATGCGGCTAATCCAGTTGTTGAGTTTGAAACTAATCAAGGCAACTTTAAGATTGAGCTCTATCCTGAAAAGGCTCCAAAAACAGTCGCTAATTTTTTATATTACGTAAATAACGGTTTTTATAAGGAAACTGTCTTTCATAGAGTCATTAATAACTTTATGATTCAGGGTGGCGGATTTACTCGAGAGATGTCTGAAAAAACAACGCAGCCTCCTATTGTTAATGAATCAAATAATGGATTGGTAAATAGCGCAGGAACTATTGCTATGGCTCGAACAAATGACCCGAATTCTGCAACAGCCCAATTTTTTATAAATCTTATCGATAACAATTTTTTAAACTATACAAGCCCTGAGGCAGGTTCTATCGGTTACTGTGTTTTTGGCAAAATAACTGAGGGTATGAATGTTATTCGAAAAATTGGGCAGCTACCTACAGGTAACTCCAAAGGCTTCTCTGATGTGCCTATTAGGCCCGTCATTATTATTAATGCAAAACATATTAACTAATTTTTATAAAGGAATTAAAGTGATTACACTCTCAACCAATTTTGGCAATATCATTTTGGAACTTGACACTGATAAGGCTCCCATTACTGTCGAAAATTTTTTAAGTTATGCTAAGAATGGTTATTACAATGGCACTATTTTCCACAGAGTCATTGATGGCTTCATGATTCAAGGCGGTGGATTTGATGCTTCGATGAAGCAAAAAGCTACTGAAAAACCTATTAAAAATGAGGCTAATAATGGCCTTAAAAATAACAAATACACTATTGCCATGGCAAGAACTTCAATACCCGACTCTGCTACGAGCCAATTCTTTATTAATGTAAATAATAATGATTTTTTAAATTACCCAGGCCAAGATGGTTGGGGTTATTGTGTTTTTGGAAAAGTTATTGAAGGTACTGACATTGTCGATAAAATTCAAAAAGTCGCAACAGGTAATTCGGGTGGCCATCAAGATGTTCCTATTGAAACTGTCACAATTCTTAATGTCGCTATTAACTAATATTGCCTAATCAAACTATCTTTGTATCAGACATACACTTGTGCGAAAGTCGCCCAAGCATTACTGATGCTTTCGTAAATTTTTTAAATAAAATGACTAGTCAGGTTGATGCACTCTTCATACTTGGCGATCTTTTTGAATATTGGATCGGTGACGATTCAAGCTATCATGAAAATGTAATCAGCGCCCTTAAAGGATTGGTCGATCGTCATATTAAAGTTTTTTTAATGCACGGCAATAGAGACTTCCTCATAGGGTCTGCCTTTGAAAAAAAAACGGGCGCCATTTTATTAAAAGATCCAACGCTTATCAAAATTTATGACAGAAAAATACTTCTAAGTCATGGGGATTCACTCTGTACCGATGATACTGAGTATCAATCTTTCAAAAAAAAAGTTAGAGATGAATCATGGAAAAATGAATTTCTAAAAAAACCTCTTCCTGAGCGAATCTTAATTGCAAATGAATTCAGAAAGCAAAGTGAATTAAATAAAAAAAATAAATCTGAAGAAATCATGGATGCAAATCCTGATGAAGTAAATCGAATCCTAATTCAATTTAATTACCCAGATTTTTTTATTCATGGCCATACACATAGACCATACCATCATTCAATTAATCTTGATGGCCATCAAATGCAACGCGTTGTTTTAGGTGACTGGTATGAGCAGGGGAGTTATTTAACACTAGATTTACATGGTATCAAAACTCATCAAATTTAATGCTTTAGAAACTCTAACGGTCTTCTTTTTTCAGCTACTTTATCTAGCACGCCATTAATATATTTATACCCATCAATTCCACCAAAGGTCTTGGCTAATTCAACACCTTCATTAATAGCCACCTTATATGGAATTAGCGCATCATACATAAGCTCATAAACTGAAATACATAGAATTGAATGCTCTATAGGGCTTAGCTTTTCAATAGGCCGATCAATGAAACTTGAAATTTCATTATTTAATTGATCCATATTATTCATGATGCCATCAAAAAGTTGGTGGTAAAAAACTTCATCCGCTTTTAAATAATCAGGGTCATCTTTAATGTCTTTTTTAATCTGATTAATATCAAACTGATTTAAGATGCCGCGATAAATACTTTTCATCACAAGCTCTCTGGACTTACGTCTATTATTGACAAGCTTTTTTTTCTTTTTAATCGGTTGCACTTCTAGCATTAGATTGACTTTAATAGATGAATCATTTGTATAGCCACTTGAGCAGCTTCTTTGCCTTTAACTGGGGCTCGCTCCATAGCCTGCTCGTCATTTTCAGTAGTCAATATTGCATTAACAATTGGCATACTAAATTCTAATTGAACATCCATAATTGATTTTGCTGAGTGGTTTGCTACAACTTCAAAATGAAAAGTCTCCCCTCTTATTACAGCTCCCATTGCAATAAGCGCATCAAATTTTTTTGTTTGCGCCATCTTTTTAAGAGCTAGTGGACTTTCTAAGGCGCCAGGAACTTTTGCTAATACAATACGTTCATCTTTTACACCAAGGGTTAGAAGTTCTTTATGACATGCCTTAACTAGAGCTTCACCAACATGCGGATTAAATTCTGACATCACAATACCAATAGAGAATAATTCTCCATTTGAATTTTTTAAAATCTCTCTCAATTCACTAAGTCCTTTAGTATTACTTTTAAATAAAAAAGTAATTTTAACTTATATGAGAGCTATCTTTTGCTTTTATATAAGTTAATGAAACAATATCCAGGCCTTTTGTATGGTGCTCCATATCCCATAAGAGATTGGTATGCCAACAGCTGACCAAGCAAGAAAAGTTATTAATGGAGTTTTTTCAGCTCTTCCAAAGGTTTCTTTTGTTGAAATAAATTTTTCATGGGCTAATTTTTTTTCAGCTAATAACTCTTTATCAGTCATAAAGAATTTTTTGTCCACAGGTCTCACCATAAGATTTGCAATAAATCCGATAGCAAGCATGCTCGCTAAAATATAAAAAATGGGTGCATAAATTTCCGAAAAAGGAACTTGTGCTTCAACCCTCATATCATGCATATAATTTACAATCACAGGTCCTAATATGCCAGCAGTTGACCAAGCTGTGAGAATTCTTCCATGAATTGCGCCCACAAATTGAGTTCCAAACATGTCTGCTAAGTAAGCCGGTATCGTTGCAAATCCTCCACCATACATAGAAGCAATAATACAAAAACATGCTGCAAAGAGCGCTAATGATTTTGATCCAGCCATATAGGACGCGGTGACGTACATCAAGATACCAAGTGTAAAAAATACAATATAAGTCAGTTTTCTTCCTAACTTATCTGAAATACTGGCCCAAAAAAACCGGCCAAAAATATTAAACAAAGAAATTAACCCTACAAATCCTGCGCCAACTGCTGCTGCAAGCGCCAACAGAGCCTCATCTTTTTTAAGGTCTGCAAAGCCCAGATCTGAGTGGCCAATTAAGGCGCCGCCAAAAGTTTCTTGAAGCATTGGCGCTGCCGCTCCAATAATTCCTATACCTGCTGACACATTCATACAAAGAACTATCCACAGAAACCAAAATTGTGGCGTTTTATGCGCCTTATTTAAATGGACATGATTAACCGAAATCATATTATTATTTTTATTCTTAGGAGGATTCCATCCTGCTGGCTTCCAGCCTGTTGGAGGCACTCTATATCCTAAAGAGCCTGAAATCATAAAAATGGTATAAATAATGGCCAATACTACGAATGTTTGCCAAATCCCAGGCTGAATCATACCGTTAGTGTTTGTAGAAAATTTTGTCATTAGCATTGTAGCTAGTGGGGAGCCGATCATGGCACCTCCTCCAAAACCCATAATCGCCATGCCAGTGGCCATACCTCTTTTATCGGGAAACCATTTAATTAGAGTCGATACTGGGGAAATATATCCTAAGCCTAGGCCTATCCCACCAATGACGCCACTGCCAAGCCACATCATCCAAAGCTGATGCGTATATATGCCAAATGCGGAAAGCAACAATCCACCACACCAACATAATGTAGATACAAGCCCGGCCTTTCTGGGGCCCGCACGCTCTAACCAGCTTCCCCAAAAAGCTGCGGAACAGCCTAAAAGAACAAAAAACAGGGTATACATCCACCCTAAATCAAATTGAGTCCAGTTACAATCTGTCGCAGTTAAAGCTCTAAGTGTTCCATGAAGTTTATCTGCAAAGGTAGTTGCTCCAGCAGAGCATGCAGCTAAAGCCTTGCCATCTGGACCTGTTAAGACGCTCCCTAAAGGCTTCCAAAAGACACTAAATCCATAGGCCATACCAATTGAAAGATGAATGGCTAATGCTGCAGGGGGAACCAACCAACGATTATAAGAAGCCTTAGCAGTGATATATTCTTTTGAAAAAAAACTTGGCATACACATTCTCCGAAAATCAACATTTCAATATTAAATTAATTTTTAAAAAACATCTTATTCTTTGTAAACTATATATTGTCATTAAAATGTCATACAAATGTCATACGATCATAACCAATCCATTAATATAAGCAACTATGAAAGCCAATATACTGATCGTTGAAGATGAAAGCCCGATTCTGGAGCTTTTGGCGCTTAATATCTCTCAGGCCGGCTATAACCCTTTAAGGGCTATAAGTGCAGAACATGCAGAAAAACTGATTAACGAGGCTCTTCCCGATATTATCTTGCTCGACTGGATGTTGCCCGGTATGTCAGGCATAGATTTTGCAAAAAAATTGCGCAGCAATACTTTAACAAAAACAATACCAATTATCATGTTAACAGCCCGAAGTGATGAATTAGATAAAGTTAAAGGTTTAGAGGTTGGTGCGGACGACTATATTACAAAGCCCTTTAGTCCCAGAGAACTTAATGCTCGAATCAAAGCTGTTCTTAGAAGAAAAGCGCCTGAACTTACTGAAGATATCTTAAAAATTAACGGTCTAGAATTAAATCCTGTATCCCATCGCGTTACCGGAAACAATAAAGCGCTGGAAATGGGTCCAACAGAATTTAGATTACTTCATTTTTTTATGAGCAACCCTGAAAGAGTTTATTCAAGGAGTCAATTATTGGATAAAGTTTGGGGGAGTCAAATTTTTATTGAGGATAGAACGGTAGATGTTCATATTCGAAGGTTAAGAAATATTCTTACTCAATCTCAGCATGAAAATTTAATCCAAACTGTTCGCGGCTCAGGTTACAGACTCTCTACAAAATAGAATTTACCTAGATCACTTCAAGCATTACTCGCTATAATACTGATAAGTTTTTAGCGAGAAAAAACATTGCAAGATATCCGTTGGAATACTTTTTGGGTTTTATTATTTGTATCCTTTTTGTCTCTTATTGTTTGGGGATTTAAAAGCCTAGAAGTTGCTTTTTTGTTTTTTATTTTATGCATCTCCATCTATTTACTTTCTCATGTTTATTGGATTTACCGTCTAAACAAATGGCTTAAAAATCCAAATCTATCAACCATCCCTGATGGATCGGGTATCTGGGAAGAAATATTTTCCATACTCTATCGAGAATATAGAAAACAAAAGAGAAGCAAAACTGAACTTACCACAACACTTGGCAGATTTATGACGGCAGCAGAAGCCATTCCTGATGGCATTGTTGCTCTAAATCAAAATAATGAAATTGAATGGTGCAACAAACCTTCAGAAAAAATGCTTGGTATTAATTTATCTAAAGATATCAATCAGCCTATTAACTACTTATTGCGCGAAACTAGTTTTACTGAATATCTCAATTCAAATACATACAATGACTCGCTTAAATTAATTTCTTGGCGCAATACAAGTAGATCATTTGAAATACTTCTGGTCCCTTTTGGTGCGAGTCAAAAACTTCTTATCTGTAGGGATATTACACAGATTGAAAAAAATGATTCTATTAAGCGTGATTTTATTGCGAACGTTTCACATGAGTTAAAAACGCCACTTACGGTCATCGTTGGATTTTTAGAAACACTTTCAGATATGAAAAATGAATTCAATGAAAAAACATACTCTTATCTTCAAATGATGCTTGATCAATCAGATCGAATGAAGAAGCTAGTTGAGGACTTGCTTCAGCTTTCGTCGATAGAATCAAACGCAGCACCTGCCGAAAAAAAAGAAATAGATATGCTCAATCTCTTCAAGAACCTAAAGAAGGATTCAGATTTGATATCCGGCAAATTACATACAATTAATATGTCCATTAAGAAAAATATTTCTTTGTTAGGATACGAAAAAGAAATATATAGTGCATTTGTTAATCTTGTTAGCAATGCTATACGCTATACCGAAAAAGGTGGGTCGATTAATGTTATATGGGATATGAAGAATCAAAATCCTTATTTTGAAGTACAAGATTCTGGTATTGGTATTGATCAAAAGCTAATTCCGAGACTTACAGAACGCTTTTATAGAATTAATAGTGACCGAAGCAGAAATACTGGAGGCACTGGATTAGGGCTGTCTATTGTAAAGCATGTTTGTATTCGACATCAGGCACAAATAGAAATTACAAGCCAAGTAGGTAAAGGTAGTCAATTTAAAATTATTTTCCCGCAAGAAAGGCTTTCTCTTAGGAAATGAAGAAAAAAATGAATAAATTATATTATTTCTTTTTTTGTTTAATATTTTCAATATCCCTGCCCGTTTCATATGCAAAAGAAATTGTTGAGCCAGATAGACAGTCTGTAAGGCAGCTTGGGAAAACGGATTTTGACCGTATGGCTGACCATGAGATCAGAGAAAATATTCAAAGTTTAAAAACTCTTATGATTAAGCTTTATAAAAGGAATCCTTCTGAATTAAAAAAAAGCACGTCTGAGGATCCTGAAAAAATGGTGAATTGGGTATTTAATGGAAATCATAATTGGAATTTTGAAGCTATTAATAATGCCCAAGGCACTGATGCTATGTACTTAACGTTTAACGAAGACTATAAAGGCGACAAAGTGCTCCCATTTATTGTCGGTATTTACACTATGCTTATCAAAGCTCATGGGGGTAAAAAAGAATTTTATATATTTGACTCTGTTGACCCTCAGCTTTTGTATAACGCCTCTCGCAATATTGAAACAGCTGTTTGGAAGCTCTCTAACACCAAAGACAGCTCCGGTAAATCCTTTTTGCTAGCTAATGAAATAAATGAAAAAGAAAGTAATTTATCTTTTGAAAGAGAGTTTGGAAAAATTATTGGAAGAACAGATTTTCTAGCTTTTACATTATCTGAAAAAACTGAGCGGAGTATTACGCGCATTATTCAAAACGTTGCGACTGGATTATTCATACCTATTTAAACTACAAAAGTATTTTCTCAATACCGCCTTTGGTTGAGCTCTCGACATAATTTTGCATCCAATTGGCGCCCAATAAATTCTTAGCCAATTCAACAACAATATAATCTGCAGTCGTATTTGTATCTTCCCCATAACGAGCAAGACCTTGCAGGCATGAAGGGCAAGAAGTAAGAATTTTCACTTCACCCAATAACTCTGGCTGATCCTCTCCCATTTTTTGAATACCTTTTTCAATTTCTTCTTGCTTTCTCTTTTTAACTTGCGTTGCAATATCTGGCCTACCTACAGCAAACGTTCCAGACTCCCCGCAACAGCGATCATTTAGAGGTACATTTGTATTCATCAATGCATTTGTAACTTTGCTAGGCGCATATGTTTTCATTGGGCTATGACATGGATCATGGTACATATATCTCGTACCTGACACACCTTCCATTTTTATTCCTTTTTCCATGAGATATTCATGAATATCTAATAATCTACAACCAGGAAATATTTTTTCAAATTCATATTTTTGTAATTGATCCATGCAAGTTCCACAAGAAACAATCACTGTTTTAATATCTAAATAATTAAGCGTGTTAGCGACTCTATGAAATTGAACACGATTATCAGAAGTTATTTTTTGACCTTTATCATGGTTGCCAGATGATGTTTGCGGATAACCACAACATAAATATCCTGGTGGTAACACAGTAATAGCACCTACCTCATATAACATTGCTTGGGTCGCCAAACCTACCTGAGAGAAAAGTCTTTCAGAGCCGCATCCGGGGAAATAAAAAACAGCGTCAGAGTCTTCATTGATTTTTTGCAGATTTCTTATTACAGGAACAAGCTTATCGTCTTCTATGCCAAGAAGAGCTCTTGATGTCTTAGTGGGCATATTTTTAGGCATAGGCCTATTTAAGAAATGAACAATCTGAGACTTAATTGGAGCCTTGCCAATTGTAGAAGGTGGGTTATTTTTAAATAAATTAATAACACCAAGTTTTTTTAATAGATTATGCCCAGCTTGTTGAGCTTTGTAACCGAAATCAACCATTAAAGTTCTCATAATTTTAATAGTGACAGGGTCTTTCATATTCAAATAAGTCATAGCTAGAGCAGTGCCTGGACTAAAATGACGCTTACCCTGCTCTCTTAGAAAATTTCGCATAGCGATAGAGACTTCACCAAAATCAATATCTACCGGACATGGATTTAAGCATTTATGGCAGACAGTGCAATGATCAGCTACATCATTGAATTCATCAAAATGTTTAATTGAAATACCGCGTCTTGTCTGTTCTTCATATAAAAATGCTTCGATCAGAAGCGAGGTTGCTAAAATTTTATTTCTTGGGCTGTAAAGTAAATTAGAGCGCGGAACATGGGTGGTACAAACCGGCTTACATTTACCGCATCGCAGACAGTCACTTATGGAATCTGCAATTTCTCCAATAGCAGATTGTTCCATGATGATCGACTCTTGCTCTAATAGCCCGAAGCTTGGCGTGTAAGCGTTTTCTAAACCAGATCCTGGAAGTAGTTTGCCTTTATTAAAATGTCCAAAGGGGTCTACTTTATTTTTATATTTCTCAAATGCTTCAATTGTGCTCTCATCTAGAAATTCCATTTTTGTAATGCCAATGCCGTGCTCGCCAGAAATAACACCATTGAGGCTTTTAGCTAAAGCCATAACTCTCACTACCGCCTCATGCGCTTCGTGCATCATTTGGTAGTCATCTGAATTGACTGGAATATTGGTATGCACATTACCATCTCCAGCATGCATATGAAGGGCTATAAATACCCTGCTCTTCAAAGTATTTTTATGTATTTGATCTAGCTTAAGTAGAAAGGCCTGGTACTCTCTTCCACTAAAAATTTCATGAAGTGGATCTTTAAGTTCTTTCTTCCAAGAAATTCTTAACTCATAAGATTGAAGGGCTCTAAAGATATTTTCATATTTATATTCAATATCAACATTTCTTTGAAGAAGTGATGAAAGCGGACCATCCAAATTGTCGAGCATCTGGCCCCATTTTTCCCTTAATCCATGAATCAAATCTATACTCATTTTTTGCTTAACTTGATTAAGCTCTGGATCTGAATTCAAACCCTCTTCTTCATAAAGAAACTTATCGTGCTCAATAAAAGTTTCTAAATCATCTAAAAGTTTTAATTTGTTTCTAATTGAAAGCTCAATATTAATTCTTTCAATACCGTCAGAATATTCACCAAGCTTTGGCAAGGGAATTACAACATCTTCATTAATCTTGAATGCGTTCGTATGTTTTGCAATAGCGGCTGTTCTTGCACGGTCAAGCCAAAAACGTTTTCGTGCATCTGCTGAAACTGCTATAAAACCTTCGCCATCTCTTGAATTAGCTATCTGGACAATTTGAGAGGCTGAAATTCCTACAGCATCTTCATCATCACTAGCTATATCAGCAATCAAAACCATGCGGGGACGCTCTTGCCTTGCAGCTTTTGTGCTATATCCAACAGCCTTAATATAACGCTCATCCATATGCTCTAAGCCAGCTAAGAGCGTGCTATTTGATTGATCTAAATAATCTTTGATTTCAACAATTGCTGGAACTGCATGAGAGACATTACCAAAAAATTCTAAGCATACAGTTCTTATATACTTTGGCATTTTATGAAGGATGAAAGTACCAGATGTGATAAGTCCGTCACAGCCTTCTTTTTGGACACCTGGAAGCCCACTCAAGAATTTATCAGTAACATCCTTACCTAATCCAATTTTTCTAAAACTGCTTCCTGGAATTTCTAATATTTCTGGCTTATCAATTAAGTCTTTACCATTAGTGTTGTAACGACTAATTTTAAAGCGCACCAAATCTATATCATGAATTTTGCCAAGATTATGATCTAATCTTTCAATCTCAATCCAATTACCATTAGGGTCAACCATTTTCCAAGAAGCTAAATTATCTAAAGCTGTCCCCCACAGAACCGCTTTCTTTCCGCCAGCATTTACTGCAATATTGCCACCAATACAACATGCATCTGCTGATGTTGGATCGCAAGCGAATTCAAGACCGTTATTTGTCGCCATTTCCATAGCGCGTCTTGTAACAACCCCAGCACCACACTTCACAACAGGCACACGCTCACTAACACCAGGTAAATTCTGATATTCGACATTGCTTATATCATCAAGTTTTTCGGTATTAATGACCGCTGAAAACGGGGAGAGCGGAATAGCCCCACCAGTGTATCCTGTACCTCCACCTCGAGGAATAATCGTTAACTCAAGGTCGATACAAGCTTTAACAATGTGCGCCATCTCTTCTTCGTGATCTGGGTTTATTACCACGAATGGGTATTCAACTCTCCAGTCCGTTGCATCAGTTACATGAGATACTCTCGCCAATCCATCAAATTGAATATTATCTTTTTTAGTGATTTTTTTTAATTTAGAAAAAATTTTTCTTCTAAGTTTTTTGACCAACTTGAAATCATTTTCAAAAGTCTTAACTGCCTTATGCGCTGCCTCAGAAAGCTCAATGACTTTGGCATTGCCAGAACTTCGCTCCCCAATCGAATGGATACGATGATACATAGCATCTACTAATGCTTTCAGTCGCTTCGGATTTTCTAAAAGATCATCTTGAAGGTAAGGATTTCTATTAACTACCCATAAATCACCTAGCACCTCGAAAAGCATTCGAGCAGATCGGCCTGTCTTTCTTTCGTCTCTCAATTCATTCAGAATATTCCAGACATTTTCCCCCAAGAATCTAATGACAATTTCTCGGTCTGAAAACGAAGTATAGTTATAGGGTATTTCACGCAATCGATTGATTGGAAATGGTTGCGTTTTAAAAATAGATTTGAGTATTGGGGCGTTCATTTAAATAAATTTAATTTAACCATGAGCATATCATGGAGGAGAATTGCTAACAACGTTATAACCCATAGGGTTATTGAACTTTAGGCAAAAAATTCAGTTAAAATATGAACTCAATTTACTCGGCTTAAAGAGCCCGTCCCTTATCATTTTATGAATCCAATGACTTTAACAAAGTTCAGATTAATTTCTCAAAAACACCCAAAATGCTCTGGATAAAAACCCTTCATATTATATTTATGGTGACTTGGTTTGCTGGCCTTTTTTATTTGCCAAGGCTATTTGTTTACCACGCCATGAGTAAAGATAAAATTAGCCATGAAAGATTCAAAGTCATGGAAAGAAAGCTTTTTTTTGGCATCATGACACCTGGCGCTTTTTTAACAATACTTTTCGGAGGATGGCTTTGGAATCTCTATGGAGTCACTGAACAATGGCTTCAAATTAAAATAGGTCTTGTAATCTTATTACTTGCTTATCACTATCTATGTTTTAAACATCTTATTGATTTTAAAAACAATAAAAATAAGCATAGCCATATCTATTTCCGATGGTTTAATGAGGTGCCTGTAATAGCTCTTGTTGTCATAATTTACTTAGTCGAATTTAAACCAGCATGAGTATACTCATCTGTGGCTCTATGGCTTTCGATACCATTATGGTATTCAAAGACCAATTTAAAAACCATATTTTGCCTGAAAGTATTCATAAATTAAGTGTGGCTTTTTATGTGCCAGAACTTAGGAAAGAATTTGGCGGTACCGCAGGAAATATTGCTTTCAATCTTAAGCTTCTCGATGAAAATCCTGTCATTATGGCAACGGTAGGTAGCGACTTTTCCGTTTATTTTGACTGGCTTAATCAAAATGGAATTGATACTTCATATATCAAAGAAATTAAAAGTCTCTATACAGCGCAGGCATATATTACAACTGATCTCAGTGACAATCAAATTACAGCTTTTCATCCAGGCGCCATGGTGGAATCTCATCAGAACAAAATTAAAGAAGTGAAGGATGTATGTTTAGCGATTATTGCGCCAGATGGAAAAGATGGCATGATGAATCACGCTAAAGAATGTAAGGCACTTAATATCCCCTTTATGTTCGATCCTGGCCAAGGGCTGCCAATGTTTAATCGTGAAGAACTTTTAAAATTTATTGATGATGCTACATATATTGCGGTGAACGACTATGAAGCAACTCTTCTATCAGAAAAGACTTCTCTTTCTTTAGAAGAAATTTCTAAAAAAGTAGAGGCATTAATTGTTACCAGGGGTGGTGAAGGCTCAATCATTTATGCTGATCATAAAACATACAAGATCGAACCTATTAAGGTTCAATCAACTATTGATCCAACAGGGTGCGGCGACGCTTATCGCGCAGGCCTTCTATATGGAATTTCTAAGAAATGGGATTGGCAATCTACTGGTCGATTAGCTTCTGTGATGGGCGCTATTAAAATTCAAAATCAAGGAGGTCAGAATCATCGGCCTACCCGTGATGACATCGAAATACTTTATACAAAAAAATTAATCGAAGAAAATAATTAACTAGGTATCTTTTGAATTAGCTTTGACAGAAAATACTGACTTATCATCAAGCCTGACGGCCGTTAAAGATCTTCCCCAAACGCAGCCTGTATCAATCGAAAAAATATCTCCTCTTGTGACAAGCCCAAGTGCTGACCAATGGCCAAAAATAATAACGTTATCTTTAGTTTTTCTTTTAGGAAAATCAAACCAAGCTTTTAATTTTTTAGGCATATTTTTAAGTTCGCCTTTATAGGTAAAATCAATAGCTCCGTCTGAAGATAAAGCCCTCAATCTTGTTGTCGCATTAATGATAATTCTTGCTTTATCATTTTTATTTAAAGTGCTAGACCACTTATCTGGCTTATTGCCATAGATAGAAGATAAAAATTCTATATATTTTTTACTGCGGAGTTGCGTGCTTACTTCTTTTGAGAATTTAAGAGCATCTTTAATAGTCCACTGAGGCATTACACCTGCATGAACCATTAAGTGTTTTTTTTCATAATGCACTAATGGGAGTGATCTTAACCATTTAAAAAGTAAATCTGAGTCTTTTGCTTTAAGAAGGCGAGACAAAGTATCTTCATCGTCTGGCTCAATGACTTTATATTTGATAGCTAATGCATGAAGATCATGATTGCCTAAGACAGCTGTCACTGAGGATTTATTTTTATAGCACCATCTTAAAATTTCTAATGATCCATTACCACGATTAACTAAATCACCTACGAGCCAAAGTTGATCTCTGCCACGTTTAAATTTAATTTTTTTTAGTAAATCTAGAAAAGAATAGTAGCAACCTTGAATATCACCAATTGCGTAAATTGCCATAGATATTTATTTTTTAAAGTTAGCGCCTGATGAATTCGACATATATAAGACCGCACTTGCAACTTCATTGTCAGACAAAGATGCATTCCCACCTTTTGCAGGCATAGATCGAATTCCTTTGATGGCATGCTGAACAAGCACTTCGTAACCTTGAGCTATTCTTGGAGCCCAGGCTTGCACATCACCAAATTTTGGAGCATTTAACATACCAGCTTGATGGCACATTAAACAAGCAGCTTTGTAGACTTCCTCTCCTGATTTTCCTCCCGAAGCTGACCCTTCTGCAATAGCCTGTGATAACTCTACCTTTGCTACTGGCTGAATATTTTCTTTAATTTTACTTTCTACCATAACGTTAGAACTAGGACTGCTCTTAAAGTCATAGGTTACGAATGAAATGAATAAAATTCCCCCTACAATTGCTCCAACAATAATTATAGTTAATTCAAATAATACATTTTTTTCTTTTTCTAAATTCATTTAACTTTCCTTTTGTAATCTTAATACAGAGTAAATTTAAAATAATGGTCAACTAACATCGCAGAAAAAATCAAACTTAAATAGATAATAGAATATCTAAATGTTTTCATGGACAATTTATCTGAGTACTTTTTATAAAGCATAATTACATAGTACAAGAAAAAGGCATTAAGAATAGTGGCACAAATTAAATAAATAAGCCCACTCATACCAAGACTAAATGGCGCCATAGTCACAATAATCAAAATGATTGTATATAGAACAATTTGTAATAATGTGAAAGACTCGCCGTGTGTGACAGGTAACATTGGTATACCTACTTTTGCATAATCATTTCTCCGGTAAAGTGCCAATGCCCAAAAATGAGGTGGCGTCCAGCAGAAGATAATTAAAAATAAAATTAGCGCTTCCGGTCCAACAGTATTATTAACTGCTGCCCACCCTAAAATAGGGGGCATGGCGCCAGAGGCCCCACCAATAACAATATTCATTGGCGTAGCAGGCTTAAGAAAAATTGTATAAATGACAGAGTAAGAGAAAAAAGTTGCAAGAGTAAGCCACATTGTTAGAGAGTTCACATAATAAAAAAGAATTGCTAATCCAATACCTCCCAAAATACTTGCATAAACTACAGTGCGTTCGGATGACAATTGCCCTGTACCTATTGGCCTTCCTTTTGTTCTTGCCATCACAGCATCTATTTTTTGTTCAATCAGACAATTAAAAGCTGCTGCTGCAAACGAGACAAAAGCAATACCCAAAATAGAGCTTAGTAATAGATTAAATGGCACCATCCCTGGGGTAGCTAGAAACATTCCTATCACAGCAGTAAAAACAATAAGAGAATTAACTCGCAACTTGCAAAGAACTAAAAAATTCTTCAAATCAACCTTAAGATTCAAAGTATTTTTTTTAAGAGAGTTAAGCATATTGTTTTTTAATTTTTGAATTTAATATTGTTATTATGATAACTAGTAAAGCTGCTGTTAGATTATGACTAACAGCTAAGACCATTGGGAGATGAAGAATCAAGTTAGCAACTCCAATAACAAATTGGGCTGCCAATATAATTAATAGAAGGATTGCTTCAAATCTCAATTGTTTATACTTCATCAATGCATAAGATAAATAGCCAAAATAAATAACTACAGTTATAGCGCCTACTCTGTGTATCCATTGAATTGCATGTAGTGCGTTAAGGCTAATTGGAGCCCCTTCAGAAGTTTGGCCTAGATTTCTGAAAATATTAAACGCATTTTTAAAGTCCATATCAGGGATCCATTGGCCATGGCAGGTCGGAAAATCTGTACAAGCGAGACCAGCATAATTAGTGCTTGTCCAACCACCTAAAAATATTTGCATAAAAATCAGAATAAGGCCAAACCTTGCCATATAAAAAATTATGCTTTTCTTTAGAATTAATTTTGAATTTTTGTTGAAATGTTCGTAGCTTAGATAGGTGAGTATAGCTAAAGTTGCCATGCCACCTATTAAATGGGCACTAACAATAATAGGCTTGAGTAAAAGTGTAACTGTAAGCATTCCTAACATAGCTTGAAAAAATACAATACCCAGAAGAGTGTAAGGAACAAGGATGTTCACTTTAAGTGATTTTTTATTTTTATAAGCCAAATATGCAATTGATAAAATTAAAAGCCCCAATAGGCCTGCCACATATCTATGAACCATTTCCTTCCAAGCTTTGTCATTTTCTATAACCTGACCTGGAAAAGTATGTTGGGCTTTTTCAATAGCCAGTTGGCTTTCTGGCACTGTTAGCGTTCCAAAACATCCTGGCCAATCTGGGCAACCTAAACCAGCATCAGACAGCCTTACATAGGCGCCTAGAACAATTAAGCAAAATGTCATAATTGTTGTAAATAAAGTAATTTTTTTAAAAAGATTCATAATTAAATTTCTATAAAATTATAATAATATCGATTAGACTCATAAGAAATAATTCCATTACTATGAAAGAATTATAACATTCACCCAATTATGGCAAAAAAATCTCTCTGGCTGTTATTCGTTTTATTAGCTCTTTTAGTCTTATTTTTTTTGTCATTAACTGCAAATAAAAAAGTTCCTGAGATTCGGGTTACTTCAATTACTGGTGAAGCTTTCCAGCTTTATCAAGTTAAAAACAATTTTACAATCATCAATTTTTGGGCAACCGACTGTCCAGGATGTATCAAAGAAATGCCAGGTCTAGCTGCTACTTATAATCAATTCAGAGGGCAAGGTTTGGAAATTATCGCTGTATCTATGAGTTATGACCCGCCAAATCATGTCTTAAATTTTACTCAAAAGAATAAAATCCCTTTTCCTGTTGTGCTAGACATTGACGGTCAAATTGCACAATCATTTGAGAACATTCGTCTTACACCAACTTCAATACTAATTGATAAAAATGGAAAAATTATTGATAAAGTCATAGGAGAATTAGATTTTAATAAATTAAATGCTCTTTTGAAAAAGCATCTAGATTCCTAATTATTTTGAAATTCTTATTAATCGTTCTATATCTTTAATTATTCCAGATGGATTCGTTCCTTTTTTATATTGCATCATCAAATTTCCATAAGGATCTATCAGATAGATAGATTCGCTATCAAAGGCTGGATAAGATTTAATTCGACTATTTAGTCTATCTTTTGAATCTTTATCTTCTTTCAAAAAGAGGTGGCCTTGGCTCAATTTAATCTGTTCAGATGAAATTAAATTTTTATCTTTAACTATAGCTAGCCTTTGAATTTTATTGCCATCTTTACCTAATGCAAGCCAAATTTGTCTTAACTCATATAATTGAAACTCACACGCCTTCTCACATTTATTTTCCACGAAGGAAACTAATGTCCATTTACCAATTAATTGATATTTTTCTTGGCTTATCGGTTCAAATAACTCGAAATCACCAACCTGAATAATTGGACTAATTAAGAGTCCATGCTCTACTCCTTTTGTATGCATTTTGTAATTTGTAAAAAAAACTAAATACCATGCATAAACTACAGGCATAACAAATAACAATACAATACCAATTAGTTTTAACCGTGACTTAAGAATATCGCTTAAGATCATTTCTTTTTTACGCCTAATCTTATAAAAATAATGAAAAGAGTAAATGCCATCGCAAACCACTGAAATGCATAACCGTAATTTTTATCACTGTCCGGGACTGGGGTACCTGAATCTACAACATAAGTCTTATCAAAAATTGGTTTTCTGAGTTTAACTTCATACCCCATTAAATCTTTGCTTATTAAAGAGCTTAAAACTTCATAATCCATCTTCTGAAGCCTAAAAGACGACTCATTTAATTTTTCAGTTACTACTTTTCCTAGTGAAATACCAGAAGAGGGCATTTGACTAACTTGACCTTCAATTGTTTGCATCTCTTTAATAGGGGGTATATCAAGAATATCTTTTCTTGAATTGGTTAGAGGATACCAGCCCCTATTAATTAAGATAATTTTATTAGAGTCTAAAATTTTAAAAGGGGTATAAATGAGAAAGCCTGCTTTTTCTTCACGAATTTGATTGTCTAGAATAATATTCTTGTCATTTAAAAACTCCCCACTCAAAGTAACGTGGCGCCAAATAATATCCTTTATTGGCATTTGGATAGTTTCTTTATTCAAATGTGTTGGCGGCTGATTTTGTCTTTCGACAAATGCCATATTAATTATCTTTTTTTGATCGGCACGGTCCATCTGCCAGAACCCTAATTTAATAAAAAAGGTAAAAAATATAATAAATATCAGAGTAGGTAATAACTTATAATTAAAACTTATGTTATAGATTGAAAATTTCAAAATTATATTGAAGACAAGGTTATTTTATGAGCGGTGAATTATTATTTAAGATTCTTGTAATTGCAATTCTATTATTTATACTTCTATCCCTTTCGGGTGGGCTTTTCTTTCTAATCAAAGATAAAAAAAAGAATTCTAACAGAATGGTTACATCGCTTTCCTTTAGAGTTGGGCTTTCTCTTATTTTATTCTTCCTGCTTTTTTATGGATTTTATTCTGGCCTGATTCATCCTCATGGCATGTAAAATAAAAAAGCGCTATAAATATAGCGCTTTTTAAATGTGCTAGATTAAAGCCAATATACAAATATAAACAAACCTAGCCAAACCACATCCACAAAGTGCCAATACCAAGCGACAGCCTCAAAAGCAAAATGATCATTTTTTGTAAAATGTCCTTTAATTGATCTCAATAGAATCACTGCTAACATCACGGCTCCCATCGTTACATGAAAACCATGGAATCCTGTAAGTAAGAAAAATGTAGATCCATATATTCCAGAACTAAGTTTTAAACTTAATTCGGTGTAAGCATGGTGATACTCGGTTGCTTGCAAGTACACAAATAATGCACCTAATGCGACCGTAACAGCAAGCCAGATATTAAGATAATTTCTTTGTGCTTTTTTTAAAGCCCAATGAGCAAATGTAACTGTCACCCCACTTATTAAAAGTATTAAGGTATTAACTGCGGGCAAGCCAAATGCCGGGATAGTGTCTTTATAAACCGTAAAATTGGTTGGATTTGGCATCACTGACATAGGCCAAGATGCTTTAAACGCTGGCCATAAAAACTGATGCGTTACTACTCCATGACCTTCACCACTAAGCCAAGGCACAGATAATACACGAGCATAAAATAGCGCACCAAAAAAAGCTGCAAAAAACATAACTTCTGAAAGAATAAACCAGCCCATGCCCATTCTGAAGCTAATATCTACTTGTTTATTATATTTCCCTGAAAGGCTCTCAGCTATTACATTTGAAAACCATCCTGCAAACATATAAATTACTGCTGCTATGCCAGCAATAAAGACATACTTTGCATTGGGCGATTGATTTAATAACATCGCTGAACCTACGAATGTAGTAAAGAGAGCAAGGCTGCCGACTATTGGCCATTTGCTTGACTCTGGAACAAAATAGATATCTTTGCTTGCCATATAATTTCCTTCATTATTAATATATTAACATTACTTAACTTGCCTTTTTGTCATCTTTCAAAGCTCTGAAAAAAGTGTAAGAAAGAGTAAGTGATTCCACATTTTTAGGAATATCTTTATCCACCTCAAACCGTACAGTAAGTTTTTTACTCTCACCGGGCTTTAATACTTGATTCCTAAAACAAAAACACTCTGACTTTTTTAAATAAAGTGATGCAATTTGAGGCGTAACACTTGGTATTGCCTGCCCAATAATTTCCTCACTAATCATATTTTCAACGGTATAGGTCACAACATAAAATTTACCTGGATTAACCTTTAAAAACTTTTGATCGGCTTTTAATTTCCAAGCTAAATTACCATTTATATTCGAATCAAAGTGAATCGTAACAAATCGTTGAGTGTCTACAACTAACTTTGACGCTTCTGCATTGTAAATACGTCCTGTCTTTCCATTCAGCCCAGTGACTTCACAAAAAACATCATATAGAGGCACAAGTGCATAACCAAAACCAAACATTACAACTGTGAGCAGCGTTAAATAAACAGTTGTTCGCTTAATGCCGCCAAATTTAATCATTTCATATTGCTTAGAAGAAACCCTACGTAAAAAGAAAAAGCAACTAAGCCTAGAATTAATGCTAATCGTTTATTTCTTTTTTTAACTAATTCATTATTATTTTGAAATGCTTTTTTTACCATTAATAGTCCATTAAAGCTTTTGTGACTTTTGGTGGCTTAGTGAATGAATGGTATGGCGGAGGTGAGCTCAATGTCCACTCCAAACCGCGTGCGCCTTCCCAAACTTGACCTGTAGCTTTTTTGCCGCCTAGGACACATTTGATAACTATGTATACGAATAACAACTGTGAAATGCCGTAAGCAAAACCGCCAAGGCTTGAAACCATATTAAAATCTGCAAACTGAACACTGTAATCTGGAATTCTTCTTGGCATACCGGCTAAACCTAAAAAGTGTTGTGGGAAGAAAAGTACATTTGCAAAAATGGTCGATAACCAGAAATGTACCTTAGCTAATTTCTCGTCATACATGTTGCCAGTCCATTTAGGAAGCCAATAATAAACAGATGCCATTAGAGCAAATACTGCACCTGTTAATAAGACATAATGGAAATGAGCTACAACAAAGTAAGTGTCATGATATTGGAAGTCAACTGGCGTAATGCCTAACATAAGCCCTGAAAAGCCCCCAATTGTAAATAAAATTACAAATGCCAATGCAAATAGCATGGGAGTCTCAAAAGTCATAGCGCCTCTCCACATTGTAGCTACCCAATTAAATACTTTAACGCCTGTCGGAACAGCAATTAACATCGTTGCATACATGAAAAATAATTCGCCGTTGATAGGAAGCCCAACAGTAAACATATGATGCGCCCATACAAAGAAAGAAAGAATTGCAATTGATGCTGTTGCATAAACCATAGATGCATATCCGAAAAGTGGCTTACGAGCAAAAGTCGGGATAATTTGAGATACGATTCCGAAAGCTGGTAGGGCTAAAATATAAACTTCTGGATGTCCGAAGAACCAGAAAATATGCTGGAACAATACTGGGTCACCGCCACCGGCAGCATTAAAAAAGCTTGTGCCAAAATATTTATCTGTTAAGAGCATTGTTACGGCACCTGCTAAAACTGGCATAGAGGCAATAAGTAAAAAGGCTGTAATCACCCAAGTCCAGACAAACAAAGGCAATCTCATTAATGTCATACCTGGCGCTCTCATATTGAAAACTGTCGCAATGATATTAATTGCACCCATAATAGATGAGATACCTAGGAAATGAACCGCAAAGATTAAATACGGAAATGCTTTTCCTGTTTGAAGAACAAGAGGAGGGTACATAGTCCAGCCGCCTGCAGGGCCTCCACCTTCCATAAATAAAGTGCCCAAAAGAAGTGCAAAAGCAAAAGGCATAATCCAAAAACTCATATTATTCATACGAGGAAGGGCCATGTCCGGAGCGCCAATCATAATAGGTATCATCCAATTAGCAAGACCGACTCCAGCAGGCATAACAGCTCCGAAAATCATTACAAGCGCATGCACAGTAACCATCGAGTTATAAAATTGGGGGTCTACAAACTGAAGCCCTGGTTGAAATAACTCTGCACGAATAACCATCGCCATTGCGCCGCCAATAAAGAACATAATCAATGAAAACACGAGATACATCGTACCTATGTCTTTATGGTTTGTTGAAAACAACCAACGTTTAATGCCTGTGGGCTTATGATCGTGATGATCGTGATCGGCGTGTGCTATTGTGCTCATTCTTAAAATCTTCCTAAATTAAAAAAATTAAATTTAAAATTATTTCTTTCTGCCTGCTGCTACATCTTTAGGCTGAATAATATCGCCTGTTTTATTACCCCAATTATTTCTTGTGAAAGTAACTACTGAGGCAATATCAGTGTCCGATAGTTGCTCGCCAAAAGCTGGCATATTTCCCTTTCCATAAATAACTTGATGAATATGAGCTGGTATATTTTCCTTTAGGTTTGCAAGAGGGCTGCCATCAATTGATGGGAAAACTCCCTTAATACCTTGTCCATTTGCTTGATGACAAGCTAGACAATTTGCTTTATAAACCGCTTCACCTTTAGATTTTAACTCATCCATTGACAGCTCTTTATCGCCACTATCTTTTTTAGATTTTAATGCAAGTTTTGTTTCTTGAACCCAAGCTAAGTATTGTTTTTCTGGAACAGCCTTTACAACAATGGGCATATATCCATGTCCTTTGCCGCAAATTTCAGCGCACTGCCCGCGATAAACACCTTCTTTATTAATTACCGTCCAGTTGTCATTAATGAATCCTGGGATAGCGTCTCTTTTCCAGCCTAGATCAGGCACCCACCAAGCATGAATAACATCGTTCGCTGTTGTCATAATTCTAATTTTTTTACCAACAGGAAGTACAAGAGCTGTATCAGTATTTAGTAAATAGTTATCTGCAGTCTTTGGATCAATACCTGAATTCCTCTGGCTAGCATCAACACTATCAGCGGCCAAATTACTGTAAATAGTAATATCCTCATCTATGTAGTCATATTTCCATTTCCATTGATACCCTGTTGCTTTGATAGTGATTTCAGATTTTGAAGTGTCATCCATCCTTGCAAGAAGTTTAGTTGCAGGTATTGCCAATGCAACAATGATAGCAAAAGGTATAAGAGTCCAAATTACTTCAACGGTTGTACTGTGTGAAAATTTTGCTGGTTTAACGCCTTTCGACTTCCGATGATGGAATATCGACCAAAACATCACGCCAAACACCAAAATACCAATGACAGTAACTACATATAAAGAAGTCATATGCATGTTATAAACATCTTGACTTATAGGGGTAGCTCCCTCTCTCATATTTAAACCCCAGGCAGCATGTAATATATCGGGGCTTAATAAGAATAGTGCTGAGACGATAACTATGAAATTAGATAAAAATCTAGCCATACTTTTATTCAAATGCATTTATTATTCCTTACCGTAAAAGTCGAATGATCTATATATACTGAAATTTTATGTACCTCATGTTATCAGTAGGATTTTTTAAAATCAATACGAAAAATTGTAATCATGAGATTTTTTTAAACAATTCTAAGCGCTCTTTCTCGCATAAAAAATCTCCAATACGAGTATTTTTCCCCTGAGAGCTTATGACTATATAGCTCGGTCGATTAAAGTATGTTGTCACAAGTCTAAATTTACTCCAGTCTCGATTAAACTCCTCTCTAATTATTTTTTTCCCTTGAATAGTTTTAATTTCAATTAAGCGGGAACTGATTCTTATA
>Ga0208483_1000001_pt1 | contig 153782 bp, 132 predicted proteins | sample LakMenE01Jun11ns_FD_150659 | JGI IMG/M metagenome (GOLD analysis project Ga0208483, IMG submission 150659) | Freshwater microbial communities from Lake Mendota, WI - 01JUN2011 deep hole epilimnion ns (SPAdes) | ecosystem: Environmental > Aquatic > Freshwater > Lake > Epilimnion/Euphotic zone ... | reverse complement strand
ACTTTCGTCTAACATGGTTGTTACAACATCCACAAACGGCACTGCGCTTATGATTCCGTTGAACAGTGCTGGAGCCATATTGGCAACAGCACCCATTAATAATCCGCCTGCACTTCCGCCCATGGCGAACAAGCGATCGGATGAACTGTATTTCTCTTCCACCAAAAATTCACCGCAAGCAATGAAGTCAGTGAACGTGTTTCTCTTCTTCAATAATTTTCCGTCTTCATACCAATTGCGGCCCATGTCGCTTCCTCCACGAATGTGTGCAATGGCAAAAACAAATCCTCTGCTCAACAACGAAAGTCTTGAACTACTGAATCCAGCATCTATGCTGTGTCCATAGCTTCCGTATGCGTACAGCAAACAAGGTGCGCTGCCGTTTCGCTCGAATCCTTTTTTGTAAACCAATGAAATCGGAACCTTCACTCCGTCTTGTGCAGTTGCAAAAATGCGTTCACTCGTGTAATCGCTCGCATTGAATTCACCCAAAACAGGCTGCTGTTTTTTCAATTCACGCTCACGTGTTTTCATGTTATAATCGAACACGCTTCCCGGCGTTGTCATGGAAGAATATCCGAATCGAAGAGTCTCGGTATCGAATTCCGGATTTGCTCCCACTCCCGCGCTGTACGTGGGATCTGGAAACTCGAGGTAGTGCTCTTCTGCCTTATCCCATCGGGTTACGCGAATGTGTGCCAACCCTTCCGTGCGCTCTTCCAACACCAAATACTCTTTAAACATTTCAACCGATTCCAACAGCGTATTTTCACGATGCGGAATCACTTCTTCCCAACTTTCTTTTTCGGTTGAATGAAGGGAGCTCGACATCAGTCGGAAGTTCTTCGCTTCTAAATTCGTGAGGACGTAAAACTTGTCTTCATAATGCGTGATGCTGTATTCCAAGTCGCGTTCACGCTTTTGAAAGAGACGAAACTCTCCTTTCGGATTGTTAGACTCGAGCACCCGGTATTCGTCCGAAACCGTCTGCGAACTACCTATCATTAAGAATTTCTTTGTTTTCGTTTTGAAAACGAAGCACGAAAATTCTTCATCCTTTTCTTCAAAAACCAAGACGTCTAAAGACGGGTCGGTTCCCAATTCATGTCGCCACACCTGACAGTCGCGCAGGGTTTGCGGGTCTTTCTTCGTGTAGAAAAAATGCAAACTATCTGAAGCCCATGTCGCAGAACCCGAGGTTCCTTCAATGACTTCGCTGAACATTTCTCCCGTTTCTAGGTCGCGTACATGAAGTGTGTAAACTCTTCTACTTACTTCATCTATTCCATAAACCATGAAGCGGTTGTTTTCTGAAATGCTTAATCCGCCTAGCGCCCAATAGTCTTTTCCCTTCCCCATTTCTGGACCGTTGATGAGAATTTCTTCTTCTCCGGTTTCCATGCTGTCTTTCTTTCGGCAGTTGTAGGCGTAATCTTGTCCTATTTCAAAACGCGTGTAATACCAATATCCGTTTTGCTTCACTGGAACAGAGGAATCGTCTTCTTTAATACGACCCTTCATCTCTTCGAACAAATGCTTTTGCAATTCTTCGGTGTGCTTCATTCCCGCATCTACGTGGTCGTTCTCTTCCTTGAGGTAAGCTAAGACATCAGCAGTCTGTTCATCTGGCGTGGCGCTATTTTTCTGCTCGTCTGACAAGCGCATCCAATAGTAATTGTCTATGCGTGTGTGTCCGTGATCTACCAGTTCTTTCGCTATTTTCTTTGCACGTGGGTCGTTCATTTTTTTTCTGAATTTGCGGTTAATGCCTCACCAACAATTAGGTCGATGGGCGAAGTGATTTTAATATTTTCAAGATTTCCTTCCACCAAAAAAACCGAATGACCGTTCGCCTCCACTACAGAAGCGTCGTCGGTAAATAATGGGCTGAAGGGTTTGTTGTAGGCTTCTTTCAAAACAGATGCACGAAAACACTGTGGTGTTTGAATGCGTTTGTATAACGATCGATCGACGCTTTTATTCTCTGCACCGTGCACTTCACGAATGGAATCGTTGATGGGAATGGCGGGGACTACAGCGTTGTATTCTTTCAATGCGTTGAAACAACGCGTGAGTGTTTCGTGCGAAACGAGTGGACGAACAGCGTCGTGCACTGCCACACAATTCACGCTTTCAGAAAGCGCATTCAATCCGTTTTTCACGCTGTGGAAACGTTCTTCTCCGCCAGCAACCACATTGTGTTCAGGGACATTTTCAAATTGAAGACACAAGTCCTTCCAAAATGAAATATAGTCGTGATGCATGACTACGACCATTTCGAAATTTCGATTGAATGAAAAGAAATTTCGAAGCGTATGAATAAGAATGGGTGTGTTGTTCAGCGTAAGAAATTGCTTCGGAAGGGCGCTTCCCATGCGGGTTCCGGTTCCGCCTGCGACAAAGATGACAGCATGATTTTCAGTGGCTTCCATGCGTTAGTCTTCCAGGTGAATGGGGTAAATAATTTCATTCGCAGGAATGGACGAAGTGGTGCGTTTTCCAACCACCAAATTTCGTTGTGCCCATTTGAAACCGTCTCCTGGAGAGAGCATGCACAAGTCTGATTCTTCAATAATTTTTCCAGCTGGAATTTCACGAACGGCAGCAATGCTTCTTTCCAATTTCAAGCGAGCGGAAGCAACAGAATCTTCAATCTTCATTTCCACTTCACCCAAAGACAATTCGAGTTCACGAATGTCGCGCACCATGCGTCGAATGCCTTCTGGGCCAAGGGATCCGCGCTGGTCGGTTCCCTTCAAATTACGATCAGTGGTGATGTGCTTTTCAATGATGGCAGCACCCATAGCAACGGCGGCAACCGGAGTAAAAATGCCGAGCGTGTGATCGCTGAAACCAATGTTGTAATCCGGATAATTGTTCTGTAAAAAACGAATGGTATTGAGGTTCACATTCTTCGGCTGCGTAGGGTATTCCGAGGTGCAGTGAAGAATGCTAATGTTTGAATGGTAATGCGAAATAATGTCTAACGCACTATCGAGCTCTTCCTTTCCGGCCATACCGGTAGAGAGAATGATTGGAATTTTCGTTTCCGCCAAAGCCTCCAATAGCGGGAGGTTCGTGAGGTCGCGACTTGCAACTTTCAGATAATCGGGGGTGATTCGTTTCAACAACGAAAGACATCCAGTTGCGCAAAGCGTTTCCACAAAATCTAATCCTTTCGATTTAGAATAATGAAACAATTCTTCATGTTGCTCGTCGTTCAATTCAAGAAATGCCCTGTGTTCCCCGTAAGTGGCACCGAAGGAATGTGGACTGTTGTAGGGCGCATTCATTTGCGATTGACTGAGTTCTTCATTCAAGTCGCGCTTGGTGAGCTTCACCGCATTCATGGGTTTCAGTTCGAGCTGAAAATAATCTTCCACGACAGGAGCAGCTGCGAGGTCTATGATTTCCTTCGCCAGATCTATTGAACCGTTGTGGTTTTGTCCTATTTCTCCGATTATGTAGGTCACCTTACAAATATATACACACTTCGTGTGATGACGGCGAAGCCGATGACACTCTTCGAGTGATGACCAGCGGAGCTGGATGACGGCGGAGCCGATGACACTCTTCGAGTGATGACCAGCGGAGCTGGATGACGGCGGAGCCGATGACACTCTTCGAGTGATGACGATTTTCAATCGATGACGAACAAGTTCGATGACCGCTTCGCGGAGCGTCATCCGGAACGGTCATCACATGAAATGTGTCATCCTTCGAAGAAGGTCATCCACGCAGTGGTCCTGTTATCGCTTAAAAAGCGGCACAGTTGAACACGGTTCTCCGTACATGATGCGGTTGGAGACAGGCTGAAGTTTTTGAGAAAGTTGAATGTACACTTCTTCTGTTAGTCGAAGTGAAGTGCAGCCCTTAACGACCACATTTTTATCTTGAAATTTCGAAAGATCCAATTGTTGAATAAAGGCTAGCGCTCTCAGTGTGTCTAGATTTTCTGGAGATGAAAAATGACACTGGGCATTCACTTCAGAAAGTTTCAATGACAATAGCATGTAAGCCCAAACGGGTATAATGGCATCTACCGAACAGTAAATGGCTACAATTTTATTCTCGAAATTAGAGGTGTCCAATGCAGAAACAAATTCACGAAAGTCCTTTTCCTTCAACGCTATACCTTGCCACAATTGCGGAGCAATATCTATTGTCGCACCTGCAAACGCTTCTACTTCTTCAGCTATATCTAGCGTAATGAGCTTACTATTTGCAACTTTGTTTTCTATCATATTCCAAAAGTACTTTATTCTTATGAAAAAAAATTCAAAAGGTGCTATGCAAGGAGCCTCCGGCTAGGTGAAGCTGCGTGAATATTGCCATCTTCATCACCTCGGTGTTTTTTTCTTCGGAAAAACAATCTCAATTCTTCCTCCCAATCCATCTTCCACAATTTTCATTAAAGTTGAAAGACGAATGTCTGAACCCTCATTTTCAATTCTGGAAATATAACTTTTCTTCGTCCCGCACTTGGCTGCTAACTGGTCTTGTGTGAGTTGCAATTGCAGTCGTTGTTGTTCAATTAAAGCACCTATTTTGAAACGTTCAAATCCAGCATCGAAGGCAGCGCGCGCTTCACTCCCCTTCTTCCCATATCGGCTGTCTAAATGATCTTCGAAAGTTGTGATGTTCTTATTCTTTTTCATTGAAATATTCGTTCATTATTTTTTGTGCCAATTCAATTTGATTCGACGGTGTCTTCATGGTTTTTTTAGTGAACCCATTTCCTAAAACAACCACTTTCTCTCTATCGAAAAAACAGAAAATTCGAAAAATATTGCCACTATGGATGACACGAATCTCATAAAGTCCTTTTACACCTTTTATTTTCTTGAAATAGACTATTGGTACTATTTCAATGGTTTCCAAAAGCATTATAGTCCAATCAATTTTGTTCTGAATAAAAATCGAGGAAATAGTGTTTGTAGAAAATAGTTTTTCTAATTTTCTCTTCCATACAAAGTTAACTAAATAGATAACATTTCAAAATTTGTCGAAGCAAATTTTATTGCAGGAAAGAGGAAAGTCTTATGCGTATTTCATATAAGTTATGTGAAGCACCTTCGGAACGACCTTGCTCCGCATCTTGAAACAAATCTTAATTCGCGTATCTCTCGTTTACGAAATTCCAATTCACCACAGAAAAAATAGCAGCCAAATAATCTGCGCGTTTGTTCTGATATTTCAAGTAGTAAGCGTGTTCCCAAACATCTATGCCAAGGATTGGAGTGCCTGGTTTGTCTACTACTTTCGACATTAACGGATTGTCTTGATTAGCGGTTGAGGTAACGAAAAGACCGCCCTTAGCGTCTTTACACAACCACACCCATCCGCTGCCGAAACGAGCTTTGCCCTCGTCGGTCATGAGTTTTTTCAAGTTGTCTATGCCACCGAAATCGCGCTGAATAGCTGCCGACAATTCTTTACTCGGCGCTCCTGCAGTGCTCGGCGCTGCCATGCAATTCCAGAAAAAAGTATGATTGAAATGTCCGCCGCCGTTGTTGCGAACTGCCATATCCTTCGGTTCAATAGCCGCGCAAAATTCTTCAATGTTCAACTTCGCATATTTTTGATTCGCTTCAACCTTCATTGCCGCATTCAAATTCGTTACATAAGCCAGGTGGTGTTTGTCGTGATGAATATGCATGGTCTCGGCGTCAATAGCGGGTTCCAAGGCCTCATAGGCGTAGGGTAATTCTGGGACAGTCCATTCTTGTGCAAAAACAGAAACTCCAGCGAAAAGAAATACACCCGCAAGCAACAAATTCTTCATAGTTATCGTTATTAAATCGTTCGAACAAACGGTTGTGAGTTACTTCACAACTCCTTTCCAAAAGTAGTTCATACGCCGTGTACTTTTAAATTAAGAATGGAAGAAGTAAAAGAGATAGAAGGGGGACCGTTTCTTCAGGAAAAAAAACCAGTTTCAGCGCGCAGAAAGTGGCTGAAGCGAATTTTCATTGGCCTCTTCGCCTTGATAACGCTATTATTTTCCGCAATAGTTCTTGCAGTTACCGTGTACGAAGATGAAATTGTAACCTACGCCCTTCAATCTGTTCAACAAAATTTAAAAACAAAGTCGAGCATTCGCGAAGCCGACTTAACACTCTGGAATAATTTTCCCTCTGTATCTATTCGATTCAAAGAGGTTTATGTTGAAGAAAATTCCGAAGCACACGATACTCTTTTATTTGCGAAAGAATTGTACTTGTCGTTCGACATTATTGATCTGTTCAACGGGAATTACAACATTGATGAGATTGAAGCGAAAGAAGGTTCGTTAAACATGCGTGTAAATAGCATGGGCCAGATGAATTGGGACGTATGGAAGCCCGATACCTCTTCCACCCCAAATGAAAAATTCAAAATACATCTTGAGGAGATTGTTGGGGAAAATATTTCCTATCTGTATGAAGACGAACAAGGAAAAACATTTGTAGATGTCAAGTTCAAGGAATTGAATGCCTCCGGCAATTTCAATGAAAAACAATTTCTTCTCGACATAGAAACGGCGGCGCACATGAACGTCTTTTATGCAGGGGAAACTGAAATGCTTCGTCAGCGAAATATTGGACTTGATTCTAAAATGCAAGTGAACCTTGATAACAACACCTTTGTGATTGAGACCGCGGAATTGCTGCTAGAAGAAGTGCCGTTAAATGTCACAGGGAGCTTGGATTACGGCGAACATCCGAGCATTGACTTGCACATTGCCGAAACCGAACTTGAGTTGAAAGAAGGAATCTTGTTACTTCCGAATGCCTTGCAAGTTCAGTTGCGGCCCTACGCACCTTCTGGAAATGCGCATTTCAATTTCGATATGAGCGGCCCGTTCGAAAACCTTTCCATTGCCTCTAAATTCTCAGTGAAAGGCGGAGAGTTGGTTGAAATAAATTCGGGTGTTGAATTGCATGCTATAGACCTGAATGCAAATTATATTTCGAAAGGAGGAATGGACAGCGTGACCATTTCAAATTTTCAATCGCAACTCGGAATGGGAACTTTAAGTTGTAACGGAAGTATTCGTGACTTAAACGATCCTGTCTTGAACTTGTCGGTGAGTGCTGAAACGAATTTGAACGAAGTAAAAGGATTTTTCGGTTGGGATTCGTTGGCTGTTTGTGACGGACAAATTTCAGCACAATCATTCATTCGCGGAAAGATTGCATTTCAAGAGGCCGACAGCACCTTCGACTGGTCTCAATTGCATTTGAATGGAAAGGCCCAGGTTACAGAAGGAAGCTTTCAATGGGCAGCATCCAATGGCTTGTTTAAAAACATTAACGGCGTATTCTTATTGAACGGATCCGACGCGCGGGTTGAGCAGTTGAACTTCAATCTAAACGATAACAACTGTAGTTTTTCTGGGGATTTTTATTCTGTCATTCCCTACTTCACCTCAGACAATTCTGCATTAACCATTCAGGCAAATTTGTATTCGAACAGGCTCGATCTTGAAAAACTTTTAACAGCAGCTGGAAATACTGAAAGCGATATGAAACTTGCTCTTCCTTCTTCCATTCAACTTCATTTAACAGCACAGATAGACCAGTTTTTATTCAAATCGTTCAATGCATCCAACATCAAAGGAACATTGGATTACGCAAATGGCATTCTACAGATTTCTCCCCTTCAACTCAGCATGGCCAATGGCGAAGTAGCTGCGAATTTCAGTTTATCACCATCGAACGATGGGCAGTTCGCATTAACGTGCCAAGGATCATTGAACAACATAGACATTCAGCAGGCTTTCGGATTGTTCGACAATTTCGGGCAGTCGTATCTCACGCAGAACAACATCAAAGGAAACGCTACGGTACTGGTTGATTTCCAAACTACACTCGGCGCAGATTTATCTGTTCTTCCGAACACCATAAAATCTGACTTGCAAGTGAATATTGAAAACGGCGAACTGAATGATGTTTCTTCGTTTCAATATATGATTACGTTCATAAAAGGAAACAAATGGATAGCGCCATTTGTGAAGGAAGATGACTTCGCGGAAAAGCTTCGACACATTAAATTCTCGACGTTACAAAATTCCATTCACATTGAAAATTCCAACATCACATTCCCATTGATGGATATTGAGTCGAGCGCGATGTCAATTACCATGGAGGGTACGCACAGCTTCGACAATGTATTGGATTATAGGCTGGGCTTCGATTTGAAGGAGATGTTGCTGAATGCCTCTAGCACTGAAGGAGACAAGAGCGGAAGACAAATTTATTTGTACATGCGCGGCCCCATAGATAATCTCGAATTCGGTTTAGATAAAGATGCTTTACGCAGCGACCGAGTGAGTGCTAAATTGGTTCAAAAAGAAAAATTAAATCGAATTTTTAACAACGCCTTCGGCTTGCGAAAAGATCGCGACACTCCACGAGAGCCTTTATTTCCTGGGCTTCGAAATGATAAACCGAATGAACCTTCGGTTCCTAAAGCTCCTATTCAAGAACGCATTGCTCCGTATATAAAAGACAATGTATCGCCGGAAGCGAAAGCAGAAAAAGAGAAGAAGACGCCGAAGTGGCTTCGAGAAAAACAAGAATACGAGGAAGAGGAATGACATTACCGGAGGCCTTTGTTAATAGACTAAAAACGCAATTCCCCGATAAATGGGAATTGATGATTCCGGCCTACGACCGTGAAATTCAGACCTCCGTGTTGAGGCATCCAGCCAAGTCTAAACACACCTCCATTGTTGGTGAAACTGTTCCCTGGAACTCATTAGGCTTGCTGTTGAAGGAACGTCCGAAATTTACTTTCGATCCGCATTACCATGCTGGATCTTATTATTCGCAAGAAGCGAATTCCATGCTCATTGGCCATTTGTTTCAACAAGCCATTCAAGAAATTGAAAATCCTGCGGTGCTTGATCTTTGCGCAGCTCCTGGAGGAAAAAGCCTGATTTACGCAACACTGCTCGGAGAAAAAGGTGTGTTGGTTTCAAACGAAGTCATGCCTCAGCGATTGAGCATACTTCGTGAAAACTTAGATAAATGGGGCATTCCGAATGTCTTCACATTGGGAATGTATCCGAATAAAATTCCATTCACCCATTGCTTCGATGTGGTTGCAGTAGATGCGCCCTGCAGCGGAGAAGGATTGTTTCGCAAACAAGTTGACTACCGCGGTGAATGGAAAGAATCTTTCGCTCACACCTGCGCGGTGCGTCAGCATGAGATTTTAGAGGAAGCTGTTCGACTTCTGAAACCGGGAGGATACTTATTGTATTCCACTTGCACCTTCGCTCCAGAAGAAAATGAAGAAATCATTTCATTCTTAATCGAAGAATTTCAACTTGAAAATGTTTCGGTTGAAATGAAGAAGGAGTGGAACGTTGATGTTGTGAAAGGCTCATCTAGCGAGGGATATAGAATGCTTCCACACAACACACCGGGTGAGGGATTCTTTTGCACGCTCTTGAAAAAACCGGATGGACACACTGAGAAAATTCGCTTCAAACCGAATTCGAAAATTGTTCCGCTAACTGCGAAAGAGCGGAGTACTGTGAATGTATTTATTCGTGAAGACATTGCATTGGTGAAGAATGAAAAGGGATTGGTTTTCCTCGATACCCTTCAACATACATTCAAAGAAATTTGGCGCTCCTTGCTTCCCAATGCGAACGCAGGAACGCTCGTTGGAGAATTCATGAAAGATAAATTCATTCCCGGTCAAGGCATTGCCAACACCGGCGTTGAATCTGATGACGTAAGAAAATTAGAGCTTTCGTACGACGACGTTATTCGGTATTTGAAGAAGGAAGTGATTCAGGTGGAGGCCGAAGCGGGCTTCGTTGTTATAACCTTCGAACAACAAAACATTGGATGGGGAAAAGTGGTTGGAACCCGCTTGAACAATAACTATCCGAACGAGTGGCGCATTCGATCTTAGGCTTCTTTTTCGGGAAGATGCTTATCAAAATCTTGGATAGCAGGAATGATTGTCTTGGAAAAATCGTTGACCGGCTCATACACAAACGAAGCGTCTTTTTGCGATTGCGGAATCATGTGAAACTTATCGTCGAGCGCATGCAACATTACGAACAGCGAACTGGTTCCCAATAAATATTTCGCCAGCGAAAAGGTTGCGCCCAAGGCTTTATTCCATTTTTCACCACCGCCTTTGATGTTTTTGGAAATGAGTTTTCCTAAAAAATACATTCCAATAACCACCACCAAGAAAATACCAAGGAACACTGCAACCCGCGTGCTCATAGAGCCGTCTGTTGCGCCAATCATCTTCGATACAGATTCAGATAAATACACGGCTGCATATATGCCAACAAAAAAGGCCAGAAAGGAGAATAGCTCTGAAACAAAGCCGTTCATCCATCCGCGCCAAAGTGCCCATGCTACGATGAGGACTAGAATAATATCGAGATAGCTTACCACTTCTCGAAGCTAAATCAATTTCCAGGACAAACCCTTTTTCAATCCAGTACTTTTTCACTTTACAATGTTCAACAAATGGAGCCCAAGTCTCGCGTTTTTCGCTTTGCTTTGTAATGTGAACGTACGTCCGAAAAAACACCTGGGTCAGCATTTCCTATTGGATTTGTCTATCTGCGAAAGAATTGCTGAAGCCATTACTGGCGTGGGCGAAACGAAGAAAATTATTGAGGTTGGCCCTGGAACAGGAGCTCTCACTCAGTTTCTCATGAAGCTTCCATTCGAGACTTCTGTTGTGGAAGTAGACGACGAGTCTGTTGCTTATTTGAATGCTTACTACCCGGCACTTCGCGGAAGAATTTTCGAGGAAGATTTTCTTCGCATGAATTTGAAAGAAAGCTTCGGTGATAATTTTTGTGTGGTTGGAAATTTTCCTTACAATATTTCTTCGCAAATTTTATTCAAGGTACTGGACGAATGGGAATGCGTTCCCGAAGTGGTTGGAATGTTTCAAAAGGAGGTTGCAGAGCGCATAGCATCGGGCCCTGGAAGTAGAGATTACGGCATCTTATCGGTCCTGCTTCAGGCGCATTACGAAATTAAATATCTCTTCACGGTTGAACCGGAAGTTTTCAATCCTCCACCCAAAGTGAAGAGCGGTGTATTGCGCATGCAGCGCAGACCCGCACCATTGGTGACTTCCCAACAAAAAGAATTCAAGCAAGTGGTGAAGTTGGCGTTCAACCAACGAAGAAAAACCATTCGCAATTCAGTGAAGTCCCTGCTTCAACCGGGAATAACTTCGGAGAACGATTTGTTCAACAAGAGACCCGAGCAATTATCGGTGGAACAATTTATTGAATTGACCAGCATTCTATTTCCCAACAAATAACTCATTCAGCTTAAATTAGCATCATGGCAGCATTGGTAACACTTAGTGAATTCGTAATGGATCGTCAATCAGACTTTCCATATGCTTCAGGCGATTTAACGCGACTTCTTTCCGACATTGGAATTGCGGGAAAGATTATTAACCACAAGGTGAATAAGGCGGGGCTTCAAGATATTCTTGGCGCAGCAGCCAACATTAATGTTCAAGGGGAAACGCAAATGAAGTTGGACGTGTTCTCTGACGAAACGTTGTTAAATGCGATGCGCTGGGGGGGGCAAGTAGCGGGTGCGGGGAGTGAAGAGAATGAAAAGTATTTCGCCTTCGATCTAGAGCGTTGCAAAAAAGCGAAGTATGTCATCTTGTTCGATCCGTTGGACGGCTCTTCGAACATAGATGTGAACGTGAGCATAGGAACGATTTTTTCTATTTTCAGAAGGAAGAGCAGCATTGGAGATCTTGCGAATGTGAACGACTTTCTTCAGAAGGGAGATGAGCAAGTTGCCGCTGGATATATTATTTATGGAAGTAGCACCATGTTGGTTTATACAACGGGACACGGTGTGAACGGATTCACGCTTCAGCCGAGTATTGGTGAGTTTTTCCTTTCACATCCCAACATGAGAATTCCTGAAGATGGCGCTATCTATAGCATGAACGAAGGGAATTTGAATTCGTGCGAAAAAGGTGTTCAGGAATACATAGCTTGGTGCAAGGAAGATGAAAAGAAAACGAATCGTCCGTATTCTGCGCGTTACATTGGTTCACTTGTTTCAGACTTTCATAGAAACTTAATCAAAGGCGGAATCTATATTTATCCGAGCACCACCAAAAACAAAAGTGGAAAATTGCGTATGCAATACGAATGCAATCCACTTGCATTCATTTGTGAGCAAGCAGGCGGAAAAGCCACTGACGGACACCGCAGAATTATGGAAATTGTTCCAACCGATTTGCACCAACGTTCTCCTCTTTTTATAGGATCAAAAAACATGGTGGAAAAGATTGAAGCCCTAATTCAACAACATTCGTAAGATGCGCACGATCTTTTTGCTTTCCTTTTTATTCCTAGGAATATCAGTGTTTGCACAAGATTCTGCAGTCAACATGTCGCGTGAGAATGGTGTCTCATTAGAGAAATTCAACAATAGAAAAATTATACAAAAGCTTCGAACGTTCAATAACCAAAGAGCTGTAGCCATAGGCCTTGATGTGAGTTTGGGATTGTTTGGCGTTCATCGCATGTACTTGGGAACGGATCTAAAAGTACCTGTGATCTATACCGCTACCATTGGTGGTGGTGGTGTTTTGTGGTTGATAGATTTTGGGCTGCTTGTCGCAGTGAAAGATCTAACTCATTTCAAGAACAATCCGAATGTTTTTATGTGGAATACAACTCGTTAAAACATGGATCAAGGGCTATCTGTTGTTCTCATTGCTTTCAACGAAGGTCATCACATTGCGAAATGTTTGTTGGCCGCACAAGGGGTAGCCGATGAAATTGTAGTGATAGATTCCGGCTCTACTGACAATACTATTGAAGTCTGCAAAGCATATGGCGCAAAGGTTATCACCCATGCGTGGGTGGGATATTCAGAACAAAAAAACTTTGGAAACAAGCAAGCATCATTCGATTGGATCTTAAGTTTAGACGCCGATGAGGTGTTGAATGAAATTCTTATTGAATCTATATTGAAGTGGAAACGAAATCCGCAAGCGGCTTGTTTCAAGCGAATGACTAACTACTGCGGAACGTTTATAAAACACGGAGGTTGGTATCCAGATGTTAAAGTGCGTCTCTTCAATAAGCAAGAAACACAATGGGAAGGAACCATTCACGAAGTGCTTCGTGGATTGTCGAAAGAGAATACATTTTTGCTGGAAGGAGATTGTTTGCATTATTCGTACTACTCCGTTGATCAGCATTACGCCCAAGCAGAAAAATTCACCAGCATACAAGCCGAGGATTTGTTTCAACAAGGAAAAAAATCACCTTGGTACAAACGCGTGTTCAGTCCCATTGCGAAATTCGTTGTGGACTATTTCTTCCGATTCGGATTTCTAGACGGAAAGGCGGGCTTCACCGTGGCGCATATTTCAGCGTACGCCACACACTTGAAATACAAAAAACTACATGAGCACATTCGCCTTTCCAAGTAGCATAGCCATCTCGCGTACCGATAGCATTGGCGATGTGATTGTAACATTGCCCTTGTGTGGTTTCATTAAAAAACACTCTCCGAATACGCGCATAGTTTTTATTGGAAGAGGCTATACACAGGCCATTGTAGAGGCTTGTCCGTTTGTAGATGAATTCTTGAATTTCGATAAGCATTCAGAATCTAGTTTGAAAGTAGAAGCGTGCGTATTCGCCTTTCCAGATGCGGAAGTCATGAAGTGGGTGAAGGCGCAAGGGGTGAAGAAACGCATTGCCACAGGAAGCAGAATTGCCTCTTGGAAATTCGCCAATGACCGTGTTTTCTTTTCCAGAAAGAATTCAGACTTGCATGAATCTCAATTGAACTTTCATTTGTTGTCTCCGTTCGGTGCAAAGGACATTCCCACCCTCGAAGAAATTCGCGAATGGCATGTTTTGAAACCCAAAGTAGAAAGCCCCATTCAACTCGACCCGAATAAACGTTCGGTTGTGTTTCATATGTTAAGCAAAGGAAGTGCTTTGAATTGGTCGCTGCATCAATACCAAGAATTGACAATGTTTTTGCCAACAGCTGACTTCAACATATACATAACAGGAACTGAAGAAGAAGGAGTTCGAATTCGAAAAGATTTTCAATTCGATTCGCACATTATAGACTTAACCGGAAAGCTTTCCCTTCCACAATTAATTGCTTTTATTTCTTCTTGCGGAACGCTTGTTGCTGCAAGCACTGGGCCGCTGCATATAGCTTCTGCTGTTGGCATTCACGCCATAGGTCTTTATCCGTCTAAGCGCCCGATGCATCCAGGAAGATGGAAGCCTTTAGGAATCAACGCGAGTTATTTGGAAGATGAAAAATCGGAGCAAAAAGAAAGCCTCGAGATTTCTCCCGAGGCTGTTTTGAAAAAGATTTTGGAAGGTTAGTTTATAGCTTCATTCACCAAGTAATTTTTCCACTTCTCTTTTAAGCGGAGGTATTGAATCGGTTAAAATAGTCCAAATGATTTCGTCTGATACAGAATCGTATCCATGAATGATTCTATTTCTTACATCGATTATTTTTCGTGAATTCGTCAACTTAAAATCGGGAAAACCTTTGACAAGTCTATTCATTGCTTCACCGACGATTTCAAGGTTTCTCTCCACAGCTCTCTTAGTTTTAAGATCCAAAACATATCGGGTAAAATCCATACCATCAATATCTAAAAAGAATTCAATTTCAATGATAGCATTGAGAATATCGTAAAGTAAACTACTTTGATTCTTTTCCATATATCAAGGCTCTTTCTAGAACGATTTGATCTTTCAGAAATGGGTTCTTCAACTCTTTGGCTTCTAGCAAATCAACTTCCCGATGCAATAAATCTTCTAATGAAAACTTTAAGTCGAAATAGTTGTCTGCGTAGGACTTAGGCGATTCGGATTCGTCAAAATCTACTATCAAATCTATATCACTGTCAGGAGTAAATGTACCCTTTGTCACTGAACCAAAGGCATACAGATTCTTGACATTGTGCTTTGAGCACAAACTCTGTATTGTAGAAATGTATTGAGCCAAAGGTTCCATACCACAAATTTAAGAAATAAATAAGAATTACCTCAATTTTAAAACCACACCAGTCTTGAACTCCGCACCCCTTTCAAGATGGTTTTTTCGTTCAATACTGCGAATGCGAATGCCATATTGCTGGGAAATATCACGAATGCTTTCACCGCGTTTCACTTTGTGTTCCTTCACACTTCCCTTGGATCGCTTGGGTTGCATGTAAACAATCTCCTTATCCTTAAAAGAATGGCCTTCTTCCAGATCGTTGTATTTCATTAACAATCGTTCAGAAATTCCTGTGCGCTTTGAAAGATCAGATAAAGATTCTTTCTTCTTTGCAGTTACGTATTTTATGCGATTGTTCGAAACATTAACAGACACCGAATGTTCATTCGGTTTTTGTTCTGTATCGAATTGAGTGAGATTGTATTTTTCAATCAGATCAATAAGGCTCTTTGCATAGGTTGGGCTTGTTGCATAGCCGCATTTTTTGAGGCCTTGCGCCCACCCTTTGTAGTCCGTGATTTCCAACCCAAACAACTCTTGGTAACGTGGTTTCTTCAAAAACAAACTGTGGTCTTCGAACGACTGATCCACTGATTTGTATTTGCGAAAACATTCGTTCGGAGCGTCGTCATCTAAATGCATGGTGGCGCCGTTCCATGTATCGTGACATTTTATTCCGAAATGATTATTGCCCTCTGAAGCCAATTTCGATTTCCCACTTCCACTTTCGAGGATACCTTGGGCTAACGTTATGCTTGCTGGAATTCCATATTCGCGCATTTGTTCTTGCGCAATGGAAGAATATTTTTGAATGTAGGCCTCCGGTGATTGCGCGAAAAAAGAAGAAAAGCAAGAGAGAATAAGTAGGAGAAACAGAATGGGAATGGCGAAATACTTAGTACTTCTTGCGTTCCTTTTCGGTACCGTCTTCCTTGAAGAAGATCCACTCACCAACTTCTTTTCCATTTTCATATTCACCTTCAACATATAGTTTTCCGTTTTCATGCCAAGCCTTGTAGTCGCCTTCTAACACTCCATTTTCATACGTATTCAAGCTCCACTTGTTTCCGTTCTGATAGAAGGTATAACACTCTCCATGGCGTTTTGTATCCTTCATGCGCATTTCAATGTAGCACTGCTGACTATTTGGATAGAATGCGCGTTCTCCAATTTTATTGTCCGTTCCCTTTTCGAAATACCCAACTAGGCGCATTCCTTCGGGGGTTGTTTTTATTTCGCGCGCCTCTGCATCGTCCAAAGATGGCGTGCACGAAGCCAATACTAAAACAAAAAGGGTAAGTATCCAAATTGCTTTTTTCATACTTCTATTTTTTACGTTCAATGGTATAATTCACAAGTAGCTGAAGCGATTCACGCGCAGGTGAGTTTTCGAATTGATTCAAAATATCCAACGCTTTATCGCGGAATTCGTACATCTTTTCTGTCGCGTATTTGATTCCACCTAACTGCACCACTTGAGCCATGAGCTCTTCCACTTTCACTTTATCGGTATTGAATTTCCGAACCGTGCGAATCAATTTCTTCGCGGTATCACGATCTACTTTTGCCAACACATGAATAAGAGGTAATGTAAGTTTCCGTTCCTGAATGTCAATGCCTACAGGCTTTCCAATGGCATCGGTAGTTCCGTAATCGAACAAATCATCTTTAATCTGAAAGGCCATTCCCACGTACTCTCCGAACAACGCCAATTGCTTCACTTGCTCATCTGTAGCGGACGTTGAAGCGGCTCCGCTTTCGCAACAAGCGGAAATAAGTGACGCGGTTTTCTGACGAATGATGTCGTAGTAGACTTCTTCTGTAATATCTAATTTTCTTGATTTTTCTTGTTGAAGTAATTCTCCCTCTGCCATGTCCTTCACCGCTTTACTCATGATTCCCAACAAACGAAATTGTTGTGTTTTCACACTGAGTGAAAGTCCTTGCGACAACAAATAATCTCCAACTAATACAGCAATTTTATTCTTCCAAAGTGCATTGATACTGAAGAATCCGCGACGCATTTGCGCGTCGTCTACCACATCGTCGTGCACGAGCGTTGCGGTGTGCAGCAATTCAATCATAGTAGCCGCAACGAAAGTTGGCTCTTCTGGTTTTTCAAAAAGCTTCGCGGAGAGAAAAACAAAAAGCGGACGCATTTGCTTCCCCTTTCTTTTCACAATATAATTGGTAACCTTGTCCAACAAGCGATGCTCGCTTTTCATCTGTTCTTTGAAGAACGATTCAAACGCATTCATTTCGCCTTCAACGGGCGCTTGTATTTGGGATAGTGCAGACACGGGGGCAAATGTAACACACTTTGGTGTTTACGCCTTCGGCGATGACACTTCGTGATGACCACTTTGTGGATGACGCTCCGCGATGACCGTTCCGGATGACGCTCCGCGAGGCGGTCATCCTTCGAAGAAGGTCATCACTCACAGAGTGTCATCACAACCGTGTTGTGTCATCCGGAACGGTCATCACAATTTCGTTGTGTCATCCAGCTCAGCTGGTGTATTTTTGTACTATGAGAACTTCATTGATTGCGATTTTGTTTTTCGCTAGCGCCTTGTCTTTCGGACAGCGCAGAACAACCTTGAACACCCTTTTCTACGAGCGTACTTCTTATATGCCAAAGGGACTTATTGTATCCATTGGACCTACCGTTGCTTATGGAAAAAGATGGAACGCCACAGATACGATTGCTTCTCCGGATTTTTCAGCTGGAACGTATAAGGCAAGGCCACGGCTAGGTTGGACAGCGGACATAGGAAAATACTGGATTACCGACAGGCTCGTTTTCTTGAACAGATTCGATTTGAATATTCACTATGTTCGTTTCAACGGGTCAGAGAAATTCAATGGAGAAGATGCCTTCGGACAGTCGATATATGAGAAGCGCATCTTTCATGAAAATAGGTTTGGACTTACATTTTCAACCAGCAATATTACCCCGTTTGGAAAAGGAAAATGGATTCAAAATGAATTGGGAATTTTTGCCGACTACGCCTACAAGCGTTCCACGCGTGGTGAATACTATGCGCTTCCGAGAGCTTACTCTGAAAAAATTCGTTCTCAAGTATATTACGGATTGGGCTATGGAATGGCCGTGAACGATGGACTCTATGCGACTTTCGAGGTAGAGGTTCCGGTGCTCCAAATTTTCCCAAACACCTTGGGTGACATTCGCATGGATTATTTCCATTCCCACTATTGCCCAATTGTTTTCAAAGCATCGTTACTCTTCGGAAAGCACAAACCTGAAAAATCCTGTGACGCCATTAAAAAAGGGCCTAGCGATGTTAGCACCGATAAACCGGGTAAGCACGATGGTGGTGATCTTTTTGGACCGGATGTTAAGAGGAAAAAGAAAAGGAAGTAGTTCCTAGATTCTGGCGAAAGATGTTTCACAAGATACTTTGTAAGATACTTCGTCGAAACATATTACAACGTACCTTTCTATAGAATCTTGCCTCCGGCATCTTGTGAAACATCTTGCAAAACATTTGCATCAACCACTCTAAATGTACTATTTTTGCAGCCCGAACGACTTCTATTTAGATTTTTTCTAAATAGTTCGGTTTTGGTGAAACAAGTTGAATAGATTGTTGTTAAAACTAGGCATATGATAAAAATTACAGAAAGTGCAAAAGCCCAAGTGGCCAAGCTTATCGCAGATGAAGGTCATCCTGAACATGCATTTGTGCGTGTAGGCGTTGACGGTGGTGGATGCAGCGGTCTCATGTACAAGCTGGAATTCGACACGGAAAGGAAAGACGGCGATCAGACCTTTGAAGACAATGGCGTGACAGTGGTCGTAGACCGCAAGAGCTTCTTGTACTTGGTTGGAACCGAATTGGAATACACAGGTGGTTTGAACGGAAAAGGATTTGTGTTCAACAATCCGAATGCTTCAAGAACATGTGGATGTGGTGAAAGCTTTTCAATCTAAAAACGAATATGGCTTACGAAGGCGATGAGTTGTTAGAAAACGTAACCTCGAAAGAGTACGAATTCGGATTTACAACCGACATAGAATCAGACAAGGCTCCGGCTGGATTGAACGAAGACATTATTCGCTTGATCTCGTCGAAGAAAAACGAGCCACAATGGCTGCTAGACTGGCGTTTGGAGGCATTCAAGATTTTTCAAAAAATGACTGAGCCTGAATGGGCGCATGTTAAATATGAAAAACCAAATCTTCAGGCTATCTCGTTTTACGCAGCTCCCAAGCAAAAAAAGGTGTTGAACAGTTTGGATGAAATGGATCCAGAGCTTCGCAAAACCATGGAAAAGCTTGGTATTTCTATTGAAGAACAAAAACGATTGAGTGGCGTTGCAGTAGATTTCGTGATGGACTCAGTATCTGTTGCCACTTCATTCAAAGAAAAATTAGGAGAGCTCGGAATCATCTTTTGCAGCATTAGCGATGCCGTTCAAGAACACCCTGAACTTATTAAGCAATACCTCGGAACCGTTGTTCCGCGCACCGATAATTACTACGCGGCATTAAATTCGGCTGTCTTCACAGACGGTTCTTTCTGCTACATTCCGAAAGGTGTCCGTTGCCCCATGGAGTTAAGCACTTACTTCCGCATTAACGAAGCAGGAACGGGTCAGTTCGAGCGCACCCTGCTTATTGCAGACGAAGAAAGTTATGTTAGCTATTTGGAAGGATGCACCGCTCCGCAGCGCGACGAAAATCAACTTCACGCGGCTGTTGTGGAATTAGTTGCGATGCGCGATGCTGAAATAAAATACAGCACCGTTCAAAACTGGTATCCGGGAGATAAAGATGGAAAGGGCGGCATATTCAACTTCGTTACCAAACGCGGAATGTGCGAAGGAACGAACTCGAAGATCTCTTGGACCCAAGTTGAAACAGGCAGTGCAATCACTTGGAAATATCCAAGCTGCATTTTGAAGGGTGACAACAGCGTAGGCGAATTTTATTCTGTAGCTGTAACGAATCACTTTCAACAAGCAGACACCGGAACGAAAATGATTCATATTGGAAAGAATACCAAGAGCACGATTATCTCTAAAGGTATCTCTTCAGGACGCAGTCAAAATTCATACAGAGGATTGGTTCAAATAGGAAAGAACGCATCGAATGCAAGAAACTTTTCACAATGCGATTCGTTGCTAATGACCGATACCAGCGGCGCCCACACCTTCCCTTACATTGAAGTAAACAACAGCACAGCGAAAGTGGAGCACGAAGCAACCACTTCAAAAATTGGTGAAGATCAAATCTTCTATTGCTTGCAACGCGGGCTCGATCAAGAGCAAGCCGTAAGTATGATTGTGAATGGTTACGCCAAAGATGTATTGAATAAACTTCCTATGGAGTTTGCAGTTGAAGCACAAAAACTACTTGCGATTTCTCTTGAAGGAAGCGTAGGATAAAAAGATAAATATGTTAAAGATTGAAAATTTACACGCACGCATCGAAGAGAAAGAAATCTTGAAAGGTCTTTCATTAACCATTGGTGAAGGAGAGGTGCACGCGATTATGGGTCCGAACGGATCTGGGAAAAGTACTCTTGCTTCTGTTCTTGCCGGAAGAGAAGACTACGAGGTAACTGGAGGTTCAGTATCCTTCAATGATAAAGATTTGTTAGACATGGCTGCTGAGGAGCGCGCAAGAGAAGGACTCTTCTTAGCGTTCCAATATCCTGTTGAAATTCCAGGAGTAAGTAACATGAACTTCCTGAAAGCCGCAGTTGGCGAAGTACGCAAGCATAGAGGGTTAGAAGCTTTAACAGCAAAAGAATTCTTGCAATTGGTGAAAGAAAAGTCTCAATTGGTTGAATTAGACGGACAGCTTGCTAACCGCGCAGTAAACGAAGGGTTCAGTGGCGGAGAGAAAAAGCGCAATGAAATATTTCAGATGGCTATGCTTGATCCATCGCTTTGTGTTTTGGACGAAACCGATAGCGGATTAGACATTGATGCATTACGCATTGTGTCTGAAGGTGTGAACACCATGCGCGATGGAAAGCGTTCTTTTGTGATTATCACTCACTATCAACGTTTGTTAGATCATATCGTTCCAGACTTCGTACACGTATTGTACAAAGGAAAAATTGTGAAGAGTGGAACCAAAGAGTTGGCGCTGGAACTTGAAGAGAAAGGCTACGACTGGTTAAAAGAAATGGAAGACGCAAAATGAGTATTGTCGCGGAAATAAAACCAACAAGCACATTCAGCTTCAAACCGAACAAACATTCGGTTTCTGATTTCGCTTTACCTACAACACGCGTAGAATCTTGGAAATACACACGTGTTGGAGCTGTTGATTCAACTTGGAAGCAAGCTGAACGCAATGACAGTATGGTGGCACTGGAAAAAGGAATTCGCATTGAAAACGGATTCATTGCTCTTCCAACAGGCCAAACCGAAGGTGTTTCATTCACCGCTGGAAAAAATCTTTCTGCAGAACAACAGGCACTCGTTCTTTCAATATTAGCGAAAGAAAATAGAAACGATGTGTTCGATGCAATTTCTGAAAATGCATCAAACGATCTTGTTCTGATTGAGATTCAATCCGGAAAAACAGTTGAAGACGCAATCTCTATTGAAATAGAAAACACCTTGAACGACTGCATGAGCACACCTTACGTGTTCATTGTTTCGAAAGAAAATTCAATAGCGAAATTCACCATTGACTTCAAAGGGAAAACAGAACGTTCGTTTCACCTCGTGCAATTGCATGCGCATGTTAAACAGTCTGCGCAATTAGAAATTCATCAATTGCAAAACACTTCGAAAAACGAATGTGTTTTGTTGAGAGAGTCTATTTCTCAAGCAGAGAAAAGTGTTTTCAAAATCACTACAGTAACTGCCAGTGGAACATGGGTACGTAACGAATTGAACATTCGAATTGAAGGTCAGCATTGCGAAAGCTTCCTCAGCGGAGCCTACTTCCCGAAACAAGATCAATTGATCGACAATCATACGTTTGTGGACCATCAGGTTGCAAATTGCTACAGCAATGAGTTGTACAAAGGGGTGTTGTTTGAAAATGGAAAAGGAGTGTTCAACGGAAAAGTTTATGTGCACGTTGACGCTCAGAAAACAAACGCCTATCAGAGTAACGGTAACATTATGATGAGCGACAACGCCAGCATGTTCACGAAGCCTGAATTGGAAATTTACGCAGACGATGTGAAGTGTAGTCACGGATCAACTACCGGTCAATTCAACGAAGAGGCCTTATTCTACTTGCGCGCAAGAGGACTGAGCGAAGTATCTGCGAAGCGACTTTTGGTTTCAGCATTTACTTCAGATGTGATGAATCGCATCTCCATTTCGAGTTGGAAGGAATACGTTCTTGCGACACTTATTCAAAATGAAATCATAACCGAATAATCATTCGGTTTCAAAATATGGACAACACTACCCTTCAACATAAAATGAAAGAATTGAGAAATCAATTCCCAACGTTGAATCAAACGGTAAACGGACGTCCTCTTGTATACTTAGACAACGCTGCAACCACTCAAAAACCGCAGCGCGTGATTGACTCGGTGACGGAGTATTACACGAAGTGGAACGCGAACATTCACAGAGGAGCGCATTTTCTTGCGAATGCTTCGACTGAAAAATTCGAAGCTACACGCTCTGCATTAGCTGAAATGTTGCACGCGAATTTCCGCGAAGAAATAATTTTCACGCAAGGAAGTACCGACAGCGTGAACATGCTTTCAACCATTTTAGAAAATGAGGTCGAAGAAGGCGATGAAATCTGGGTGACGGAAATGGAGCACCACGCGAACTTCGTTCCGTGGCAAGTGTTGGCAGAAAAGAAGAAAGCTATTTTTCGTTACATTCCTATGACCCCTTCGGGCGAATGGGATATGGATTACGCGAAAAGAGAATTGGGAAGCAAAGCGAAAATCGTTGCATTCAATTATGTATCGAATGCATTAGGCACTATCAATCCCGTTCAAGATTTAATAGCCATTGCAAAGAGCGCAGAAGCTTATTTAGTCATAGACGGCGCACAGGCGGTATCACATTTCGACATAAATGTTCAAGAGTTAAATTGTGATTTCTTTTTGTTCTCTGCGCACAAAATGTACGGTCCAACTGGGCTTGGTGTTTTGTGGGGAAAGAAAGAATTGCTGGAAAAACTTCCTCCTTATAGATACGGGGGTGAAATGATTTCGAAGGTTTCTGTAAGAGGAACCACCTTCAACGTACTGCCTTTCAAATACGAATCTGGAACACCGAATATTGAAGCTGTTATTGCATTTAATGAATCCATTTCATTCTGCAATGACGTTGGAAAAGAGGACATGCATGCACATGAATGTTTATTGTTGAAGGTGGCAACAGAGCAATTGAAAGAAATAGAGGGCGCGTTTGTTTATGCAGACATTCCGAATAAAGTGGGTGTATTGAGTTTTAATGTTGAAGGGATTCATTCTGCCGACATTGGAACGTTGCTCGATCAGCAAGGAATTGCTGTAAGAACGGGGCACCACTGCACACAACCCCTTTGGGAAAAGCTCGGAACAACAGGGTCTGTGCGAGCATCTTTTGCGTTTTACAATACATTGGAAGAAGTAGAATTATTTATTGAAGCGCTGAAAAAAAGCGTGAACATGTTACGATAATGATAGAGCAAAAGCAACAAGAAATCATAGAGGAATTTGCCTTCTTCGAGGAGTGGATGCACAAATATGAGCACATCATTGAATTGGGGAAAGAGATGAAGGGGTTGTCTGATGAAGAGAAGAAAGACGACTTGCTTGTTGCCGGATGTCAATCGAAAGTTTGGCTCAAAGCAAGTTTACAAGCAGCCGGAACAGTTAAATTAGAAGCCGATAGCGACGCCATTATCACACGTGGATTGGTTGCATTAGTCGTTGGTGTATTCAATGAAGAAACCCCAGACGATATCTTAAAAGCAAACATTCATTTCATGAATGATATCGGATTGGTTTCAAACTTAAGTCAAACAAGAAGCAACGGATTAGCAGCAATGGTGAAGCAAATCTTGTTGTTCGCAACTGTTTTTCAAGCACAACAAAAAAGCAATTAATTATGGAGAAGGCCGCATTAACAGAAGCAATTATTGCCAAACTAAAAACCATTTTCGATCCTGAGATTCCGGTAGATATTTATGAGTTGGGGTTAATCTATGGAATTGACATTGCGGAAGACGCTGCTGTGAAAATAACCATGACCCTCACCTCGCCTTCTTGTCCGGTTGCTGAAACCTTACCTCCAGATGTAGAAGACAAAATCAAATCGGTTGAAGGCGTTTCAGACTGTAAAGTTGAAATTACTTGGGAACCCACTTGGGACAAAAGTATGATGAGTCAAGAGGCTCAGCTTGAACTTGGGTTTTTGTAAGAGTAATTTTGAAAAAGATATTTCTCATATCATTCGCACTCACGCAATACGTCTTGTGCTTCGGACAGTCTTCGCTAAGGAATATTCAACCCAACAAAACAGGTTGGTTCATGTACTTCGGTGATCATAAATTTTCCGAACATTTGGGAGTTCACTTGGAAGCCCAATTCAGAAGAAATGAAATCATTTCAAAACCACTGCAACTTTTGTTGAGAACCGGGATTAACTATCACTTCTCACCCAATGGTTTTGCTACTGCCGGATATTGCTACGTCCATACTTCTCCATATGGCGTCTTCCCCGCCAAATCAGCCTTCCCTGAAAACAGATTTTGGGAGCAGCTTCAAGTAAAATCGCAAGCAGGAAGAATTGAAATGCTCACCCGACTCCGTTTGGAACAACGATTCTCGAAGTTACCTGCCTTGCAATCTGCAGGGGGATACGCGCCGGGGGACGATGTCTATACGAATAGAGCTCGCGTACTTGTGAGACTCTCGGTTCCATTTAAAGGAAAAACCATTGAAGACAAATCACTTTACTTCTCTTGTTACGATGAGGCCTTCGTGAACTTCGGAGAAAACGTGCAATCGAATATCTTCGATCAAAACCGAGCTTACGCTGCCATCGGTTACAAATTTCCGAAATGGGGAAAACTTGAAGTCGGATACATGAATCAAATGATTGTAAAATCAGACGGAGTGAAAATTGAAAACAACCACACGCTTCAAGTTGGGTTTAGTTCGACTATCGATTTTCGAAAAAAACAAAACTAGCCGAAGGCTCCTTGCGAAGCACCTTGTGCAACATCTTGCAAAGCATCTTACCTTTGCCTGATGACTGGTGCGCATAATTTCTACTCTCGAATTGCTGGAATTGCTCTTTTGCTTTCGTTCGTTTCATGCTCAACCGATCAGGAAAAAGCACGCGAATACAACAACAAAATAACAGTTGAATTGGAAACGTGTGGTGTCGCTATTTTTCAATTGGAAGAACATCTGGGTCAGCCGCAAAACCTGAATGAATTCTACACAAAAGCTGAATCAACATTAAATACAGCAAAAGAGAATTTAACTGAAATAGGAAACTTCAAAGAAGACACATTACTTGTTAATCCCGCTCTTCGAACGGTTGGAAAATTTCAAGAAATTCTTTCGACCTATTACAAACCGTTGTGCAATTTGCATCAACTTCCACAAGAACAAATATCCTTCGCAACAACCGATAGCTGCAGAGTTCTACGCATGTTCATTCAAAACGAATCGGTCTTCACTCAACAAGATTTCGAGAACGCGCAACAGTCGTTTGCCGACAAGTATAAGCTCGACCTAACCGAGTAATCGAGATGTTATACAAGGTGCTTTGCAAGGTCGTTTTCGACGAAGTCGACCTTCTAAAAGACCTTTCGCAAAACCTTCCATAGGACCTGTTTTCAATCCTTCAACTCAGAAAAAATCCTACCCAAAATTATTGTCAACTTTTCTTCAGGAACTAGCATTTGAAAAACAGGACTCTTTCCCTTTTCTTTCTCAACTTTAATCCCATCTTCATATGGCTCTATGGCCAGAATAGATTTATATGTCCACGTATTATTTCTGACCAGCCCATCAAAAATTAGACGCTGATTGGTGACATATAAAACACCCATATCCAATTCTTTCATCTCGTCGGTTGTAATCCGCTGCACAGCCATTCTTCCTGCTCGAAATGAAATTCCCTTAACTATTTTAAAGTTCAATGCTGGGCCGCCGTATGAAAAACCATGAGTCACCGTTCTTAATTCATGCCACGTGACGTTCTTTTTATAATAACAAACTTCATCTTTCTTCAAATTAATAGCCACCTCAATAGGCACTAATGGCAAGTTCTCTAAATTCCAATTTTCTTTGTACCCATCTATAATCTGTTGGGACTCTTCCTGAAAGGAATAATTCACGCCCAAACTTGAACACGTCGCAAAGAACACATCCAATTCACGCGGACCAACTCTCTTATCGCCAATAATTTCTTTGATCAATCTATTCGCAATTTCAGAAACATGCTTTTGAATTAAACTTGAGATTGATTCCTCCTTCAAAGAAAAAGCCTCTTGAATTTTTAAGAGAATACCTCTCTCCTCATCCGACAATAATTCGTCTGCAATAAACTTCGCATACAACTCATCATATACTTTCAATCCCGAACTTGCATAGATCTTTTCTTTTTCATCATTCGTTATGCACAGCAGTGCAGCAAGGTGATCCAGCTCTTCAACTTCTGAAGCTGATACCTCTGAGTCTGCTAGGAAAAAAGCTATTGCCAAAACAAAACAATTCCGCAGCTCTTCGCTAAACTCAATCTTCCAATCTTGTATTTTATAATTCTTACAAATAGACAAAACGTGTTCTTTTGTAACACCTAAAATGCCGCGTTCAGCGAGAAGATTGTTGAATTCAATAAATGCATTCATTTCATTTTTAGAACCCGAAATTCGCTGCCAAAAACTAGCTTCTAGTAAGGGTTTTTTCTCGAATAATTTCATGTGAACTAAGATAGGCTAAAGTTATGCTGACGAATAAACAGCATATAACTTATAGGAATTTGGCATAAACATTAGGTGCCTAGTGGTTCTTCCTTTGGCTCAAAATTATTTGAGTCATGAAAACAAAAAACACCATTCTCTCCCTTTCTCTTTTGCTCGTGTTCTGCTCGTGCGAAAAAGAGAAGCCCATTCCAAACATTCAATGTCGCGTTGTTGAACAAGGCTCCAACGTGCCGATTCCCTTTGCGCAAGTTCAATGGTACGAGCTCGAAGGGTTCGGAAGTACAGTTAGCTACGTGCCTTCCTTCATCTCCATTGCAAATGAAAACGGTGAATTCGAAATACCGAAAGATGCAACAGTAGACGTTGCTAAAGCAGTTGCGAATTCCACTGATCAATATTCCGAATTCGGATTTACGGATGTGCTGTTCTATGCGGGTAGTAATGTTATAAAAATCCCCATTTCATGCAAAGCCAAGCTTCGCCTTCAACTTATAGATGATCCGAACACGCAGCACAACATTGTTGGTGCCTCCTTCAAAGTAAACAATGGTTTTCGCGGAATAACACAAGAGGCCGACTTAGCTGGCAACGGCGCTGAATGCTTCTTCGAAGTAACAGCGCATTTCCACATAGAACTTGAAATTAAAAAGCATTACGCTTCCGGAAACTATTCTTCAGAATGGATAACCCTCGATGCGATACAAGCCAATGAAATCAATACCTACACCTTATACTATTAAAAAATGAAAAAGTTAACAACCCTCTTCTTTTCACTTTGCGCATTGTTCACGTTTGCGCAAAACAACTACACGCCAGTTGTAAAATCTACAGCTTTCAATCAGGCGCTCTCTAAAAATAATTCGCTAGTTTACACTAAAACGCAAGCGGCAAAAGATGCTTTTCTATTTTTATGTGGAAAAGATTCCAACCACTTCTATTTCCCCGATTATCGCGGTCATCTTGAAAGTCTTCCGAATGAAAGCAATGCTTCATATTTGGAAGTGTGGGACGTTGTCTATGTGCGCGAAGCCAACAACTCGAGCGACACGAGCCAATTCATTCTAAGTAATTCGAGCTTACTCACTCCAGGTATACATGTCTTCAACATGCACAACGAAGTACAATCGAATTACCACTCAAATGTAATTGTGCAATCCATAAGTTTCGATGAAGGGACAAGTTGGAACAGCGTCACTAACAATTCCATTTCAACCCTAATTCCATCGAATAGCGAATGGTTCTCTGTTGCCGTGAAATATTCGGTAAACGGAACAATCAAAAAAACAGGAATGAAATTTCAAGTCGAAACAAAAAGTTTGTTAACTCCAGACACGGCGCCGTGGGCGACTGGAAACACCTTTCAAATAGATACACTACTTGGGAACAAACTCATTAAAGGCAACGCTTATACGCTCTTAAGCACCGACGGTATTTTCGATAAACCGTTTGTTTTTGTGGAAGGAATAGATTTCGGAACAGATCATAGCCCAACAAGAAATGGCACTTTCGGTTGGGACGCATTTTCTTCAGGTTCAACAAGCGGACAATATTCCATGTTGCAATTAATGCCCTATTGGATTGACACTTTGCAGCAGCACGGATATGATTTAGTGCTGGTAGATTTTTACGACGGAGCTAGAGATATTCGAGAAAACGCAGCACTCGTAGAAAAAGTAATTGCACTATGCAATGCCTATAAAAACAGCGATGAGCCTTTGGTTATTGCCGGAGCAAGCATGGGCGGGCTAATCTCTCGTTACGCGCTTCGCAATATGGAAATTCAAAATAAAAATCATTGCACACGACTCTACATAAGCCTAGATGCCCCGCATCTTGGAGCTTACATTCCGTTAAGTCTTCAATCTACATTATACTTCATGGCTCCTCATAGCTCTGCCGCTAGCAGCTTTGTTTACGACAAACTGGAACGACCTGCAGCGCAACAACTACTCATGTACCACTGGGGTTCATATGATCCTTTATTACCTACGAAATTCTTAAATTTTCAAGCCGAGCTACTCGAAATGGGGCTGCCGAAAAAATGTAGAAACATTGCTGTGTCGAATGGTAATAAACACGGCACTGGATTAAACGCAAGCCCTGGAACTCCACTACTCTTAGAATCTTGTAACGCTACCAACTTGCTATCAGGAGACGAATTTAGATTGAAATTATTCCCGCTTCCAGGTTCTACCAATGATTCTGAAAGCACAGACGCTTTTCACATACTTGCCGATTTAAAACTCACCGAAATCGATTTCGATTTTCTTAGTATTTCTATCTCTGAGTATTCTTCAAAACCAAAAGTATCGGCTTCGGCATTGCCCTATGACTATTCCTGCGGTGGTTATTCTTCATCGATAAAAGATTTTGTAGACGCCATTAACGAAACGCCTGCATTCAATAATGCCTGCGGATCTATTAGCTCCGACATCTATCAATCGTATCATAATTTCGTTCCAACTACGAGCGCATTACTTTGTGCAAACAACAATCCTTTCACGCCAATTAACGCGTCTGAAATTCCCTTCGACAACTGGTATGCACCTGAAGGAAATAACCAACCTCATTCTGGAATTAACTACGGCAACCTCGCATTCATTGCCGAAGAAGTATTCGCTGATGAACTACCGAACGGACATTCGGTTTTTAGAATGAACACTGAAAACGGAGGTTCTTTCAATTTTGGAAAAACAGGATTGCAAGTTCTTCCTTCAACAATCATTGAAAACAATTCTGTGGTAAGCATTGGCGCTCTCGGGGAAAGTCAGTCTTCTCAGAATAGTATTGTTTTTCCTGGAGATGAAGTGTCCATTGAGACGGGAATCGATTGTGGCACTGGAAGCGTTGATATTCAAGAAAACGGAGTGCTTCGAATTGGCGATGCTACTGGCCTCGTTCAAGCGTTTTTACTTATTCAAGAATCAACATCCATAAACCTTTACACCAACGGTGTGCTTTTCATTCAACCCAACGGAACGTTGATTTTAGAAAATAATTCCACGCTGAATTTGTTAGGTGGAACGCTTCAAATTGAAGGAAAGGTAACATTACTCCCTGGCAGTAAAATCGTTTACGCCTCTGGCGAATTCATTTTGAACAACACCAACGCATCGCTTGAATTCAGGGGCGGACAGCTGCAGCTGGTTGCGCAAGCAGCGCTAACCCTTCAAGCAAATGAAGGAACAATAGATGTGTATTCCATGTGGAATGAAACCGATGTGACTTTCGCAAGCGGAAGTCGCATGTTGGTGGAAGGGATGAACCAAAACAATACGTTCTTGCGCATTCACGAAGGAGCAATGTTCAACGAATCGGGAACAGCGAATTACATCAAATTCAAAAATGGAAAAATTGAATTGAATGAAAACGCGACACTTCTTTCCTACCAAAGATTGTTGTTCGAGAATACCAATATCACTGGCGATGAAAATGCACTTTGTCAAGTCGATTACAACACCATTTCCTTCTTGAACTCCTCTGTTGAGCAGTGCAAAATTGAAAACAATTATGGAAAACTATCTGCATCGAATACACTCTTCAACAATAACGGTTCAGTGAATATCCGTTATGGAAATTACAACTTTCAAGATTGTGCTTTCAATTCAGCCAACCTCTTTTCAGAGCATTTGAAATCCCTGAGTCGAATCAAGAACACCTGTTTCCAAAACAACGACGTTGCTGTTTCAGATTACAGTTTGGTTGAAATTGGAATGACGAATTGCACATTCAATAACAACAATATTGCAGCACAAAAGAAAGGAGGAGTCTTCACCATTCGATGCACTCAATTTTCTCAGAATGGAACGGCATTGGAAATTGGAAAAGGCTGTGTGCTAAACATGTCTTCAAGCAGCGCGGGTGGATACAATGTTTTCGAATTGAACGACGAGCACATTCACTTCTACCACAGCTCAACACCGCTGTTGAACAAAGGATTCAATTCGTTCAGCGGAGCCACCGATTGCAATTTGTGCGGCAACATTGCAACCATATCTTCTATCGGATGCGCGCCTGTAACATTAGCAAGCGCAAGCAATCAATGGCTTCCTATTGCATCTGGAAGTTCTGGAATTGCACTCTATTCATCGAGCACATGCTCCAACGGAACACAAAGTATTATTTCACTAAGCCCATCGGTTGCTGTTTCCACAACTTGTCCATCTGTTATCGGAATTCTAAGTCCGACGAAGTCACTTGCGCAAGCGCGCCTTCAACAAAAAACACTTTCAGATTTGCCTGTGATTTTAACCACTGAATACGGACAGTTGCCGCTTGACTCTGCGTTATCGCTAGCAGCTACATTGGCCTATGCTACAGACTCGTTGTTCGAAGGAAAGCGTTCGATAAAACTTTTCCATGAAATTCTTACCTCGCCTTTGGATCGGAGCAACAGCGACATTCGTTCCTTGTCTGATTGGGGAATTGGCATGATGAAAAAGATGATTGAAGAGCTCGTTCTTCGCGGAGAAATAATTCCTGAGAACAATTCTGAATCGTTTGAAATCGCCGTTCAGCGTTACGTGAATTCATTGAATGCTTGCACCGACAGTGTGGTGTCTGACTCTTCGTTTCACTCGCAGTTCTGGATTGAACTTTCCAAAGCACAACTCTTCCGCTCATTGGGAAATTCTAGTCTCTGCCACGCAATTCTAGAACAACTGAACACGTGTAACGTTGAAGGTGAGGAATTGGAAGAATTACTTTATTGGAAGGCCCTTACAGCCCATGAGTTGAATAACACGACAACATCTTCTTCAAACATAAACGATTCAATATTCACAAACTTGAGCAGTTCAAATTTTCCATTTGGAATTGAAATTCTTGGTCCACAAGAAGTGCTTTTCTACTCCTGTTTTTCAGACAACAAAAATCTGAATTCTATTTCCGGAAAAATAATTCCTTCCATTAGCGCAGGAGAATTCAAACTTCAATTCACCAAGAAAAATAATTTAGTGAAATGGAAAATTCTCAGTGCTGTTGGACAACTAATTCATGAAGGAAATACACGCGAATGTTCTGAAATTCCGTTCAGTTTCGAATTGGCAAATGGATGTTACTTCCTGCAATATTCATCAGACAACGGAAGCATTCAGACTGAAAAATTCGTGATCGAAAACTAATTACAGGTGCATGAGAATATAAACTCCTGCACCACTAAAGAAACCTAACATGGCCCAGAGTGAGATGTTCTTCAGGTACCAGGTGAACGACATCTTCTCTAAGCCCATTGCAGCTACACCTGCGGCAGATCCTATGATTAGCATACTGCCGCCGGTGCCTGCAGTGTAGGCCAAGAAATGCCAAAACGTTCCGTCTTGAACGAAGTGTGAGGCCCAAAGATCTGTTGTGCCTGCTGCTTCAATCGGATACATGCCAATGCTTGCAGCAACCAACGGAACGTTGTCTACAATAGCCGATAGCACGCCAATGGCAATGTTTATCGCGTAGGTGTTGTTCAACTGTTCCTTCAACCAAAATGACATTTGAGTCAAGTGTCCTGCTTCTTGAAGAGCACTCACCGAAAGTAAAATTCCCAAGAAGAAAAGGACTGACGGCATATCAATTTTTCGCAACGCGCTTAACGCCGAATACTTCGCCTTGTCTGAATCCATTTTCCTTCCATTCATCAAATCAGTAACTAACCAAAGTACTCCCACAGAAATCATCATTCCCATAAACGGAGGTAAGTGTGTGAGCGTTTTGAAAACAGGCACGAAAAGTAATCCGCCCAATCCCAAGACGAACACAATCATTTGCTTTGACCGAGTCAAATCAGTAGTTGCAGATTCATGCAATTCAGGACGTTCTAAATTTCCCTTCAACACAAATGACAAAACAATTACGGGTACTAACAGACTGATTAAACTTGGAAGAAAAAGTTCTGAGATCAAAGGGCCCGTGGTCAATTGTCCGCCAATCCAAAGCATGGTTGTAGTCACATCCCCAATTGGACTCCAAGCTCCGCCTGCATTCGCCGCGATAACAATTACCCCTGCAAAAAACCAACGCGACTTTTGATTGCTGATGAGCTTTCGCGCAAGACTGACCATGACTATAGCAGTGGTTAAATTATCCAATGCGGCTGACAAAAAGAATGAAATCAAAGAAATAATCCACAGCAATTTAACTTGATTCGTTGTTGAAATGCGATCGGTAATAATCGCGAATCCGTTGTGCGCATCAATGATTTCAACAATGGTCATGGCACCCATTAAGAACAACAAGATGCCTGAGATCTCTTCAATGTGATGACCCAAACTCGCTTCCAAAACGTCGTGTGAAATTCCGGTTGGAGCTAGAACTAAAAGTGTCCAACACAAAACACCTGCGATTAATGCCGTCGCTGCTTTATCAATTTTCACCGCATGCTCCGCCGCAATGAGAATATATGCAAGAACAAAAACAAATAGAATTGCTGTTATCATTCGCCTTCAACTTTGGAAGTTTTCAAATACATGCGAATGTCGCTTTTCGCGCCCAACTGCATCACTTCCACCAAATCTTGAACAGGTAAATTTCGATCCATTGAAATGGAACAGGTGCTTTCCGGAAAAGTCTTTCCAATAAATTCCAAACGTTGACCCAGTTGCTCAACACTCATTTTCTCTCCATCGAGATAATAATCGTGATATTCATCTACCGCCAATTGCAACGTCTTCTTAGGCTCGCGCTGCTGAGTCTCGCCTGCCTCTGGCAACAACACTTTGATGACATTCGGATTAGCGAGCGTAGAAAGAATTAGGAAAAACAAAAGCAAGAAGAACATAATGTCGTTCAACGCATGCGTGTTCACCACAGCCCCTCGCTTCTTTCTTCTTTTTATATTCATTTTCCTTGAAGGAATAATGTTTTAAGTTGAAGAGAATATTCTTCCATTTGCGCCACAAACTTGTCTACAGAATTTTGTAGCAACTGATAAAAAACGAAGGCTATAATTCCAACCACCAATCCGCCTGCTGAGGAAACCATCTTTTGGTAAAGACCTTCAGAAATAACTCCAATGCTTATATCTGCTGTGGTTGAAATGTCGAAGAAAATAGTAATAACTCCAGCTATGGTTCCAATGAATCCCAAGAGCGGCGCTACTCCCGCAACAATCGACAACACGTTTAATCTTCTTTCCAAATAAGCCACTTCAACATTGGCGGCTTGTTCCATTAACTTCTCTTGCTCGTCGGCAGAAATTTCAGTGAGGGCAGCGTATTGAAAAATACGTGACCAAGCTGCGTTGTCTTCTTCACACAAACGCGCAGCTTCTGTGTTGTTTCCAACCTTCAACGCTGCTAAAAAATTCTCGAAATTATTCTTCTTTCCAACACCTTGTTTTCCTAGAAAAAGGTAACGCTCAATCACAATCACAATCGTTAAAATAGAGAGAAGCAAAAGTGGAATCATTACCCACCCTCCTTTGAAGATAAGGCCAATTAAATCCAACGATTTCTCATAGGTTGCTCCTTGCGGTGCGGCTTGCAAATAGATCATCTTAAACTAATTTTTTTAATGCAATTTCAAACGCGTGCTTCGAAACGAACTGTTCTTCGCTTCCTTGCTGATGAACATTTTTCAACGCTTCACCAATAATTTTCGAAGTGTCAGAGAAGATTCCTTCATCAGATAAATCAACATCTGAATCGCTCATCAAGTAAGCGAAAACTCTCGCCATTCCGCAATTCGAAATAAAATCTGGAACGACACTAAAGTGTGCATCGCACCATTCCGAAATAGGTCCGTAAAAGATTTGCTGATCTGCAAACGGAACATTCGCTCCGCAAGCGATAACAGATACTCCTGCTTTGTGCATGCGCTCTGCTTGTTCTTGACTCACCAAGCGAGATGCCGCACATGGAAGAAATACATCTGCTTGAAGATCCCAAACCTTTGCATTGATTTCTTCGAATGAAAGCATTCCTTCAGCAACCAATGTGTTGTTCACGCGATTCAAAAACAACGTGCGGATTTCTTCAAATGAATACCCGTTCTCGTTAATCAATCCGCCGTTTCTATCAATAATTCCAACTACAGATGCGCCTGCTTGGCTCATGTAAAAAGCAGCAGCAGCACCCACGTTTCCCCAACCTTGAACAATCACTTTCTTACCCACAAGACTCTTCTCATTTTTCCATATTTCGAAAAAATGACGAACGCTTTCCCCAACACCGTAGCCCGTAATCATATCGGCTACCTTGAATTTCATATTTACATCTGGAGAATACTTAACGTCTTCAATGATGCTTACAACACCTCTTCTCAAATTTCCAATACGCTTTACTTTCTGCGCTTCCGTAGGCTTGAAGTGTCCGTTGAACACGCCTTCTTGCGGATGCCATACACCGCAATCTTCCGTCATTGGAATAACCTCGTGAATCTCATCTACGTTCAAATCGCCACCTGTTCCGTAGTAATGTTTCAATAACGGAGTTACAGCAGCATACCAACGCTTCAAGACTTCCTTCTTGCGAGGATCGGCCGGATCGAAATTAATTCCACTCTTCGCGCCACCAATTTGTGGTCCGCTTACCGTGAACTTCACTTCCATTGTTTTCGCCAATGACAAAACTTCGTGCTTGTCTAAACCAACTCTCATGCGGGTTCCACCACCTGCAGCACCGCCACGCAATGAGTTAATCACTACCCAACCTTGCGCTTCAGTAAATGGATCATTCCATTCAAAAACTACTTCTGGTTTCTTATTTTCGTACTGCGACAATAAATCCTTCATTCTCTTGTTAATTTAGACTTCACAAAACTAACACAAAACATGCGTTTAACGAGTATTCCCTTTCTGTTTGCAACCGTTCTATTGGCTTCGACTTTTCTAACTTCTTGCGCCTACGAAAAATCTGCTGCTTACGATTACGATAACAACACGAACGGAGGGTTTGAAAGACAGTACGACGGACTCTACGCTAACGCGAATTTAGAAGAAAGTAGAGATAAGGTTGACTTCAGCAGTCTCTCTGCAACGAAAGAATACAGCGGACCGAAAATGTTGGTGTACAACGCGAACATCGGTATAACTGTAAAAAATTCAGACTCCACCATTTCACAAATCACCCGCATTGCTGCAGAACAAAAAGGATACGTAGTAAGCAAAAGCAACTACCAAATTACCATTCGCATTGAATCTGAAAAGTTAGACGGAACCGTTTCGCAAGTTTCGAAATTGGGAAAGCTTACCCGCAAAAGCGTATCTACGACAGACGTTTCAGACAACTACGCCGACATTAAAATTCGACTCGACAATGCTGAAAAAGCACGAACGCGCTATCTCGAATTATTAGCAAAAGCAGAAAACGTAGAAGCAGCGTTGAAGGTGGAAAAAGAACTAGAGCGCTTGAATACTGAGATTGATCAGCTGCGCGGACAGGTCATTAAGATGGAACACGACATTCGCTTTTCAACGCTAACGGTAAACGTGAATCAAAAACAAAAACTCGGACCGCTCGGATACCTTTTCGTCGGAATTGGAAAAGGCATCGGTTGGTTATTTGTACGCGGATAAACAATTCATCCTTTCCTTTGTTTGAAATAGAAACTTAGGAAAATCATGTTGCGTTCTACTCTCTTTTTCATTGCCCTCATCGCGTGTTCATTCGCTTCCGCTCAAAACGGAAGTATCTCTGGTGTTATCTTAGACAAGAACGCACAAACCTCGCTAACAGGCGCTACTATTCTGTTGCAGAACACTGACCTCGGAGCAATTTCTGATATCGATGGAAAATTTTTCATTGAAAAAATTCAACCCGGAACCTACAATGTGAAAATTTCATTGTTGAATTTTCTTCCTGCTGAACTCTTCAACGTAGTAATTACAAACGGAAATACAAACACGTTTACTGTTGAATTGGAACGAAGCAGCGAGCAATTAAATACACTCGAAATAAAACGCTACACCTACGGAAAAGATACAGAGACGCCACTTAGCGTTCAAAGCCTTACCGCAGAAGAAATTCGAAGCAATCCAGGTGGAAACTTCGACATCTCGAAAGTAATTCAAGCACTTCCGGGCGTAGGCGGACTTTCAGGAGCTGGTGAAAGAAACGATCTTCTCATTCGCGGAGGAGCACCAAGTGAGAACGTTTATTATCTAGATGGAATTGAAGTTCCGCAAATCAATCACTTCAGCACGCAAGGTTCGTCTGGCGGACCACAAGGAATTATCAACGTGAGTTTTATTGAAACAGCTACGCTCAACAGCAGCAGCTTCAATGCGAAGTACGACAATGCACTTTCTTCTGTTCTTCAATTCAAACAACGAAACGGAAACGCACAACAATTAAAAGGAAACGGAAGAATTTCAAGCACAGAAGTCGCAGGTACGCTGGAGGGTCCAATTGGCAAAAACACATCGTTCCTGGCGTCAATTCGTCGTTCGTATTTGCAATATTTCTTTGAACTTATCGATCTTCCGATTCGTCCAAACTATTGGGATTTTCAATACAAAATCAATACACAACTCAACAAAAAAAACACGCTAACCGCAATAGGTTTGGGTGCTATCGATGAGTTTTCATTTGCAGTTCCTAAAGAATCTGACGCGTCGAAAGAATATATCATTCGCTCAAATCCGAATATTAACCAATGGAACTACACCGTTGGCGTTACATTGAAACACACGCTGGATAACGGTTACTACAATTTAAGTTTAAGTCGAAACATGTTCGAGAACAGACTCGATCGTTTCGAAGACAATGATGTTGCCAACGAGTCGCGCAGAACATTGAAAAGCGTGAGCCAAGAAATCGAAAACAAATTGCGTTGGGAAGTGAATCAGTTCTTCGGCGATTGGAAAGTCGTTTACGGATTGTCTGCGCAATACGTGAAATACAACAACGATTTCTTCGCAAGAATTTCACCAACTGTTTATGGTAATGGGGGAAATGTTTTGATCCCACAAATCAATCTTTCTTTCTACAACGCCATTGACTTCGCGCGATACGGTGCATTCGTTTCGATAAACAAAAAGATGCTTGGCGAACGACTTTCATTAACGGGCGGTATTCGCACCGACATGAACTCATTCACCACAACAGGAAACAATCCCTTAAACGCGCTCTCTCCGCGTGTAGCGGCGTCTTTCGCCATTAACGAGAAGTGGAACATGAACGCTTCTATTGGTAGATACGCGAAGCTTCCGGTTTACACGGTTCTTGGATTCAAGCAAGATGGAAATTCAATCAACAAAAACAGCGATTACATTTTGTGTGATCACTTGGTTTACGGATTCGAGTTCCTTCCGAACAACAGCCTTCGCATGACCGCTGAGGGATTCTACAAACAATACAGCAACTATCCTGTTTCATTCGGCTCAGGCGTCTCGTTGGCAAATCAAGGTTCTGTTTATGGCGCCATTGGTAATGAACAAGTAACTTCAACAGGACAAGGACGTGCGTACGGATTTGAATTGTTCCTTCAACAAAAATTCACGAAGTCGTATTTCTTAACGGCTTCCTATACCTTCTTCAAAAGTGAATTCACCGGATCAGCAGGAACCTATGCACCCTCAGCATGGGACAACAGACATTTGGTTTCAGTAATTTTCGGAAAGAAATTCAAAAAGGGATATGAGCTTGGAGTGAAATACAGACTTGCAGGAGGCGCGCCTTACACGCCTTACGACATGACCTCTTCTCAATTGAATTATGTTACTTCAGGAACAGGATCGTTCGATTACACTCAGTTGAACAGTCAGCGTTTGCCGGTCTTCAACCAGTTAGATATTCGCATAGACAAGAAGATTAACTTCAAGAAATCATCACTCGACTTCTTCCTAGACATTCAAAACGCAACCAACGCGAAAAGCTACAGCCAAGACTTGTATTCGTTTCAGCGCACTGCAGACAATAGCGGTTTCGCTACCACAGACGGACAGGCGTTACGCCCGGACGGCAGCAACGGTATCCCAATTCTTATTCCGAATGTAAATGGAAGTATTATTCCAGCGTTTGGAATTATTTATGATTTCTAAAAAAGAAATGTTATTTTAGCTCTATGACAAAAGCAACGGTACTTTCTGCGATTAATGAGCTCCCAAAAGATTTTTCTTTGGACCAGCTCATCGAGCGATTAATGATTATCGAAAAGATAGATGCTGCAGTTGCTGAAGTAAATAATGGAGAATTCTATACGCATACTGATGTAAAGAAGTTGGTTTCAATCTCTCATTAAATCCTCGGAAATCTAGCAGGATTTCCTTCAGACATAACGGCGTAAATCGCTTCAACAATATCGTCAACCGATGGCTTACTGAAGTAATCTCCGTCTGTTGAATAAGCAGGTAAATGCGGCTTTGAAGTAATTGTAATCGGCTGAGCATCTAAGAAATTGAAGGCTCCTTGTTTGTTAATGATCTGATCTAACAAGTAAGCCGAAGCTCCTCCTTCAACATCTTCATCTATCACAACCAAACGATTTGTTTTCTGAACGCTCGATGCTGAAACTCCGGTTGTATCGAAAGGAAGAAGCGTTTGCGCATCTACCACTTCCACCGAAATTCCCATGTTCGCCAATTCATCGGCAGCACTCAAACACATGTGCAACGTGCTTCCGTAAGAAACAACGGTGATATCACTTCCAACTTTCACCACCTCTGCAACACCAATAGGAACAACCATTTCAGAAAGATTGCTTGGCATTTTTTCCTTCTTGCGGTAACCATTCAGACACTCTACAACCAACGCAGGATCGTTTCCTTTCAATAAATTATTGTACATCCCCGCGGCTTGAGTCATGTTCCTTGGAACACACACCACCATTCCGCGAACACTGCTAATGATAGCACCCATAGGACTTCCACTGTGCCAAATACCTTCTAGTCTATGACCGCGCGTGCTAATAATTGCTGGAGCCATTTGTCCGCCAGCAGATCTGTAACGCACGCTAGCCAAGTCGTCGCGCATAATTTGAAGCGCGTAATAGATGTAATCTAAGTACTGAATTTCCGCAACCGGACGAAGTCCGCGCATAGCCAAACCAATCGCTTGTCCAACAATTGTTGCTTCGCGAATACCTGTATCGCTCACGCGCAATTCACCGTATTTATCTTGAAGTCCTTCGCACGTTTGGTTTACTCCTCCAATCTTTCCAACGTCCTCTCCGAAGATTAAAACCTCAGGCATTTCAGCCAACTTAGCGTCCCAAAAATCGCGAAGGACCACGCGTCCGTCAACCATCTCTGCATCGCTAGCATACTGAATAGAAACTGAACGATCTAAATCATGACGGTCGCTGTAAAGCTCACTGCTGTAGGCTTTGTGCATGCGCTCTTGCGCACTGGCTAACCAATTTTTTATATTTTGAATTTCGGCTGAGTCCTGTCCACGAACAGTGCGCAACACTTTTCGAATGGCTTCGAAAACATCTTTGCGAATGGCTTCGCCGTTGTTCTTCAAAGAGGCTGCTGCTTCTGATTGTCCGGCTGCAACAAGCAAAGCAATGGCCGCGTTAACGTCGGCCTGAATTTGCGCGCGGAATTCGTCCCATGCTGTGCGTTGTTCGGCACGTGCTTGCGCTTTTGCCTTCGCGCGCAACTCGTCCAACTCTTCTTGCTTCGCAACATTCTTGTCTGTCAAGAATTTCCCGAATTGCACAATGCAATCGAATTCTTCATACCACTCCAACAACTCTTTCGTCTTGTAACGTTCGTGAGATCCGCTGGTGCTGTGCCCTTGCGGCTGTGTTAATTCTTCAACATGAATTAAAACAGGCTGGTGATGCGTACGCGAATGCTTCACCGCCTTCTCGAACATGAGCATCAACTCTGCATAATCCCAACCTTTCGCCTTGAATATTTTTATTCCTCCTGCACCCGGCTCGCTTTGCATTCCGCTTAACGATTCAGAGATACTTTCTTTCGCTGTCTGATATTTTTTCGGAACCGAAATTCCCCATCCGTTGTCCCAAACACACATGCACATGGGCACGCCCAATACAGCAGATGCGTTCATGGTTTCCCAAAACAAACCTTCTGAAGTACTTGAATCTCCTATGGTTCCGAAGGCTACCTCATTTCCTTTATTCGAAAATTGAGTTCTTGAATGAAGAGCAGTATTCGCTTTGTAATATTTCGAGGCTTGCGCCAATCCCAACAAACGCGGCATTTGTCCGCCTGTTGGAGAAATATCTGATGAAGAGTTTTTCATCTCCATCACGTTCTTCCAATTTCCATTTGTATCCAACGTCCGCGTAGAAAAGTGCCCGCCCATTTGTCTTCCACCCGAAGAAGGTTCCTTCTCTGTATCTGTATGCGCATATAACGCCGCGAAATATTGCTGAACGGTCAATTGACCAATGGCCATCATGAATGTTTGATCGCGGTAGTAACCAGATCTCCAGTCGCCATTTTGAAATTGTTTGGCCATGGCAATTTGTGCCAATTCTTTTCCATCACCGAAAATACCAAACTTGGCTTTTCCGGTAAGAACTTCTTTCCTTCCCAACAACGAAGCTTCACGACTTAAACAAGCCAAAAAGTAGTCGTCGAGCAACATTTGTTTTGCGGTATCATTCACCGATGCTTTGTTGGCCAAACTCATAGGCCGCAAAGATAAGAACAAAGTGAAATACATGGTGAAGCCGAATGTCCTCTTCCGTCTAACTGTGCATCTTTCGAAAGGTGAAATTTATTCGAGGCAAAGCAAACTTCACTTTTCCGATGGCGTGTTGCCAATTCTCTTGGAAATTATTCATCAACAAAAGCGAGCCGTGTGGCAGATTGAAGGCCAACTTCTTTTCGTCGTTTCTTGATCGGAATTTAATCACTCGCTCACCTCCAATAGACACCGAAGCAATAACTGAAGAATCCATTTCCTTCTCATTATCACTGTGCCACCCCATACTGTCTTGCCCGTCTCTGTAGTAATTACAGAGCACCGCATTAAATTCAGCTTTCGCTAAAATTTCAATTTCTTGTTTTAGTTGGAAGAGAACCGTTGATATTTCTTTGGCTTCCCATTGAACATTCGAATACGTGTAAGCCGGACCGAAATAGCAGGTTAGGCGCGGTTCCAAATGTTCTTTTCCGAATACACGAATGGTATTCTGTTGCCAAGGCAATGAAAGAAAATCTTGAATGGAAAAGGAATGGAAAACGTTATGATGAAGAATAAGCTCTTCTCCGTTTGAACTATACAGTTGCTCCTGGCTGAACATCATCGGCAGGAATTGTTTTAGTCTCTTCTTGAACAGGCAGCGCTGCAGGCGCGGCCGGACGAATTGGGTCGGACTCCTCTTCATTCATCAACTGATCCAACGGAACCTCTGCACGGGCTTGCTTTCGCATGTCGTCTGCGCTCTTCAATATTTCATCTTGCACATCTTTCGCAGCGTTGCGAAACTGATACATGGTCTTTCCTAAAGTACGAGCGATAGACGGAACCCCCTTCGCTCCGAAAAGCAAAAGATAAATAAACAATATCATAAGAATCTCGCCAGTACTCATGCTGCAAAGGTAACCTTGTTCAACTTCATTCAAAGAAAAATGCCGGGAAAATCCCGGCACTTTAAAAGTATTCTAAGGCGATATTATTTCGCTTCTTTCTTTCCAAAGATTTTACGCATATCTACTACAATCGGAGTTGCAATAAATAAGGTAGAGTATACCCCACTTATTACCCCAATAATCATAGCGAATACGAATCCGCGAATATCATCGCTACCGAAGATGAACATGACTCCTAAGGTCAATAACACCGTCATAGACGTGTTAATTGAACGACCAAGCGTGCTGTTCAATGCATCGTTGATAGTAGACTTCAATTCAGGATTACGACGCTCGCGGAAGTATTCACGAATACGGTCAAAGATTACAACGGTATCGTTGATTGAGTAACCGATAATCGTCAGAATTGCCGCAACAAAGTTTTGATTCACTTCCAATGTGAAAGGAACAACTCCGTTTAACAAAGTGAACGCGCAAATTACTATAAGCGCATCGTGTAACAATGCCACAGAAGCCCCAATTGCAAAGTCAATTTTACGGAAGCGGAACACTACATAAATACCTACCAACAACAATGTAAGAATAGCAGCCCATATCGCCTCGGCCCTAAAGTCATCGCTCATGGAAGCGTCTACTTTGTATGAAGTAGTAATCTCATGCTTACCCACTGTCCCCAACGCTTTGTCAACGTCGCTTTGAACGCGCTGTGTAACATCGTTTGAGTTGTCGTTAATCAAATAGTTAGTCGTAATCTTCAATTCGTTACCTGCAGTACCAATGGCTTGAACAGTACTAGCAGAGGCATTTCCATTTTCAACCAATGCTGTTGAAAGGGCGCTACGAACAGCTTCTGGATCAACTTTCTCTTCGTATTTTACTTTGAATGAAGTTCCTCCAACAAAGTCAACACCCATGTTGAATCCGCGTGTGGTCCAAGAAACCGCACCAGCAATTAAGATGGTTGCAGAAATTCCGTAGTACAAGTAACGCTTGGTTACGAAGTCGTAGTTCATTTTCGTGAACCAGTTCTTAGTAATGTTGCTGTAGAAAGTAATTTCTTTCTTGCTGTCTAGACGCTTGTAAAGAATCAAACGAGAGATAACAATTGCAGTGAACAATGTTGTGAAAATACCAATGATTAAGGTCGTTGCGAAACCTTTCATAGGTCCCGTTCCAACAAACAACAAGACCAATCCGGAAATCAATGTTGTTGCGTTACCATCGATGATCGCACCCAAAGCTTTCTTGAATCCGTCTAACATCGCAACCGATACCGGCTTGCCTAAACGCAATTCCTCTTTCACACGTTCGTAAATCAATACGTTCGCATCAACAGCCATACCCATGGTTAACACGATACCGGCAATACCAGGAAGAGTCAATGTTCCACCTAATGATACTAGCGCGCCAATCAAGAAGAATAAGTTCGCAACCAATGCAACGTTTGCTGCCCAACCCGCCCAAGCGTAGTAGAACATCATGTAAAGAAGAATAACAATGAATGCTGCAATGAACGACCAGATACCAGCATTAATGTTCTCAGCTCCAAGGCTCGGACCAACAACAACTTCATCAATAATCTTCGCAGGAGCAGGAAGTGATCCAGCTTTCAATAATCCAGCTAAGTCTTTCGCTTCTAAAATTTGCTTATCACGATTGTCACCAGAGCCAAATGTGATTACTGATTTTCCATTTGGAATTTCTTCATTTACAGACGGTGCTGAATAAACTAAATTATCCATAACTACTGCAACCGCTCTGTTGTTGTCTTTTGCGTTCTTCGCAGTCATTTCTTTCCACTTCGGAGCACCTACATCTGGACTCATGGTCATTTCAACAACAATTCCACCTTTAATTGGATCAAAGTCTTGACGAGCGTCAACAATTGATTTTCCGTCTATTGGTGCGCGACCGTTTAATTCGTCTGCTTTAATGGCGTAAAGAATTGCAATTCCCTTCTCAGGTTTCGCACTCCACATCAGACGCAAATCCTTTGGGAACATACTCTTCGCCATGTCTGAATTGAAGATGCGGTCTACCGCTTCCATATCAGTAACTTTCGCAGTACCCGCAATTGCAGATGGGACAGCTTGATTATCTCTTGGAATATTCGGACCGAAGATCGCGAACAAAGGATATTTACGCTTCTTCTCATCTTCCGTCAATTGATCGTCTGGCTTAACAGCTGGTGCTGTAGCGGTTGAATCTTTCTTGGCAGTATCTTGAACTGCTGCATACAACTCAGGAGCTTGAATTTTGCCCAAGGCTGTGTTCAAGTCAATCATTGCTTGCGCAATTTCAACATTGAAATACGTGTTCCAGAATTCTAGATTTGCCGTACCCTGTAAGTTTTTACGAACACGCTCTTGATCTGTAACACCAGGCAATTCAACAACAATTCGGCTTGTCAAAGATTGTTTTTGAACGTTTGGTGAAGTCACACCAAATTGGTCAATACGCTTACGAATAATATTCTCAGTATTGTCTATCGCATCACTCGCCTCTTTGCGTAAAACTTTCATAACCTCATCATCAGACATGTTCGCTTTAAACTTGTCTTGATTTGTTTGGTTGCTGAATTTTCTCCACAACTGTCCTTGTCCGCCAGACTTTTTCCACTCTTCTTCAAAAAGAGTTAAGAAATCTGCCGTGCTGTTCAATTGTGCTTTCTTCGCGTTTTCAATCGTGCTTAAGAACGTCGCGTCAGTACTGTAGTCACTTAATGAAAGTAAAAGGTCAGGAATACTCACCTCGAGTGTAACACTCATACCGCCTTTCAAGTCAAGACCTAAGGCCAACTCATGAGATTTCAAATAGCTGTAGCTGTAACCCATTAAAGGAAATGCAACTGCGTCAGCGCTATCACGCAATGCCTTGTTGTATTTCATTGTAAACAACGATTCGCGTTTAGCCTCGAAGTTTGCTTTAACGAAAGAATCAATACTTCCATGACGCATTGTGATAATGCTATCGCGGTATGCCTCGAATCCTGTCTTACGAATAGAATCTGCAACCACCATGGTGTCGCCATAGTTCTTCAACAATTCACCTTTTACTAATTCGTCTGTAATAGACTCTTCAACAGCTTGAAACACCACATTCTCGTAGCTCTTCGAAATGAAGCTAAACGACAGAAGGTAGCCGACTGATAAGGTTAGAAGGATAATAAAAATCCAGAGTAGCGATCTATTTTGCATGTAAATTCAGTATTGTTCAACACGTTTTAAGGGGTGCAAATATAAGAAAATTAAGAGAAATTAAAGAGTGTACAACAAAAAAGGTTGAGCGAACTCAACCTTTTTCAATTTCGATATAAAAAAATTATCCGATTCCGTTTTCTTTTGCTCTTTTCATAGCAGCTGCCAAACCAATTTTATTAATGGTTTTCATTCCTTTTGGCGTTACGCGCAATTGCACCCAACGGCTTTCTTCCGCCAACCAAAAACGCTTGTACTGCAAGTTTGGATAGAATTTTCTACGTGTTTTGATATTAGAATGGGAAACTCTGTTTCCAGTGATAGTCTTCTTTCCAGTGATTTGACAAATGCGTGGCATAAGAATGAGTTTTTGTGAATAAAGGGGTGCAAATATACGCTAGTTTTTAATAAATCCAATTTTTACTTCTGAATTTCTTTGATTAAAAGCATAAAAGCTGCATCAGAAGCCATTTCCCGATTGCGCGTGCGGTTCTTTCCAAACTTCAGCTCTTTAACAATTGTGCCTTTTCCTGTTGAAAGTGCGACGAAAATTGTCCCAACTCCATGAATTTCATCGCCGCCATCCGGTCCTGCCCAACCTGTTGATGACAATGCAAAATCGCTTCCAGATTTAAGCCGAGCGCAATCGGCCATTGCCGTTGCAACCTCTCCGCTGATTTCACCGTGTTTCGAAATTATTTCGGGGTCAACGCCCAATTCTTTCGATTTCGATTCCGCATGATAAACCACCCAGCCTGAATGAAAAACCTGGCTTGCACCTGAAACATCCGTAACCTTCTGCGCCATCATTCCACCCGTGCAGCTTTCGGCAAAACTGACCGTTTTTCCCGCCTCTTTTAATTTTTCCACCAACACGCTTTGAAGGGTTTCCTTCTCATATCCAAAAATGACTTCACCCACTAGGGCGTGCAGTTCAGCTTCTTTTCTTTGGATGCGCTCATGAAGAATAGTTTCTTCAGCACCGCCATAAATAGACATTCGCAACTTCACCATTCCGGGTGAAGGCAAATATGCAAGATGAATGTCTTCTGCGGCCAATGAGTTCTCCCACTCGGTTAGCTGGTCTGCCAAAAAACTCTCTCCTACACCTTGCGTTAATATGGTTCTATGTACAATTTTTGGAAGTTCAAATTTTTGTTGAATTCGCGGGACAACATCATGTTCCATCAAATATTTCATCTCGAAAGGAACGCCAGGAAGCGAAACGCAAACATGTCCGTCGCGCTCGAACCACATGCCGTTGGCGGTTCCTACCATATTCTCTAAGACGGTACACCCCTCTGGCACCAAAGCTTGTTGCTCGTTCATTTTCAAAAACGGAAGCCCACGCATTTCGAAAAAAGCCTTCACGCGCAAGTAACTCGGCTCGTGCATGACTAGTTCGGTTTGAAAAAGTTTGCACAACGTATGTTTAGTAATATCGTCTTTGGTCGGGCCCAATCCCCCTGTTACAACAACAACATCAGCCTTTTTCAAGGCGTTGTCTATTTCACTAAAGATCACAGGACCCTTGTCAGAAATGCAAAGCGAAGATTCCACTTCAATTCCGAAACTATTCAGATATTGCCCCATCCACGCGGCGTTGGTATTAATGGTTTGACCAATCAGCAGCTCGTCTCCAATATTTATAATTATAGCCTTCATACTTTTTTTTTCCTCTTTCTTAGATTGAAACCAATTTTTGCTAAATTAGTTCGCTAAACTAAACCACTACTATGAAAAGACTCTACTTTACATTGGCTATGGGAATTGCTTTCAGCGCAAGCGCTCAGCAAATTCCAACCAAATTGTCTGCCTCACAAAACAAGGCGGCGAAATTCAACCCTTACACCAACACTACAGTTGGCGATGCTCCTTCACAACAATCAAAAGCCCCCTATGCAGTTTCTACTGCAAAGAGTATGGTTCAGGTGGAAGAGTACGTAGGAACTTCTATTTACGACCTGCAAACCAACGGCAGTATCCAAAATCGCATTATTGCTGATGACGCTGGGGTTGCAGCTTGTTTCACTTTCAGCGCAACAAATTCTTCTGACACTTACCCTGACCGCGGAACGGGTTACAACTACCGCACAGCAGGTGTTTGGCAAGACGATATTACACAACGTGTTGAAAGCATGCGTGTGGGATGGACATCTTTGATTCACCCTTCAAACGGTTCTGAAGTGTTAATGAACCACAGCGGTTCTGCAGGAATCAAAGTTTGGACGCGCCCTGCAATTGGAACAGGAACATGGGTAAACTCCATTGTGCCAACGCCTTCAGGATTTTCAATGTTTTGGCCCCGTGCAGTTTCGGGTGGTGCAGATGGAAACAGCATTCACATGGTATGTCTGGCAGATCCTAACGCCGGTGCATTCACAAACGGAATGACTGGTCCTATCTTGTACAATCGTTCAACCGACGGCGGTGCAACATGGGATTTGACAGAAGTATTACTTCCTGGTGAAGAAGACGTGTCGTTAGTTGAAGGGTTTTCCGGAGACGCTTATGCCATTTACGCTCGTGGAAATAAAATTGCAATTGCTTCTTTCGGTGAGCTTCAAGATTCTTACATCTGGATTTCTGACGACAACGGAACCACTTGGACGCGCAGCACTATCTGGGACTTCCCTATTGATAACTACGTTATTGACCAAGGAACAGATATCGAATTAGATGGTCTTCAAGATACTATTCTTTCTTCTGACGGAGCCGGTGCAGTTTACATCGATGCAAGCGGCACTGCTCATGCCGCTTTCGGAACTATGTTCTATACCGATGATATCGGTGTTATTGATTCATCGTACAGCTACTTCCCATTAGCAGGAAGTGTTGCATATTGGAACGAAAACATGGTTGATCCTGCTGCCGAAGTTCTTGAAATTGGAATTTCTCCTGACCTCGATGCAACTATTCCTGCTTCAATCACAGAAGTTGGTCAATACGGAAACAGCGGCACTGCTTCACATCCTCAACTCGCTGAAGCGGCCGACGGAACGATCTTCTGTTCCTATCAAGCCGTTAATGAAAATTACTTCAACGGTGCAGAATACCTGCGACATATCTATGCTGTAAAATCAGACGATGGCGGTGCAACGTGGACTGAACCTTCAGACATTACTCCAGACATTGCCGAAGACGGATATGAGTATGTATATGCTTCAATGGCGCCATTCGCATACGGAGATAAAATTCACTTAATCGTTCAGCGAGATTTCGAACCAGGAATTCACGTTCAACCAGAAGATGCTGCAGATCCTGTAACCGACAACGATCAAATCTATGTGTGTGTAACACTTGATTTAGTTGGTGTTGAAGAAGGACCTATGGCTAAAACTACATTCAGTGTTTTCCCAAATCCAACAACTTCTGAATTGAACATTCAACTTCCAGCTAACGAGAATGGCGTTATTCGCATCTTCAATGCAAACGGGCAGTTGGTTACTTCGTTCAACAACTTCAACAACGGTATCGCTAAAGTTGATGTTTCTAATCTTGCAAACGGTGTGTACGACGTGCAGTACCAAAACGCAAATGGAACAAGCAATCAGCGTTTCGTGAAGAACTAAGATTTTTATTTTCTATATGGAAGAGGGCCGATTCGTCGGCCCTTTTCTTTTTTTGCGAACGTTTCTGAGGTTACTTTGTTTTCTCATTATGAAGAAGACTGAAAACCCTTCGCTGAAATACATTCATTCAGATTTTGTTGAAGTAAAAACACCCCTAGATCCGTCCGATCGTTTCAAAAATTTCCACACACAATTCATCCCGAATTTCAAAGACGTGATGAAATGGAAGCGCGCAACAAATCCATTTCAAACAGAAAAAAAAATGGGAATGACGGGGCCAGAAATTGCGGAAAATTTCAATTGGTTAAATGGGAATGAAGATGGAATTGTTTGGTTAGGTCACGCCTGTTTTTTCATGCGTATCAACGGCTTGAATATTATTACAGATCCAGTTTTCGAAAAGCTATCACCCTTCCACAAGAGATACTCTTCACTTCCATTTAAAACAAATGAATTCCCCATCATTGATTACATACTGTTGAGTCACAATCACCGCGATCATTTGAGCGGAAAAAGCTTGAAATCCATTCTTAAAAATTCTCCCGATGCTAAGATTCTAACCGGACTTAAAATGGGTTCGTTGATTCGCAGTTTATGCGGACATAAAAACATTGAAGAAGCGGGATGGTATCAAGTTTTTTCTACTTTGAAAAACAATTTAACCATTTCATTTCTGCCTTCACAACACTGGGCGAAGCGCGGTCTTTTCGATTACAACGAACACCTCTGGGGAGCATTCGTTATTCAGTTTGAAAACACCACTATTTACTTCAGCGGCGACACGGGGTATAACACACATCTGAAAGAAGTTGGAGACTATTTCAACATAGATTATTGCATCATTGGCATTGGCGCTTACCAGCCCGAATGGTTCATGAAGCAAAATCATATTTCTCCTCAAGACGCGCTGCGTGCAGCAAAAGAAATGAAAGCCAAGAAAATGATTCCCATGCACTACGGATGTTTCGATTTATCGGATGAGCCGGTTATGGAGCCATTGGAAAGATTAATTGAGTTAAAGCAACAGGGAGTTGATTCAACAGAATTAGTCGTTCAAAAAATAGGGGAGTTCATTTCCATATAAACAACATCTTTATTCAAATGGTTAGAAAAAAATGGTAAATTGCATGACTGCCTTAACTGTTTTCCATGAAATCATTCATTTCACTTGTTCTTGTTTTGCTTTTCTCTGCAGACTGCTGTGCGCAGAGTGTTAGCGATTGCAATGGGGCCATTCAGTTGTGTGAGGATGTCTATACTGAAGCCAACGCCACTTCAACTTTCGGGACTATTTTCGAGCCAACAGGAGCCTGCAACAACGGCGCTGAAACAAGTTCGATGTGGTATACTTTCACTGTTACGCAATCAGGCAATATGGGTTTTATTTTAGATCCTTCTGATGTTGATGCCGACTATGATTGGGGTATGTTCAATATTACTGATAACGGCTGTGCTGGAATAATGAACGGCACTTCGCCAGAAGTAAGTTGCAATTCATACGGACTATTTTTCGGGTCAGGTCCCACGGGTATTTCCACTGCAAACGGAGGGTCCGGAAATTCTAATGGCCCAGGCGATTTGAACGGACCAACCTTCAACGGAGATTTAAATGTTGTGGCTGGTCAAACCTACGCATTGGTCGTTATGAATTGGTCGAACAGCTCGAGCGGTTACTCCATTGATTTCTCTAATTCAACAGCTTCTCTATTCGACGATATTAATCCAACAATTATAAATGTCACCACCGACTGCAACGATCCTGGTGTTGTGGTTGAATTCGACGAAGACATTGTTACCACTTCCATTCAGCCTGTAGATTTTCAATTAACGGGCCCTTCGGGAAACGTGACCATCAACTCCATTCAGCTGCCTGCTCCTAACTCGCCTGGAAACCCTTCTGTGACTCTCATTCCAACGCTAGGAAATCTTCCACCCGGAAATTACACTTTGTCAATCTCCGACCTTGCCGGATATGTGAACGACGCGTGCGGAAATACAGCCACCGGCTCTTTCGATTTTGTGGTTAGTCCGTTGGCGGTTTCTGTCTTCGCGGGGAACGATACTGTCATTTGTCCCGGAACTAACGCAAACTTATTGGCTTCAGGGAATTTCACTTCAGTGCAATGGTTAAACGGCCCGGCAACTGCCAGTTATAGCGTTCTAAACGCCGGTAACTACCAAGTAACGGCAACACTCAACGGGTGCTCGTTAACAGACGTTGTGAATGTGTCAATCGCAACACTTCCGAACTGGGATCTTGGGCCAGATGTTACAATTTGCGCAGACCAGCCCTATTCATACAACACAAGTCAAAGCGTCCTATGGGGAAATGGAACAACAAGTACATCTCTACCCGTTTCCGCTTCAGGCGTGATTTACGGCACTTATTTCTATTTGGGCTGCCCAATGCTAGACAGTGCGCTTGTAACTGTTGTGTCGCCGCCTAATGTTGACCTAGGGCCGGATACGACGTTATGCTCGGGGGCAAGTTTGAACTTTTCTTTCAATGAACAACTGACATGGAATAGCAGCACCCTCTCTTCAACCTACCTCGTAAATTCACCCGGATTGGTCATAGCGTCATATTCAGACGGTGTTTGCAATGTTTTCGATTCAATACTTGTTTCGTTTTTAGAACCCCTTGTGATTCCTATTGGAAATAATTATACGTATTGCCAAGGGGATACTGTAACACTCACGGCCTCTTCCGCAACGGCAGAATACTTTCTGTGGTTCGACGGAAGCGATCTTTCAACACACCCTTTTTATGAATCTGGAAATTACTCGGTAACGGTTTCAAATAGCTGCGAAACGGTTTCGAGAAACTGGAATATGGAATTCGATGATTGCAATATTTATGTTTTCATTCCGAATTCCTTCACTCCGAATAACGACGGAATTAACGATGTTTGGTTTCCTGAAATAAACGGGTGGACAGAAGTTGAGACATTGGTCTACAATCGATGGGGTGAAATTATTTTCTCTAGTTCGAATCCGAATACACCTTGGATTGGAGAGGTGCGTAGCGGGAGCTATTTCGCTCCCGATGGCGTTTATTCGTACCTCGTAAAAGCAAAATTCACGAACGGTGAGGCTCGTGAATTCCGCGGTTTTGTTAGTCTTATTCGTTAACGAACCAATACTACTGTTCCCATCCGTTTAAATGGATCCTCTCCTGAACTAAACTGAATCTTTATTTCATACACGTAGGCTCCGTCTTCAGCAAAGTGTGATCCTCCGTTGACATCACCTACCCAAACTTCAGTTGGATCTTTTGTTTCAAAAATCAAATCTCCCCAACGGTTATATACACTGAAACTATAGCGCGATGTGCTTGATAAGCCCGTTACAACAGGAGCGAAAACATCGTTTTTCCCATCTCCATCTGGAGTAAATGAATTCGGAACATATACATACGAACTCGAACTTACACTTACACTATAGCACTGAGCGTCCATGCAACCACCCGCCCCAACAACATCCAAGCACGCTTCAAATGTCTCGCCAATACTACTTGGAATTGGGAATGTTACATTTTCACTGGTGTATTCGGTTCCATCGATATTCCAAGTGTACGATACCCCACCAAGTGAGGCGTTGTCAAAAAATACAGTGCTTCCCGATGTAGGCTCTGAAGGTGTCCAAGAAAATGAAGCTGATGGGTTTGAAACAACACACACCACATCGTTCTGCGTTATCGTTGCGTTGCAACCTGCGGCATCTGTGATCATAATTCCGATATCGGAACAAGAGTTTCCTTCAAATAGATTACTAAACGTGTTGCCACTTCCTGCTGAAACGCCGTCTAAGTACCAAACGCAGCTGCTCCCTAATGGATTTGATGTGTTTGTAAAGCTTACAGAAAGCGGTGAACATCCCGTAGTTGAGCTTGTGGTGAAGCTTGGTATTGGCAATGCGTTTATAGTTACTTGAACATCGTCCGCACTTAAGCACCCACTGTTATTCAAATTGTAATTAAACGTATACGTTCCAGCACCAAGTGTGGTTGGGGAAATTTGTCCTCCAGCTGTGATCGCTCCCGTTCCTGTTGCAGTCCAAACCCCTCCTGGATTTGCAGCTGTTAATGTCTGAGCAGCAGCGTTTTCGCAGAAAGGACCTGCCGCTGTAATTGCTGCGTTGAGATTTCCAATTACCTGGATAGTTTCTGTGAATGCTTGCGGACATAAACCTGAAGTGGTATAAGTAATGGGATAATTTCCCGCAGGAGTGCTTGCGCTGCCGAAAGTTCCGTTAGCCGCACTTGTTATTCCTGTTCCGCTCCAAGTGCCCCCTGGGGCAGCGGCAGATAACGTTTGAGGCAATGCGTCTTGACAAAATGGTCCAGCTGGTGTAATGGTTCCATCTGGAACAGCTAAAACAACCACGTCTTGCGTATCAGAATCTGGACATGCGCCAGCAATATTGTAAGTCACAGTGTAAGGTCCAGGAATCAATCCAGCTGGACTAAAGCTTGACCCCGCAACACCTTGGCCTGACCATGTTCCACCTGTCTGAGCCGCAGTAAGTGTAACCGCTGGAGCGTCATTACAGATGTCGGCAATGGCATTAATAGTCGCATTTGAATTCGCATTTACAACAACCGTTGTCGTGAAATCATGCGGACAGTTTCCACCTGTATTGTAGTTAATCAAATAAGAATTCGCTGTTGTTGTTGCACTTCCGAAACTTCCTGAAACAGCATTGTTTATTCCAGTTCCGCTCCAAGTTCCTCCTGGACTAGCAGCTGCCAATGTAATTGGAAGTTCTGCAATACAAAATGGACCTGCGGGAGTAATCGTTCCGTCTGGAACAGACCAAACAACAAAGTCTTCAGTGTCTGTTGATGGGCAAAATCCACCAATTGAATAACTTACGGTGTAGGTTCCTGGTGTTGCAGTTGCCACAGCAGGATCGAATGTCCCGTTTGTTGAATTGGTTATTCCTGTTCCGGTCCAAGTTCCTCCTGTCTCGAGAGAAGAGAGCTGCACCGCTGTAATGTCCGCGCAATAAGGGCCCGACGCAATGATTGTCGCATCACTTTGTGGCACAACAGTAACTACGATATCGTCACTTGAAGCACAAATTCCCGAGTTCACTGTAAGTGTATAGGTTTGTGTTGAAACAGCCGTTAGCGTGGGAGATGAAATAGTTGAACTGCTTAAATTCAAGGCTGGATACCAAGTGTATTGTTCTGTTCCTGTAGTTGAATTGGTGAATGAACCAACCATCACGGAATCCACACCTTCACAAATACTGAAATCGAGTCCAGCAAAAGCAGCAGGTACGTTCACAACTTCAATTTGGAGTCCATCTGTACCGCCACATTGACCGGCAATACTGTAATAAATATCGTGTTGACCCGGGCCAACAAGAGTTGGGTCGAAAACTGAAGTATTACCGAATGTGCTAACGATTCCAGCCCCAGACCAAGTTCCAGTTGGATCAGCAGCAACAATCGTTTGCGGACCGACATCTGAACACAGCGGACCAATATCAGTAATGGTTGCATCCCCATTACCAGCAACCGTAACAGTGAAGGTTACAGGTGTTCCTATACAAGTTCCAACTGAAGGTGTCGCTGTAAAAGTTGAGAGAGCTTGGCCAAGCGTTGGGTTAGTTAAAAGAAAACTTCCAATGTTCCCTTGTCCAGATCCCGGGAGACCAGAAGCAGTGTTATCGTTTGTCCAGTTTACAACTGTGCTCGAAGGTGTTGCTCCCCAATTTACTCCAGCGAAAGTTGCGCCGTCGCAATACAAATTTGAAACAGGTTCAATAATAGTCGGACTTGGTCCTACTGTGATGCTTATCGTGCTTGGTGTTCCCGTACAAGTGCCTAATGTTGGAGTTACCGTTATAACCGAAGTTATTGAAGCTGACGTATTGTTTACAGTAGTAAATGATGGTATTGTCCCTGTACCAGTTGCAGGAATTCCTATACCGGATTGTGTATTGGTCCAACCTAGAACAGCATTTGCTGGAGTGCCTGTAATGGTTTGGGTAGGAATAGTTGCGCCAGCACAAACGCTGTAAGTTCCTCCCGGACTTACAACCGCTGAAGGCGTTGGGCTTACCAATACAACAACTGTTTGCTGGGTTTGACAACCCGCTTGCAAGGCAGTACAAGTATATGTTCCGCTAGCTGTAACTTGTGGGCAAGCGATAGTCGGGTTGGCACTCAAAGAAGCAAATCCAGGTCCCGTCCACGCTACCAATAGCCCCGGTGTTGGGGTTAATCCAGAACTTAGTGTTAAAGGATTACAAACACAAACGGGTCCGTTCGTAGTTGCATTCACTTGTGGCACTGGATTAACAACCACTGTCGTAGATCCAGAACATGTTGCAGCTCCTGTAGCAGTTACTGTATATAAACCCGCATTAGTGACTTGTGCTCCCGGAATGGTTACAGATTGACCTGTCCCCGTGAATCCATTTGGTCCTGTCCAAGAGTAATTGGTTGCCCCGAAAGCATTTGACGCTGCCAATGTAACGGTAGCCCCTGCGCAGTTGTTCGCGTTCGTAGAAGTTGCAGATGCCGTTACAGAACAAATTGGAACACCTGAAATACTTGTAGACGGAGGTAAAACGGTAATTGGTGTAGCGTAGTCGCAGCCATTTCCTCCCCAGCTTCCCCAATAACCATCAGCGGCAGCCGAGACAGATACAGATAAATTTCCTGCTGCAGGTGAATTCGCAACCGTTAGATTCACACAAAAGCTCCATGTGCAGTTTCCGGCATCTCCCCAATCATTTGATGGGTTTCCGTCAATAGGACCTGTTGGACCTTCATAAAAATAACCTGGACCTACCGGACCCACTGCCGTATTATTAGTTACTAACCAAATCCAACCTTGACCACCTCCTGCAGCACCACCACAATCGGCAGGAGCAGTCACTGGCGCAACATTGGTCCAGCCCGGCCCTAAATTCAAATCGAATCCTTCGAACCATTCCGCTGATCCACAACCTCCGAATCCGGTCATTGTAAAACACATCGTAACGACCGTTCCGGTTGAATACTGTCCGTTGATGGGTTGAGGATTGAGCGTATATGTAGTAGGTCCCGGTTGCGCTTTCGCAGCAATAGAAAACAAGACTACTAAAACGGTAAATAAATGTTTTTTCACAAGTGTAGGTTTTGGTCTGTTCAAGAGGAATTTCTTCCTTATGAACATTAGACTAACAAAAGTATAAAATAGTTGCGGCCTTCGAATATCCTTTGGTACTTTTTATCGAATTAAAACAATAGAGCCTACTTTTCTAAACGGAACCTCTCCAGCTCTTAGTTGCAGAGTTATTTCGTAGACATACGCATCCGGTTGAGCGTAATAGTTTCCACCGTGAACATCACCCGTCCAAACATCATTGGGATCATTCGTTTCAAAAATAACATCTCCCCAACGGTTATAGACTCTAAATGTATATCTATAGTCGCTCGTTAATCCTGCGATAATCGGAGCAAACACATCGTTCGTTCCGTCGGCATCCGGGGTGAAGGAATTCGGGACAAAAATGTATGACTCTGCGCTTAATACAACGGTGTAACACTGAGCGTCCATGCAACCTCCTGGACCTACAACTTCAAGACAAGCCTGAAACTCACCTGATTCTAATGACGGTACATTGTAACTCACACTCTCTCCCGAAGCCCCCTGACCATTTATGTCCCACGTATAAGTTGTGCCTCCAATCGATGTGTTCTCAAAAGATACGGTACCTCCTAACATTGGCTCTATTGGCGACCAAGCAAATGAAGCCGATGGGTTCGGGTTCACGCAAACCACGTCAGTCATGGTCATACTCTGACTGCACCCCGCAGCGTCAGTAATCATAATACCAATGTCCTCGCATGAGCTACCTGTGAAAATCTCGCTAAGCGTATTTCCGTTCCCAGCTGGCGCGCCATTCACATACCACACACAACTACTTCCCAAAGGGGTCGATGTATTGGTGAATGTAACTGAAAGAGGAGAGCAGCCATTTGTTGTGCTCGTTGTGAAACTCGGCTGAGGCAATGCGTTTACTGTCACCTGAACGTTATCGCTGCTAAGACAACCGCTGTTGTTTATGTTATAATTGAAAGTAAACGGTCCTGCACCCAACGTGCTTGGCGAAATCTGTCCTCCAGCTGTAATTGCACCTGTTCCACTCCAAACCCCACCTGCACTTGCAGCAGTAAGATTGTATGGTGAATCGTCTTCACAAAACGGTCCGGCAGCTGCAATAGTAGCGTCTAGATTGGCAATAACCTGAACAACTTGATTGAAAGAATTAGAACACGCCCCAGGTGTTGAATAGGTAATTGAATAGTTTCCAGCAGGGGTGTTCGATGCTCCAAATGTTCCATTTGCTGCACTTGTTATTCCAGTTCCGCTCCATGTTCCTCCAACACTTGCTGCAGTAAGAGTTTGCGGTAAAGCGTCTTGACAAAATGGGCCAGCCGGTGTTATTGTTCCATCAGGAACAGGCAACACAACAATAGACTGAGTGTCCGTATCGGGGCACGCACCACCAATTGAATAGGTTATGATGTATGTGTTAGGAGTAACTGAATTCGGAGCGAAAGTTCCTGATGCATTAACGCCTTGACCACTCCACGTTCCGCCACCATCCACGGCAGATAAATTAAATGCAGGTGCATCATTACAAACATCGGCAACAGCGGACACCGTTGCGTCCACGTTCGCATTTACCACAACAGTTGTCGTGTTTGCCTGTGGGCAGTTTCCTTGTGTTGTGTACGTGATTGTGTATGAATTCGCAGCTAACGAAGCGGAGCCAAATGTTCCTGCTGAAGCGCTATTGATACCCGTGCCACTCCATGTTCCACCTGTGCTTGCGGCAATTAATGTAATTGGAAGATCTTCTTGACAGAAGGGTCCTGCCGGCGTAATAGTTCCGTCGTAAACAGCGTAAACCGTTATTACTTGCGTATCTGTACTCGGGCAAGATCCTGGAATGGTGTAAGTAATGGTCGGATTCCCGGTAGCAATGCTCGGGTCAAATGTTCCCGCAACCGCATCTGTTATTCCAGTTCCGCTCCAGGTTCCTCCTGGATCTACTGCTGTTAAATTAAACGAAGCAACGTCAGCACATAAAGGCGCTACGTTCGAAATAGTTGCGTCAACATCCGCGCTCACCACAATGGTTTCATTGAAGATTCGCGGGCAACTTCCCGCGGTTGTGTAGGTAACCGTGTAAGTACTCCCGGCCAAGTTCGTTGAGCCAAAACTTCCATTTACCACATTATTAAATCCTGTTCCACTCCATGTTCCACCTGTGCTTGCTGCTGTTAATATTACGGGAAGGTCAGCTTGGCAAAACGGTCCAGCCGGGGTAATGGTTCCGTCGAAAACTTCATAAACCTCTATGGTCTCTGTGTCAGAATCCGGGCATGCACCTGAAATCGTGTAAGTAATGGTATGAACATTAGGAATTACAGAGGCCGGATCAAACGCTCCTGTTGCTGTATTCGTTATTCCATTTCCACTCCAAACACCTCCCAAATTCGCGGCTTGAAAAGTAATGGGCAATGCATCGGCACAAATATTAGCTTGAGGCGTAATTGTAGCGTCAACATTTGCATTGACAACAATAGTTTGCGTAAAGTTGTTGGGGCAGTTTCCGCCAGTATTGTAGGTAATAGTGTATGAACTTGCGGCCAACGTTGCCGAACCGAAGCCACCTGTCGAAGTGCTATTGATTCCTGCTCCACTCCATGTTCCACCGGTACTTGCTGCTGTTAATGTAACCGGTAAATCTGATTGGCAAAATGGGCCCGCCGGAGTAATAGTTCCGTCTGGAACATCGTAAATGAGAATAGTCTGAGTATCTGTACTTGGACAAGGTCCGCCGATGGAATAAGTAATAATGTTGTCTCCAATATTCGCTGAGGCAGGATTAAAAGCCCCTGTTACGCCGCTGGTAATTCCCGTTCCTGACCAAGTTCCACCTGTTTGAGCTGCTGTCAAGACAATAGGCGCAACATCTGCACAATAAGGTCCGGCAGCGGCTATGGTTGCACTCGTATTGGCATTCACCACAATGTTTTCCGTAAAAACCTGTGGGCAGTTACCGCCAGTGTTATAAGTAACAGTATAGGTGCTTGCTCCTAAAGTTGTAGAACCAAAACTTCCCGTTGAAGCGTTATTAATTCCTGTTCCACTCCAAGTTCCTCCTGGACTAGCTGCGGTCAAAGTGAACGGAAGAGAAGATTGGCAAAATGGTCCTGCGGGAGTAATTGTTCCGTCGGGCAATGAATTCACAACAATAACCTGCGTGTCTGTGCTCGGACATGGTCCGCCAATGGAATAAGTAATTGTGTTGCTAATATTCGCAGTTCCCGGATTGAATGCGCCGGTTGAGGCATTGGTAATACCAGGACCACTCCATGTTCCTCCGGTTTGAGCTGCCGTTAAAATTACAGCCGCATCGTCCGAACAAAATGGGCCTGCAGCGCTGATGGTAGCGTTTGTACTTGCGTTGACTACAATATTTTGGTTGAATGTTCGCGGACAGTTTCCAGAAGTTGTGTAGGTTATTGCATAGGTGTTAGCGGCCAATGTTGTTGATCCGAAACTTCCTGTTGCTGCATTGTTAATTCCTGTTCCGCTCCAAGTACCACCGGGAGATGCTGCTGTAAGAGTTACAGGAAGAGCTGATTGACAATATGGTCCTGATGGTGTTATAGCTCCATTTGGAACAGCGTAAACAACAATTACCTGGGTGTCTGTGCTTGGGCAAGATCCTGCTATAGAATAAGTAATCGTGTTATTGCCAACGTTTGCCAATGCTGGATTGAACGAACCTGTTGTTGCGTTGGTGATTCCTGTTCCACTCCATGTTCCTCCGGTTTGAGCCGCGGTTAAAACGACAGGTGCAACATCTGCGCAAAAAGGACCTGCGGCATTAATGGTAGCATTACTCTGGGGCAGCATAGTAACTACAACATTATCTGTTGAGCTGCATATACCTGAGGTGACTGTTAATGTATATGTTTGCGTGCTGTTCGCAGTGTATGTCGGTGTAAGGGTGGTTGTGTTTGTAAGGTTCGTAGCCGGTGTCCAAGCAAATGTCTCGTTTCCCGTGTTCGAATTGGTAAATGAACCATTCAAATTCAAAGTTTGTCCTTGACAAACACTTTGATTCAAGCCTGCGTTAGCAAGAGGTACACTAATGATCTGAATCTGAGTAACGTCAGAAGCAGGACATTGATTGGGTAAATTCAGAGTATAAGTTATTGTCGGAGTAGTGCCTGCTCCTGCTGTCAGTGGATTAAACAATCCACTCGACGTATTTATTATACCTGGTCCCGACCATGTTCCGCCTGGGGTGGCTGCAACCAGCGTTTGAAATCCCACATTCGAACAAAGCGGTCCAATGTCCGTTATCGTTGCGCTTGGCGCATTATTCACCGTAAGATTGAACGTAACAGGTGTTCCAACACAAGCCCCTTGGGATGGTGTCGCAGTTATGGTAGAAATCGTTTGTGTGGTTACTTGGCTTGCTGTAAACGTTGGAATTGTTCCTGTTCCCAAAGCGCCCATGCCCGTTGCTGTATTGTTATTCGTCCAAGCCACCGTCGCAGTCGCACTGCTCGTAGTCCAAGGAATTGCAGGGACTATTGCGCCTTCGCAATATACGTTAGAGGCAGGAACCGTAATTGTAGGAGCGGGATTTACTGTAATTGTGAAATTACTTGCAGTACCGTTACATGTCCCCAGATGAGGCACTACCGAAACGGTCGCTACAACAGGGGTTGCTGAATTATTAGTAGCGGTAAAAGAGGGAAGTCCACCATTTCCAGACGCGGCCAACCCAATACTCGTTTGGTTGTTCGTCCAAGTATACGTTGCTGTTGCAGGCGTGCCTGTAAATGTTTGAGCGGGCACTGTCGCTCCGGAACATAGCGTAATTGGAGATATAGGCGTTACTGTAGGGGCGGGGTTCACCACTACTGGTAATATTTGCTGTGCTTGACACCCATTTAAAAGCACTGTAACGGTATAATTTCCGGTCATTGCGGCCGTAGCACTTACGATAGTTGGACAAGGATTCAAGGCAGCATATGCCGGCCCTGTCCACGCAACCAAAGCCCCTACGGGAGCGCCTGAACACAGCGTTAATGGACTCCCAACACAAACAGGACTGTTCGAGGTTGGATTCATTGTTGGCGTTGGATTTACAACCACAGTTGTAGATCCTGTACAAGTAGCTGCACCCGTTGCGGTAACCGTATAAACACCAGCCATTGCTGCGGTGCAACTTGGAATAGTAACGTTCTGACCTGTGGCTGTAAAACCGTTTGGTCCTGTCCAAGCATAACCTGTCGCGCCTGTTGCAGCCGTTGCATTAAGAGTGATTGTCGTTCCGGTGCAATAGGGCCCCAAATTAGAGGCTGTAACAGCACAAACCGGGACACAGGTTAAAGTGCCGCCGCCTGCAGATTCGGTGATGTTTACATTCCCTGTGCATCCGCCAAAATTGGTAAATAACATAATAAAAATTTGACCTGGAGTCGCCGCTGGCAATGTGAAAACGTTTCCCGTTGCTGCAGAGAAATTGCAGCTAACTGGCGCAGCTGTGAGACCAGCGCAAGCTGCAGACAAAGAATTGAACGGTCCCCAAACGGCATAATCCTGATCGCATGGCGCCGTTTGATTTATGGTAATCGCGCCGGTTGAGCCGACCGTCAGTGTAAACCACGATGGATTCGGTTGACTACCCAAGCAACCATAATTATTTCCTGCCGGCACAGCACCACCAACAACCGCTGGAAAATTCGTAGGTGTCCCTGAGCAAATTGGTGTTGCGCCCAAGCAAGTCGTTCCCTGACCATATAAATTCGCGTTAGCAAAAACAACAAGAATCAGACTTAAAAAGAAAATATGCTTATTCAAAATAACCGGCTTTTTTAGGTTTAAGTATAGACGCAACAAGTCCCAATTGGGTTGCTCTCAGTCTTAGGCTTAATCGCAAATATAATTTACAACCGCTTAATGAACAATGCTTTCTACATGTAAAACTTGCCCATTTTCATTGTAGCTCGTGACCGTCATTTTACCGTTTGTGATTTCAACAACCATAAACCCTAGCGTGGACTGTGCAAAATGAGTAAATTCAAAGGGGGGTTGAATAGGTCGCTTACTGCCGCCGCCGCCCGATACAAAATATGTAACATTTCCTTCCGGCTTGTGCACCTGAAGATCGTGTTCGTGGCCACAGAAATAAGCGTCTACATGGGTTTCGTTGAACAATCCTTCAAACTTTCGCATGTGTTGTCGTTGGTTTTTACGAACCCCGCAGGTGTAAAGCGGATGGTGCCCGACAACCAATTTCCAATCTGCAGAAGAATTACGTAAGCCACTTTCAATCCATCCGTTCTGAGAAACCGTGTCCTGCCCATTCAACTCTGGATAAGAACCAGCTGCAGACAACAAATCCTTCTGATATGGATTTGAGTCCATGAAAAACATTTCTACAGATTCATTGCCCCCAGCAGAAAACTGTTCTTTAAAATATTTCGAAGGTAATTTCCACCGTGAACTCATGTTCGAATAAGCCATTTCTGCAGAAGGCGCTCCCCGATAATCGTGATTCCCTAAAACAACATACCACGGACATTGTAACTGCGATCCTGTGTAAACATACTCAAAGGACATGTCCCATAATACATCCCCTACGGAATCTACTCCAGCATCATAAAAATTGTCCCCTGTGCTTACAATAAAATCGTACTGGCATTCCGAACCCACCTTATCCATTGCTTTTGCCACTTTCAATTGATCCGCTTGCCCCCACAAACCCCAGTCACCTATAACAGCAAATCGCACGGCAGAATCGCCCCTGCATTCTGGAGCTACTATACACACTGGTCCGTTTTCTCTGCAGCTGAATAGCGCGCTCAATGATATGAGAATAAAGCCGTGCAGGATAAAAATCAACGTCTTTTTTTTCGTTAAAAAATTATTCAAGGCCATCTCTCTTCGTTTTTTTCAAATTTAAGGGTCATTCCCACTAATTTTGGAAAGTTATGTTAAAACAAAGCTTTCAATTAAAACAACAACAAAGACTTTCTCCTCAACAAATTCAGTTGATGAAAATGTTACAAATTCCAACCATGGAATTAGAACAACGTATCAAAGAGGAAATGGAAAGTAATCCAGCCCTTGAGGAGGGGGAGGAAGAAAAAGAGGAAAGCGAACGCGACGAAGACAACAACGAAGAAGAAAACGACAGCCAAGAAGTAGACTTCGATTTTTCAGAATATCTTTCAGATGATGATATTCCCGATTACAAATTAAGCGTAAACAACAACTCTGCAGACCAAGAAGACAGAGACATCCCTATAGGAGCCGGTAAGACTTTTCACGATTTACTTTATGCGCAAATTGGACTTCGAGATTTGGACGAAGAGCAATTGCAACTTGCGGAATATATTATCGGAAATCTCGATGATAATGGGTATTTACGAAGGGAACTGCAAGCGGTAGCAAATGATCTTTCGTTCTCCATGAACATCGTGACTTCGGTGCCAGAATTGGAAGAAATTCTCAAAGAAATTCAAGAACTCGACCCTGCAGGTGTTGGGGCAAGAGATCTTCGAGAATGCTTGTTCATTCAGTTAAAACGTCAAGAAAGAAACACTTCAACAGTTGAGCTAGCAAAAGTTATTATTCAAAAATATTTCGACGAGTTCACTAAAAAACATTACGAAAAAATTTCAAAAAAACTTGGGATTTCCGATGATGAATTAAAACCTTCTATTGAACTCATATTGCACCTTAATCCAAAGCCTGGTAATAGCATGCAAGAGTCTAACCGGACGGTGCAGCATGTTACTCCAGACTTTATGTTGGTGGTAGAAAACGATGAACTTCGCCTTCAACTTAATTCAAGAAATGCTCCTGAATTGAAGATAAGTCGGGAGTACAAGGGCATGCTCGATCACTATGCTAAGCTCAAAACTAAAGACACAAAAGCGAAAGAAGCCCTTCAATTCGTAAAACAAAAAATCGAAAGTGCAAAGTGGTTCATAGACGCCATTCAACAAAGAAATCAAACACTCATGATTTGCATGGAGGCAATCCTTACTATGCAACGCGAGTTCTTTCTTTCCGGCGATGAAACAAAGTTGAAACCCATGATTTTAAAAGACATTGCGGATCGTGTAACCATGGATATTTCAACCATTAGCCGCATGGCGAATAGCAAATACATTCAAACGCCTTATGGAACATATTTGTTGAAATACTTCTTTGCGGAAAGTCTTTCAACAGATGAGGGAGAAGAGGTGAGTTCAAGAGAAGTGAAGCAAATTCTTAAAGACGCCATTTCTTCCGAAGAAAAAAAGAAACCTCTTACCGATGAAAAATTAGGGAAATTACTTAACTCCAAAGGTTACAACATCGCACGAAGAACAGTTGCTAAATACAGAGAGCAATTGGGTATTCCAGTTGCTCGATTAAGAAAGGAAATGTAATGAGAGAAAAGTTTATTATTCAATTTTCAAAATTTCTTTCGTTGATTTTCCATCCGCTTGGAATGCCAATGGTAATCTACCTCTTGGTGCGTTGGATTGACCCCTACTACATAGCTCCGGCGGAAGCAGATTACTTCGTTTTTTTACTCCTCGGAATTAATATTGTTGCGCCAGCTGCGAGTATATTAATTATGATAAAATTCAAAATGGTTTCTTCCATTGATTTGCATGATCGCAAAGAGCGCTGGGCACCATATTTACTTGTAATTCTCTACTACATTCTGTCTTACGTATTGCTCAGATATTACGGGCCAACACTACCAACAGAAGTGTTTTCGTTTATTCTAGCGGTTATTGTTTCCTTGCTCATTTCATTGACTATAAACTTCTATTGGAAAATAAGCGTTCACATGTTGGGCCAAGGCGGCGTATTCGGATCACTCATTAGCCTGAGCATTCTTCACCGTGCAGATGTTTCTATTATTATTATTGGCTGCTTGCTCATGTCTGCATTAACAGGCTTTTCGAGACTTCGTTTGAACGCACATACACACCAGCAAGTGTATGCTGGATTTGTATTGGGAATGATTTGCAACCTCGTTATTCTTTGCGGCGAGTGGTTTATTTAACCTGAGTTCTCGTCCAATTCCAAGCGTGAGCTAGTGCATCATCAATGGTTAATTGGCACTTCCAACCCATCTTCTTTTCAGCATAATCAGGAACAGCCCATATTGCAGGAACATCGCCCGATCTTCTTCCAGTAATTTCTACATTCAATGTAACGCCATTTATCTTCTGGAAACGATCCACCACTTCTTTCACGCTAAAACCCTTTCCTACCCCCAAATTAAAAACTTCTAAGCTGCTCTCTCTCGAAAGATTAAGAGCCAAAACGTGAGCCTTCGCCAAGTCTACCACGTGAATGTAGTCTCGAATACAAGATCCATCGGGAGTGTCATAATCCTCTCCGAATACAAATAATTTCGCACGCTTCCCTGTTGCAACCTCGCACACCAACGGAATTAAATTAGTAGGCGCGTCATTCGTTGACTCTCCTATTTTTGCTGAAGGGTGAGCCCCTACCGGATTAAAATATCGCAATACGATTGATTGAAAAGGCACGCTCTTCGACGCTTCAAAAATTAGATCTTCACAATCTTGTTTTGTTTGGCCGTATACGGAAGCCGCCGGCAATCGGGGGGTGCTTTCGCTAACCGGATTTATTTCCGGCGTGCCATACACCGTGCAAGAGCTGGAAAACACAAATCGTTCAACCGAAAATTCTTCCATTAATTGCAACAAAACTTTCGTTGAACCAACATTGTTGCGCATATAGGCCTCAGGCATTTTCTGAGATTCTTCTACCGATTTAAACGCCGCAAAATGAATGACAGAATTTATTTTATATGTTGAAAAAACACGGCGCATCTCAGACTCGTCTGTACAATCTACCTGCTCAAAAGAAATCTTCACTCCGGTTAAATCTTCTAAACTACTCAAACGACCTAGCGTTGAATTCGCTAAATTATCTACAATTACAGGGGTGTACCCCGCTGTAACCAACTCTACAGCCGTGTGAGAGCCTATATAACCCAAGCCTCCCGTGACTAAAACTGTCTTGTTCTCCATAATTCTCGCAAAGATAGAAAGCTTTTTATTTAAGTTTGTTGGCTCATTCTTTTCACTATGAAAAACAAAACTGAACTAGCGCTTCACCTGCTGCAATCCAATAGGCCCGCCCAATTGGTGAGGCATGTCGCTGTTGGCGATGGAATTGTTCAGATCGAGGGATCTCTTCTTTTAGAGGCTATTGGGAAGTATGAAAAAAATTACAATCGAATTAATATTGAAAAATTCGTGCCTGCGTCAGGCGCAGCTACTCGCATGTTCGCAAACTTGAGTGGTGTTGATCTATTGAACCCGAACGATGAAGCTGAGTTCTTCTTTCTTCATTTACGCGACTTCCCCTTCTTCAATTCCATTCTTCTCGACTTTGAAAAAGACGGGTTGAATTACGATGAAATAACGGGAGTAGAAAGATACTCGCGCGTTTTGAATTTTCTTTTCAAAAATGGATATGCCACTTTCCCTAAAGGAGCTGTTCCTTTCCATTTCTATGAAGAAGAACGTACTGCTTTCGCTGAACATTGCATCGAAAGCACGCATTACATGCATAATGGTGGAAATCATGAAATTCATTTCACCATTCCCGCTGAACATCGTTTACTGGTAGAGAATATCTTCCATACTTTTTTTGAAAACCACCCCAATACGATTCAAAAGATTTCTTTTAGTTCTCAAGATCCTGAAACCCATATTCCTGCATTTGATAAAAACAACCTTCCTGCACTCCGTGAAACCGGGGAGATTTTCCTGCGTCCCGCTGGGCACGGCGCTTTGCTTAAAAATTTGCAGGCGCTCAAAGGAGAATGCGTTTTCATTCAGAACATTGACAACATAACCGAAGCCTCTCACCATGCGGATGTCGCTGCGTATAGAAAGTTAATGGGCGGAGTTCTTTTAAGTCTTGTTGAAGAAAGAAACGGCTTGCTGCACAATCTTGAAAATAACACTGAACACGCCGAAGCGCTCGCAATTTCGTTCATTAATAAATGGTTCAAATCATTGAATGATCCCTCTTCCGTTTTCGAACAATTGAACAAACCAATTCGTGTTTGCGGTATGGTTGAAAACACCGGCGAGCCCGGCGGCGGACCGTTTTGGGTGAAGGATGAAAACGGGATCGTATCGAAGCAAATTATTGAAAAAGCACAAATCAATAAGGAAGACCTTAATCAACTCGAGGTATTTGAAAATTCAACACATTTCAATCCAGTTGATTTGGTTTGTCATTTCCTAGATCACAAAGGGAATAAATACAATCTAGAAGACTACCGTAATTCTAAAGCCGCTTTAATTAGCGAAAAGCTAATGTTAGGTAGACGCACAAATGTGATTGAACTTCCCGGACTTTGGAATGGAAGTATGTGGGGTTGGAATACAGTCTTTGTTGAAATTCCTTCTAGCGTTTTTCATCCTGTGAAAACAATAAACGACCTACTAAAAAGCGGACATAAGCCAAAGGCTTAACTCAACGTCCAAACGTCTGAACAACCTGTTAATTCAGACTCTGAAGCGTTCGAAGCTACAATGACTGTTTTGTTTTTCTTGCTTGAAATAACAAATTCAGAAAACCATTTCTCCGCATCTTTATCGAGGTGAGCGCAGGGCTCGTCTAAGAATACGCAAGAAACATCTGCTAGCAAAGCTGTTCCCAACTTCACGCGTTGTTTCATTCCGCTTGAAAAATATTTCAATTCTTTATTTCCGTGTTTTTCAAGTTGAAGAATTTCCGGAATTTCATTGACTGAAAACGTTCCTTCGAAAGGCTTAAGTCCATGCGTAAACTGCAGGTGTTCCAGCAAAGTAAAATCCTCGTAAAGCCCCATGGCTGGTGAGCATAGCGAGATGTGTTTCCATATTTCGTCGGTAGGAATTCCTTCGTAGTTCACTAAGCCTTCTGAAGCAGATAAGTAGCCTGAAATAATTTGAACAAGTGTTGATTTTCCCGAGCCATTTTGACCTACAATTCCTATGTGATCTCCAGAATGAATGGTTCTATTCAGGTGGCGAAAAATGTATTTTCCACCGAACTTCTTTCCAATATCTTGAAGTTCTATTTGCACCTTTATGTGGTCTGTGCGCCTCGGACTACTCCCTTTTCAGAGCGTTGAATGAACGCGAGAACGATTTGTTTTTCTTCTGAATCCGGAAACGAATCAACGATTTGCTTTACTCCTGCAACAACAGTGTTGTTGTGCACAAATAAAACTCTGTAAATATCTTCCAATCGAGAAACCTGCTCGTCTGAATAACCTCTCCTACGAAGGCCAATACTATTCACACCAATGTAGCTCAATGGCTCACGGGCAACTTTTATAAATGGAGGAACGTTCTTTCGCACCAAAGAACCGCCTGCAATAAACGAATGGTCTCCAATTTCAATGAATTGCTGAACAGCAACAACACCTTCTATAACCACCCAATTTCCAATAGTCACATGTCCCGCAATGTTTGCTGAATTCGCAATAACACAATTGTCGCCCACAAAAGCATCGTGCGCTAAATGCACGTAAGCCATAAGCAAACAGTTGCTTCCAACCTTTGTGGTCATGCGGTCTTTTGTTCCGCGATTCAACGTGCAGCACTCGCGAATGGTAGTATTGTCACCTATTTCGACGGTTGTTTTTTCCCCAGCAAATTTCAAATCTTGCGGAATGGCAGAGATCACAGCTCCAGGAAAAATACGACAGTTCTTCCCAATTCGTGCTCCGTCCATGATGGTTACATTCGGGCCAATCCACGTTCCGTCTCCAATCACAACATCGCCATAAATCGTTGTGAAAGGACCTATTTCAACGCCCTCACCAATTTTAGCATCTGAATGAATTTGTGCTAAGTTGCTCATGCCTTTTCTGTTGTTTGTGCAGGTACTTTATCTTTCACAACTTGGGCCAACATGGTGGCTTCACCCACTTCTTTGCCATTCACATAGGCCACACCTCGCATATTTACCAATCCTCTACGAATAGGAGATTCCAATTTAAGGTGGAAAATAACCGTGTCGCCGGGCAGTACTTTTTGTTTGAATTTCACTCCGTCAATTTTCATGAAGTAAGTGCTGTAAAGCTCTGGGTCTTCCACTTGACTCAACGCAAAGATTCCGCCAACTTGCGCCATCGCTTCTATTTGCAAAACTCCAGGCATTACCGGGTTGTCTGGAAAATGTCCTTGAAAGAACGGTTCGTTCATCGTAACGTTCTTCAACCCAACGATACTTTCATTGTCCATTGCAATAATGCGGTCAACTAACAAAAATGGGTAACGGTGAGGAAGCATTTGACTTATCTGGTTGATATCAAATACGGTCTTCGTTAAATCAAACGAAACGGTAGATTGACGTTTTTTGTCCCATGCCTTTAGAACCTTCGCAAAAGCAACGTTCCCGTGGTGACCAGGGCGCGCGGCTAAAATATGTCCACGAATGAACTTTCCCGTGAGCGCCAAATCTCCTACAATATCAAGCAGTTTGTGACGAGCGGGTTCGTTTTCATATTGAAGTTTAATCGTGTTCAACACCCCAATTCCTTCAACCTTCACATCTATCTCTTCTCGACCCAACTCCTTCAAAATATCTTTTATCTGGCCCTCTGTATACTCCTTATCCACCATAACAATGGCGTTATCCAAACTCCCTCCTTTAATAAGACCATTTTTTGCTAAAAGCTCCAATTCTCTTAAAAATACAAATGTTCTACACTTTGAAATCTCACTTGAAAACTGTTTCAAATTATACATTTGTGCGTGCTGAGTTCCGAGTATCGGTGAATTATAGTCAACCATTACAGTAACCCGGTACTCCCCCCCATTCGTTGGAACCGCTAATATTTCAACCCCTTTTTCCGTGTCTTCAAACGCAATATTCTCGTCTAATACAATGAATTTTCTTTCTGCGTTTTGTTCTTCAAACCCGCATGCTTCAATGGCCTCAACAAAGGGCCACGCGCTGCCGTCCATGATTGGAATTTCCGGTCCAGTAACTTGAAGTAGTGCATTGTCTACAAAGCTTCCGTACAAGGCCGCTAAAACATGCTCTGTGGTATAAACACGAGCCCCATTTTGCTCAAGAGTTGTTCCCCTTTGGGTTCCAACCACACGATCGCAATCCGCATCAATAATTGGCGCTCCTTCTATATCTACTCGCTGAAACTTGTAGCCGTGATTCTCAGGTGCTGGACAAATGGTAAGTGTTACCGGTTCTCCTGTGTGAAGGCCAACTCCTTTGAATTCGATTGGCGCTTTTAATGTTCTCTGTTTTGAAGACATGCTGCAAAATTAGTGTGAATTGATAGGTAATTCACTTGATTTTTCGAATTGATTCTTACTGGTTATTTGCGTATCGACTGAATAATAGCATCTGCCATTTCTCTTACCTCTTTCTCTGAAATTTTCTTCTTCTCTACCACCTTCAATCGCACAACAGCAAAAACACTCGAAAGAACATGTTCAAATTGAAAAGCAACATTCATTTTTTTGAATTTCGTGGTTTTCTGACCCTCCTTCAACAACGCGGTTAATGCAGAAAAGGCATCTTCCATTTCCTTGTTCTTACTGTACAAAGGAGAGTTTCTGTATTGTATAACGGCCAGGTAACGCAGAGGAGCTGAAGAGAAATAAATATACAGCGCCATCCAGGCTTGTGTCAATCGCTGAGTTTCCTTCCCTTTAACTGAAAGTGATTCGTGCAGCGCGCGGGCCGCTTCTGTACACGTTTCAACATAAAGACTCTCAAAGAGGTCTTCTTTGCTTGGAAAGTGGTGGTAAATTGTACCTACCGCAACGCCTGAAAGCTTCGCTAATTCAGACATTGGGGAGGCGTGAAAGCCTCCGTTTGAGATCAGTTTTAGGGCTGTATTAACAACCTTGTCTCTTCTTGAAATTTCTTTTGCCATAACCGAATGTTCGTTCGGTCAAAGATATTTCCTTTTCTAAATAGGACCTATGAAACTTTTCACCAATGACCTTTTAATAAAGAAGAAATTCGTAAATTTGCAGAACTAAAATTTGAACACATGTCAATACAAGAAAGAATCAATGAAGACCTTAAAACAGCCATGAAAGCTGGAGAGAAGGATAAGTTAATGGCGCTTAGGGATATCAAAAGCAAGCTCCTTCTTGAAATGACCAAAGATGGCGGAAATGGCTCGGTAGACGATACGAAGTCTGTGGCTATTCTGAACAAGCTTTTCAAACAGCGTCAAGAATCTATCGAAATTTATAGAACACAAAACCGCCCTGACCTTCTTGAAGAAGAGCAATTGCAAGCCAATGTCATTGCAGCCTATCTGCCAGCGCAATTAACACCTGAAGAACTTGAGACCGAAATCAAACAGTTCATTGCTCAAGTTGGCGCAACTTCTCCAAGTGATCTTGGAAAAGTAATGGGTGTTGCTTCAAAAGCCTTAACCGGTAAAGCAGATGGAAAAGCAATTTCGGAAACCGTGAAGAGACTTTTAAGCTAGTCATGAACGTCATTGGTCGCAAAACCATTATTCAACTTCCCGATTTAGGAGGGGTTAACGTGCGCGCCAAAATAGATACGGGTGCCTTTCGCACTGCCGTGCATTGCGAATCTTGGTCTTTAAAAGAGGTAAACGGAAAAGAAGTGCTGGAAGTTATTATTGAATGGGAAGCAGGAAAGCCCATTGTTCTTCTTTTCAAAAAATTTGAAAAACGGATTATTAAAAACTCCTTTGGGCAAACGGAAGAGCGGTATTGTGTGCGAACACTTATTTCGGTTCACAAGAAGAAAATTCAGTCTGAAATTTCATTTACGAATAGATCCGGAATGCGCTACCCTGTGCTGCTTGGGAGAAAAACGATTGGAACAAAATTCTTAGTAGATGTCTCGTTGAAGAGTTAAAAAAAGAGGCCGCCTCTCCCAAAACGACCCCTTTTTAGAATCACTCTTTTTCATACAAGATGAAAGAAGAATGAAAAACTAAACCTAAACTATTTGAAAAAATCTACTCTTTGTTTTCGTTGGGAGAGTAAAACTTTTGAATGTTCTCTACAGCATTCATCATGTTATACCCCACCTGTTAATTAAAGGTTACGTTTTTTAATTTTTATTTCTGAATTACCTAATTTCATTGGTAAAACCATGACCGAACGAGTAAACGCATATGTACTTTCTAGCAGAAAATTCAAAGATTCGCTTCGTTTGGCGCATGTGTTCACGTTAGAGTACGGGGTTCAAACTTTTTTATTTCGAACAGGAAAAAAGGGAGAAAACATGTCATTCTTCCAACCATTAAATGCCATTCAATTTTCAGGGAAAAAATCAGATGGCAAACTGGAAATAGCGAAAGATATGAGCCTCAATGAAATATACTCAAGCATTCCATTTCAAGTTGAAAAAACGACTGTTGCGCTCTTCATTTCAGAATTCCTCTACCGTTGCCTGCCCGAACACTACGTAAATGCAGAACTGTTCGAATTAATAAAAACAGCAACGCAACGGCTCGATCATGTTGAAAAAACAGGGACGCTACCCATTCACTTCATTGCCCAATTCGCTTTAGAAATGGGTTTCCTAAGCGACGATTACGAGCTCTCTTTCGAAAACAGCCGAAGCGATGAGGCCCTGCTTCACCAATCCCTAAAACTTTTTATCTCCACACCTATCGAAACAGAAGTCGTGAGTGCCCTGAATCGTGATCAGCGCAAGTCTCTTCTGGAAGAGCTTATTGCCTTTTGTTCTTCACATCTCGACACTTCCATTCGGTTGAATTCGTTGGAAATGTTTCACGAAATTTTCGATTAAACTTCTGTTATCTTCGCAGTGAAATGAGGTTCGCAGATATCATTGGGCAGAGAGACGTAATTGACCGCTTGCGCAAAGCAAAGGCGGAAGATCGTATTGCGCATGCGCAACTGTTTCTTGGGCCTGAAGGGTCGGGAAATTTAGCCATTGCATTGGCCTATGCACAATTTATCAATTGTCCGAATGCCACCTCCGAAGATTCATGTGGCACTTGCCCAACTTGTAAAAAAAACACCTCCTTTCAATTCGCCGATCTTCATTTCAGTTTCCCTTATTTTACCAAGCCAAATAGCAAAGAAACCATATCCGATGACTATGGCACAGAGTGGCGAAACCGTTTGCTCCAGTCTCCCTACTTCGGCATTGAAGAGTGGATGAAAGAATTATCGAAGGATAACAAAAATCTCCTTTTTACGGTTCATGAAGCAGCCAATATTGTAAGAAAACTTTCTTTGAAATCTTTCGAGGGGGGGTATAAAGTTATGATTATTTGGATGGCCGAAATGATTGGCGAAGGCGTTGCGAATAAGCTATTGAAAATAGTTGAAGAGCCGCCTGCAAATACCTTGTTTTTCTTTGTTGCTAATTCTTCTGAAAATATTCTGAACACCATTCTCTCTCGTGTTCAGGTCATTCAAGTTCCAAAAATAGACGAGGAATCTATTTCTTTCGGATTAAAGCATCTGGGTGTCGACGAGCAAAAAATTCCAGATATTGCTCACTATTCCGACGGTAGTTGGGATATTGCGCTGCGACTCAGAGACAACAACGATCCCAATGAATTCTTGGCCATGCAGTTTCAAAACTGGATGAGACACTGCTATTCTAAAAACGTTCCTGCATTGCATGCTTGGTCTGAGAAAATGAATGAGTTAACGCGTGAAGATCTAAAGCATTTCATCTTGTATGCCTTAGACCAAATGCGACAAAACTTAGTGCTGAATTATACTTCAGAAAGCATTTCTCGTTTTACTTCAAGCGAAAAGGCGTTTGCAAAAAAATTCTCTCCTTTCATTAATCACCTGAACATAGAAGAAATTATGTTTGAATTAGAGGCCGCTCATCGGAGCATCGGGCAAAACGCAAACAATAAAATTCTTTTCTTCGAACTATCGATGCGTATATTCCGATTGCTGAACCGAAAAGAAAAGGCATAAAAAAACACCTCCGAAGAGGTGTTTTGTTTTTGAGGTCCCGAGCGGATTCGAACCGCTGTACGAGCTTTTGCAGAGCTCTGCCTAGCCGCTCGGCCACAGGACCCTCGCGAATGGCAAATATACATTCATTATTGAATAATCCATATCTTTTCAATACTCTTCCTGCCAAATAATTGTATTTTCGCTGAAAACCTGTCTCATGAATAAAAAAGTTGCCATCATTGTTATTAGCGTCTTAGGCGTTATCTGTCTTAGCCTTGCATATTGGGTGAAAGTAAGTCGTGACCGTATTGTTACTTTAGAAAATAGCATGGGCGCTTTGAATGTTCTTGCCATGGACGCGGCTAATGCGACACCAGAGCAAATTATTGAATTATACAAGTTGGCAGAAGACTCGTTAACGAGTATGAAAATGATGTACGATACTCTAACAACGGATAATACAGAAATGATGGCGCAGATTGTAGCGCAACGAACTCAGATTGAAGGTCTCTTAAAACGCGCGAAAAACAAAGATTACGACATTAAAAAACTTCTTGCTGAAACGCAAACATTGCGAAACATCATGAAAGGATATATTCATCAAATCGACTCGCTTCAAACAGACAACGATCGGCTATTTGCGGAAGGTCAGCAGGCTAAACAACAGGCCGTGGCTGCCGAAACGAGAAGCAAAACATTAGAGACGGATCTAAACTCTGCAAAAGAAATTGTTAAAGCGGGGTCTGTGCTTTCAACAGGTAGTTTCTCTTCTACAGGTGTCTTTTCAAGAAACAGTGGTGCTGAAGCAACTACAGACCGAGCAACAAAATCTACGATGATAAAAACATCTTTCACATTGCGTGAAAATAAAATTGTTAACGCGGGTAGAAAAACACTTTATCTCAAGGTTATAGGACCAAACGGCAATACACTCAGCGGTAAAAGTGGTGGTAGTTTCACGGCCACAGGACAAGCAGATACATTCGGAGCATCGCGTGAAATTGATTATCAGGGTGCAGATACCGATGTAAGTATTTATTTCACTCCTAACTCTGTATTGGATAAAGGATCTTATCGCCTAGAAATTTACGAGGGTGGTAATTTAATTGGAAAATCAGAAGTCGTTCTGAGATAACACCATGAAAAAAGCCCTGAAAATTGTACTAATAACTTTCGGGTCAATAGCCGTTCTTATTGGATTGCTGTATGCAACTGGTAACGGTTATCTACCTCGCGGCGTATACTGTACCTACCTCCACGGCAAGAGTAAACCAGATATCGACGATCTGGCGCTTTTCCACACGAGAAAAATAAACACCGGAGTCGCTATAAATCTTCCTGCGAAATTAAATGTGTTGTCGAATGAAAATATTGCGTTTTTAAATTCAACAGAGTCTGAAGCGTATTTGGTTTTTAAAAACGATACGCTAGTTTCTGAGTGGTATGGAAATCCTGAGGCAGATTCAACGCATTGGAATTCTTTTTCCATGTCGAAAAGTGCTATTTCGCTGCTCATTGGCTGCGCCCTTCAAGACGGAAAAATTTCTTCTCTTCAAGACCCTATTTCAAAATATATTCCTTGGGGCGGAAACGATGTAACACTAGAACAACTGCTTCACATGAGTAGCGGAATTCCTTTCGGTGAAAGTTATAACAGCCCTTTCGGGTATATGGCTAAGGCTTATTATGGAAGCGATTTAAAGTCTATAACAGCACCTTTTCAAGTTGAACAAACTCCAGGAACCTATTGGTCTTACGAAGGTGGAAATACCGTGTTGTTGGGAATGGTCCTCGAAGCTGCAACACAAAAGAAAATTTCTAATTATTTCGAAGAAAAAATATGGTCTAAAATAGGGGCGTCGTCTCCAGCGTATTGGAACCTAGATAAAGAAAACGGTTTTGAAAAACCTTTCACAGGAATCTATGCAACGGCAAAAGATTTCGGAATGCTTGGTCAATGTATTTTACATCACGGAAAAGTAAATGGAGAAGTAGTCATTGACTCTACTTTTTTAGCGCAATCGTTCGGCCCTTGGGCCATTCAAGATGGAAATAATTCAATCTGTGATTGGTACGGATTGCATTGGTGGATGGGCGAAGTAGACGGAGTGAAATTCAAATCGGCACGTGGAATGCGCGGACAATACATTGTTATGATTCCGGAAAAAAACATGGTCATCGTTCGTATTGGACACCAACAGTCGAAAGAGCGTGTTAATCACATGCCTGTAGATCTCTTCACATACATTCGAATGGGACTGGCTAGTTAATAAGCACGTTCCGCGCGGCCTTCCATGTAATTGATGAATGCCTTATTCACAACTTTATTGCCTCCGGGTGTTGGGTAATTTCCTGAAAAATACCAATCACCTTGGTTGTTTGGACAAGCGTTGTGAAGTCCTTCAATGGTTTGGAATAGCACACTAACCTTAGCTTTCGTGCCTTCCGGAGTAACAAGCTTGGCAACCATTTCAGAAATTTCTTCTTGTGAATAGGCTTCGTAAACTTCCTTCACATAATTTCTTACTTGCTCTTTTGGAACATCTTCTTGTTCCTTACATTTCAAGTAAACAACATCGAGAACACCTTCCTTTCCATCTCGCTTCAACAAAGCAACGATTGCTTGAAAAGCAATGAAATCCCCCATTTTAGCCATGTCAATACCATAACAGTCGGGATATCTAATTTGCGGCGCGGAAGAAACAATGATGATTCTTTTCGGCTCTAAACGATCAAGCATTTTAATGATCGATTTCTTCAGTGTGGTTCCCCGAACAATCGAATCGTCAATTACTACAAGCGTATCAACACCGGGTTTTACGGTGCCGTGTGTAACATCGTAAACATGCGAAACCATTTCATCACGTGCAGAATCTTGTGTAATGAAAGTGCGCATTTTCACATCTTTGATCGCAATCTTCTCAATGCGTGCACGCTTGCGAACTATCGCTTCTATCTCTTCGTTCGACCAAGTTCCTGATGTTAATTTTTCAATTTTAACATCATTCAAATGATCTTCTAACGCTTTAATCATTCCGTAAAAAGCCGTTTCTGCTGTGTTAGGAATGAAAGAAAAGACCGTGTTTTCCAAGTCATAATTCACTTCTTGTAAAACGCGAGGAACAATGTTCTTTCCTAAATCTTGACGCTCTTGATAAATCGAAGCGTCGTTTCCCCTTGAAAAATAAATTCGCTCAAATGAGCAAGGTGTTAAAGCCGCCGGTGGTTTAATTTCTTTCATGGAAGAACTCCCGTCCTTCTTCACCACGTAAGCACAACCCGCGGGTATTTCTTTAATCTTATCAAGCGGAACATTGAACGCACTTTGAATAGGTGGGCGTTCACTAGCTACAACACAAATCTCTTCGTCTTCATAATAAAACGCTGGACGAATTCCGTTTGGATCACGGTAAACAAACGCGTCTCCGTGGCCTAACATTCCTACCATTGCAAATCCGCCATCCCAGTCCTTGCTCGCTCTTTGCAACACTCGCTGAATGTCTATATTCCTAGCTATTAGCTCTGAAATCTGCTGATTTGAGTAGCCCTGTTGGTTGTATTGATTGAAAAGAACTTGGTTTTCTTCGTCAAGAAAATGACCAATCTTTTCCATTACTGTAACTGTGTCTGTTCTCTCCTTTGGGTGCTGTCCCAATTCAACAAGAAGTCCAAACAACTCGTCTACATTGGTTAAATTGAAATTCCCTGCAAGTACGAGATTGCGGGTCATCCAATTGTTTTGTCTTAAAAACGGATGACAGTTTTCAATGCTGTTTCCACCGTAAGTTCCGTATCTCAAATGACCCAAGAATACCTCACCTGTGAATGCGTAATTATTCTTTAGGTGTTGTGCATTTTTAAGTTTGTCTGGATGCTTTTTTGCCAATTCTGCAAAGCGACTCATCACTTTCGCAAATACTTCTCGAACAGGTTGGGCGTCGTTGCTTCGAATTCTAGAAATGTATTTTTTTCCGGGTTCTGGATCTAACTTAATGTTGGCTAAACCCGCGCCATCTTGGCCTCGGTTGTGCTCTTTCTCCATAAGGAGATACATTTTGTTTAGCCCGTAAAAAGCAGTTCCGTATTTATCGGTGTAATACTGAAGAGGTTTCTTCAGCCGTAAAAATGCGATACCGCATTCGTGTTTTATAGCGTCACTCATGGAGTGAAAAATAATTTGTCGCGAAGATAGTCTATGCTTCGTCTATGTTCGAAATAATTAAATCCATTTCTTGTTTTGGAACGGTAATTTTTCAAATTACTTGGGAAAAATGTCGCTGTTAAAAAAGTTAGCTTCGAGAAAAATAACGATTATGAAAACAATTACACTACTCGCAAGCTTGCTTATCTCCCTGGGAGTGGCGGCTCAATCACACGGTGAAATCTTCGGAAAAATCATCGACGAAAACAACAACCCTGTTGCAGGCGTAATTGTCCGCGCAGAAAATAACGGAATTGTTGTTGGAGCTGCGACGGATGAAAGAGGTGTTTACCGCATTAACGGTGTTGAGCCTGGTACTTACACACTTTTCTGTGACCTTATTGGCTACAGCCAACTTCAGGTTAGTGACGTGCTGGTTAAGTCTGATCAAATTCGAAAATTATCTGATCTCACGCTAACAACAGCTAGTTACGGCGCGGGAGGACCCGTGATTATTCGGGCAGAGAAACCGCTTATTGACATTAACGGTGGAACCGCAATTTCCCTTGGCGCCAGCGAACTCAAAAACAACGCAGCGGCTAATGGAGGATCGTTGAAAGCAATCTTGACGTCAATGTCTAGTGACATTAAAACAAGTGATCGTGGCGAAGAGCTGTATTTTCGAGGAAGCCGCACCGGTAGTGTTGTGTACTACATAGATGGTGTGAAAATCTATGGTAGTCCTTTGAACATTCCATCTAGCGGAATAAACAACATTACTGTCTACACTGGTGGAGTTCCTGCGAAATATGGCGACAGTACAGGGGGGTATGTTATTATTGATACAAAGTCATTCCGAGACGCTGCTCGAGATTAAAAGTAAAGTCTTAGCGTATTAAGTCTTTGTTTTTTCTAAACCTTTTGGTTTGAAGGGAGTTAGGTAATAAATTTAGTTCGCTAACCTTAACTTAATCCCCCTATCATTTTGCAGAAAGGAACTTTTCATTGCACCAAACATGCTGTAATAAATGCTCTTACCGATCTACTGCATCGAGAGCGGTTTTACATTCGCGACATTAACGATAGAAAGGGGTATATCTATGCTCAACAGGGGTTGCGTTTCTTCGCTATTGGAAGAAGCTGCGTTATTCGCATTACTGAGGAATCAGATGTTGTAGAAGTTGAGGTTCGATGTTCAAATAAACTACGTATTGGGATTCCTGGAATTGCGGGCTCTATTGAAAGAAAAATTCTTCAACGCCTTAAAGACGAATTGTAGGCTTACACGCTATCTTCGGAAAAATTTTCTTGTATGAAAAAGTTCGGAGGTCTGTCAACGTGGATTTTTATTGCTTTGTTTATCGGAATTGGTGTAGGATATGCGTTAAACGTTTCCTATCCTGCGCCTGCGCAAAAAACGAAAAAGGAGGCGCTGGAACTACTTTCAAAAGAACTGTCTAATCAACCAACTTCAGCCGCCAACGAGCTTTCGGCAATTGTTTCAAACGATTCTATTTCTGAAAATGAAAAATATGATGCCGCCCTTGCGTGCATCAACAAAACGAAAAATGCTTCAACTGAAATATCAAAATATCAAAAGAGCATTGATGTTTCCGAAGTTCAAAACGCCACGCTTAAAAAAATCTTAGAAATCCTTTCAATCTTTACGGATATCTTTCTTCGTTTGATAAAAATGATTATCGCTCCTCTTGTGCTTGCCACGCTGGTTGCGGGAGTTGCTAAGTTGGGCGACATGAAAACGGTGGGGCGTATTGGTGGAAAGACCATGCTGTGGTTCGTTTCTGCCTCTTTTATTTCTTTGTTGCTTGGGGCTTTGTTGGTGAATCTCTATCAACCAGGAAAATCACTTCAAGTGCCTCTTCCTCCAGAAGCTATGGAATCTGGCATTGATAAGGCTGCGCTAACGCTTAAGGGTTTTGTGGTACACATTGTTCCTTCCAGTGTTATCGAATCAATGGCCACAAACGAAATTCTTCAGATTGTGATTTTTGCTTTGTTCTTCGGAACAGCAACTGCCGCGCTTGGTAAAAAGGGTGAGATTATCGTAAAAGCAATGGATGCCCTGGGGCACGTCATGCTTCGAATAACATCCATGGTCATGTATGTCGCGCCTTTTGCGGTATTCGCGGCAATGGCCTCGGTTGTTGCAAAAAAAGGGATCGGCGTTCTTTCATCCTATGCGCTTTTCATTGGTGAGTTTTATAGCGGACTTTTCTTGCTTTGGATTATTCTGTTGTTCCTCGCTTTTCTTATCGTTGGAAAACGAGTTAAACAATTGGTTGCGCGAATAAAGGCTCCACTGCTTCTTGCTTTTTCCACTGCCTCTAGTGAAGCTGCTTACCCTAAATTGTTAGAAGAGCTCGAGCGTTTCGGCTGCAGAAATCGCATCGTGAGTTTCGTTCTACCGCTGGGTTATAGTTTCAATTTAGATGGAAGTATGATGTACATGACCTTTGCAAGTTTATTTATTGCACAGAGTTATGGGATAGATTTAAGTTGGGCCGATCAAGCTGCTATGCTTCTTACGTTAATGATTACGAGTAAAGGAATTGCCGGTGTTCCGCGTGCATCTTTGGTTGTTATTGCCGGCACCTTAGCCACGTTTGGAATTCCCGAAGCGGGACTGCTCTTGCTTCTTGGGGTCGATCATGTTCTTGACATGGGAAGATCTGCCACCAACGTTGTTGGAAATGCGGTGGCTGCAGTGGCTGTTAACCGTTGGGAAGAGAAGAATTACAATTCTGAGGAAGAGAGCGATTAGTTCAATTCGAGCTCGTCGATTAAGCGAACACCCCCTATAAATCCTGCTATTAAAGCTACCTGATGGTTTGCTTCGCTTATCTCGTTAAGGGGCTCCAATGTTTGAGAATTTGCTACAGTGAAATATTGAAGTTCAATCTGTTCTTTTTCAATAAACATTTCAGTGGCTTCAGCAATGAGCGCGTTCACATTGTTTTTTGATTTATTGTCTTGAAGAAATAACAACGCTTTTGAAAATGCGGTTGCTAGGGTTGCCTGGTCCTTTGAAAGTCTTTTGTTTCTTGAGCTCAGCGCTAGCCCATCTGAGGCTCTAACAGTATCACATCCTACTATTTCCACTTTTATTTCTTCTCTTCTAACCCATTCACGAATGACTGAAAATTGTTGGAAATCTTTTTTGCCGAAAAAGGATTGGTGCGGAAGGACTATTTCAAACAACCTCTTTACTACGGTTATCACACCATTGAAATGGCCCGGCCTATAGCGTCCTTCCCATTCCGATGTTAGGGTTCCAAAATTATAATCCTTCACCTCTTGTCCGGTAGGATACATTTCATTTACTGCCGGAACAAACACAACATCGCAACCTGCATTCTTCAAAAGATCAATATCTGCCTCTTCCGTTCGAGGGTACAGCAACAAATCTTTCGGGTCGTTAAATTGGGTGGGGTTTACAAAAATGGAACAGATTACTACATCGCACACCGCTTTCGCTTTTGCTATCAAGGACAGGTGCCCCTCGTGAAGAGCGCCCATTGTGGGGACAAATCCTATTGTTTGGTTTCCGTTTCTGCACTTTGTGCTAAACGCCACCATATCATCAACATGCTGTAAAACAGCTATTTCGGACGAAGTTCCCTTCATTTCAGTATTTTAAGGCCAAAAAGTTGCAAAATTCAAAAAAGATTTATAATATCTTTGCAACCTGAATTCAGGCAAACCTAAACATCTCTATGCAAAAAACAAAAGTTCTTTTTGTAAGTCAAGAAATTTTTCCATTCACTCCGGAATCAACTATAGCGAATCAAGTTCGTCAAATCCCTCAAGCCATGCACGAACGAGGCAAAGAGACTCGCATCTTCATGCCGCGGTTTGGAAAGATTAATGAACGCAGGCATCAGCTTCATGAAGTTATTCGTCTTTCTGGAATGAATTTGATTGTAGACGATACTGACCACCCGCTAATTATTAAGGTGGCAAGCATTCCTCAAATTCGCTTACAAGTATACTTTATCGATAACGAAGAATTCTTTCATCGCAAAGCTTATTTGAACGATGAGGCAGGAAAACCTTTCTCTGACAACGGTGAGCGCATGATTTTCTTTTCGAAAGGCGTTCTTGAAACCGTTAAGAAATTAGGTTGGGCGCCAGATATCGTGCATTGTCACGGTTGGTTCTCTGCGTTGATGCCACTCTACGTGAAGCACGTTTTTGCAGGAGACCCTCATTTTGCTGAAAGTAAAATTGTTGTATCTCTTTACAAAGACGATTTCGCAGGGTCTATAGACAAGGGGTTATCCAAAAAAGTTCAATTCGACCAAATTGGACAGCAACACCTCGGAGATCTTTCAACTTCGAATTATGTTAACCTAATGAAGGTTGCTCTTGCCCATGCAGACGGTGTGGTTATTCATGATGAAGATATTAATCCAAAACTTATGGAGGAGGTGAATAACCTGAGCGTTCCTGTGCTTAAAGCCTACGAATGTGAAGATTTCCACAGCGCGATTGATGAGTTTTTTGATACGGTGCACGCGGCAAAACCAATTTTGATTGATTAACCCATGAGGAAAACCCTCTTCTTGCTTTATGCGATAGTGCTTGTCATTGGCGCATGTAAGAAACCAACGGATTTGCAGGCAGATGGACTTCTTCCGCCAGAAGATGTATTGTATGCGAATCAGTCTGATACTACACGTATCTTAAGTTATATCGTTCGGGAAGACACCCTTTCTACAGACGAGCTTTCGGCTTGTTTATTAGGTTCCTATACCGAAGAAACCTTTGGAAGAACGTTAGCCAGTTTCTCAACTCAATTCGTGCTTTCCGGAGCAAACCCAAGTTTCCCTGAAATCTTTGAAGTAGATTCTGTGATTTTCTCTGTGGCTTATACCGGTTATTCATACGGCGCTTTGGGTGAAGGATATTTATCTGTGAAAGAACTAAGCGCAGACTTACCAAAATCTGGAAGTTTTAACAGCTCATACAATGCACCCGTGATGAACGAGAATTTGCTCGCAGACGCTTCTCAAACCTTTCAATTCAAACCAAAAGCATATTTATTCGGGACTGAAGATTCTCTCGCTCCCCAATTGCGCATTCCTCTAAAAACAAGTTTAGGAACCCGATTGTTGCAACCTGCAGACACAACCGTATTAGAGTCTGACGAGAATTTTCAAGCATATTTCAAGGGGTTAAAAGTAGAGGCTGGGTCATACCCCATGGGAGTTGTAGCACTTGACCTCACAAACATTAACAGCAAAATAACGGTTTACTACCGCTTCGACAACGGCGGATTAGCAGACACCACCTTCTATGAATTTCCTGTAACTTCTGATTGTGGAAGATATTCTCGAATTCAGCATTTTTATCAATATGCCACCCAACCTGAATTGCAAGAGCTTGTAACAAGCGACACACTTGCAAATCAATCAATGGTTTATTTACAAGCTGGTTCAGGAACGAAAACAAAACTTGTTCTTCCTAATTTACTCGACCTTCAAATGAATGGCGGAAGAATAGTGAACAAGGCCGAATTAATCGTGCCCTTCGAGAAAGACTCTCGTTACGCGCCCACTTCACAAATTTTCATCTTCTATCAGAACTCCGAAGGCACATTGGTCGCTCTTCCTGATCAATTTTCTGGAAACATTGGCGGGGGGGTAGAAGAATCTAACAAGAGGTATCGTTTAAACATTACCCAATATGTTCAAAAAGTTATTTCCGGAGAATTAGAAAACACACCCTTGTTCATTGTTTCGGGCGCCGCGGGCGTGTCAGTTAACAGGACCATTTTACACGGCCCTGAGTTTTCAGAGAATAATGTTGAAAATTTACGCTTGATCATTACATATTCAAACTAAAAAAATTCCTTATATGTGTGGAATTGTTGGTTACTTAGGCAATGAGCCGGTTTATGAAAAGGTAATTAAAGGGCTTAGCCGATTGGAATACCGCGGGTATGACAGCGCTGGAATGGCGTACATAGAAGACGGAGAGCTCATTGTTAAAAAATGTAAGGGAAAAGTTGTTGATCTTGAAAATGTTGTTGGTTCTGTAAAACCTCTTTCTCACATTGGAATCGGACATACCCGTTGGGCAACACACGGTGTTCCTAACGATGTAAATGCTCACCCGCATTGCAGCGGAGACGGATCAATAGCCCTTATTCACAATGGAATTATTGAAAATTACGCTTCTATCAAGCAAGAATTAATGAACCGCGGGCATGTCTTTTTAAGCGACACCGACACGGAAGTTTTGGTTCACTTGATTGAAGATGTTCGCAATGCTGAGAAGGTTAGTCTTTTCGAAGCGGTTCGTCTTGCACTTTCCGAAGTGCATGGGGCTTATGCCATTGTTGTTTTAGACAAATCAAATGCAGACCAACTTATTGTTGCGAAGAAATCAAGTCCATTGGTTATTGGTATTGGTGCGAACGACGATTTCTACATTGCCAGCGACGCGACGCCGATAATAGAGTACACCAAAAATGTGGTTTACTTGAACGATGGGGAAGTTGCGCGTGTTGATCGCACAACAGGATTAACCATTGTGAACATTGACAATCAAAGTCAGACACCCTACATTCAAGCGTTAGAATTAAAGCTTGAAGCCATTGAAAAAGGTGGATATGATTCTTTTATGTTGAAGGAAATACACGAGCAGCCTCGAAGTATTGAAGATTCTATTCGCGGACGTGTGAATTTGAAAACCGGACTCATTAAAATGAGTGGAATAGATGAGCACGAAGAGCGGTGGAAAACAGCACAACGAATCTTAATCGTTGCATGCGGAACTTCATGGCACGCGGGTCTTGTAGCAGAATATTTGTTCGAAGACTTCGCGCGTATTCCGGTTGAAGTTGAATATGCGAGTGAGTTCAGATATAGAAATCCGATTATCTATCCTACTGACATCGTTATCGCAATTTCTCAATCTGGAGAAACAGCAGATACACTTGCGGCTATTGAATTAGCGAAAGAGCGTGGCGCATTAATTTTTGGTGTGTGTAATGTGGTGGGAAGTTCAATTTCTCGCGCTACGCATTGCGGAGCTTATACGCACGCGGGTCCAGAAATTGGGGTAGCATCGACCAAAGCGTTTACAGCTCAGGTTGTGGTACTTTATCAAATTGCTTTGAGTGTTGCGCAAAAGCGTGGTGTTATTTCTAACGAAAGAACCACTCGTTTAATGGCTGAATTGGGGTCTCTTCCGTTAAAGGTTGAACAAGTGTTGAAGACAAATGCCATTACAGAGACCATAGCTGAGATTTACCAGCATTGCTCGAACGCTTTGTATCTTGGAAGGGGTTACAGCTTTCCAGTTGCTCTAGAGGGCGCTTTGAAGCTGAAAGAGATTTCTTATATTCATGCTGAAGGGTATCCGGCTGCTGAAATGAAGCACGGGCCTATTGCGTTGATTGACGAGAACATGCCGGTTATTGTTATTGCCACAGAGGGTGCTTCGTACGAAAAAGTTGTAAGTAACATTCAAGAAGTGAAAGCGCGTAAGGGGCAAATCATAGCAATCGTTACCGAAGGCGACAAAACCGTGAAAGGCATGGCCGATCACGTCATTGAAATTCCTCGTACCGACGATAGTCTTGTTCCGATTGTTTCTGTAATTCCATTGCAGTTATTCTCTTATCACGTTGCCATCATGCGCGGTTGTAACGTTGATCAGCCAAGGAATTTAGCGAAGAGCGTGACTGTGGAGTAGAACGAAAGGGTATTGGTTACTTCATCACCAAAGGTAGAAGAGTTCTCCTGTTCGATGAGGAAAAGTATAAAGAGTATATCATGAACATTGAAGAAGATATTGACATGTACAAGTTCCTCATTCTAAGGAGATATGTTTTGATTTATTCTATAACACGAACTGCACGAACATAAGTCCAACCATTTGACTTAAAACAGCTGTAGTACCCCCCACGTTTGAAGTTGAAGCCCCATGCGCTGAGTTCACCTTCCTCTGAAATACTCCAATATCCATCCTTTTGGAAATTTCCCTTCCTTTTTAGGTGCAAATCTTCATACATTATATTGAGTTCTTCTAACGTTGGAAGTCGCCACCCACTTCCTAGATCAGTACATCCGTTTTTCGCGCTGATCCAGTCCATCGTATTTTCTAAATCCTTATCTGCAACTTGCAGCACCTCACCTGTTTTTGAATTTTTAATTTCTAACATTCATTTTTGTTTATAATCTAACGATAACAATGATACAAAAGAAGGGTTTAATAGGCGATAAAATCTCTCAATTTGTTTTCTTCAACAATAATCAGACTATCCAAAAGTCGATAATCAATGTTTCTAAAGTCCATTATTTTAGAACCGTTTCTTTGTGAGAATCCTACTGATGGTAGGATGAGCATTAAAATCAGAATTAAGTTTTTAGTGCTATTATTCATATTCATTAAAGAAAACAGTATTGTTCAAAACCCAAAAGAATACCTACGCCTGAAATAAAAATTGCATAACTCCCAGTCACTTATTTTTTGTATAACAAAGAAATCATTTCCCTGTCCTTCTCGGTTAGTACTTCTGTATGACCTTTCAGAATACTGTTTTTCTCTCTGTCAATATGTCTAAAACCTAACAGGTGAAACATTTCATGAATTATGGTACTGCTCGTGCAATGATATTTTGTACACTCCATAATATCGATATGAACTCTACTTTCTACAATATCTTTAAAAACAAAATACTTGCTTGTTATTCCCATAGAATTTCTAACACCACTTTCACTTGATGGAAACAATTCAATGTATTCACCATCACTTAAGAAATAAATCACACTGTTAGAAGAGTCCTTATTATTAACCATTTCAACATTGATGGTTTCCATCAACTCGTTAAATTCGGATATAGTATTGATAACAGTTATTGAATCTTCTTTTGTGTATTTCCCAAACATAAAAATTTTAATATCTTTTTTCCATTTCTCTCCGTAATTTGTAATGGAATCAAACTCCCCGCATGTAAAATTTTTCTGAGAAAAACATACAATACTGTTTAAAAATAAAAGGGAGAAAAGTATTTTTTTCATTTTTTTAATTAGTGCTATTTCTAAAACAAAGTGTTCATTTAGAATAAAGACTTCTTGATTAACATGCGAACATATCGGCGGCTAAGTATGACCTTTGTTTTTAGTTTTTAAATGAATACTTAATGAATTGGTCGCAGGTTCTTTAGTGGGTTAATCTGTGGATTTGGATTTGGTGGTCTATATCTATCATTTATTGTTTTTATTCTTACATTTCTGGCTACTTAATCGCTCAGACTTACTAAGCTCATTTCTTATTTAACAGTTAAGGTATCTCCGTTTTTCATTATAAAATTAACCTCAGAAAAAACGAAGTCTCTCTTGAACGCTTCAATTTCTTCGCAAGTCCAGGTATCCATTAGGTCGGCAAGTCTTCTCTGAGATTCCATAGATCTTGAAACTGCTATTTTCTTTGGTTGAACCGGTTGTTGATGCACAAAAACCTTACTTGGCGAACAGCCGTATACAGTTATTGAAAAGACGGAAATCCAAAAAAGTTTTTTCATGACATTGGAATGTTTGTTAATCAAGATCGGTTCAATGCTGAAAAGGGCCTCAGCCGTTTTCATTTGGATTATCTGGAATACGAAAGCATCCTCTTTTAATAATAAAAGTAGACTTGAACCACTCTTTTTCCTCTGCTGTCCAAGTAGCGGCAGCCTCAGCCCATTGATCACCAACCGCTCTGAGATCATAGCCTAATTTTTGAACCGATAAAGAATCCACATTGGTTTGCTTGTTAAACTCATCGGTTACTTTGGATCCATTGGTCTGTGTTAAACCCAGATATGGTAGTGAGGTCAAAAACGTGATACATAAAATGATGATTCTTCCCATTTTTTGTAGTTTTTAAATGAATACTTAATGAATTGTTCTCAGGTCCCAGATTTTCCAATATTAAAAAGTCAAAAGTCAGTTATTACAATAGGAACGATTATGTTAGCTGTAATAGTGCGTTATGGGAAAAATAACGCCTAAAGTCAAGAATTAGGAAAACCTGAATTAAAGTACATTTAATTAAATCAATTTTGCTTTTTTCTAAATCTTTTGTACATTGCTCTTCGTTAAACGGAAATTTAATTTTACGCGCAAAAAGCTATGAGTTTGTCATGTAGAAAGTGTGGTTCTCAAAATATTAATGTCCAAGCTGTTTCAAATACGCAAGGAAAAACCAAAGGGTTCGGCTGCATAAAATCGTTTCTTGGAGTGATACTTTTTGGTCCACTTGGTTTCTTTTGTGGGTTGTGCGGTATGGGAAAGGGAAAAACAACAACTACCATAGAAACAGTTAAACTCTGTCAAAATTGTGGATATCGGTTTTAACAAATTACTCTATTCGTATTTAACGATTATCCCCATCCCGAGAGGGTGTCATCAACTTCCAGAAAGGAGTTTATTCTACAAAGGCAATCAATATCCAATTTGCGCCAGATGCACGGGAGTAGCGTTAGGTCAGTTATTCGGTATTCTAGTCTATTTATTGATATTCCTATTTTCAGTATCTGATTTGAAAATTAAGCCAATGCTCTTTTCCACCGCCATTTTATCTATACCCATGGGAATTGATTGGGGTATTCAGTACTTTTTTAATGTTATTTCAACAAATAAGCGAAGGTTCTTTAGTGGGTTAATCTGTGGATTTGGATTTGGTGGTCTATATCTATCATTTATTGTTTTTATTCTTACGTTTCTGTCTACTTAATCGCTAAGACTTACTAACCTCATTTCTTATTTAACGGTTAAGGTATCTCCGTTTTTCATTATAAAATTAACCTCAGAAAAAACGAAGTCTCTCTTGAACGCTTCAATTTCTTCGGAAGTCCAGGTATCCATTAGGTCGGCAAGTCTTCTCTGAGATTCCATAGATCTTGAAACTGCTATTTTCTTTGGTTGAATCGGTTGTTGATAAACAACAGCCTTATGTGGTGAACAACCGTACACAGTTGTTGAAATAACAGAAATCCAAAAAAGTTTTTTCATGACATTGGAATATTTGTTAATCAAGGGCGATTCAACACCGAAAAGTACCAGAGCGTTTAAATATATAAACAGCAAGTTATTTCACTCTGAACAAACTCATCTTTTTGAAAACGAAAGAGTATTCGATAAAGTATTTCGATAGAGAAAAAATAAAAATCAATTAAAACACTAAACAAAAAAGGGTCTCTTGCGAGACCCTTTTCAATATACTTAAACTTCAATTAGGAGTGGAAGTGAACCAATACAGCCGCTGGAGCAACTCCGAACGCGTTGTTATCAGTATCAAGTCCGAAAGATGAAGATTTTCCGCCAGTTACTACTGGAGCTCCTTGAACCGTAGTTTCAGAAGCACCTGTGCTAGAAGCGCTGATACATCTCACTTGTATTTAACATTTCAACAACAACTCGTAAATAAGGAAATTATCTCCGTGTAATGAGCACGTTAGCTATTTCAATAAATAAAAAAATGGGCCGAAGCCCCTTAATTTTTTGCTGAAAATATTATTTAATGATGTTGTAAAGCTCTTTTAAGTTTGGCTCTAAAATGATTTCAATTCTGCGGTTTCTAGCTTTATCCTCTGCATCTAACGGGTGGTACTCACTTCTTCCCGATGCTGATAGTTGCGTTGGGTCAATTGTACTGTTCGCTGTAATTAATTTTATTACTTCCGTTGAACGCAGTACGCTTAGTTCCCAATTGTCTCTGGGTATGAGTCCGCCAGAATTAATCTTATCCGTGTCGGTATGACCTTCAACGGTAATATTCAAATCTTTTTCATCTTGAATTATTTTCGCTAATTGAATAATCGCTGCCTTTCCATCGGGGTTGATTTCTGTTTTTCCTGAAGGGAACAACAACTGAGCTTCCATACTCACGTATACCTTTCCGTTCTCTTCACGAACCGTAATTCCTTTGTTCTTGTAATTCAATAGTGCCGACTCGAGTTTCGCCCTTAACAATTCACTGGCACTGCGCTGCGCCTGTAGCAACGAATCAAGCTCTTTAATTTTTACTTCTCTTTCGAACAAATCACTTTGCGCTTTTGCCAATGCAGCTTGCTTTTCTTTCACTGACTTCTCTAACTTATACAAAGAATCTTCCTTCACTTGAAGCGCTTCCTTTGCCTTTTCTAAATCACGCAATAACTTCTTATTCTCATCCTGCGAGCTGTTCAACAACTTCTCGTTCTTAGATAAAAGCTCGTTGTTCAAATCGTTAACTTTATCATACATAACACGCAACCGGCGGTATTCCTTTCCATACAGAAGGGTGTCTTCATTCAACTTGTTAACCGATTTCTTTAGTGTTTCAATAGTTGTTCCCTGCTCCTTCGTGGCGGCGTTTATGTTATCCAGTTTCCTTTGCAATTCTTTATTCTCAGAATCACTCTCTTCTCTTGCTGTCTTCATTTCAGCAAATTTCCGTTGAGGAACACAGCCCACAAAACCAATAGCCACCAACAAGGCTAGCGACAAAATCAATTGAATCTTTCTCATAGTTCTTTTAATGTACCTCAAAAGTGCAGCACAAATCGCGCGTGACTAATTGAAAGTTTTTGAATTGTTAACCGCTCGTTGTTCGTCAACTTTTGAAATAACCCGCCATGTAACCAAAAAACAACGGCATTTTCGTGACCATGAACAGCATTTCATTCCACAGTGAGGGTGTTAAGCCTAAAACACCTTCGAAACGGCTTTTAAAAGCCTGGATCAAAGAATTCGTATCGAATCACGGTAAAAATGTGGGAGAACTCGCCTTTGTTTTTTGCGATGATGAAAAAATACTAGAGATAAATCGAAATTTTCTCCAGCACGACTACTACACAGATATTATCACTTTCGACTATTGCGAGGATCATATTGTCTCTGGTGACATCTATATCAGCGTGGAACGTGTGCTTGAAAACAGCTCTATTCATAAATCAGAATATAGTACCGAGCTTCTCCGCGTTCTCGCACATGGCGTTCTTCATCTCATTGGTTTTCAAGATAAAACTAAAAAAAAGAAAGGGGAAATGACTCAAAACGAAGACTTGTGTATTCAATTGTTTTTGACTAAATTTGCACAATAATTACTCTTTGTGAAAGAGTTAAAAATACGTTTCACGTGAAACATTAAGAAAATGAATAAACATTACAATATCATAATTATTGGTGCCGGCCATGCGGGAAATGAAGCTGCTGCTGCTGCTGCCAACCTCAAAAATAGCGTTTTATTAATCACCATGGATATGAATAAAATTGGGCAAATGTCCTGTAATCCAGCCATGGGTGGTGTAGCTAAAGGTCAAATAGTCAGAGAGATAGATGCGCTTGGTGGTTATAGTGGAGTAGTCTCAGACCTATCTGCAATACAGTACCGGATGCTTAATATGAGTAAGGGTCCAGCTATGTGGAGTCCCCGCACTCAGAACGACCGTATGCTCTTCGCGGAAGAATGGCGCAACGCTTTGGAACAAACTCCAGGAGTCGATTTTTGGCAAGACTCGGTAAACGAGGTTATCATAGAAAACAATCGGGTCAAAGGGGTGAAAACCGCACTAGGTATGACCTTTTCATGTGATGCTGTGGTTATTACCAGCGGCACATTTCTAAACGGTGTTATTCATATTGGTGAGAAGCAATTCGGGGGTGGAAGAATAGGTGAGAAAGCCTCTCACGGAATTACGGAACAGTTGGTTTCATTGGGGTTTCGCGCAGGTAGAATGAAAACAGGAACACCTCCGCGCATAGATGGAAGATCGCTCGATTATTCGAAAATGGAAGTGCAGGAGGGTGATGTAAATCCTCAAAGATTCTCCTTCATTCATCAACCAAAAATTACTCAGCAAAGATGTTGCTGGATAACAAACACCAATAGTTTCGTGCATGAGGTTCTTGCAACAGGGTTTGAACAAAGCCCAATGTTTACGGGAAGAATCACAGGAACAGGGCCGCGCTACTGTCCGTCTATTGAAGATAAAATAACGCGCTTTGCTGATAAGGATTCACACCAACTCTTTGTAGAACCTGAAGGTTGGAAAACAGTGGAAATTTACCTCAACGGATTCTCTACAAGCTTACCTGAGGAAGTTCAACAAAAAGCATTGAACCTCATCCCTGGATTTGAAAACGCGAAAATGTTCCGGCCGGGATACGCTATAGAATACGATTATTTTCCACCAGATCAATTGAAGCCAACGCTTGAAAGCAAAGATGTTTCAGGCTTATTCTTCGCTGGACAAATCAATGGAACAACAGGGTACGAAGAAGCTGCTGGACAAGGGATTATTGCAGGGATAAATGCGGGATTATTCGTTCAGGATAAGGCTCCGTTTATTCTGAGAAGAGACGAAGCGTACATTGGTGTGCTCATTGACGACCTTATAACCAAAAGCACAGACGAACCCTACCGAATGTTTACGAGTCGTGCCGAATATAGAACATTGTTAAGACAGGACAACGCAGACGAAAGATTAACACCTTTGTCACATGCTATTGGATTGGCTTCAAATCAACGACTAGAATTGCTTGAAAAGAAGAGAGAAAACATCAAATCTGTCATGAAAGTCATCGAAAAAACATCGACCTCTCCTGAAGAAATAAATGAGTTACTCCAAGAAAAGGGTAGTGCGCCTATTGATCAAAAACTGAAGCTTATTACTCTTCTCACCAGACCTCATGTCAGCTTAGAAGATATAATATCGAAGAATAGTGTCTTAGAGGCCCAAATTTCAGCTTTAGGTGAGGGTCGGGTAGAGATCGTTGCTGCTGTGGAAATAGCTGTAAAATACGCAGGTTATTTGCAACGAGAAAGGGATATGGCTGATAAGCTTACAAGACTTGATCATATTCAACTTTCACCAGAGTTTGATTATCTCAAACTAACATCTATGAGCATTGAAGCAAGGCAAAAACTTTCTAAAATCAGACCATCTACCGTAGGACAAGCGAGCAGAATTAGCGGTGTGAACCCTTCTGATGTTTCAATACTCCTGATTCATTTGGGTAGATAGTTTCATGTGAAACCAACTACTTTTTTTCTTTCAACTTAATGCCATCTACTTTGTAGAGCTTGCCTTCTTGGTAAGTAACTGTATTGATATAAATTCCATCTTCATCGAAATACATCCAATCTCCTTCTAACTCGCCACCTTCATACCCCCCTTTCATTTCGTTTTTTCCGTTCGAATAAAAATATTCATGCTTTCCCACTGGCGCACCCAATTCAAATTTTCCTTCAAACATTTTAGTTCCATTGGAATGTGTAAATACCCAAAGACCATTTCTTTCATCGTCAACATACTCACCTTCTTCTTTGTGATCGTTTATCGATCGGTACCATTTTCCTTGTTTCAATCCATCTCCATAATCTCCCTCTAAAACAGCTACGCCTAAACTATCGTTTTCTACATAATGCCCATCTAATTTTCCTTTTCGATAAGATTCCTCTCTTAGTACTATTCCATTCGAATAATACCACAACCACTTTCCTGAAATAAGATTATTATCGTACTTACCGAGCTGTTCTACCTTTCCGTTTTCGAAGTAATACTTCCAATCACCATTTTTCTTACCGTTTGAATAACTACCAACAGATCTAACTTTTCCGCTTGGAAAGTAGTATTTCCACTCGCCTATTTCTCTGTTTAACGAATCGTATTTCCCTTCGGCTTGGATAATATCATTCAAGTAAAGTCTAGAAAAAATTATGTTTCCCGTGGAATCTAAGGTTTGAAACGTTCCGTGTTTCAAGCCATTCTTCCTTCCTCCACGTTCAATTACTCTTCCTTTCTCATCGTAGAATTTTTCTATTTTAACAAATTCTGTTTCCTCTGTATTCTCTTTTAAAACACCATTTTCATAAAATTCAAACTTCAAAAATTCTCCTTGCTTGTTGTATACCTTGAAGGTTCCTTCCTTCAATCCAAGTTGATAATTTCCTTCCTCTTTTAACTTTCCATTCTCTCTTAACTCAACCCAAAGTCCAACACGTTGATTGTTTCTATTGTACCTATTGATTTTTTCTTCGGAATAAATTAGACCATTCTTGTATGTACGTCTGGTGATTATCCTTGTGTCTTCAGCGTATTCCAGGTATTTTCCTTCTATCAGATTATTGGTATAATTGTAAGATGTGCTAAGATTTCCTGTAGAAAAATATTCAAATGCCAAACCATCTTTAATATCACTTTTGAAGGTTATTGCTCGCTCTTTCCTTCCTAGTGAATCGTAAAAACATTCGAAGCCTTGTTTTAAGTTCTCTTTGTATTCTATTGATTGCTGTAAACTACCATCTACCCTAAAAAACTTCCACGTGGAATCTAGCTGAAAATCTTTTCTATTTCCTTCTGACTTCAATATTCCTGAATCGTAATAGTTCTTCCAATAACCGTTTGGTTTACCTTGCTCTAAATATCCTTCACTGCTTTTCTGACCGTTGGCGTAATAGAATACTTTGAACTCTTTTTGAGACCAAACCGAAAGTTGGCTAGCGAGCAAAAGAGCGATTAATATTCCGAATGGTTTCATTTTTCAAAGGTCGTTATGATTTCTAATTCAAAACGAATTTGACACTAACTTTGTTTTCACCAACATCTATTATGTAATTATAATCTTTATAAAAGAAAATAGTAATAGTAATAGGGCTGTTAATTCCGTCAATAAGTTTATCTTTCAATCCTAGGAATTTACGTTATTACCAATGAAGTAACATGTTCTTAACAACTGAAAGTCATCTAAACATTTGAATTTGAATATTATTACAGGAAATGAACAGAGTTATAAAAAGTTAGGTATGTTCGTAAGCTGCAGGGTGTAATAACTTCTTTTCTGTTAATGAATTTCGTTTATAATAAATTCAAACTAGTGAGAACTAAATTTTGATAGAAAATCATTCTGTATAAGGGCACTGTTTTATTGAAAGGAAAAATTTTGTTTTGATCAGTTATTCACAAGTTAAACACACAAAAAAGAGCGAGTTGTTAAAAGACTCCACTTTCCATTCACATTGTTATTTAAAACAGAAAAGAAGATAATAAGTTTGTATTAAACTAATATTTTATGAAGCTTTATATAGGCTCTGATCATGCGGGTTTCGAAATGAAAGAAGCCTTGAAACAATGGATATCAGCTGAATTTCCTTCGATAACAACAGAAGATAAAGGTTGTTCATCTGCAGAGAGTTGTGACTATGCGGATTATGCGCATGCTGTTGCGGTAAGTGTAAATAATGATTCACGTGGAATATTGCTGTGCGGTTCTGCGAATGGAGTAAGTATTGCGGCAAATAAACATGCTGGAGTAAGAGCTGCATTGTGTTGGACGGAAGAAATTGCGACTTTAGCGCGTCAGCATAACGATGCAAATATCTTATCTATACCAGCGAGATTTGTTACTATGGAAGTAGCACAAGCAATGGTTGGAGCTTTTTTGAATACGCCTTTTGAAGGTGGGAGACATGCGAAACGTGTAGAAAAAATCGATTTATAAAATGAAAAAAGTATTAGGAATATTTTGTGTTTGTGCTGCTCTTTCAACGACTGCACAAAACGCGTTAGATGCGCACGATAAGCGAAATACGTATATGAATACCATTACGGTTAAGGAGCTTAAGGAACAACTATTTATTTTAGCAGCGGATGATTTTGAGGGAAGAGAAACCAGTAAGCCGGGTCAAAAGAAGGCAGCAGCATATCTAGAGAATTACTACGTCTCTTTGGGTTTAGAAAAAGGATCCAACACAGGTGTTCAGCAACAAAGCTTTCCTTTAAGAAAGAGAAAATTAACCTCAACTATTCTTACTGTAAATGGAAAGAAGTATGAAAGTTCTAAAGACATATTTTCTTTAGATGGTGAGGGTTTAGAAGGAACAAAGACTTTTTCACGAATTGTTTTTGCGGGGTATGGCATAACTCAAGGACGCTACAATGACTACGATGGATTGGATGTAAAGGACGCCTTGGTTGTTGTTATGGATGGTGAGCCAAAAAACAAAAAGGGTAAATCCCTTATTTCAGGAGATATAGAGCAATTGAGCGATTGGTCGTATGATCCGGGTTTGAAGGTTGCTTTGGCTCAAGAAAACGGAGCAAAGGCAATTGTTGTTATCCGTCGTGATTACGCAACGTTTTTACCTCGTGTTAAGTTTTGGTTAGAGTCTGAAAAAATGGAGTTGATTGAAGATATGGATGTTGCTGTTGCGACAGGAATTCCATTGATTTTCACCAACGAGAAATCTGCGAACGAGTGGTTCAATTTAGATCTTACAAAAAATTTAGATGGTTTAAAGAAGAAGAGAAAACCGCTTTTTTCAAATAAAACCATAAGACTTTGTGAAAGAGAGGTTGAAGCTGCGTTGAATGTAAGTGTAACGGATGAAATGGTTTCCAGCGAAAATGTATTGGCTTTTATAGAAGGAAGTGATGCAGCGCTGAAGAATGAAATTGTTGTTGTGTCTGCCCACTATGACCACATTGGTATTGTGAATGGCGAGATTAACAACGGTGCTGATGATGATGGCTCAGGAACGGTTTCGGCTATGGAAATTGCTGAGGCTTTTATTCAAGCGAAAAAAGAAGGAAACGGTCCGAAGCGCAGCATACTAATTCTTCATGTAAGCGGCGAGGAGAAAGGGTTATTCGGAAGTGATTATTACACAAGACATCCGGTTTATCCAATGGAAAACACAGTTTGTGATTTGAATATTGATATGATTGGTCGTGTAGACGAAGCGCACAAAGACAATGAGAAATATGTCTACTTAATTGGAAGTGATCGTTTAAGTATGGACCTGCACAACATTTCTGAAACGGTCAATAAGCAAACGTCTAACCTAGCGTTAGATTACACCTTCAATTCGGAAGACGATCCTAACCAGTTTTACTACCGCTCAGATCACTACAACTTCGCGAAGAACAACATTCCTGTTATCTTCTATTTCAGTGGTGTTCATGAAGATTATCACCAGCCGGGCGATGACTCAGAAAAGATTCTTTACGACAAGATGTGTAGCATAGCGCAACTGGTATTTTCTACCGCTTGGGAATTGGCCAATCAGCCTGAAAGAATAAAGTTGAAGAACTAACCTTCTTCTCTCGGAAGGAAGAAAAAGAATGTACTGAAAAACGCAAAGAAAGCCACACCTGGTTGCGTTGTAAGGGTGTCTTCCGTGAGGCAAGATAAAAAGGCAAGCATTACAAAGGCTAAAGCAATTTCACTGTTGCTTGCTTGTTTCCACATGAAATAGAAATAAAGAAGGAAGGAGATAATTGCCGCTAGTCCTGCCGCTATCCAATACGATAGAAATTGGTTATGAACGGCGTGCTGAACCTTTTCATCTAAAGCAGGTGAAGTTTCCTTGTAAGTTTCAGTATACGCAGATTTCACATTTCCCTGGCCCACACCAAGAAGAAGATTTCTTTCAATAATAAACTTCGCAGCTTTGTAATACTCTAAACGTTGAAAAACGGAATGACCACTCGGGTTTTCGCCGCTAAGAAAGGATTGGTATTCAAAAACGATTTGATGCCAACGTTTTTCTAATGCGTTCCAATGTGGTTCATTGCAGTTGGTGTAGCCGGCTAAAATGTTTGAAATATCACTGTCGGATAATTGCTGAACACCGGCTGCATCTTTTGTTAGCCCCCTGCTTGCTAAGTAGCGAATGAGAGTTGTTTGGACAAGCTGTCCCCTCGCGTCTTTTTGAAGTATGGGGTGGTTTGTGCGCGCCAACCAAGCGCTATCTAGTTCTAAGGGAGTAATGTTCACGAAAACACGGTTTCCATTTTCCGTTTGGAAACTGTTTGATTGGTTGAATTGTGAGAGAAAGAAAAGTAAAATTGAAGTTAAGGCGAGTGTAGTTCCAGCTACAATGAATTTGTTCCGTTTCGATTTTGAGGCGAAAAGAAGAACAACTAAGACAATTAAAAATCCCCATCCGGTTAATGTTCCAACAAAGAAGAAAAAGCAACAGACCACAACGATAAGTGCAATTTTTAAATACACAGGAACAACACAAGGCCCTCTCCAGACCGCAATAAGAGCCAATACAGCCATTAAACTGAATCTAATGTGCGAGATGAACAACGAAGCGTCACGAGGCTCTTGAAGGGGGAATTTCACAACAGCATAGGAAACGCAAATAAGTGCGGCAACCCCCACTGAGGAGAAGAATACCTTCCAAATAAAATTTTCATTCGATGTGGAAAGGGGAGAGAGATTTTGTAAAAACAATGGAGCAAGAACCAATGGCAGCAGCGTCTTTATTTCTTTGAACACGGATGTGTTGTCTCCACCACGGAAAAATCCAAGAAGCAAAAGTGTCCAAACAAGAAGGAAGCTCAAGTAAATAGGATTTCGCAAAACAGGAAGCAATAGAAATTTCTTTTTCTGAATAGCGACAACAACTGAAACAAAAAGTAGAAAGAACATAGCAACAGACATTCCTAAATTCCAAAGCGGCAGCATGCACGCCCATAAGGCTAGAGCTGCTAATTGTGTTTTAGGATGACTGAAGAATTTCAGCACGGCTTATTTTTTTTCGGTGCCAGCTGGTCCAGCAAGAATGGTTGAATAGTTCTTTTGAAAAACTTCATGCGAAGCACGAATCAAAGGATCGTTGGTTAACGATTGTTTAATAGCAGCCGAACGGAAGTAATACATCTCCACAATTTTCGCTTCAATGCGTGGGGTTATTTCTGCTTGAAGCTGCATTAGATTGCTTTCGAGAGCCGTAGAAATAGCGATTTGTAAATTGGATAGTTGATCTTTTAAGGCCGGGTTAACAGTAGATTGATGGGTTAATTCTTCTTCTAACTTATCGAGATGTTCAAACCAAGTGGGAACAAAGTCTTTTGCATTTGTCTTCGCGAATTGAACGAAATCAGAGTAGTCTTTTGATGAAATTGAAAAATTTCCGGCAGAATCAATAGACGCGTGTGTTTTCTTGAACTCAACTCCAAATCTGAAGTAAATCAAATTCTTCTGAAGTTGTGAAAGGACTTCTTTTGATGCGCTAGGGCTGATAACAACATCAGGATAAATGCCGCTTCCGTCTTTCACGGGTCTTCCGTGTGTGGTGTAGAATGTTCTGATTTTTGTGGTATCTATTTGTGTAGCGTGCCCGTCTTTTTTGTTGGCATAGTCTAGCTTTTGAATGCATCTTCCGCTGGGGGTATAATACTTCGCTACAGTGACCTTCATTTTAGCATTGTAAGATAAATCTAACGTTTGCTGAACCAATCCCTTTCCAAAAGACGGAACACCAACAATAACAGCTCGGTCTAGGTCCTGAAGACTTCCGCTTACAATTTCAGAGGCGGAAGCAGACATCTCGTCGACCAAAACAACGAGTGGAATGCTCAAATCTAACGGGTCGTATTGAGCAATGTAAACTTGTTTCCAGGACTCTGTCTTTCCCATTGTGCGGGTGATTTCCGTTCCTTTCGGGACAAAGAAGTTTACTATTTTAACAGCTTCATTCAACAAGCCTCCGCCATTTCCACGCAGGTCGAGAATGAGTTTGTTCATGCCCTTTCCTTTTAACGAGGTGAAACTGTTCTTCACATCGTCTGATGCGGTTTGCGTGAACTCGTCGAGTTTAATGTATCCAACATTGTTTTCCAATAATTGGAAGTGAGGAACATCGGGAGTTTTAATGCTTTCGCGAGTTACGGCTAATTCAACGGCTGAGTTTTTTCCAAGATGCAGAACAGTAAGATTAACAACGCTTCCTGGCGTTCCGGTAAGCCCGTCTTCGAGATTGTCTAAATCAATTCCGTCAATAGATTTTCCGCCGATGTGGGTAATGATATCTCCCGCACGAAGTCCGGATTTATAGGCGGGAAACGATTCAAAGACTTCAAGGACAGTGTTTCTTCCGTTTACTAAATCTACGCGAGCACCCACTCCGCCATACATTCCGGTTTGAAGATACATTGCGTCTTCGATTCGGGATTCGGGGTAATAAACGGTATAGGGGTCTAAGGAAGCCAACATGCCATTAAGGGCAGTATTGACAAGGTTTCCAGGCGCAGCCTCTTCCACATATAATTGATCAAGTTGACGAAAGACATCTGTAAAGATTTCGAGGTTTTTTACAACTTCAAAATAGTTTGTAGACGCTGCGGGCTGAGCGAAAGAAGAAAAAGAAGAAAGTGATAGAAGAAAGAAGAAAAGAGTATGCTTAAGTATTTTCATTTGTGGAAAGCTCGTGGTTTGTAACAGAAATTAGTTGTCGTATAAGGTACTTTATTTTTTGCTCCACATAGTCATAATCGGGAATGCGGTTACCCGTAAAGATAAAGGCTAACGATAATTTTTCACCCTTGTTGTTGAGGTGGTCATAAAGCGGTTGTTTTTCTTTTCGATAGACCTCTTTTATGAGTCGCTTTATTCTATTTCGATCATGCGCTCTTGCGAAACGACGCTTTGGCGCGGTGAAAAGGGCTTGCACCGGAAATTCTGAAACCTCTACCGACGGGTGATACAAGCAAATGATGGCAGGCGTTTTAATGCTTTTTCCTTGAGCGTAAAGCGACTCTATTGCTTTTTTTTTATAGAGGCGTTCCTGTTTGGAAAGCGTAACCATTAGTTATGGAAGAAGTAAGAATTGTAGTTTTTAGAAATCTCTACCGCCTTCAGCAATTCGGGATCTGCTGTATTCATAATTCGAATCATGGCATTTTCATCGAATAACGCGCGTGCGATTTGCGCTTTAAAACGAAGTGAACATTGAGACTTAAGTTTTGCTACTTCCGCTTTGGTATAAAGAATATTATTTTCTTTCGCGGAAAGAAGGGTTTTCTCTAAAAGGGCTTCTTCTGTTTTGTAATTTTTTTGATAGAGATCGAACGATTTCCAATTGGAAAGTGCGGGTCTATTTTGATCTACATAATCGAAGCATAAGTGTCTTAAGATTCCCGAATTAATGATGTCGATGAGTGCGAATGATGTGGAGGTAGAATCAAAAGGAATGAAGACATCTGGTGTTATTCCACCTCCCCCGTATACCACGCGGCCTGAAGGAGTAAAGAATTTCAACGAATCAACATGAGAGATTTTTTCTTGATTGAACAATTCACCACTGAGCCAACGTTGGTGTGTTTCGTTGAAGTATTTAGAAGAGTCGCCATAAGGTTTTTGAATGCATCTTCCGGTAGGGGTGTAATAGCGCGCGGTGGTTAATCGAAGAGCGCTATTGTCGGGCAATTCAATTTCACTTTGAACCAACCCCTTTCCGAACGAACGTCTTCCAACGACAATTGCTCGGTCCCAATCTTGAAGGGCACCCGCAACAATTTCGCTAGCGGAAGCGCTGTACTCGTCGATAAGAACCGTAACTTGAATATCTGCAAACGACCCGCGTTTCTGTGTGTTGTAATCGTTTCGGCCGGTGTGCGTACCCGATGTGTAAACCATTAAACGGTCTTTTTCTAAGAATTCTTCAGCGATGCTTGTTGCCTGATCGAGCAGCCCACCACCGTTTCCACGCAGGTCTAGAATAAGTTTGTTGCACCCCTGATTTTTAAGTGCGTTACCAGCGCTTAAGAATTCGTTGTAGGTTGTTTTCGCGAAGCGGTCTATTTTGATATAACCCAATCCTTCTTCAACTTTATAGAATGAAGCGACACTTGGAAGTGGCAACGAACCTCTTTCTACATTGAAATTCAGATATTCTTTTTTTCTAAGAACACTAATGTTCACAACGCTTCCAGCATCACCCTTCAACATTTTCATAACACCGTCGTTGTTCAATGATTTTCCGGAAATATCTTTTCCATCTACTTGAACAATGCGGTCGCCGGACTGAATTCCCGCGCGGAAACTTGGTCCAAATGGAACAACGCGATTCACCATGAGTGAGTCTCGAAGAATTAAAAATTCTACTCCCACACCTTCGTAAGAACCAGACATTTCTTCTTTAGCCTTGGCGTAGTCTTCAGGATTTAAGTAATAACTATGTGGATCTAAATTTTTAAGAATAGATGCAATGGCATCGTCAATGATTTTCTTTTTATCTACACTGTCTACGTAGTTGTCTTCAATGAAATCAATAAGACTGACAAGCTTGTTTGGATTATCTTCTTTACCGGTTTTTATAGTAAGAAGATTTTTGTCGGCAAGAAGAGTACCTATAAGAATTCCAGCAATTAATACAAAAGCATAATACAATGGCTGTAAAGGCGATTTGCCAGATTTTTCGTTTTGTATTTCTTCAGACATGCTTTTTATTTCGAAGTGGAAAAGATAACATTATTCTGGCAATTCTCGCTGAACTACTTCTACCCCAGAATTTCTTAAAAAATCTATCGCTGTTGTGTCTTTGTATGCGTTTAAGTAGACCATTCGGGTAATTCCCGATTGAAGAATAAGTTTACAGCAGTCTTTACAAGGACTGAGTGTTATGTATAATGTTGAACCGTGAGCGTTATTTGTAGACTTCGCAACCTTGAGAATAGCATTGGCTTCAGCGTGTAAGACGTACCAATGGGTTTCGCCTTCATCGTTTTCACATGTATTTGGAAACCCGCTTGGCGTGCCGTTGTATCCGTCTGAAATAATGACTCCATTTTTAACAAGCAGCGCCGCCACTTGTTTGCGTGTGCAATGCGAAAGTTTAGCCCATTCTTTGGCCATGCGCAAGTACGCGAGGTCGTACCTCAGTTGCTTTTGCTCTTCAGCTGTGGGCATGGAAAAAGTCTAAGATAGAGAAATTAATATTCGTCTTCGTTGAAGAAGAAATCCTCTTTAGTAGGGTAGTCTGGCCAAATGTCTTCGATGCTTTCGAAAACCTCTTCTTCGTCTTCTAATTGCTGAAGGTTTTCAACAACTTCCAACGGTGCTCCTGCACGCATGGCGTAATCGATTAATTCTTCTTTTGTTGCAGGCCAAGGTGCGTCTTCGAGATATGAGGCCAATTCTAAAGTCCAGTACATAGTATTAACGCTTAAAGGTTTTTAACGTTTTGCGAATATAACATTTTTGAGCACGCACGCAAGAAATCATTATTTCGTGAGCTTCGGCATGCGCCCTTTCTTATAAACGTTGCGGACTACAGGCGTTTTCTTACGTAGTTCTTTTTGCTCTTCTTCACTCAAATGAGTGATGTTTTGACACTGTTCAGAGCAACAATTCTCGTATTTCTCTTTGCATGTGTGGCATTGAATGAACAGAATGTGACAGCCCAAGTTCAAACAATTGGTGTGATGATCGAAGGGTTCTCCGCACTGATGACACGTTGCAATAACCTCATCTGAGATCCGTTCAGCAAGGCGTTCGTCGAATACAAAGTTCACACCTTTGAATTTAATGTCGAGATTATTCGCTTTCGCATCGCGAGTATATTTAATGATTCCACCTTCGAGGTGATAGACATTTTCAAACCCTTTGTGTTTCATGTAAGCCGAAGCTTTTTCACAACGAATACCGCCGGTGCAATACATGAGCACTTTTTTGTCTTTGTCGTTTTGAAGAATATCTTCCACCACCTGAAGCTCTTCGCGAAAGGTGTCTACATCGGGACAAATGGCGCCTTCGAAATGGCCCACCTCACTTTCGTAATGGTTTCGCATGTCTACAACTACGGTATTTGGATCAGAGAGTTGTTGATTCCACTCGTCTGCAGTCAAGTATTTACCGGTGTTCGACGGATCGAAATTTGGATCTTCAATTCCGTCTGCAACGATTTTATTTCGAAGTTTAACTTTCAAGGCATAGAATGATTTTCCCTCGTCAACAGCGGTGTTCAGACGAATGCCGTTTAGGAAATCTATGGTGAAAAGATCTTCAACAAACGTTTCGAAATTTTCAGTTGGAACTGAAATTTGCGCATTAATTCCCTCGGACGCTATATACGTTCTTCCAAGTACACTTAGCTCGTTCCAACGTGCAAAAAGCCCGTCGCGAAAGCCTTGCGGATCTTTAATTTGATGGTATTTGTAAAATGAAACTGTTGTTCGCGGAGTGCTGTCTGCGAGCATCCGTTGGCGCAGGACGCGCTTATCTTCTGTGTTGTATAATTTTTTCACCTGAACAAGTATAGATTATTCTAGATGCTGCAAAGTTAAACTTGAAATTAGATTTCAAACTGAGTTATGTCATCCAACTTTTTTCGAATGAAATCAATATCCATAGAGGTTACTAATTCCATTCGGAAAGGCTTGAAGTTTGGAATTCCTTTGAAGTAGTTGGTATAGTGTCTTCTCATTTCGAGAATACCGAGTTTATCACCTTTCCAACGAAGAGAAAATTCGAAATGACTTTTACATGCCTCAACTCGCTCGGCGATGGTCGGAGGGGGAAGCAATTCCTGTGTTTTGAAGTAATGCTTAATCTCTCGGAATATCCACGGATAACCAATGCTGGCTCGGCCAACCATGATTCCATCAACGCCGTATTTATTTTTGTATTCCCACGCTTTTTCAGGAGAGTCGATATCGCCGTTTCCGAAGATGGGAATATGAATGCGCGGGTTTTCTTTAATCTTCGCAATAAGTTCCCAATTGGCTTCTCCTTTATACATCTGCACACGCGTTCTTCCGTGAACAGTGAGCGCGTGAATACCAATGTCTTGAAGGCGTTCAGCAACTTCTTCAATGTTCTTCGAACCTTCGTCCCACCCTAAACGTGTTTTTACAGTAACCGGAAGTTTGGTCGCTTTCACAACAGCGTCGGTCATGGCTATCATTTTCGGAATGTTCTGTAAAATGCCCGCCCCCGCTCCTTTACAGGTGACTTTCGAAACTGGACAACCGTAGTTGATGTCTAAGAGATTTGGATTTACTGACTCTATGATTTCGGCACTTTTCACCATGGATTCAATTTCACTTCCGAAAATTTGAACTCCAATGGGTCTTTCGTATTCGAAGATGTCGAGCTTCATTCTGCTTTTTACAGCATCGCGAATAAGTCCTTCACTGCTAATAAATTCGGTATACATAAGATCCACGCCCTGCTCTTTGCAGACCATGCGGAAGGGCGGATCGCTCACATCTTCCATGGGAGCGAGCAGCAGCGGAAATTCAGGAAGTTCAATATCACCAATCTTTACCACGTGTTTGGGTTTAGATGGTCATAATGTCTTTGTCTTTCGCGGCTAAGACTTCATCTACTTTTTTGTTGAACTTATCAGTAAGTTCTTGAACCTTCGATTCACCAGATTTTGCGTCATCTTCAGGAAGGCCATCTTTTTGGGCTTGCTTAATGAAGTCTAACGCTTCTTTACGAGCCGTGCGAATTCCAACACGTGCGTTCTCACCTTCTGAATGCGCTCGCTTCGATAAATCGCGACGACGCTCTTCAGTAAGCATTGGAACAGCAATCATAATGACATCGCCGTTGTTTTGCGGATTCAAACCAAGGTTTGCCTCCATAATTCCTTTAGAAATGGCATTCAACATACCCTTTTCCCAAGGTTGAACATTTAATGTTCTAGCGTCAGGAGTAGTAACGTTAGCAACGTTTTTCAACGGAGTCATGGTGCCGTAATAGTCTACGCGAACACCGTCTAACATTACAGGGCTAGCTTTACCAGCGCGCACTTTATTTAATTCGCTTTCTAAGTGAGTAATGGTTTTACTCATTGCTTCTGCGGCCTCGTCGAGGGCCATTTTAACTTCTTCAGACATACTATGGTTCTGCTTTAAAATTCTACTTTGGTTCCAATGTTTTCGCCAGAAACTAACTTCAGAAGGTTACCTTCTTTGTTCATGTCGAAAATGATAATAGGCAATTTATTTTCGTTACAAAGAGTGAACGCGGTCATATCCATGACGTTCAATCCTTTTTCGTACACCTCGTTGAAAGTTACGGTTTCGTATTTTGTTGCGTTCGGATCTTTCTCAGGATCTGCCGTGTATATGCCGTCTACACGTGTTCCCTTCAACACTACATCTGCTTCAACCTCAATAGCACGAAGTGATGCGGCTGTATCTGTTGTGAAGAAAGGGTTACCAGTTCCCGCTCCGAATATGACTACGCGGTTTTTTTCTAAATGTCTAACCGCTCTTCTTTTAATGAAGGGCTCACAAATTTGTTTCATTTCAATAGCGCTTTGCAAACGTGTAGGAACGTGAGCAGATTCTAATGCGCTTTGCAACGCCATGCTGTTAATCATGGTTGCTAACATGCCCATGTAATCGCCTTGTGTGCGCTCCATTCCGCCCTGTTCTGCTTGAACTCCACGGAAGATATTTCCACCGCCGATGACAATAGCGACTTCAACCCCGGCCTCCCAAACAGCTTTAATTTCTTGCGCGTATTGCATGATGCGTACGTTGTCAATTCCGAACTGTTTGTCGCCCATTAAGGCTTCACCACTTAATTTTAGAAGAATGCGTTGGTATTTCATACTTCGCGAAGTTAGTGAATTAGGTCATTCTGCGCCCTATCTTCGCGAACGATTCTACACGATTTATGGAATACGATTTTAGAAATATTGAAGCAAACTGGCGCAAGAAATGGGCGCAAGACGAGTCTTACAAAGTTACCGAAGACCCGAATAAAAAGAAGTTTTACGTCTTGGACATGTTCCCTTATCCAAGCGGTGCGGGGCTGCACGTGGGCCATCCACTGGGGTATATTGCGTCTGATATTTACGCTCGATACATGCGTCACAAAGGATACAATGTGCTGCATCCAATGGGCTACGATTCGTTCGGACTTCCAGCAGAACAATACGCGATTCTAACAGGACAGCATCCGGCGAAAACAACAGAGCAGAATATTGCGCGCTATCGCGAACAACTCGATAAGATTGGCTTTTCCTACGATTGGAGCAGAGAAGTACGAACGAGCTCTCCGGATTATTACAAGTGGACACAATGGATTTTCGGATTGTTGTTCAACGCGTGGTACGATTTAGAAACGAACAAGACTCGTCCTATTTCTGAGTTGATTGAGAAGTTTGAAGATAACGGTTCATACGGCGTGAATGCTCACATGGACGAGGACTGGTGGAAGACGTATTTGTTGGAAGCCGATCATATTTTCTCCTCTCATTTCGAAGGAGAATTCACAGACACCGACTGGAAAAGCATGAGCGAAGCGCAAAAGGAAGCCTTGCTTATGAATTACCGCGTGTCTTATTTGGCGGACTCTTTAGTGAATTGGTGTCCGGCATTGGGAACCGTACTAGCGAACGACGAGATTAAAGACGGCGTGAGTGAGCGCGGCGGACATGCCGTTGAGCAAAAGAAAATGCGTCAGTGGAGTATGCGCATTTCGGCGTATTCGGAACGATTGATTTCCGATTTAGATACCATTGATTGGCCTGATAACATTAAAGAAATTCAACGCAACTGGATCGGAAAATCTTCCGGTGCGCGCGTTCGTTTTCAGGCAGAGAAAGAAGTAACGATTGAAGTATTCACAACACGTCCGGACACATTGTACGGCGTTTCATTCTTGACCTTAGCTCCTGAACACGAAAGTGTGGAAGTCTTGACCACAGCCGAACAGCGCGACGCGGTGTCGGAATACGTTGCGAATTCCAAGTTGAAGACAGAACGAGAACGCATGGCCGAGAAGAAAATCTCAGGAGTGTTCACAGGAAGCTACGCGATGCATCCGCTGACAGGAGAGCAAATTCCGGTGTGGATTGGTGACTATGTGTTGGCAGGATATGGAACCGGAGCGGTCATGGCTGTTCCAGCGGGAGATCAACGTGATTATGATTTCGCGAAGCATTTCAACCTAGAAATAAAAAACATTTTTGCTGAATCTGATTTGTCAGAGAAGGCAGAAACTTCAAAAGATGCGCTGTTAGGGAATTCAGATTTTTTGAACGGAATGAATTACTACGCTGCATTTGATGCGGTGTGTGAGCGTTTGATGGAAATTGGTGCGGGAGAAAAACGTGTGAATTATCGCCTACGTGATGCGGTGTTTAGCCGTCAGCGTTATTGGGGAGAACCTTTTCCTATTTATTATGAAAACGGAATTCCACGATTAATAGAAACAGAAGAACTTCCCACGCAGCTGCCCGATGTAGACGCGTATCTTCCAACAGAATCAGGCGAACCACCATTGGCTCGTGCAACGAATTGGGAAAGAAACGGCATGCCTATGGAGTGCAACACCATGCCAGGATGGGCAGGATCTTCTTGGTATTTCTTGCGATACATGGACCCGAACAATCATTCGGTTTTTGCTTCGGAAGAACGAATTAAATATTGGGGACAAGTAGACTTGTATATGGGCGGTGCCGAGCACGCAACCGGTCACTTGTTGTACTCGCGTTTTTGGACGAAAGTCTTGTTTGACTTGGGTTACATACCGTTCAACGAACCGTTCAAAAAGATGATTAACCAAGGAATGATCCTTGGGCGGAGCAGCTTCGTTTATCGCATTAAAGACAGCAACACCTTCATCTCCTTCGAACGAAGAAAAGAGTTTGAAACACAGCGCTTGTATGCCGATATTTCTTTGGTAGATAACGATAAATTGAACATTGAAGGCTTTAAGAATTGGCTTCCAGAATACGCTAACGCAGAGTTCATGTTGAATGAAAACGGCGAATACACCTGCGGTTGGGAAGTTGAGAAAATGTCGAAGTCCAAGTACAATGTTCAAACTCCGGATGAATTAATAGAGAAATTCGGAGCAGACACTTTGCGTTGCTACGAAATGTTCTTAGGTCCTGTTGAACAAAGCAAGCCCTGGGATACCAAGGGAATTAACGGGGTTCACAGTTTCTTGCGTCGCTTCCATCGTTTGTTCATGGAAAACGAAACGTTTTCTGTTTCAGCGGAAGAGGCCACTGCGGCTGAAATGCGTGTGGTTCACAAGACCATTAAGAAAATTACCGAAGACCTCGAGCGATTCTCTTGGAACACTGTTGTTAGCGCATGCATGATTGCGACCAATGAGCTTACAGATTTGAAATGTAACAAGCGTCAGGCGTTGGAGCCTTTGGTTGTTTTGCTTTCTCCGTATGCCCCTCACTTAGCCGAAGAACTTTGGAAGAATTTAGGCCATTCAACTTCAGTAATGAATGAATCATGGCCGGTTGCCGAGAACAAGTATTTGGAAGACGATAATTTCGAATATCCGATTTCATTCAATGGAAAAACAAGGTTTTTCTTGTCGCTTCCTGTGGGCATGAGCGCCGCAGACGTTGAGGCACAGGTGATGGCGCATGAAGGCACAGCGAAATATTTGGAAGGAAAAACCCCGAAAAAGATTATTGTTGTTCCAAAACGTATTGTGAATGTAGTTATGTAGCACTACCTTTGGTAGTCCCATGATTTCCCGTTCCACCATAGATCGAATTTTCCAGGCCATTCTTATTGAAGATGTGGTTGGAGAGTTTGTTCATTTGAAAAAAAGCGGGTCTTCTTATCGCGGTCTTTCTCCGTTTGTGAATGAAAAAACACCGAGTTTTTTCGTTGTTCCAGCGAAAGGAATTTACAAAGATTTCAGTTCTGGGAAAGGCGGAAACGCCATTGACTTCCTCATGCAGCACGAGAAGCTTACCTATCCGGAAGCCTTGCGCTGGTTGGCCAACAGGTACAATATTGAAATTGAAGAAGAGAGTCAGACGGAAGAACAAAAAGCTGAAAAGAGTGAGCGTGAACAACTTTCTGTAGTTACTGATTACGCCAATAAATACTTCCAAGATCAGATGTACAATTCAGAAATGGGAAGAGCCATTGGCCTTTCTTATTTCGAAGCGCGCGGATTTCGTGAAGACACCCTGAAGAAATTTCAGTTGGGCTATTGTCCAGATGGGTGGGACAAGATGTCTCAAGCGGCCCTGTCTGCAGGGCATTCGTTAACTTATTTATTGAAGACTGGTTTAACGCGTGAGAAGGACGGTTCGCCGTATGACTTCTTCCGCGGACGAGTGATGTTTCCCATTCACAATGTGAGTGGAAAAGTGATTGCATTCGGTGGAAGAACACTGAAAGCAGAGAAGGACATTGCGAAGTATTTCAACAGTCCGGAAAGCGATCTTTATCACAAGTCAAACACCCTGTATGGCCTGCATCTCGCGAAGAACGCGATGGTGAAGGAAGACAACTGTTTTTTGGTTGAAGGATATACAGATGTGATTGCGCTTCACCAAGCGGGCGTTGAGAATGTGGTAGCGAGTAGCGGAACAAGTTTGACCGAAGGGCAGATTCGACTCATTCGTCGTTTCACACAAAACATTACGATTTTATACGACGGAGACAAAGCGGGAATTAAAGCGAGTTTCCGGGGTATTGATATGATATTGAAGGAAGGGATGAACGTTCGCGTGTCATCGTTTCCAGACGGCGATGATCCAGACAGTTATTCTAGAAAGCACAGCAGTGAAGAGATTCAGCTGTATGTGAAGGAAAACGCAAAGGATTTCATTCGATATAAAACCGCATTACTTCTTGAAGAAGTAGGCAATGATCCCATTAAAAAAGCCGGATTGATTCGCGGAATTGTGGACAGCATTGCGCTTATTCCGGATGCCATTAAGCGTTCGGTTTTTGTTCAAGACTGCTCGCAAATTATGGGCATTGGAGAGTCTGTTCTGTTCTTGGAACTGAACAAATCGCTTCAAGAAAATTTAAAGAAAGGCCCAGGAAAACCAGCCTCTTCTGAAGAGGGAGGTGTTCATGCGCCTGTTGACGCGCCCGCCCCAACTCCGTTTGACGAAACGGCACCGATTGCCGACACACTGAATGCGGAAGCGCAAGAGCGAGATTTCCTGCGCATTTTGTTGATGTACGGCGAATATGAAATGCCCATTGAAATAGTGAATGAAGAAGGCAAGCGAGAAGTGATTCATTTATCGGTGGCAGATTATTTAATTGGAAATTTGGAGCACGATTTCATGACGCTTCAGTCTGAAGTTTATTCGAAAATGCTAAAGGAGTATTTGGAACTGGTGAAGGACAATCAGATGCCGAGTCATCACAATTTTACTTCTCATGAGGAAGAAAGTGTTCGAAGTGAGGCGGTAAACGTGTTAACCACGCGCCACCAGATAAGTGAGAATTGGAAAACGAAACACGGCATATTAACTGAATCAGAGGAGTACGTCATAGGAAAGGCCGCGAAAGATTGTTTATTTCGCATGAAAATGCGCCACGTACAAATTGCTGCAAAGGCCATTGAATCTCAATTGGAAGGGGAGTCGAACGAAGACGAGGTAATGATTTTATTGGCGGAAAAGAAACGATTAGATGAAGTGCGAAAGCAATTAGCAGATAATTTTGGAACGGTGGTTTTATAAAAGAAAACATGGAAAAAGCAATGAGATACCCGATGCCAGGTGAGCGTTGGAAACACTACAAGGGAGGGGTTTATGAAATTATTACGCTAGCGAATCACAGTGAAAACCAAGAGGCTTTGGTTGTTTATAAATCCATTCCATTTGGATCTGTATACGCCCGTCCGCTTGCCATGTGGGAAGACGAGTGTGAGCTTGGACGCATTAAGTTCAAGCGATTTGAAGTTATTGAATAAGTTGAAAAGTCTATCGTTTGAAGTCAGGGTTTTGAATTAAAAACCGCTGTATCTTCGACACAAATATTACTCTATGTTTGAACGTAAAGAATTTAAAAAATATGCTACTGGACATCTAGGTATCAATAGCACTGTGGTGAACGATGTGATCTCTCACATGTATGGTCCAGAGAACATGACAAGAACAGTTATTGAAGAGCGTCACATGCCTTTCCGTGAGGTTGATGTGTTCTCTCGCTTGATGGCTGATAGAATTATTTTCTTGGGAACTGAAATCGATGATTACATCGCGAATATTATTCAAGCGCAATTGTTGTTTTTGGAAAGCACAGATTCTAAAAAAGACATTCAGATTTACATTAACTCTCCAGGAGGAAGTGTATACGCTGGTTTAGGCATCTATGATACCATGCAATACATTAATCCAGACGTTGCAACCATTTGCACCGGTATGGCTGCATCTATGGGTGCTGTTTTGTTGTGTGCTGGTCAAGCAGGAAAACGCACCGGATTGAAGCACTCTCGCGTTATGATTCACCAACCTTTGGGTGGTGCTCGCGGACAAGCTTCAGACATTGAAATCACTGCACGTGAAATTCAAAAGTTGAAGAAAGAGTTGTACGACATCATTGCATTACACAGTGGCAAGACGTATGATCAAGTATGGGCAGACAGTGATCGCGATTATTGGATGATTGCGTCTGAAGCCAAAGAGTACGGAATGATTGACGAAGTTTTAGAAAGAAAAGTATAAGAATTTCAACCCGAATAAAAGTAGAGACACGACCTTCGTGTCTCTATTTGTTTATAGACTATGAAGACTTTTTTTGTTGATGTTGTTGTCCCATTGGCACTTCCGCAAGTGCTTACATACAGGGTTCCTGTAGCCTGGGAGAGCCATGTTCAGCAAGGGGTTCGCGTAGTAGTGCCGCTGGGCAAGTCGAAGCGATACACCGGAATCGTTTGGCGCGTTCACGAAGAGGTTCCGCAAGACTATGCCGCAAAGTATTTTGAAGAAGTGCTAGACGATGTTCCGGTAGTTTCAGAAACACAAATGAAATTGTGGGACTGGATTTCGAAATATTATGCCTGTACGCTCGGAGAAGTTATGACGGCAGCACTTCCAAGCGGATTGAAATTATCGAGTGAGACTGTTTATACAACGAAAGACTTGTCTGTTGAATTAACACCGAATGAACGTTCGGTTGTGGATGTGATTGTTGAAAAAGACCGTGGAATGGGCGTTATGTCGAAAGACATTCAACACGCATTGCCAAAGGTTTCCATTCATTCAACATTAAAAAATCTTCTGAAGAAGAACGCCATTGCGTCGTTCGAAGAGGTGAAAGAGAAGTTCATTCCGAAACGAGTTTCTTATGTGAGTTTAGGAGAAAACGGAAATACTGATGAACAGTTGCAACAACATTTTTCCGCTTTGGAAAAGCGCAATGCGGACAAGCAAATTCAAGTGTTGATGACGTTTTTGCAAATGAGCAAGTGGGATGGAAACAGCGGAGAATCGGTAAAGAAGAAGGAACTTGAAATTCAATCTAAGACAGACGCCTCTGTTGTTTCAGCATTGGTGAAGAAGGGAATTCTAGCCATTGAAGAACGCGCTGAATTGCGCATGGTAAGCGGAGATCACGAACTTCTACCATTACCTGTTCTGAGTGAATTGCAACAAAGCGCCTTTGAGAAAATCAAATCTCATTCAGGAGTTACTTTGCTGCACGGAGTTACTTCTTCCGGAAAAACAGAAGTGTATTTGCACCTCATGCAAGAGCACCTTCAACAAGGAAAGCAAGTATTGTTGTTGGTTCCTGAAATAGCTTTGACATCGCATTTGATCGATCGCATTCAACGTTTTTTTGGAGTTCGCGTGGGGATTTACCACAGCGGCTACAGCACCCATGAGCGCACAGAAGTGTGGCATCGGGTTCATTCAGAATTGCACCGATTTGATATTGTCTTAGGAGCGCGTTCAGGTGTATTTCTTCCATTCGAAAACCTCGGTTTAATCATCGTAGATGAAGAACACGAAGGAACCTTCAAGCAACAGGATCCCGCTCCACGGTATCACGCGCGGGATACCGCAATCAAGTTGAGTGTGCTTTCAAACGCACAAGTGGTATTGGGAAGCGCTACACCTTCGTTGGAATCGTACTTCAACGCATCGCAAAAAAAATATCAGTTGGTTGAAATGTTCGAGCGGTACGGCAACGCAGTTCAACCTAAAATAGATTTTGTAAACCTGCGCTCTGAGCTTCAGGCGAAGCGAATGCAGGGAGTTTTCTCTTCGATTTTACTGGAGGCTATAGACTCAACTGTAAAGGCGGGGAAGCAAGTTATTTTGTTCCAGAACCGCCGTGGATACACGCCTTTGTGGGAATGCGAAATGTGTCACTATACTCCCGAGTGCAAGAACTGCGACGTGAGTTTGACGTATCATAAATTTCATCATGAACTGCGCTGTCACTATTGCGGTCATCATGAAATTCCTGTTCAGCAATGTCCGTCATGCGGAGCGAACGCATTCAAAATGTTAGGCGCAGGAACGGAACGAATAGAGGAAGAGTTGGGCGAGTGTTTGCCACATTTACGTATTTCACGTATGGACTTAGATGTGGCAAAAGGTAAACACGCGCATCATAAAATTATTTCTGAATTCGAAAGTGGGAAGACCGATGTGTTGATCGGAACGCAGATGGTGACGAAAGGTTTAGACTTTAGCAATGTTCATTTGGTGGGGATATTGAATGCTGATAGAATGCTTAAGCATCCCGACTTTCGTTCGATAGAACGCGCCTTTCAAATGATGGTGCAGGTTGCGGGAAGAAGCGGAAGAAGAGAAGAACGAGGCCGAGTGCTCATACAAACGTATGCTCCTGAACATTGGGTTTTTCCGCTGATTGAAAACAATCAGTACGGACAATTTTTCGCTTTAGAGTTAGCAGAACGCAAGCAGTTCAGGTATCCGCCGTTTACACGAATGATAAAGCTTACCGTGAAGCACAAAGAACAGGGCGTGGTTCTAAGCGCAGCTGCAGAGCTTGCCACGTGGTTCTTCAAATCGTTGTTTGGAAATTATACAGGCCCTGAAACGCCCGCCATTGGACGCGTGAACAACTATTATATTCAACAATTTTGGATTCGTATTCCGAATGAAATAACCCCCGCGCAAGTGAAGCGCTATCTCATAGATTGTTCGCATTCACTCACGTCTCAACAGAAATATAAAATGGTTCGTGTGTCTATTGACGTAGACCCTATGTAAACAGCCGAGTTTCATTACCTTTGTTGGAAAGAATTAAAGATGGCTAAACAAGAGATAAATTGCTCGTTTTGTGGTAGAAAAAAGAGTGAGGTGAATGTTCTCATTGCGGGTGTTTCTGGACACATTTGCGATGACTGCGCGAGACAAGCCAACGAGATTGTTAAAGAGGAGGCTGTAGTTCCGAAAGAAGAATTTAGCACTTCGGAATTAATGAAGCCGATTCAAATCAGAGATTTCTTAAATGAATACATCATTGGGCAAGACGAAGCCAAGAAGGTATTGAGCGTTGCAGTGTACAACCACTACAAGCGATTGTCGCAGCATGCGGCAGGTAAGCAAGATGACGAAGTAGAAATTGAAAAATCGAACATTGTATTGGTTGGAGAAACTGGAACTGGAAAAACACTTTTAGCGAAAACCATTGCGAAGATGTTAAACGTTCCGTTCTGCATTGCCGATGCCACCGTGCTTACACAAGCCGGTTACGTTGGTGAAGATGTGGAGAGTATTCTTTCGCGACTTCTGCAAAGTGCCGACTTCGATGTGCAAAAGGCAGAACGCGGAATTGTATTCATTGATGAAATAGATAAGATAGCACGGAAAAGCGACAACCCAAGTATTACGCGCGACGTGAGTGGCGAGGGTGTTCAACAGGCGTTGCTGAAATTGTTGGAAGGGGCTACGGTTAGTGTTCCACCGCAAGGCGGAAGAAAGCACCCGGAGCAGAAGATGATTCAAATTGACACGAAGAATATTTTATTTGTTTGTGGAGGAGCTTTCGATGGCATTGACAAACACATTGAACGCCGAATGAATTCAGCGAGCATTGGATATCGCAATGCGTTTACAGTTGAAGAACAAGGGGGATGGTTGCAATACATTGCTCCTGCCGATTTGAAACAGTTCGGATTAATTCCAGAATTAATTGGTCGTTTCCCGGTGTTAACATTTTTAAATCCATTGGACGAATCTGCATTGAGAAGAATTTTGACTGAGCCGAAAAACGCATTGGTGAAGCAGTATGTGAAGTTGTTTGAAATGGATGGCGTGAAACTTTCTTTCGAGAAGCAAGTGTTGGATTACATTGTTGAAAAAGCAATGACATACAAACTGGGCGCACGCGGATTGCGTTCAATCTGCGAAGCAATCTTGTTGGATCTGATGTTTGAAATTCCGAATCAAACGGAAGAAAAAGAATTCAAAGTAACATTGGCTTACGCGCGAGATAAATTCGAAAGTTCGAAATTGAGTCAATTGAAGGTGGCGTAAAATGACGGAAGAAAAATCGACGGTGGTGGAAACACCACTCATGAAACAATTCAATGAGATTAAGGCGCAATATCCAGATGCGCTTTTGTTGTTTCGTGTGGGCGATTTTTATGAAACGTTCGGATCAGATGCTGTTGCCGCGTCACGTATTTTAGGAATTACATTAACCAAGCGGAAGAACGGCGCCGCGGCGTTCATCGAGTTAGCTGGTTTTCCGCATCATTCGTTAGACACTTATTTACCAAAGTTGGTTCGTGCTGGAAACCGCGTGGCCATTTGTGATCAGCTTGAAGACCCTAAGCTTACCAAGAAAATTGTAAAGCGCGGCGTTACCGAATTGGTTACTCCAGCTGTGAGTTATAACGAGAAAACATTCGACAGTTCAAACAACCATTTCTTGGCTGCGGTTGTTATGCGCGATCAGCAAGCGGGAGTGAGTTTTTTAGATATTTCCACCGGGGAATTTTATTTGGCGGAAGGAAGTACTTCCCACATTAACAAATTGCTTCAGAGCTTTCGTCCGAACGAAGTGTTGTTTCAAAAGCACGAAGATCAGCAGTTCCGCGAAGCATTCGGAGACACGAAGTGGTTTACGTTTCGCATAGACGAATGGGTATTTTCATTGGACTACGCGAAAGAAGTTTTGCAAAAGCAATTCGACACGAAATCGCTCAAAGGCTTTGGTGTTGAAGAATTGAAGCTCGGTGTAATTGCTGCCGGAACGGTGTTGCATTACTTGAAAGACACACAGCATCACAAGACGCAGCACATTCAAAAAATTTCTCGAATTGAAGAAGACACGTTTGTTTGGCTAGACCGCTTCACCATTCGAAATTTAGAATTGGTGCATTCTAATTACGACGAAACAGCAACGTTGTTCTATACGCTCAATCACACGAGCACACCCATGGGAGCGAGACTTCTGCGTCGTTGGGTGCTTATGCCGTTGAAAGATATTTTTCAAATAGAAAAACGTCAGTTTGTAGTTGGAAGTTTTGTGCAGAACGCCGAGCTTCTTGCTGAAACGCGTTTGCATTTGAACACCATTGGCGATGTGGAGCGCTTGGCTTCGAAGATTGCAACAGGACGTGTGAATCCGCGTGAGCTTCTGCAATTGGCAAAAGGCATGCAAACGGCAGAGCACATTCAAGAGTTAGGCGCTAATTCAAAAAGCAAAGAGATACAAGCCTTGTTCAACGTGTTGAAACCGTTAACCGATTGGTGCAATAATATTTTCGAAAAGATCAATCCGGAAGCACCCCTAGCGCTTAACAGAGGCTCTGTCATTGCCGAAGGCGTGAATGCAGATTTGGATGAGCTGCGTAATTTGCAAAAGTCTGGAAAAGACTATTTGCAAATGGTGCAAGAACGAGAAAGTGAACGCACCGGAATTCCTTCCCTAAAAATTTCTTTCAACAATGTATTCGGATATTATTTGGAAGTGCGCAACACGCACAAGGATAAGGTTCCGCCAGAGTGGATTCGCAAGCAAACGGTTACGCAAGCAGAACGATACATTACACCAGAGCTGAAGGAATACGAAGCGAAGATTACGGGTGCTGAAGACAAGATTTCAATTTTAGAAAATCAGATTTATCAATCGTTGATTGAAGAAACGCTGCCGCATTTGGTGAGTATGCAGTTGAACGCTCGCGTGCTTGCAGAGATAGACGCGTTGGCCTCTTTCGCAACCGTTGCAGTAGCGAATAAATATTGCGCACCAGAGTTCACAGAGGATCGCAAATTAGAGATCGAACAAGGAAGACACGCCATTATTGAATTGCGCCTTCCGCCGAACGATCCGTATATAGCGAACGACATTACACTCGATAGAGACTCGCAACAAATCATGATGATCACTGGTCCGAATATGTCGGGTAAGTCCGCTGTGTTGCGTCAAACAGCCCTCATTGTTCTCATGGCTCAAATGGGATCTTACGTCCCCGCGAAGCGCGTGAGAATGGGCATCGTAGACAAAGTGTTCACACGTGTAGGCGCGAACGATAACATGAGTGCGGGTGAATCTACGTTCATGGTTGAAATGAACGAGACTGCGAGTATTTTAAATAATTTAAGTGATCGAAGTTTAATCTTATTGGATGAAATTGGAAGAGGAACTTCAACTTATGATGGTGTTTCTATTGCTTGGGCTATAGCGGAATATCTTCATGAGCACGGGCAGTTCAGAGCGAAGACACTTTTCGCAACGCATTACCACGAGTTGAATGATATGACGAATTTATTTCCACGTATTAAAAACTTCAACGTGTCGGTTTCTGAAGCGAAGGGAAAAATTGTTTTCAGAAGGAAGTTGCAAGAAGGTGGAAGCAATCACAGCTTTGGAATTCATGTAGCGCAGTTGGCGGGAATGCCGAAGACGGTTGTGAATCGCGCGAACGAAATGCTTCAGCAGTTGGAAACAAAAAGAGGTGAAGCCCCTGCGGGGAAAGGGAAAGCGAGTGTTGTTCAAGGAGAAGAAAAAATGCAATTGAGTTTTTTCCAACTCGATGATCCGACGTTGGTTCAGATAAAAAAAGAAGTAGAAAAAATTGATATCAATACGCTTACTCCGGTTGAAGCTTTGTTCAAGTTGAACGAGATCAAGAAGATAGTGGGAAGCTAATTTGTATATTTGAGAATATAAAATAGAAAACATGGGATGTTCGAGTTGTGGAAATAATGATGGTAGCGTTCCAAATGGCTGTAAAAGCAATGGTAATTGCGGAACGTGTAGCACAGGTAAGATGGAGGTTTTCGATTGGTTGTCTGGTGTTCCATTAGCAGACGGCTTGAAGCCGTTTGATGTGGTTGAGGCGCGTTTTAAAAATGGCCGCAAAGCCTTTTTTAGAAAAGGAACTTTAGAGTTGTTTCAAGGCGATGTAATAGTTGTTGAGGCTTCGACTGGATACGATGTGGGAATTGTTTCTTTGGCGGGTGAGTTGGTTCGAGTTCAAATGAATCGTAGGGACATCAAAGACAATTACGAGTTGAAACGCGTTCTTCGAAAAGCAGAACAATCGGACTTCGATACGTGGCAAGCTGCGCGTCAGTTGGAAAACAGCACGATGACTCGTTCACGTGAAATATCGCGCGAACTTGGTCTTCAAATGAAAATTAGTGATGTGGAATATCAAGGCGATAAAACCCGCGCGATATTCTACTACACGGCCGATGACCGTGTAGATTTCCGTGAACTCATTCGCAAGTATGCTGAAGAGTTCAAGGTGCGCATTGAAATGCGCCAGATAGGACTTCGTTTAGAAGCAGGACGCCTAGGCGGAATTGGCTCTTGCGGAAGAGAGCTATGCTGCTCTACTTGGTTAACCGATTTCAGATCGGTATCTACCGGCGCAGCGCGCTATCAACAGCTTTCGCTGAATCCAGGCAAATTAGCCGGACAATGTGGAAAGTTGAAGTGTTGCCTGAATTACGAACTCGATCAATACGTTGAAGCGGTTCGTATGCTACCCCCAACACACGTGAAATTGAAACTTCCGAAAGGAATTGCTACGCATTTCAAAACAGATATTTTCAAGCAAGTTATTTATTACACGATTGAAGGACAACACAGCGACGGGCCGTTTGCTCTATCTGCAGATGTGGTGAAAGAAATTATTGAAAAGAACAAACGTGGTGAGGTGATAGGTGAAGTTCAGACATTTATTGAAGAGAAAGAGATTGTTGAAAGTGTTGAATTTGCTGAAGTAGTTGGACAAGATAGTTTAACTCGTTTCGATAATAAAAAGCGTAAGCCGAACAACAACAACCGCAACCGCAACAGCAAGCCTGGAGGAAATTCCAACAGACCAGCCCCAGGAAACAATAGCAATCCACAAAGTGCTGCGGCTCCAAAGCCGAAAGAAGGCAACCGCCCTCCTGGAAATGGCAATAGACCCAACAACCGCTTCAAAGGCAAACCAAACAATCCGAATCAAGGCACAAAAGAATGAAGAGATTAGTTTTCTTTTTAGGCGTGGCGCTGATGCTCTCCTCATGTGCCGATGATTTTGTTTACGAAAGCAACATGCCCATTGAGGGAGGCGTTTGGGACAGTAAGCAAGCAGCGAATTTCGAATTTGATATTCAAGACACCGTGAGTCTTCACGACTTTTTTATTGATATAAGAAACGGGGAACAATATCAGTTCAGCAATTTGTTTGTCTTCATTGAAATGGAATTTCCGAATGGAAAATTATCGGTAGATACGCTGGAATGTCCAATGGCAGACCCGCAGGGAAATTGGTTCGGTAGATCAGGCTTAGGAGATTTATACGACAACCGAATCATTTATAAATCACGCAAGCAATTTCCACTTTCAGGACACTACAAAGTGTCCATCCATCAAGCTATGCGCGTGAATCCCGTTGAAGGAATTTATGATATCGGATTTCGTTTAGCGAAATCGAAATAGTTGTTGTAAGATTGTTTCACAAAGATGCTTTCAGCAAGATTGCTTCGCAAAAAGTCTTTATGAAATAATCTTTCGAAGAATCTTTGCAAAGCAATCTTGACACAGTCATCTTGCTAAACCATCTTTGCGAAGCAATCTTGCTTCAGCATCTAATAATCTCCGATTATTTTGTGTTTTTGCGGCTCCAAATATTATACTTCGCGATACACCAAAACGCGCGAACACCGTCTTTCCAGCCAATCTTTTTACCTTCTTCGTACGTTCTTCCGTAGTACGAAATTCCAACTTCATAGATACGAATATTTGGAATTCTTGAGAGCTTTGCGGTGATTTCCGGCTCGAAACCGAAACGCTTTTCACACAACAAAAGACTCTGCGCAATGTCAGAACGAATCAATTTGTAGCATGTTTCCATATCTGTTAAGTTCAGATTGGTAAAGGCGTTGCTTGCAAACGTGAGTAATTTATTTCCGATGCTGTGCCAGAAGAAAAGAATACGGTGTGGATTTCCTCCCATGAAACGAGAGCCGTAAACAACGTCTGCACCGTCTTTAAATACCGGCTTCAATAAGTCGTTGTATTCATCAGGGTCGTATTCCAAATCGGCGTCCTGAACTAAGATATAATCACCTGTTGCAATCTCAATAGCCTTGTGTAAAGCCGCGCCCTTTCCTTGATTGAAGGGTTGCGAGTAGAAGTTAAACGTACGCTCAGGATGAGCTGAAATGTATGATTCAATGGCCTCAACAGTGTTGTCTGTCGAAGCATCGTTCACAATCACAATTTCCATTTCAATATTGTTCATCAACTTAACGTCAGCGATTCGATCGAGAATTAAGTGAATAGTTCTTCCTTCGTTGTAAGCGGGAATAAGTATAGAAAGCTTTTTAAACTCTTGCATGAATTATTGTTTAATGACTTTAGGAACACGGAAGTAATACATATCTTTTGAAGGAGCGTTTTTGAGCGCGTCTGCTTGTGAAATAGGAGCCTCGACTACGTCTTCACGCAAGACATTCGTTTCTTCGGTCATAAACACGAGAGGCTCTACATTCGCAGTGTCTAGCTCTTTCAGCTTGTCTACAAATGCAATCATTTCGTTCAGCCCGTCTACCATTTCTGTTTCTTCGTTTTCCGAAAAAGACAGCTTGCTTAATTCAGCTAGGCGACGAACGGTGGCAACATCAACTTTCATGTGTTTTATTCAATTCGCGTTGAATGGTTTCAAACGCTTGCGTTCGCAAAGGTAATAAATCAGATGCAGTTAACCCTGCGGTAGCAATAGGAGCATGGACGGTAACTCTTATTTTCTGCGGAAGAGAGTATTGAAAAAACTTTGCGGGGTCTAAAAGGACTTTATAGTTTGAGTGCCAAGTAACAGGAACTACGGGTCTTTGCTGTTCAATAGCAACCTTGAACGCCCCGTTTTTAAAAGGCATTAATTTCGGCGCATCGTCTGGAATTGTGCCCTCCGGATAAATGGCTACGCTCATGTCGTTGCGTAAACTTTTAGCCACACGATCCAAAGCCACCAGCGCTGCTTTGCTTTGTCCTCTTCTGATAGGAATGTCCTGCTTTCGAAAAAACAAGGAGAACAAAGGCCAACTTAACAACTCACCTTTTCCAACAAACAAAAAATCTCTTCCGATAGCCTCATACATAAAGACAGTGTCTAAGTAGCTACTGTGATTCGATGCGATGATAAAAGACCCTTCGGGTAGCGGAGATTCAAAGGTGACTTCAATAGGACAAAAAATACATTTGCGAATGAGCTTACCCCAAAAACGTTTTAAGACGAATGCCTTAAGATGACGTTCTCTTTTTTTGTATACCCATACGAAAGGAATGTAAAGAAAAATAAGGGTTATCCAAAAGACTAAACCAATCCAAAGTTTATAAACGAAATATATTGGCGCTAGGATGAAGTGCAAAGGTTGGGTTGGTTTAGAATGGGAAGATACGAAACGAATGCTATACCGAATAACCTAAATTTTTGCGAACGCGATCGAGGGTATTCGATGCAGTAACTCTTGCTTTTTCTCCGCCTTGCTTCAAAATATTTTCAAGTGAACTGAAGTCTGAAATGTACTCGAAGTAGTTTTTTCTTTCAATTTCGAAACGCGTAAGTATAGCGCCAAGCAATTCTTTTTTAGCGTGTCCCCATCCGAAATTTCCAGCGATTAATTTTTCACGAAGAACAGCCGCTTCTGCGCTTCCAGCGATGAGTTCATACAATTCACAAATGCTATTGGCATTCGGATTTTTCGGATCTTCAAGTGTTGTAGCGTCGGTAATAATGTTCTTATTGATAACGTCTTTCAGCTCTTTTTCAGGAAGAAAAATGTTAATGTAATTGCCATAGCTCTTACTCATTTTCTGTCCGTCTGTTCCCGGAACATACATGGTCGCTTCATTCACTTTTGAATCGGGGATCACAAATGTTTCTCCCATTTGATGGTTGAAAGCAGAAGCAATGTCGCGCGTAATTTCTAAATGTTGAAGCTGATCTTTCCCAACAGGAACAACGTTTGCGTCGTACAACAAGATGTCTGCAGCCATTAACACCGGATAGGTGAATAACCCGGCGTTCACCTCTTTCAAACGATCTTGACGGTCTTTAAAACTGTGCGCATTCGCTAGCATTGGGAACGGCGTGAAGCAGTTCAAATACCAAGCAAGTTCTGTTACTTCAGGCACATCGCTTTGTCTGTAGAACACATTTTTATCTGTGTTGAAACCACAAGCCAACCAAGTAGCAGCAACACTGTAGGTGTTGTTTCGAATCTCTTCCGCATTCTTAATTTGAGTAAGCGTGTGGAAATTCGCAATGAATAAATACGCTTCATTAGAAGGGTGATTACTCATTTCGATTGCCGGAGCAATTGCGCCCAACACATTACCTAGATGCGGTGTTCCTGTACTTTGAATGCCTGTTAATACGCGTGCCATAGGTTTATATTTCCCTGCAAAGAAACGGCTTTATTTGCTTCTTTCTGTATCGTATTTGTTCTTGTACAGCAAGTACATTTCGGTTTGCATGTTGCTCAATGCAATGCTTCTTCCGTCGATGTATGCCAGTCGCAATTGGTTGGTGGTCATGTTCAACGCGTCGCCATATGAAACAAAAAGCGTGGCGCTTTTTCCGACTTCAAGACTTCCGTATTTTTTATCGATGCCTAAAATGGTTGCTGCATTTATCGTTAACGCTTTCACCGCTTCTTCGTATGGAAGTCCGTGTGCAACGGCTGTACCGGCCATGAATGGTAGATTTCGCGTGCCCATGCGCTCCATGTCTCCTTCGTTTTGAAAAGCGAAAAGGATTCCAGCGTCATATAATTTTTTTGCTAAAGCGAAAGATGCGTGTGGATCGTCTTCGTCTAAAGAAGCCAAATCGTGCACACGACGAAGAAGAACTGAAACGTTTTCCTCTTTCAAAATAGAAGCTGCAATTGGGGCGTCGTACCCGCCAACTAGAACCATCTTCACAATGCCCATGTCGCGTTTGAATTGCACCGCTTCGTGAATAGACTTCAACTCATCTGCATGAACGTAAAGCGTTTTGCTTCCGTCGAAAAGCCCTGCCATGGCTTCGAAGCGAAGCTCAGTCAAATCCCCCTTTGGTGCTTTGGCGTATGCTTTCGCATCGCCGAAGAACAACTCAATTTCTCTTTTTTGTTGGTCGTAGCTTTTCACTTTCGACACCAAAATTCTTCCTTTGTCGTAGTGTCTGTGAATGACTTGCGGCCAGTTGAGGTGAAGGCCATCGTCTGCGCGAACAACAGCGTCTTCCCAGTTCCATGCATCGAATTGCATGACTGAAGAAGAACCTGAAATTATTCCGCCGCGAGGCGTTATTTGTCCCAATAACACACCGTTCGAACGTACGGTGGGAATAATTTCCGAATCTGCGTTATACGCAATAACCGAACGAACGCTCGGTTTGAAAGTTCCTACTTCATACAAATCGTTTTGTGCACGAATGGCATCTGTTTCAACCAATCCCAACGAAGAGTTAGGAGCAATGAATCCTGGATACACATGCTGACCTTCAATAGGAATGACCTTATTGAATTTGGTGACATCTATGCGCGAAACGGTTGCGTCGGCAACAAGCGTGAGAACGCCGTTTTCAAAAGCGATGTATGCGTTCTCAATTACTTTTCCATTTCCCAAATGCGCGTAGCAGTTGGTTAGAAGAATTGACTCGTTCTGCGTTGCTGCGGGAGTGGGTCTGTGCTGTGCTTCAGCAGAAACTGCTGCAAGAAGCGCGAGCGATAAAAATATTTTTCGGATAGTCATGTTCGTTTATTCTTTAATGAAAATTCCTTTTGATGTCTCGTCCATACTGTTGCAATGGAAGTGATGCGGAGTCTTTGGTTGTGGCTTTCTGGTTGAAGCTCCGCCGTTTTTAGCGTCTTCCATTTTTTGAATGATGCGTTCACGTTCTGCAGCGAAGGCGTCTCTTGCCTTTTCATCTTCTTCCAAGTTGAAGTAGCACGTTCCGTCGATGTAGGTCTTTTCAGCACGTGCATAAATGCTCAACGGTTCGTTGTTCCAAATTACGAAGTCGGCGTCCTTGCCCACTTTCAATGATCCCATGCGGTTGTCGAGGTGAAGAAGTTTAGCTGGATTTAGCGTTACCATTTTCAAGGCTTCTTCTGCAGGTACTCCTCCGTATTTTACAATCTTTCCTGCTTCTTGATTTAAGCGCGCGCCCATTTCAGCATCATCTGAATTGATCGCCACTACAATTCCTTGCTCATACATAAGCGCAGCATTGTATGGAATAGCGTCTTTCACTTCGGCCTTATAGGCCCACCAATCGCTGAATGTAGAAGCACCGGCTCCGTGCGCTTTCATTTTGTCAGCGACTTTATAGCCTTCAAGAATGTGTGTGAATGTATTTATTTTGAAGTTGAAGCTATCTGCTACATGCATGAGCATGTTGATTTCGCTTTGAACATAGCTGTGACAACTGATGAATCTTTCTTTGCGAAGAATTTCTAGAATGGTTTCTAATTCTAGATCTCTACGCGGCGCAAGGGGCATGGGGAGTCCTTTCTTAACTTTTTTGCAAGCCGCGTTGTAGGTGTCCCAAGCCTTTCCGTATTCCAATGCGCGATAGAAATGATCGTAGTAAACTTGCTCCACACCCATTCTTGTTTGTGGGAATCTTGTAACTGAATTATCGCCCCAATTGCTTTGCTTCACGTTTTCACCCAAGGCGAACTTGATGAAACCCGGAGCGTTTTCAATCTTCATTCCTTCCGCATTTAAACCCCAACGCAATTTCACCAAGGCGCTCTGTCCGCCAATAGGATTCGCACTTCCGTGAAGCAATTGCGAAGCGGTAGTTCCTCCAGAAAGCTGACGATAAATATCAATGTCTTCCGGATAAATAACACTTCCTTCTTCTACTTCGGCGCTGCTCGCTTGTGTTCCTTCGTTAACACTTGAAAGCGCAATGTGGCTGTGCTCGTCAATGATACCGGGCGAAATGTGTTTTCCTTTGGCATCAATTTCTTGAACCATCTCTCCCTTCGGAATGGCAAGATCTACGCCTATTCCAGCAATCTTTCCGTTCTTCACCCACAAATCACCTTCTTGAATGGTTCCGTTTTCACACGTCCAAAGTGTTGCATTTCGAAACACAACATTTTCTTTTTTCGGAAGCGAAGTCTTGCCGTAAGCGGCGAACGGATAAATAATTTCGCCAGGAAGCGTTTGTGTTTTTTCTTCTTTCTTTTCTTCTTTTTTCGGAAGCGGAGTGATAACAACAGCAATGTTTAAAGCAGGTTTTCCGAAAGACGTTAGGTCAAGTAGAAGATCCTTGTCTTTCGGATGAACATTACCGGAAACCCTTACGAATGAAGCGCTATCGAGGGTTAACTCACCAACCGGAAACCCATCTTTCAATTGAAGTTTCAATTGAATCAACGTTGAATCTTTCGCAGTACTTCCCATTGATTCGTGAAGCTTTTTAATGGCGTCTGTGGTTTTTAATTTTGAAGTGGAAACAACCGTTTCACCCTTCCCTTTTTTTCCTTCCGCTTGAATTTCAATTCCAGCGAACTGAATTTTATAGGTTCCTTCCAACGACATGGATTCAGACTTCGAAACGAAATAAGGCTTTCCATTTACCCACGTTTCAAGAATTTTTGAATCGTTCGTAAAAAGCTCTTTGTTGGTTATGATCAAATTCGCATCATATCCTGCAAGTACTGAACCTACGCGTTGTTGTGCGTTCAGGTATTGTGCAGGACGAGTGGTTAATGCTGCCAATGCAATGTTTGCAGGAAGTCCGTTTTCAACGGCAGTTTTTACATTTTCCAACAATTGACTTTTGTCTTCCAATCCTTGGGCGGTAATGCAAAACTCAAGTCCAGCCTTGTGCATGTAGGCCAAGTTGTAAGGCGCCAATTCCCAGTGCTTCAATTCTGCAGTTGAGATATAACGGTTGCTTGCAGGGTCGCTCACATCAAAGGCTTGCGGATAGTTAACAGGAACAATGAATTTGCCTTTGGTGTTTTTCATGTCTTCCAAACGCTGGTATTCGTTTCCGTTTGTTTTGAAGAGGTATTGAACTCCGAACTCATCGCCAACAGCGTCTGCGCGAAGAATGTTCCACTTGTCGTTTGCCTCGAAAATTTGCGCATGAATACTGTTCGCATTGAAGGCGCGCAATGAAAGATTGGTCTCTCCTTTTCCCTTCAAACTCGCATACCAATTCGCGTCGCAATACGTTTGTTTCAACAGCGCAATACTGCCCATGATGGAAGATGGATATTGTTGCGGACTGGTACCCTTGTTGAATGAAAAGTAAGAAGCCGCTTCAGCGCTAATGATGTCAGCATGAATTTCATTTCCCAACGAAACAAGTGCCCCATTGCCGCGTGCTATTCCATCGGCCTTGTGCGCGCATACCGCTGTAAAGCCACTGTTGCGATAGCTCTCGGCTTCTTCTTCGTTGTGTTGAATTTCGAGTGAAGCTGAGTATTCCGGGTGAATAGCGGCGTTCCAGTTTAACGGCCCTTTTCCAGAATCGTCTGATTCCTCTCCATGATTTTGATTCTGTTTTTTCGGAAGTCCATAGGTAGAAAAAACATCGATGAATCCAGCATAGATGAACTTGCCTGTTGCATCAATGCTAACGCAATTCGTGGGAATAGCGATTCCTTTTCCAACTGCAATAATTTTTCCTTTTTCAATAACCACGGTTGCTCCTTCTAGTTTATTTTCCGGAGTGGAATAAATTGTGGCATTAACGAGCGCATAGGACGTAACGTCTTTCGGACGAATCCCATTGAACGGAAAGGTTTCTTGCGCGAAGGCTACAACGCCATTTGATGCAAGTAAAATGAAGACCAAGAGTTTTCTCATGTTGTATGTTGAAGTGAAAAATTCACAAACGAATTAAACGAAAATACGAGGTTTAAAGATAAACATTCATTGTAAATGTTTTCGAGTAATGCAATTACATTTGTAACATGAACGAAAGAAAAAAAATTCCGACGGCTGTATATGCTGAAATGACCCCAAATCCTTCATCTATGAAGTTCGTTGCGGATCGTTTGCTTTTAACCGGCGGACTTCAAGTTGAATATAAGTCAAAGTCTGAAGCATTAGGTTCTTCGCCACTTGCAGAAGAGCTTTTCAATTTTCCATTTGTAACCAATGTATTTGTTGCACATAATTTCGTGACGGTAACGAAAGACGGAACAATTGATTGGGATATGATAGTTATGCAGCTGCGCGAATACATTCGCGAGTGGCTCATGGATAATGAGATTGCAGTTTCTACTGTTCCTGCAGAGCTTATGAGCAGAAGTGCAAGTATGATTGAAGAGGCGAAAGCAGGCGGATCTGCACCCTCATCTGTTGACCGTTCGAAGTTCAAGCCTTCTGAATACGACGACGCCATTATGGCGTTGTTGGAAGAGTTTGTTCGTCCAGCAGTAGAAGCAGACGGTGGCGCTATTGATTTCGTAGGTTACGACGAGAAGAAAGTTTTTGTGGAAATGAAAGGCTCTTGCTCAGGCTGCCCTTCTTCTTCAGCAACCTTGAAAGGTGGAATTGAAAACCTATTGAAAGCGAAACTTCCGAGTGTAGTCGAAGAAGTAATTTCGGTTTAAGGAAATAATCTGCAAAGACTCTCGTTTCATCCACGCTCATGAAGAAAAATTTCATTTCGAAAATTAGACTTGCGTTATTGTTCGTTTGTGCTGCAAATGTTGCACAAGCTCAAGTGGCTCGCGTATATGTGAATGAATTCTTGCAAATCGGCGTTGGCGCTCGGGCCATGGGAATGTCTCAAGCGCAAGTCAGCAGTGTGAATGATGTTACGTCGGGCTATTGGAATCCTGCCGGATTAATGGGGCTTGGCAACAAATTAGACGCTGCCTTAATGCACAGCGAGTCGTATGCAGGCATTGCGAAATACGATTACGCAGCAGTGGGCAAGCGACTCGATTCAACTTCAGCGGCATCGTTTTCTTTGATTCGTTTTGGAATCGATGATATTCCGAACACATTAGATTTATACGATCCGAACGGAAACATAGACTACTCAAGGGTTACAACATTCAACGCAGCCGATTACGCGTTTTTATTTTCCTACGCGAAGAAAGGAGTTCCTTTCATTCACAAGCCTTGGGCAAGTCGAGTAAACATTGGTGGAACAGCGAAAATTATTTACCGACAGATTGGAGATTTTGCGCGGTCATTCGGATTCGGATTCGACCTAGGAGCGCAATATCAAGGAAAGCATTTGTGTTTGGGCGCTGTTATTCGCGATGCCAGCTCAACGTTCAACGCATGGTCGTTCAGCTTGGGATCAACCGCTACTTCAGTCTTTGAACAAACAGGAAACGACCTTCCGAAAAACGGATTGGAGATTGCGTTACCGAGAGCTATTTTAGGAGCGGGCTACAAATTCAACAAAGAAAAAATTTCATTTTTGGTGGAAGGAAATGCGACCTTCACCACAGATGGACAACGCAATGCGCTCGTGTCTGGAAATGTATTCAGCATAGACCCGAATGTTGGATTGGAAGTCGGATATTCCAATACAATCTTCTTCAGAGCAGGAGTTGGAAATGCCCAGCGCGTAAAGGATTTCGGAGAAGAGTATGTTACCTATCAGCCGAACATTGGAATAGGTATTCGCCTTCGAAAAATGTTTATTGATTACGCATTATCAGACGTTGGAAATTCTTCCGACGTTCTCTACAGCAACGTTTTTTCGCTGAAGTTCTCTTTGTAATTATTCAACAATGAATCGCTCACTCGCGTGAGTGGTTTGTCCTTCAGCATGTAGTACGTAAATTCCTTTAGGAAGGTCAAGTTCTAAAGTTTGTGTGTGCATTCCACCCGGGAAGTTGCATTTCGATTCATACACCACCTTCCCGCTAATGTCTGTAACGGTTACAACGGCTTTATCGAATCGTTGATTGAAGGTTTGAACGTAGAAAGTTCCGTTGTTCGGATTTGGGAAAACATCGAACTGTTGTTCAAAAACGTGCTGTTCCTCTGTGCTAACGATTGGTTGCACAACAATGTTTTCATCGCCAGGTATGTAATACGTATAGGCAAAAAATACAATCATCATTTCATCTCCTGTTTGCTCTCCGGCTGTTACCATTTGTGGCGGACTGTGGGGGTTGAAAGGGTTTGCCGAGGTGTTGTCGTAAAAGGCTTGTGCGCGAAGATTCGTGTTTTGTGGAATGTGAATGAGCTGCGGATAGTTATAGGTGAACTGCCAATTGAAGTCCCAGGAAGGAATGCTAATAAGTGGTTCCGTAGATCCATCGGGCAGCTCAGCCCAACTACTAATGTTTCGTCCAATTAAGTGCATGTGCGGAAATGTTCCGATTAAAGTAACCTCAGCAGGAACGGTATAGGTTTCTGTGAAAGTAGCGGTTTGATTTGCTGGAATATAAAGGAAATTTTGATCTAAAATTCCAGGTGCGTGATTCAAAATGGGATCGTACCAAACTTCGCGTGGGGTTGGATCATCGGAATAATGGAGGTTAATCGTGGTTTGATCAGACAATCCCAATGTTCCGGCTGGATAGTGAAATTCAACAAGAAAATCGCCACCTGCTTCCAAACGCTGCGCGAACCCCAAAGGCACCCACAAAGGTCCGCCTCCCGGAGCCCATGCCGTAAGGAATTTCGCCCCGTTAACAAGGCTTCCTCCACTTGACTGAAACCCATCGCCAGGATCGTTCGCATCTAGTGTAGCCCCCGTCCCTGTTGGATCATAAGAAATTACCACGTGGTGAACAATGCTAGCATTTCCAGGAATTACTTCAATCCCATCAATCCATCCGTCCTGAGCCAATCCGCTTGGAATGACAAAGGTTCTATAGTAGTCACTGTTTGTTGCAGGGCTTGTATAATCTGGCGTTTGATACGATTGATCTACAGAGGGGAGTTGCGTGTTGTTGTTGTAAACTGGCGCAGCGGGTGCAAGTGCTAAGTCTCCTGTTGCAGCCCCCCCAACAATCCAATCTTCAATGGCTTGCTTTTCCGCTTGAGTCAAAACGTTTTCTCCAACGAAGTGGCGGTAGTTCGGGTCGGCAGGCCAAGGCGGCATTTGCCCAGAAGTTATCGCTCCTAAAATACTCGCTTGGCTGTTGTATGCATCGTCGTAAGTCAAGAAAGACGAAGGCCCAATACCGCCTTCGTGGTGGCAAGTAGTGCAGTGGGCAAACAGAATAGGCGCTACGTTTTCGCTCCAAGTTACTTGCGCGAAAGAGTTGTGAGCCGCCAAAACAATAGCGAAAAGAAATACAAGTTTTTTCACGATGGGTGATTTTAATTGGAATAAAGCTAATCAAATTTTAGGTTGGAAGTGTATAAGCTCAGAAGGTTTATTGCGATTGAAATGTTTATTTCTTCAGCGTAGAAATGTCTTTCCAACTGAAATAATAATCATCTTGCAGTTCGTGAAACCCCTGTTGGAAATACAAAATCTTAGCGTGGCCTTCAACAACAAAATTGTTGTGAATGCCTTGTCCTATGGGCTATTTCCGGGAAAGATAACTGCAGTTGTGGGGGAATCTGGAAGTGGAAAATCAGTCACAGCTATGTCGTTGCTCGGGTTGCTTCCAACAAAAAATTTAACTTTTCCTTCCGGAGAGATTTTTCTTTCAAGTGAATTAATCGGGAAGGAAGATCGAACGGTGAGGCCCACAGATGAGGCCTTGGTTTCCTTGCGCGGAAAAAAGATTGCGGTGATTTTCCAAGAGCCCATGACGGCGCTTAATCCGGCTATGACTTGTCAGCAGCAAATGGAGGAATGCCTTCAATATGAAAATAAAGAAGCACGAAAATCCAAAGTATTATCGTTGTTGGAAGAGGTTGAAATGCCAGATCCAACGGGTGCTTTGAAGAAGTATCCGCATGAGTTTTCGGGTGGACAACGTCAACGCATTATGATTGCCATGGCGCTGGCTTCCGAGCCGCAATTGCTCATTGCAGACGAACCGACCACAGCCCTAGACCCTTCCGTGCAAGCGTCTATTTTAGAGCTCATCAAGAAATTGAAAAACAACCGCAACATGTCGGTGCTTTTCATTTCACACGATTTGCACGTGGTGAAAGAAATTGCAGATTTCATAGTGGTTATGAAGTCTGGAAGTGCCGTTGAACAGGGCAATGCAGAGGAAGTGTTAAATCATCCGAAGCACGATTACACAAGAGGTCTACTCGCTTGTCGACCTTCGAAATCTTCGAAAGGAAAGAGCTTAGTTACGTTGGGAAATGATCAGGCTGAAAAGCAGTATACGTTTTCCACCAATGAAAATATTTTATTGCGGATTGAAGGGTTAACGAAGATTTATCCGGGGCAAACAACCCCCGCCGTGAACAATGTTTCCTTTGAAATAAAACACGGCGAAACCCTTGGTTTAATTGGTGAAAGCGGATGTGGAAAGACCTCGTTAAGTCGCATCCTTATGGGGCTTTTGACTCCAACAAGCGGCGATGTTTCATTCGGAAACGAACCGTTGATTGGAAAGAACATGTCATTTCCGAATAAATTTCGAAGAGACATTCAAATGGTTTTTCAAGATCCGTTCGCCTCTCTAAATCCGAAATTGAAAATTGAAGACATGCTCCTCGAGCCCTTGCACATTCATAAAGTTGGAAGTACAAATTCGGAGCGAAAGAAACGTGTTGAATATTTATTGAATGCCGTTGGAATGCCCGCCGATAGCGCTCAGCGGTATGCGCACAACTTCTCGGGCGGACAGCGTCAGCGTATTGTTATTGCTCGCGCATTGGCCACCAATCCGAAATTAATTATCTGCGATGAAGCCGTTGCTGCACTAGACGTATCGGTTCAAGCGCAAGTGTTGAATTTGTTGAACGACCTGAAGGAAGAGTTTGGCCTAACCTATTTATTCATCTCACACGACATGCCGGTTGTGTATCACATGAGCAATCGTGTTATGGTTATGCGGAAGGGTGAGATTGTGGAACAGGGCAGCGCCGAAGAAGTCTTTCTTCATCCAACACATGAATATACTCAGCGATTGATGCGCATTGCCAATCCTGCGTGACGAACATCACCTCAACGGTTTATTGAACCTCCTATCTTTGCACCATGGAATTAACAATAGCCCTAGGATTTTTCGGAGCACTGCTCATGGGCTTTGTGTTGGGTGTTCTTGGCGGAGGCGGTGCCATACTTACCATTCCTATTTTGGTTTATTTGTTCGGATTCGATTTAAGGTCTGCAGTTGTTTCATCATATGCTATTTTATTCTTTAGTTCAATCGTTGGTGGAATTCAAAGTCGAAAAGAAATTGAATGGCGCTTAGCCTTGCTGTTTGCTGCTGTTGCATCGGTCTTCATAGCGTTAACCAAATTCTTTGTGCTTCCGATTTTACCTAAAGAATTTTTTGTTTTCGGTTGGAAGGTTTCAACGCAAAGTATTTTGCTTTTGCTGTTTGTAACCATCATGTTCATTGTGGCTTACAAACTTTTGAATCCGAAAAAAGCAAAAGGAAAGGGACTTGTTTCCTTAACTATAAATGCCGCCATTGTTGGAGTGCTCGGATCACTAATTGGCGTGGGCGGAGGATTCCTCATTGTTCCTGCTATTTACGCTTATCGCAACACAACGATGTCTGCAGCTATTGCTTCAACCTTTGTGGTCATTACCTTGAATTCGGCCTCAGGATTAGCGGTTTCTTATTCAGAATTGAACACGTTGAATTTCTCCATTCTCCTTCCCTTTTTAGGGCTGGCGGTTGTGGGTGTGGTTGCTGGAACTTTACTCTCTAAAAAATGGTCAGATGCGCTATTGCGAAAGTCCTTCGTTGTACTTTTGCTGGCCGTAGGAACGTATATGTTAACGAAAGAAATTATTGAGATACTATGAAAATTGAACAGATTTATACCGGATGTTTAGCGCAAGGCGCATACTATATTGAAAGCAATGGCGAAGCCGTTATTATTGATCCGCTTCGAGATACGAAAGCTTACACAGATAGAGCGAATGCATCTGGCGCGAAGATCAAATACATATTGGAAACGCATTTTCATGCAGACTTTGTAAGCGGACATTTAGACCTTCAGGTTTACACAGGCGCTACCATTGTTTTCGGTCCGAATGCGAAGACAGAATTCATTTCGCACATTGCTACTGACGGAGAAATTCTTCAAGTTGGAAGCTGCACGATTGAAGTGTTGCACACACCTGGGCATACCATGGAAAGCACGTGTTATTTGCTTCGCGATGAAAACGGAAAGCAAGTGGCGGTGTTCACGGGAGATACGCTTTTCATAGGAGATGTTGGAAGACCAGATTTGGCGCAGAAGTCGGGTGAATTGACGAAAGAAGATTTAGCAGGATATTTATACGACAGTTTGAGAAACAAATTAATGCCGTTGGAAAACGACATTACGGTTTATCCTGCACACGGTGCGGGCTCTGCTTGCGGAAAGAACATGAGCAAAGAAACCTTCGACACATTGGGTCATCAGAAGGAAGTGAATTATGCGTTGCAAGACATGACAAAAGAGGCATTCATTCAGGAAGTTACCGCGGGTCTTTTGCCTCCGCCGTTCTACTTCCCTGAGAATGTGGCTATGAATAAGAAAGGTGTTTCTTCATTAGAGGGAGTTGTTCAACATTCATTGAAGCCGCTGTCTGTAGAGGCATTCACGGTATTGATGGAAGATGAGAGTGTGTTGTTGTTAGACGTTCGCGGCCCGCAAGTATTCTGTAAAGGCTTCGTTCCGGGTTCAATTAACATTGGATTGAAAGGCGATTTCGCTCCGTGGGTTGGAACATTGATTACAGACATGAAGCAACGCATAGCGTTGGTTACTGAGCCGGGCCAAGAAGAAGAAGCTATCACGCGCTTGGCACGTGTGGGTTACGACGGAGTTGTTGGATATTTGGAAGGAGGATTCGAGTCGTGGGATAATTCAGAAAATGAAATAGATCAAATCGAAAGTATTTCTGCAGAGCAGTTTGAAGAGATTGCTTCGGAAAAAAAAGTGAATGTTTTAGATGTTCGCAAGCCAACGGAATTTCAGTCGGAACATTTGGAAATTGGTAACAGCGCCCCACTTCACGAATTGAATCAGCACATGAGTTCCTTCAAATCAGGAGAGAACAATTACATTCATTGCGCTGGCGGATACCGAAGCATGATTGCTGCGAGTATTGTAAAGAGCCGTGGAATTCACAATGTCATTGACATTGCGGGTGGTTACAATGCCATTTCGAAAACAGCTTTAGCGAAAACCAATTTCGTTTGCCCAAGTACGCTATAACTTTCGGTTTGTCGTATATTTGCACAACAAAAAATTAAGTTATGGGTAAGTTCGGTACAATGGAGATTGTTTTGATTCTTGCGGTTGTATTACTTCTTTTCGGAGGTAAGAAAATCCCAGAATTGATGCGTGGTCTAGGTAAAGGAATGAAAGAATTCAAAGACGCAAGCAAAGGCGAAGGAACTTCTTCAGCACCTTCTGAGTCTGACAAGATCGAGAATAAATAACATCTATTTCCAATGGTGTTTCATTCGTTGAAGGAAGTTCAGAACGAACTTTCCTCAAAATCCATTACGTTAAAAAACGTTGTTTCTCAATATCTTCAAAACATTGAAGCGCGCAAGAATTTAAATGCGTTCATCGAGGTTTGGGGAGAGGAGGCCATTGTGCAAGCCGAGCTTATTCAACAAAAAATAGACAATGGAACCGCGGGTAAACTTGCGGGGATGGTCATTGCCATTAAAGATAACATCTGTTATAAAAATCATAAAGTTTCGGCATCATCTAAAATCCTTGAAGGATTTGAATCGTTATACAGCGCTACCGTTGTAGAGCGAATCTTAGCGGAAGATGCCATAATCATTGGAAGATTGAATTGCGACGAGTTCGCCATGGGATCTTCCAACGAAACATCGTACTACGGTCCAGTTAAGAATCCGTTGAATGAAAATTGTGTTCCCGGCGGATCTTCCGGTGGAGCATCTGCTGCTGTTGCAGCCGATTTTTGTTTAGCAGCTTTGGGAAGTGACACAGGAGGTTCAATTCGTCAACCAGCTTCATTCACGGGAATAGTAGGCATGAAACCCACGTATGGCGCCGTTTCTAGATACGGACTTATTGCCTACGCTTCAAGTTTCGATCAGATTGGTCCAATGACTAAGTGTGTGGAAGACGCAGAAGTATTACTGAAAATTATTGGAGGCCCAGATGCATACGACAGCACGACCTTACTGGAATCCCTTCCAGCAGTGTCAGTTCGTGCAAGCAAACCCAAAATAGCTTATTTGAAAGAGGCGGTGGAAAGCGAAGCGGTTCATCCGGAAATTCGTGAACGCATCAATTCAATCTTAGAGAAATTAAAATCGGAAGGATACACGGTTGAACCGATATCGTTTCCGTATTTAGATTACATGGTTCCCGCGTATTATGTGTTAACCACAGCCGAAGCCTCCTCCAATTTAGCGCGTTTCGATGGAATTAACTACGGCTATAGGAGCAAAGAAGCGAAGGGAATTGACGAGACCTACAGAAAAAGTAGAACTGAAGGATTTGGTCGTGAAGTGAAGCGAAGAATTTTGTTGGGATCGTTCGTGTTAAGTTCAGGATATATAGACGCCTATTACGGCACTGGACAGCGCGTACGTCGCGTGCTGCAAGACAAGACGAAGGCTATCTTCGATCAGTATGACTTTCTACTTTCACCAACCTGCACAGACGTTGCCTTTGAATTTGGTGCTAAGTCGAAAGATCCAATTTCCATGTACATGCAAGACATTTTCACGGTGCATGCAAACCTCACCGGCAACCCTGCGATATCTATTCCATGTGGAAAAGAATCAAAAACAGGTCTTCCATTTGGTCTTCAAGTTACCGCTCGTCACAAAGAAGACAACGATTTGTTTGCGTTTTCAAAATCGCTGGAGGCCTTTATTTCTTAGGAGATACTATTTTTTCCCTACTGCAGTGTTCACAATTGTCTTTGGCCAACATTGGAAATAAATCAATTTTTTCGGAAATTGTATCCGAAATGCTAGGGCAATATATTCCAGTAAATGGAGTTGCCCTTTAATTAAAGGGAAATCATGATGAAAAAATTAGTTACAGTATTACTGGGCGTTCTTATGTTTTGTAACGCAAAGGCGTTGGAGTTTCCGAAGGACACCCTTCAAGATAGGCAAGTTGCGGCTCTGAAGAAAGAGGAAATAGACGAAATCGACAGAATGTTGGTGGCGAGCTATTTGAACCACTTCTGCTTTTCTGCAGACCCAGATATTCAGAACGCGTTTAATTACGATCCGGATCACGTGCCATCCTTTCCAGAAGAGCTAACTCGCGAGCGACTTAAAATACTCGACAGAGAGAGTCCTTTTGATTTGGTATATAACGATAATGTTCGCGATTTCATTGCCTTATATTCATTACGCAGAAGAGATGTTACCGCGAAAGTGTTGGGCTTAGCTCAGCTTTATTTTCCGCTTATTGAAGATGCGCTAGCCAAGTATAACATTCCTATTGAGCTTAAATATTTAGCTATCGTTGAGTCGGCATTGAATCCGACGGCCATTTCTCGTGCGGGAGCAGCCGGACTTTGGCAATTTATGCCAGGTACTGGGAAAATGTATGGCTTAGACATTACGAGCTATCAAGATGAGCGCTTCGATCCAATAAAAGAAACAGAGGCGGCTTGCAAATATCTGCGCTTTTTATATAACACCTTTGGAGATTGGAATCTAGCACTTGCAGCCTATAACAGTGGTCCGGGGAACGTGAACAAGGCCATTCGTAGGGCTGGCGGAAAGAAGGACTTTTGGGCCATTAAGCAGTTCTTACCAAAGGAAACGCAAGGATATGTTCCAGCGTTTATAGCAGTGAACTACATTATGAGTTATTCTACGGAACATAATATATTCCCAAAGAAGGCATCGGTATCTTATTTTGAAACAGACACGATACATGTTACCGGAAGAGTTGATTTCAACGTAGTTTCCAAGACGTTGAATTTACCCATTGAAGAAATTACGTATTTAAATGGAACCTACAAACTCAAAGAAATTCCGGACAACGGGAAGAAGCACTATTTAACGCTCCCCGTGGAGAAGGTCGGAGATTTCTTGGCTCATGAGAAGGAGATTTATGCAGCAAGCGACACCAGAAAACCAGAGCCGGAGCCTGTTCCAGCACCTTCAGATACCGCATCTGTAAAAAAGGAAGTGGAGCAAACCACAAAAGTTATTTGGGAGGATCAGTGGAAAACCCACAAAGTAAAAAAGGGAGAAACATTGAAAGGAGTGGCCAGTAAGTACGGGGTTTCATCTTCTGATGTAAAAAAATGGAATAAGTTGAAATCGTCATCCTTGAAGGCAGGACAAAGTTTAAAAGTAAAGGTCAAGGTTAAAAAGACCATTACGATTCCTAAAGTCACAGAGGAGAGTGAACCTGAGAAAAAGCCCGAGCCAAAGGTCGAGGGCAAAACAGAGAAAACAACGCCACCAAAATCAACTACTCCGAAAGTAACTACACCGAAGGCAGACCCGCCGAAGGCAGCACCGAAAGAAGAGTTTGTTTATTACACAGTTAAATCTGGTGATAGTCTCTCGAGTATAGCTTCTAAACACAAGGTCTCAGTTGACGCAATAGTTAAGTTAAATAAGGGAATTACCCCAAATAAAATAAAAACAGGACAAAAACTAAAAATCAAAAAGAAATGATAAAAGAGGGTGCCACCGTTGAGGTGAATTATGAGCTATTCATCGACGATGAAAATGGAGAATTGGTAGAAGCAACCAAAGAGCAAGGACCAATGAAGTTCAGGTTTAAAGTTGATCCAATGATTGAAGGCTTTGAAAAGGGGCTAGAAGGATTGAAAGCAGGTGATGCGTTTAGCATTAGCATTCCATGTGCAGAGGCATACGGAGAGGAGCAGGAAGAGTATTACATGGAGTTTCCAAAAAGTGATTTCATGGAAGAAGACGGAGAGTTCGATGAAGAGTTATTCGCGGTTGGCGAAGTTATTCCCATGGAAACTCCAGAAGGACACCAAGTTCAGGGTGTTGTTGAAGAAGTTAAATTGAATTCTGTGGTTATTGACTTTAACCATCCGTTGGCTGGAGAGAATTTATTCTTCAAAGGTCACGTGGTTTCAGTATCGTAAGAATATGCAATTCGTTCGCACTTCGGCCAGTAGCATATCGCGCATCTCTGCATTTGCAGGATCAACGTTGGTGTTGCTCATGGTTGGAATTTTCTTAGTGTTCTATTTAGTGGCGTTGCAGGTTTCAGATCATATTCGATCACAGTTTACCGTGCAGTTGTTGTTGAATGAAGATGCAAACGAAGAACAAATATTAAGCTTTAAAAAGGAAATCGAGGGAGGCGGCATCGCCTCCCAGGTTTCTTATACCTCAAGTGAGCAAGCCGAAGCTGAATACAGCAAAGAAATTGGTGAAGATTTCGTTCAGGTGCTTGGATACAATCCGCTTCCCGCGTCTATAGACGTTCAGATAAACCCGGAAAAGGCAGATGGCCTAACGGTAGACGCCTTTGTTGAATCGTGCAAACTGAATCCGATTATAAAAGACGTGGGGTATGAAAAAACCCTTCTTCAATCAGTCAATGAAAACATCTCAAAGTGGGGCGCCATCATTGGTGGAATCGTTATTCTGTTTTTGATTATTTCCGCCTTCATTATTATGAATACCGTTGAGTTGGCTATCTCTTCTCAGCGTCTAATTATTCGAAGCATGCAGTTGGTGGGCGCTACACCCTGGTTTATTAAGCGTCCGTTTTTATGGCAAAGCTTAAAGAACGCATTGCTTTCTTCTTCTATAGCTTGGCTTTCCATTTCAGTAATATTGTATTTTAATCAGCAATCCTTAGCAGACATTATTCAGATTTTGCTTGACGGGGGTGGGTTTTGGAAATTGGGTGTCTTGCTCATTTCATTAAGTGTAGTTGTTGGTGTTTTTAGCACCTACATAACCGTAAGCCGTTTCGTTCGCGCGAAACTGCACCAAATGTATTGATGCCGTTCCTAAAAGGAAGTCGGCCTAAACCAATAGAATAACAACCGAATATAGAACCTTCGAAATAATCAAAAGGGGGATCGTTATTCTTGTGAAACGTTAACGAAATATGAAGATTTAAGTGAGGTGTTCAAAATTGATCAAACTTCCTTATTTTCGTTGCCCGAATAAAACAATAGAAAATTAATTTAACAGTCATGAACAAAAAAGCAAGTCCTACAGTTAAGCAAGAAAACGGCTTCAACTTCAGTTCAATTTTTCCTTACATCGCAATTCCACTTGCTTTGTTAGCCGGATGGGCATTATACACCTTTGTATTGGGTGATGGTGCAAACTTCGAAGGCGGAGACCCAGTAAAAGGTCATCCATTGAACATCTTAGGAACGGTCCATAAAGGTGGATTCATCGTACCAATGCTTCTTGCAGTAAATATTATCGTTATTATTTTCTTCTTTGAGCGTTTCATTAGCATTATGATGGCTAAAGGAAAAGGAAGTATTTCTGCGTTTGTTCACAACGTTCGCAAAATGTTGGCTAACGGAGATGTTAACGGTGCACTTGCTGCTTGCGACAAGCAAAGAGGTTCAGTTGCAGCAGTATTGCGTGCAGGTTTGTTGAAGTATCGTGATATGTCTGAAGATACAACTTTGGATAAAGAATCGAAAGTAACGGCTATTAAGCAAGAGTTAGAAGAAGCTACGGCTTTGGAATTACCAATGCTTTCGAAGAACTTGGTTATCCTTTCAACTTGTGGATCTTTAGGGGTACTTGTTGGACTTTTAGGAACTGTAAAAGGTATGATTTCGTCTTTCGAAGCCATGGCAACTGCAGGTTCTCCTGACGCAACCGCTCTTTCATTGGGTATCTCTGAGGCCTTGATTAACACCTTCTTGGGTATCATGGCATCTGCGATTGCAATTATTCTTTACAACTTCTTCAATACACGTATTGATAGCATGACATTCGCAATGGACGAGGCAAACTTCACAGTTACTCAAACATTTGCTTCAAAGCACTAATTCAAGTTTTTACTTAATCATAAAAATTTAAAAATATGCCGAAACTCAAGATACCCAAAAGCGCTCCTAGCTTGGATATGACGCCTATGGTTGACCTTGGTTTCTTGCTGGTAACGTTCTTTATTCTCACCGCGAAGTTCCGTCCGAATGAACCTGTTATTGTAGACGTTCCTGCTGCAACATCTGAATTGTTGTTGCCAGAGAAAGTGATGCAAATTACAGTTGATGACAAGGGAAGAGTTTTCTTCGATCTTGCCGGAAAGGACATTCGCCGAGAAATGCTTTCACGAATGGTTCAAAGACATCCGGAATTAAAACTTACCGAAGATGAGGCACGCAAATTTGCTTTGTTAGGTATGTGCGGAATGCCATTGAATAACTTAAGTCAATACTTAAGTGCCAACGAAAAGACAAGAGCAGCGCTAGACGAGCAAACTAAAGGGATACCTACCGATTCTATCAATGGTGAGTTGGGAGATTGGATCCAGAGTGGTTATGAGGCGTTTATGGACGATGCTGCAAAGCACGGTTTAGAACCCAAGGACATCAAAGGTGATAAAGCATTACGATATGCAATCAAAGCTGACGGAACCACAGACTACGAAAAGGTAGAGGAAGTTATTGACGTGTTCCGCGAAAAGAGTATTTTCCAATTTAATATGGTGACTACTTTGGAATCAGGTTCCAAATAATGCAACCGCATAGAACAAACATGTTATGGCAGAAATAATAGAAGGTGGTGGTGGCCACGACAAAGGCGGGAAAAAGAGACCCAAGAAGAGTCCGGTGCGCATGGATATGACACCCATGGTTGACTTGGCGTTCCTTCTCTTGACCTTCTTCATCTTGGCAACATCACTGAGCAAACCGAAGACACTTGAAATTGTTTATCCGAAAGAGGTAGACAACACAGAGGATCAAACGAAACTCGACGATGACTTAGCAACGACAATTATTGTGGGTGAAACTGATGATGAAATTTTCTATTACCATGGAAAATTCAGAAAGGATACCACAAAATTGGAAAAATCGGATTTTTCGAAGGATGGGCTACGTGTTATGCTACTTGAAAGAAATAGCCGAGTAGTAGAGCAAGTGAATAAATTGAAGGATCAACAAAGAGCAGAATTACAAAAGAGCAATTCGCACGATGAAGACGAAAAAATAAACCTTCGATTCAAAGAGCTCATTGCAGAAGCATCAAATGATTCCCTTGCTCCATTCGTTATTGTGAAAACAATTGGAACCACAAAGTGGAAGAATGTTGTTAACGCCATTGACGAGTTGAACATTACAAATGTAAAGAAACGCGCCATTATGGATATGGAAGCACGCGAAGCGCTGCTATTCCTTAGTCCAGAAAAAGTAGCGGAATTAAAATTGAAATGAACGATTGGTGTGTAGTCCTGTACTGCACATTATAAAAGTAAACCATTATGTCAGCAGTAACTGATTTTCTTAGCAACCACTCAGACTTAGTGGCTGTAGCTACAGCAGCAGCTGTGGTTACATTCCTTGGCTTTGAGGCGGGCTGGAATAGCATTATGGCTTCGGATCGTAACGAGCAGGTATTTGAAAACAAAAACAAAGCATACGGTGCTTATAGAATTCGTTCTATGTACGGCAGCGTTTTGGCTATTGCAGTGTTTTCTGGTATTTTCTTGGTATCTGGAGCGTTAATCACACCAGTCATTCTAGCCAAAGGCGAAAAGAAGGAAAAAGAGGTGAAGGTGGAAATGAACGCAGAAATGATTGCGCCCCCACCAACGGATCCAAACGAGCCGCCACCGCCACCACCACCGCCACCACCGCCACCACCGCCACCACCAAGTGTGCGTCAAATTCAATTTACATCTATTGTCATTGAAGAGAATGTAGAGACTCCTCCGCCTTCTCAAGATAAATTGAAAGATGAAAAAATTGCAGATGAGACTACGGAAGGCGACGATGGTCCAATGGGTCCAGCAGATGCCATTGCGGTATACACACCCGTAGATGATAAAAAAGATAAAGTTGAAGCCCCTTTAACTTTTGTTCAAGAGATGCCAGCTTATCCAGGTGGAGAGGGAGCATTGTACAAGTTTTTGTATGATAATATCTCTTACCCAGAGCAAGAAAAGACGCAGAACATTGAAGGAACGGTATACGTGAACTTCGTTGTTGAAAAGGACGGCACACCTTCTAATTTCACTGTAACACGAGGCGTCGATGGTGGAAAAGGATTAGACAGAGAAGCATTAGCAGCTTGTAAGAAATTAGGCAAGTTCAACCCAGGTAAACAAAACGGGGTTTCTCAACGTGTATTCTTGACCATTCCGATCAAATTCACGCTTGCAGATAACTAATTTATAAATACTTTTTGAAAAGGGTTGGCTTCGGTCAACCCTTTTTTATTTTTGAACAGATGTTACCTTTTCATACAGATAGCAATGAAGCTGGCCTCGATGAGGCCGGAAGAGGCTGCCTTGCAGGCCCGGTGGTTGCTGCTGCCGTAATTCTTCCCAAAGGGTTTTCTCATCCTTTCCTGAACGATTCGAAGCAAATGAGCAAGAAACACCGCGATGATCTTCGAATTATCATTGAGAAAGAGGCAGTGGCCTGGAACGTACAGTTTGTTTCACCGCAGGAAATAGATGAGTTGAATATTCTTCGCGCGTCAATAACGGCTATGCAGCGGGCTACGCTGAAATTGAAGAAAAAACCTTCTCATCTTTTAGTAGACGGTAACCGGTTTTATCCTTTGGAAGGATATTCCCACACCTGCATGATTAAAGGCGATGCGCGCTTTCTGAACATTGCGGCAGCGTCTGTTTTAGCGAAGACACATCGCGATGAATTCATGCTGAACCTGCACGAAGAATTTCCACATTACGCATGGGATCGAAACATGGGTTATCCTACAAAGTTACACCGTGCAGCAATTACAGAATGTGGTTCTTGCGAGCACCATCGCATGACCTTCGCTCTTTTGCCACGTGAGTTGCAAATAGAAGCGCATTGATGCCTATTTTCGCACTATGCAGTTAAAGGCAGAAAACATACAGAAGATTTATGGAAAGCGCACCGTTGTTAAAGACGTTTCGTTTCATGTTGAGCAAGGTGAAATTGTAGGTTTGCTTGGTCCAAATGGAGCGGGAAAAACCACCAGCTTCTATATGGTTACAGGATTAATTCAACCAAATCAAGGACGAGTTGTATTAGACGATAAAGAGATTACGCATATGCCTATGTTCAAACGAGCGAAATTGGGCGTAGGTTATTTACCACAAGAGGCTTCGATTTTTCGTTCACTTTCTGTGGAAAATAATATTAAAGCTGTGCTTGAATTGACTGGGCTTTCGAAGAAAGAACAGGCTGAAAAATTGGATGCGTTATTGGAGGAATTTGGCCTTACAGAAAGAAGAAAATACATTGGTCATCACTTAAGCGGAGGAGAAAGAAGACGAACAGAAATTGCTCGTGCATTAGCCACTGACCCAAAATTTATTTTATTAGACGAACCCTTTGCTGGCGTTGACCCTATTGCTGTTGAAGACATTCAACGCATTGTTTGGAAACTGAAAGAGCGGAACATTGGAATTCTCATTACGGATCATAACGTGCAGGAAACACTTTCAATTACAGACCGCGCTTATTTGTTGTATGATGGAAATATTTTGAAGTCTGGAAGCGCTGAAGAGTTAGCTTCAGACGAGCAAGTACGACGTGTTTATTTGGGACAAAATTTCGTTTTAAGAGCCCGAAAAGAATAAGCCCCCGAGAATCTCGAGGGCTTCATTATTTTTTATTTGGAAGAATTACTTCGCGCTGTTGTAGCGAGCTTCAACCACTTCCCAATTGATAACATTGAAAAAAGCTTGAATGTAATCTGGACGTCTGTTTTGATAGTTCAAATAGTAAGCGTGCTCCCAAACGTCTAATCCTAAAATTGGAAATCCAGAACAGCCAACGTTCGGCATAAGTGGATTGTCTTGATTGGGTGTAGAGCAAACTTCCAGTTTTCCATCTTTCACACACAACCACGCCCATCCTGAACCAAAGCGAGTCATTGCAGCTTTCACAAACAAATCTTTGAATGCTTCAAATGATCCGAAAGCCTCGTTGATTGCAGCTTCCATTGTAGGAGTAATCTTTCCACCATTTGGTGAAAGCAATTCCCAAAATAGATTGTGATTGTAGAAACCCCCACCGTTATTTCTTACGGCAGGAATATCGAATCCTTTCACCATTACTTCTTCAATAGAAAGATTTTCTAAATCGGTTCCTGCAATAGCGTTATTCAGGTTTGTAGTGTAAGCAGCGTGATGCTTACTGTGATGAATTTCCATCGTGCGAGCATCGATATGTGGCTCAAGAGCATCGTACGAAAAAGGTAGATTTGGTAGTTCGAATGACATAGTTATTTTTTTGCGAAATTAACCTAAAACGAACGCTACAAAAAAATTCTTGGCAATTGGTTAGAAAGCTTGTTGTGCGCTTATCTTTGTAGCTTATCGAAGCGTTTTCAATTAACCGATTTTAAAGAAGGAAAAGCATGGGACTTTTTAGTTTCCTAACACAAGAAATTGCCATTGACTTAGGTACGGCAAATACAATCATTATCATGAATGATAAGGTTGTTGTAGATGAACCATCTATCATTGCTCGCGACCGAGTTTCAGGTAGAACTGTTGCTGTTGGGCGTTTAGCGCAACAAATGCATGGTAAAACTCACGAGAACATTAAGACGATTCGTCCATTGAAAGACGGTGTAATTGCCGATTTCCACGCGGCTGAGGATATGATCAAAGGGTTAATCAAAATGATTAACAAAGGCGGAAAAATGTTTCAACCTTCTTTGCGAATGGTAATTTGTATTCCATCTGGAATTACTGAGGTTGAAAAGCGTGCGGTAAAAGATTCTGCCGAGCACGCAGGCGCAAAGGAAGTTTATTTGATTCACGAACCCATGGCTGCGGCTATTGGTATTGGTGTAGACGTGGAAGAGCCAATGGGTAACATGATTATCGATATTGGGGGTGGTACTTCTGAAATTGCAGTTATCGCATTGGGTGGAATTGTAACAGACAAAAACATTCGCGTAGCTGGAGATGAACTTACTCAGGACATTGAAGATTACATGCGTCGTCACCACAACATTTTAATTGGAGAGCGCACAGCGGAGCAAATTAAAATTGAAGTGGGTGCTGCCATTGATGATTTAGAGAATCCTCCGTTGGACTATAGCGTTCGTGGTCGTGATTTAGTTACGGGTATTCCGAAAGAGATTATGGTTTCGTACAAAGAGATTGCTCACGCATTGAACAAATCAATTTCGAAAATTGAAGAGGCAATCATGAGTTGTTTGGAAAACACACCACCCGAGTTGTCTGCAGATATTTTCAAGACAGGTATTTATTTGGCTGGCGGTGGCGCATTGCTCCGCGGATTGGATGTTCGAATTAATCGTAAAACAAAATTGCCGGTACACGTTGCAGACGACCCTTTGCGCGCAGTGGCTAGAGGTACAGGAATTGCGTTGAAGAACATCAATCGCTTCCAATTCTTAATGCGCGAGTAATTCGTTAAAACGAAAGCAGAATGGGTAATCTTTTAGCACTGTTGCAACGATTTCACGTGCTTTTGTTGTTCCTTGTTCTTCAAGCATTTTCGCTCGCCGTTTTATTCTCAGAAAACAATTTTCATCGCAAAGAATTTATAAGGCACAGTTCGGATTTTGCTGGATACATCTATGAAAAACGAGATGAGTTCACAAGTTATCTCAGACTTGCAGAAATAAACGATCAGCTTGCAATTGAGAATGCCTCATTACGAAGTTTACTTCCAAACAATTATTTGCAATCTGACACAGCGGTCTACAAATCTCAAGGAGCAAGACAACAGTTCACGTACACACCGGCAAGGGTTGTGAATGCCACAGTGAGCAGAAAAAGAAATTATCTCACACTAAATAAGGGTTATGCCGAAGGAATAGGCCTGGAGATGGGCGTTATTGCAAACGGAAGTATTGTTGGAATTGTGAGCAGCGTAAGCGAGAATTACTCGATAGTTATGCCTGTCCTTCACACGAAGTTCCAAGGTTCGGTAAAGATGAAAGGCTCGGGGGATTTTGGAATTTTAGAGTGGCCCGGTGGTGACCCTCTATTCGCCTTTGTAAAGGAGATTCCAAAGCATGTCTATATCAATGTTGGAGATACGGTGGTTACAACGGGATTCTCAAGTCATTTTCCCGAAGGAATGTTAATCGGAAATGTTGATGCTCTTGAAGACAAACCCGAAGAGAACTTTCATCGGATAAAAGTTAAGCTTGCCACAGATTATAGAAAAGTTGCTTGGGTTCAGGTCGTGAAGAACCTAGAAAAGATGGAGATAGATTCTCTTCAACAACAACAAATTAACGCAGACGGAGGAGAAGAATGATGAATTATTTGCGCATATTCTTATTCGTGTTGCTGCAGGCGTTGGTGGTGAGTAGAATTCAGCTTTTCGACGGGTTGGTTCTTCCATTTATATATATTTTCAGTTTGTTAATGTTTCCATTTGACACGCCGCGATGGTTGTTGTTATTGGTTGGTTTTTTCACAGGAATATTCATGGATTTGTTCACGGGCCCCCCTGGTTTGCACACGTCGGCATGCTTGCTGCTTGCTTTTTTACAGCCGGTGGTGCAAAACATGCTTGCTCCACGTGAGGGCTACGACTCTAATCTGAAGCCCACAATTCATAAAATGGGATTGCCCTGGTACACCACATATGCGGGTTTACTAACATTGGCGCACCATACGTGGCTAATCTTCTTTGAGTTTTTACGTTGGGACAAATTTTTCTTTCAGTTGTTTCATATTTTGTTAAGTTCTATTGCAACTTTATTGCTGATGATTTTGGCGCAACTCTTAATTTCGCCAAATAAGAAAAGCAGTTAATTACCTTGAATAACGACAATCGCCGGTACACTTTCTTGTTTATAGTTGGAACCATCTGTGTAATATACATAGTGCGTCTTTTTGCGCTTCAGGTAGCCACGAGCGAATGGAAGAACAGGGGCTCTCGACTTACAGAACGCGAGGTAATCGTCTATCCTTCAAGAGGAAATATTTTTGATCGGAACGGAAAGGTTTTAGTAACGAATCAAACTGTTTATGATTTAATGGTCTTACCCAAAGAGGTTGTGGCGTTTGATACCTTGGAGTTTTGCAAACTTGTGAATCTACCATACGAGGAGCTTAAAGAAATCTTAAAGAAATCTGTAACTTATCCCAACGTTAAATACAAACCCTCCCCCGTTATTAAGCAAATGCTTCCTGAGGAGTATGCTCTTTTCGCAGAGCGGTTGTATAAATTTCCAGGCTTTTTTGTACAGGCCAGAACCTTACGCACATATCCTGAAAGCCTTGGCTCTCTTGTGCTAGGCGATGTAGGAGAGGTGAATAAAGAAATTCTAGAGAAGCACCCTGATTACCGAAAGGGAGATTACATTGGCTTGAACGGAATTGAAAAATCATACGAGAAAGAACTTCGTGGAAAGCGCGGGATTAAATACGTTTATCGCGATAATTTGGGTGTTGAGCACAGTGTTGAAAATGGCCAACTGGATAGTGCGGCGCAAGAAGGTGTTGATTTGTACTCCACGTTGGATGCCGAATTGCAGAAGTATGGTGAGAAATTAATGCAAAACAAACGCGGATGTATTGTGGCTATAGAACCTTCAACAGGAGAAATATTAGCGTTGGTTTCTGCACCAACCTTTGACCCAAATTTGTTGGTAGGAAGGGCTCGCGGACAAAATTTTGCGGCGCTTGCTAAAGACCCTTTGAAGCCTTTGTTTAACAGAGCCACTCAGGCACAATATAGACCTGGGTCGATATTCAAATTAGCGCAATCTCTTACCGCATTGCAACTGGGCTCTATTACGAAAGAAACTAGAATTGCTTGTAACAGAAGTATTATTGGTTGCCACGGACCACACAGTATGGATGATCTGGAGATGGCGATCGTTCACTCGTGCAATCCTTATTTCAGAGGTGTCTTGCAGCGTGTAGTTGAAGCGAACAGAGATCCGAATAACAGGGCAAATGACGCGGCAATGGGTCTATCTATTTGGAACGAGCAAATACGAAAACTGGGATTCGGATCCAATCTAGGAAGTGATTTGCCCGGCATGAAAAAGGGAAATGTCCCAAGTCCTGAATATTACAACAAGAAGTACGGAGTAGGCGGGTGGAATTTTTCTACTATTTATTCTATTGCTATTGGCGAAGGAGAGTTACTCATTAACCCCGTTCAAATGTGCAACCTGGCTTGCATTATTGCGAACAGAGGGTTCTACGTCCCACCCCACACCGTAAAACAAATTGGAAGAGGCGGCTCTGCACGTACCGAATATGTTACTCGTATTGATGTAGGCGTGAAACCTGATTATTTCGAGACGGTCGTAAACGCTATGGAGAAAGTGGTTGGACCAGGCGGAACAGCGAACAGTATAAAACTTTCGGATATTGTTATTTGTGGAAAGACTGGTACCGTTCAGAATGAACCACGCGAGGATCACAGTGTATTTGTTTGTTTTGCTCCAAAAGAAAATCCGAAAATTGCCTTGGCGGTTTATGTTGAATATGCTGGTTTTGGAGGCACTTGGGCGGCACCTATTTCAAGTCTGATGATAGAGAAATTCTTGAAAGGAGGTACTACCAATACTGCAAGAGAGGAGCAAATGATGAACGCGAAAATTTTAAATTAATGGTGGCGACGGGGAAACAGAATCTACAACTTGATTGGGGCACGATTGCGCTCTATGGCACGTTGGTTCTGTTTGGCTGGATGACTATTTACAGCGCGGCATACAACCCCCTTCTTCCTAGTCCGTTCACCTTTTCCGAAGAGTATGGAAAACAGCTTGTTTGGATTGGCGCGTGTATGTTTTTAATTGTGGTAATTCTTTATCTCGACGCTGAAGTCTTTAATAAGTTAGCAGTATACATATACCTCTTCTTTGTTCTTTTATTGATGTTGGTATTGGTAATTGGAAAGGAAGTGCATGGGGCAAAGGCGTGGTTTGGTATTGGTGATTTTGGAATTCAACCGAGTGAATTTTCTAAGATTGGAGTTGGACTCTTTCTATCGAAATTTATTTCCAGCTCTGGATTGCAGTTAAAAAACTTGCGCATGCGTATTCAAGCGTTTGCGATTATTGGACTTCCAGCCTTTTTAATTTTACTTCAACCCGACGTGGGTTCGTTGTTGACTTTTCTAGCGTTTATTTTGGTCATGTATCGTGAAGGAATGTCAGGCAATGTGCTTATTGCCGGATTCGCGAGTGTGGTTATTGGAACACTCAGTATTGTTATTGGTGCAGGGCGAACGACCTATCCTTATTTCGGAGAATTGAGCTCCATTTGGACGTTTATTATTTCACTTTTCGGGATGGCCATATTTGCTTTGATTTTCGTTCGGAATTTTGTTGTTCCGCGATCGAGAAGAATGCTTTATTCGGTTACCGTTATTTCGTTAATCTTAGCTTCCGGTCTAGCGTTTTCCATTAATTATATTGTGGATAATGTTCTTGAAAAGCACCATAAAGAGCGAATTTATGTAATGCTTTCCTTGCCGGTTGAGCGTGAAGATGCTACTTACAATTCGGAGATGGCGAAAATTACAGTGGGTTCAGGAGGACTGTTTGGAAGAGGTTTCCACCAAGGGCCAATGACACAGAATAATTATGTTCCAGAACAATGGACCGACTTTATTTTTAGCGCAGTTGCAGAGGAGTGGGGATTCGTTGGAAGCGTAACGGTCATTGTTATGTTCTTCGCGCTTATTTACCGGCTAGTTGTTTTGGCGGAACGACAACGCTCTCAATTTTCTAGGGTTTACGGCTATTGCGTGGCGGCCATTCTATTCATGCACCTGCTTATTAATATTGGAATGGTGCTCGGACTAGCTCCAATCATAGGTATTCCTCTTCCCTTCTTTAGTTACGGGGGCTCTTCGCTCATGGCGTTTACGATTCTACTTTTCATTATGATCCGATTGGACGCGGAGCGACTCAGCATCTTTAGGTAGACCACTTCGTGGATGACCCTTCGGGATGACGCTTCGCGATATGCCTATATTCAACATTGCATGGTTTGTAAGGTTCGAATGATCGTTCGGTTCTGCTGTAACCTATTTCATACTTTAGCGTAACATCCAAAATACTCTTGTATGAAATCTTTATATACGCTATTTCTTTCGGCACTCCTTACCCTCTCTTGCAACTTCGCGTTGGCGAATGATACTTTTTTCATTGAGAATAAAGGGCAGATAAAAAATGAAAAAGGTCAGGTTGATCAGTCAGTTTTGTATTCATACTCGACTTCTGAAATGGATGTGTTTGTGCGTAAGAGCGGGCTAACTTATCAGTTCAAACGTTATAACAATGAAGGGGTTTACGCAGAGCGTGTTGATGTTAATTGGAAAGGATGTTCTGAAACTGCTGTTGCCATTGGATTACAGATGACTGACTATACAGAGAAGTATTTTTTAGACGGAAGCTCGAATTCGACAAGTGCATTCAAGGAGGTGAGACTTTCGAATGTTTATCCGGGAGTGGATTGGAGAATATTCGTTACTGAAAAGGGAATGAAATACGAATTCATCGCCAAAGATGCCGAAGCCGCAAAGCAAATTAGTATGTATGTTGAAGGCGCGGAAAAATTGGAAGAACTAGATAATGGAGCGCTTATCGTGAAAGGTGAGTTGGGTGAAGTGAGTGACGCTAAACCCGTTTATTTCAATCAAGAAAAAAGTATTGATGGAAATTTCATTGTAAACGGAAATACAATTCAATTCGAAATTCCTTCCAACACCACCGGAGAAATTATATTGGATCCCACGGTTATCTGGACTTCTTATTACGGTGGAACAGGGCTTGACGATTCACGTGGAATTTTCACAGATGCAAATGGAGATTATTATTTAACGGGGGCTACAAATTCCACCACATTAATTTCTTACTTGGGTTATCAAGGTTTATTGGGTGGAAACAACGACGTTTATGTTGTGAAATTCAATAGCTTGAATCAGCGCTTGTGGGCAACCTATTACGGTAGAACGGGTAGCGATGTCGGGAATGACATTGCTGTTGATGCTTTCGGAGGAATTTACGTTTCGGGAAGCACGAGTTCTATGTCGGCATTTGCTTCGGCGAGTCAGCAGACTGTATACGGTGGCGGCCCGCGTGATGGATTTGTTTTGAAGTTATTTCCTGACGGAACATTGGAATGGTGCTCTTATTACGGCGGCAGTGGCGACGAGCAATTGACTTCATTGTCTGTTGGATTTCAAGGCGAGGTATACTTCATTGGAGAAACGAGTTCGACTGATTTGATAACACTAGACCCGTTGCAAGGCACCTTTGGCGGCGGAGCGAGCGATTTTTATTTGGGCATGATAGATCCAGGTGGGTTCCTTCTACGTTACTCTTATTTTGGAGGCACCGGGGCGGAATTGGCGGGAGATATTGTTGCCACCAACGACTTCAATTTATACTTTACAGGTAGCACAAACTCTTCAACAGGTATGGCTTTAGGCGGAGCGCAGAACACTTTTGGTGGAGGCGCTTACGACGGGTTCTTCGCAAAACTAAATAGCGGGAATATTATTGAATGGGCCTCATACATTGGCGGACCAAGTGAAGATCGCGCTGAAGCTATTCATGTCGCAGGAGATCGTTTGTATGTAGTTGGAAAATCAGGGTCTATAAACGGAATCTCTACTCCAGGCGCTGCACAAGTGTTCAACGGTGGAGGAAGCTTCGATGGCTTCTTAGCTTCTTATATGATTGATGGGATGGTGAATTGGAAAACCTATTACGGCGGTTCTGGAAATGAATCGTTGTGGGGCGTTGCGACCGACGCTGCGGGAAGTGTATTCATTACAGGGAATTCAACATCGTCAAATTTGGGAGACAATGGCTTTCAAAATACCAATGGCGGATTAAACGATATTGTTTTTGCAGGATATTCTATTGATGGCGCGCGCTATTGGAGTTCTTATTTAGGCGGAAGTGCAGACGAGTCTGTGAATGACTTAGTGATTAATTCAAATCAAGAAATGTATTTTGCTGGAAGTTCAGCTTCCTCTAACCTTGCGGTTGGTGGCTACGAAGCCACAAGCAATGGTGGTGGAGAGGCCTTCTTCGGGAAATTAAAAAATTGCGACTATCCGTATTTAACCGTTCATATTACTGGAGATACAATATTCTGCGACGGCAAATCCGCCATTTTGTGCGCAGGTGGCGCAGATCATTTCCTGTGGTCTACAGGAGATACAACTGCAGCGATAGAAGTTGACGAGCCAATGGTTGTTTATCTTATTGGAACAAATGCCTTAGGTTGCGGCACTCGCTCAGACGATTACACCTTTACGGTTTTACCGCAGCCAACGATTACAATTGCGGCAGACGGCCCCCTAACGTTTTGCGGCGACGTTTCTGTGAACCTAACAGCAACTGGGGGTTTGAGTTATGAATGGAACAGTGGTCCACTTACAGAAACAATTAATGTTACGGAGTCGGGTAATTACTCTTGTAC